>Ga0210405_10000125_pt1 | contig 104675 bp, 88 predicted proteins | sample IncBWH11MmetaG_FD_155492 | JGI IMG/M metagenome (GOLD analysis project Ga0210405, IMG submission 155492) | Forest soil microbial communities from Barre Woods Harvard Forest LTER site, Petersham, Massachusetts, United States - Inc-BW-H-11-M | ecosystem: Environmental > Terrestrial > Soil >... | reverse complement strand
AAGCCTTTCGCTCGCCGACCTGCTGCCGGACTGGCGTCAGATGTCTCCGAGGTCTCCCGGTTCTCGTGCATGAAGGTTCTAGGCGTGCCGTGGGGTCTTCGACCACGCCGGCCCGCGTTTCCGCGACCTCGTGCATTACGCCGGACTGCCTGCCCGCTGGCCTTTCGGGACGACTATCTTTAATCCCACAAGTAACCGAACACCGGCCAGGCGCGCTTGGCAATCGCTCCCGGGTATGATCTTCTAGTAAGGCCTTATGGGCCGGATGCGCCAATGCGGGAAGAGCCTGAGAATCGCGCTGGGGGTGTGCTCGCTGGCGGGCCTGGCGCTGGCGCTGATGCCGCTGGAGTCGCACGCGGCGCAGCTAGAGAAACAACCACCACCACAGCAGCAGCAACAGCAGCTTGTCATTCGCTTCGTGCGCGATCCCGATCCTGCGCCGGAACTCAAGGCCAAAGACGTGAACGGAAAAGAACTCAGCCTGGAGGCGTACAAGGGCAAAGTGGTGCTGCTGAACTTCTGGGCCACCTGGTGCGGGCCGTGTCGCGCGGAAATCCCCAGTCTGATCCGAATTCAGGAGGCGTATAAGGACCGTTTGCAGATTATCGGCATGGATGTGGATGACGACGACCAGGAGCAGCTGCGCGAGTTCGTGAAAGACCAGGGCATCAACTATCCAGTGGCGACGACCTCGGTTCCGGTGCGCCTCGCTTATGGAGGCATCGGCGCGCTGCCCACAGTGTTCATCATCAATCAAGACAGCAAAGTGGTGCAGAAGCATGTCGGGCTGTTCAATCCGGCACTGTACGAAATCGAAGCGCGCGCGCTGCTGGGTCTGCCCGTTCCGGCGCGAGTCGAAACTTTTGAAGATACCGGTGAAGTGTTTCTGAAGCACGCAGACCGGGCGAGCATGCTGCCGGGAGTGGACACGTCGAAATTGACGCCGGAACAGCGCATGGTCGCGTTGCACAAGCTCAACGCGGAGGCCTGCGATTGCGGCTGCAGGTACACGCTGGCGCAATGCCGCATCTACGATCCCGCGTGCAACATCAGCAAGGAACGCGCTGCGGCCGTCGTAAAGGAATCAGCGAAATTGCCGGCCAAGGATGCGCGGGAAAATACCACGGCGCCGACTTCGTCCGAACCCTCAGAGCCTGCGGATCCGCCGAAGCCGCGCAATCGAAAATAGAAATTGGAAAAGCCAGAAGCAGTTCCCTGGCTACGCTCGACATGTAGCTAGGCCCAGGTGGTATCACAGGGATTCTGGCTGTTCATGGGGCTCATTTTCTTGTGCGGGCGATCCGTATTGATGTTCAGGTCTAAGCTGTTTTGAGCGTAAAACGCCTGTCCGCGCCAACGTTGATACGAGAGTCACACGATCTTTGAAACTAACTGTTGTAACATCCTGCTTACGCTCAAAATCCAGCGAAGCCAGCTCTGAAGGGGCCACGTCCTCAGCGTGACGGTGCCACGAACGTGTCCTTCTGTACGACCTTCTGCTCATCGGGAGCGCGAATTCCGCGCCACTCGGACGGCACTTCGGTGCGGGCTTTGTTTGTGGGCAGGTGGTTGAAGTCAGATGATTTGAATAGAACTCCAGGCCTGAAGCCGGCTGATCGGTCAGCCGTTTGCGCGGGAAGCGCTAAAGCCGGCGCGCGGGAGTGAGTGATCCGGGGTTGCCTCGCTACCAAACGTGCACCGCCTTTACCCTTGGCGGGCCTGACCGACCCTGGATCAGCTGAGTTTCGAGAACCACTTCGATGTTCTTCTTCTGCCAGTCGACCGGGAGTTGCCTGAGTATTTCATCCATGCGGTTCTCGTTGACTAAGAATTCGCCTGCCGCAACAGTGCCTCCGCGGCCGATACCGGCGGCCACGACAGAAACTTGATCCGTATCCGGAGGTATGAACCGTGCGACGATAGCATAGTCCTTGTAGTCTTCTGTCTTCTGCTGCAATCGGTCGAGCAACCATTCCCGCTTCTCGGGATTGTTCCGATCTTCGATCCAAAATTTCGTCATCGATTTATCATTTGCAAAATGGAAGCGTAATGGAGCTGTTAACCGCAAAGTCCAGCCATTATCGAACGCTCCAATGAATACAGATGGGCTGCGGCGAAGGTCGGTCAAAGTGGTTGTCGATTCGCCGAGCACCCGATAGTTCTTACCGTAGGTACGAAGGGTTCCGGCAATGTTAATGAGTGGATCTACGTCATCGATGATGACCGTGACCATGCTGTCCGGCAGTGTGGTCTCGTGCTGGGGGTCGGAAGCGTCGCGGAGCCGGATGCTGGCGTATTGCGGCTGGTCGGCCAGGCAAAAAAGCGTTGGCTCGGACGAGTTCACGAAGGGCTGCCAGAATTGCTTTACTAACGTCGGACGGGGTTCGCGCAAAGTCGCCCATGAACCCAGCCCAGCCACCAAGAGCGATGCCACAATCACGACAGCTTTGATGGGGACCAGAAATCCCCTTGATCCCGGAATAGCAGGATCAACCGCAGGAATCGAGTCCGATTTAAGCACGGCAGATCCATTGGCGGGTGGCGCCGCCGCGTCGGGAAAGCCGTTGGGGTGACCTGGCCAGGAAAAGTGCGGCACATATGATCCGGACGACAGGAATAGCCGGATCTCCTGGCTGTGTTTGGGATCCTGGTAATACTGATCGATTCGCTTCCGAATTTCGGCTGCAGTGACCCGCACGATAGGGTCGGTGTTGGTGTCGTAATCGGCTGGCCGTTCGAAGATCTCGATCCCGAGAACCCTTTCCTTAAGTTGACTTCCTTGGCCATCCAGCGCGCGCGCCACGACAAACCTCAGAAACTGGCCGTACCTTTTGCTGGAATTGAATAAAGGAGAGGCAAGCAAGTGCTCGAGCTGCTGCTCGACGGCACCCTTTTCGTAATCGCTGCTAGGCGTCCAGCTTTCCGCTGGTGGCTCGGATATCACTTTTCATGCTCTACGTGAGGCAAACTCACTACGTGGTGATGACGGGATTTGGCAACGAACAACTCCAGCCTCAGGATAGTACTGTGCCGGATCACGGACTTTCAACCGTAAAGAGGTGCCTTCACGCCTCTCTTATCGGGATCCTTTACGTCTCGCCAAGTTATTGAAAACACGATGTAACATGCGCCCGGCAAACCTATTATCCGGGTTATCCCTACCGTTTTACCGGTAAATCCTTGCTTGCACGAAAAGCGGCCTTACTATGCGTTGTCTGTGAAGCGGTCTCTGAATCTTTCGCAAAAAAGCTTGAAATGGTAGCCCGGAGGAGGGAACCCATGTTCCGCAGCCGCTACGTTTGGCAAGTCTGTGCACTGGCAGGGATCGCTTTGTTTGTGATCTTGGGAAGCCGCCCGTCCTATGGTCAGAACCAGGAAGTCGCGGCCACATTGAACGGCACCGTTATGGACTCGACTGGGCTACCCATCAATGGCGCCAAGGTCACACTCACCAGCACGCAAAATGGCATCACCCGTGCCTACACCACACAGGGCAGTGGCCTATTCACTTTCACCTTGCTGCCCCCGGCTGTCTACTCCCTCGAGATCAACGTAACCGGCTTTAAAGACTACAAACAGCGAGCGATCTCATTGGGCGCTGGCCAAACCGTTCAACAGAACGTGAGACTGACGGTCGGATCGACCTCGGAAACAATCGAAGTGACCGCCCAGGCTCCACTGCTCAATGCGGACAATGCCAATATTTCCTCGGATGTCTCTGCCAGGCAGGTCGTTGATCTGCCTTTGAACCTGCGGAATGTGATCAGCCTGGCGGAGCTCAACTCCTCAGTCAGCAATACTGCAGAAGAGCAGATCGTAGGCGCACCGGGAATCTCAGGAAGCGCCGATCAGGATGTCTCGTTCCTCAACTTCGGCGGCACCTTCTTCGGGACCGCACAGTATTTGCTGGATGGCAGCTGGGACACGCGTGTGGACTGGGGAGGAGTGATTTACGTTCCTTCCGCTGACGCAGTCCAAGAATTCAAGATTCAGACCAATGCCTTCACATCCCAATACGGATTCAGCAGCGGCAATGTCGTGAATGTTGTAACCAAGTCAGGTACCAACCAACTGCACGGCGATGCCTGGATGTTCTATCGAAACAGCGCTTACGACGCGAGATATTACTTCAACCACAACAGCCAGCCGGCATTCCACCGCGACCAGTTTGGCGCGACAATCGGTGGGCCGATCATCAAGAACAAACTCTACTTCTTTGGATACTACGAAGGCCTGCGGCAGGCGACACCGGCAACCTTCCTGGGCACGATGCCGACGACTGCCGAACGAGCCGGAGATTTCTCGGCGCTGTTGGGCGGCCAGGTAGGAACCGATTATCTCGGCAGACCCACCTATGCAGGAGAACTCTACAATCCATTCAGCACCCGGCAAGTGACTTGCGGAGGAGTTGATACGGTTACGGGCGACGCCGTGAGTCACTGCCCTGCGGGGGCAACCACGGAATTTCTCCGAGATCCGATCTCGGGGAATCCCGCGTCCGGGGCAGGCGTAACCAACATTGTTCCGAGTGGCCTCATGGACTCGATTGCTTCCAGCATCGCCTCGGGAAGCTACTGGCCAAGGCCGAATTCTTCTGCCCTGTTCAACAACTTCGCCTCGGCCTCTTCGGCTGCTGCCCATTCCAACGAGTACTCCATCCGTATGGATTACAACTTTTCGCAGAATGACCGCATCTGGGGGCGCTGGTCTCAGAAGTATGAGCAAAAGATAAACTTTCCCACGTACTATGGAGCTTCCGATCCCGGCGGCCCGGGCGTGGTCGCGCCGAATAACCGCTACAGTGCTAACGTCGGCTACAGCCACATTTTCAGTCCAACGTTTGCCCTGAGCGCAAACCTGGGAGTAAACCGGCACGTCGAACAGTCCACGACGCAGAGCTTTGGCTTCAAATCGTCCACCTTGGGTCTTCCGTCTTTTCTGGATGGAATCGCCCCTAGTTTTCCTCAATTCCAGCCGCAGAGTTATTCGCCTCTCGGCGCACAGGCCGGACTGGACAACTACATCGTGCCGCAGACTATGTGGACCGGTTCGGTCGATTTCACAAAGATCCACGGGAAGCACCAGTTGGGCTTTGGCTTCATGGATATCTGGGCGCGAATTGATGGCGGGCACTATGCCAATACGACCCTGCAGTTTCAGACCACCTCGACTGCCGGTCCCGACCCGCAGAATGCCACTGCAGGAACCGGTGACGGCTTCGCTTCATTCCTGATTGGCGTAGGCAGCGGAAACGACGGAACCGGATTCAACAAGTTTCCGGCGACCGACAAGCATATGCTCGCATGGTATTTGCAGGACGATTGGAAGGCTTCCAGCAAGCTTACGCTGAACCTCGGCCTGCGCTACGAAATTCAGACCGCGCCGGTTGAAAGGACCAACGCCCAGGAGTACTTCGATTTCACCGCAACGAATCCGATCAGTACGGCAGTGGGCGCAGATTATCCCGGCGAACTGGTTTTCAATTCCAGCAGCAATCGAGGTCTTTACAATGCGTCTCACACCAACTTTGCGCCCCGAATCGGAGTCGCATATCAGTTACGCGACAAGCTCGTCTTGCGCAGCGGCTACGGCGTCTTCTTCGTTCCTCAATACTATGGTCAAGGACCGAACACGGGCTTCTCGCAGGGCACGCCCTGGGTCACAAGCCTCAATAGCGGACTTAATCCGTTTACCACTCTAAGCGGGAATGCGAGCTTACCCTGCAGCAACGGTGCCACAACCGTAGCTTGCCAAAGCGCATTTCCCAACGGCGAAAGGTTGCCAACGGGAAATTCTCAAGGCGGCCTCACCGATGTCGGCTTCGGTTTGAATCCGGTAACTGACCCGGTGCGCCTTTCTGCGTACGTGCAGCAATGGATGGCGGGCGTTCAATATTCGCTGACGGACAACGATCTGGTTGATATCGCTTACGTCGGCAACCACGGAGTCCATGTCTTATCTCAATATTTGGAATGGAACGAGATGCCGGCGTCGGATCTGGCGATGGGGAATCAGCTATTCGCGCAGGTTACGAATCCGTTCTTCGGACACATCACGGCGAGTGGTTGCGGTTTGGACCAACCAACGGTTGTGCAAGGCCAATTGTTGCGGCGCTTCCCGCAATACTGCAGCGTGACTGAAGCGCAGCCTGCCGCCGGCGGTTCAACCTACAATGCATTGCAAGCTACCTACACCCATCGTTGGCATTCCGGACTCGACATGAACGTGTCCTACACGTATTCGAAGTTCATGGATAACGTGCAGGGCAATTCTGGTTGGGCGTTTCCCGGCAGTGGAAGCTCTGTCCGCAATTCGTACAACCTGGCTGCCGAGCACTCGCTGGATGTAAGCGACACTCCCCACAGCTTGGTTGTGAATTACAACTACGAATTGCCCTTCGGAACAAACAAAGTCATCGGCCAAGGTTGGAACAAGGCGGTGAACGCGGTTCTCGGCGGGTGGCAATGGAGCGGGATTCTGACTGCGAAATCCGGATTGCCACTCTCGATCAACCCCGCGACGAACAATACTGGTGGCTTTGGTTTCAATCAACGTCCGGATCTGGTCCCAAACGTCAGCCCGGTCCCGCAAGACCAGACCATTAGTCACTGGATCGATCCCGCAGCATTCTCCCAGCCCGCAGCATTCGCCTTCGGAGATAGCCCCCGCTTCCTGTCAAATCTGCGTGCGCCCAAGTACTTCATGTGGGATATGGGCATCCACAAATGGTGGGAATTCGGCGAGGCACGGCGATTGCAATTCCGTTTCGAGATGTTCAACGCATTCAACCATCCCAATTTCTTCGAGCCCGACACAAACCTCGGAGACAGCAACTTCGGGACCATCACCTCGGCCTATCCCGCGCGAAGCGTCCAGTTCGGTCTCAAATTCTACTGGTAGCGCTCGCCCTTCCCCCAACAAAGGCCTGGCGGGTTGAGAAGCCTGCCAGGCAAGATCCACCACACAATTCCGCCACGGCTTAATAGACCAATACACATGAAACATCTTCGGCTGATCCCTACTTTGTACACCATCGGTGTGTTGGTGCTTTGCATTCTCCCGCGCCTTCTGTCCGCGGCTACCCTAGCGAACCCGGCCGTGTACTACGATCCGGTTGCCAATCCGCGGGCGGTTGTGATCGTTGGCGCAGCTCGTTTCGCAATTCTGACTCCGCAGCTCATCCGGATGGAATGGGCTTCTGACCGAAGGTTCGAAGATCACGCGTCCTTGGTTTTTCTCAACCGCCTGCAGCCCGTTCCCGACTTTACCTACCAGACTGCCGCCGACGGAAAAACTGTGATCCGGACCCCCGCGTTGACATTGGTTTATGCACCGGGCAAATGGGATGGAGAGTTCACACCGGAGAACCTCGCCATTTCATTCAAGCTTGGCGGGAAAGAGATTGTCTGGAAGCCGGGAATGGGGGACACGGGCAATCTGCTTGGAGCCGCACGGACCCTCGATCGAGTTCGCGGCTCGGAGGTGCAGCTTGAACTCGGTCTGATCCCTCGCGCCGGCTGGACGGTCGTCGACGACAGCGCGCGCCCCTTATTCGACTCCGCGAATTTCTCCTTCACTCAAGGCGAGGAGAGCCCCTGGCCATGGGTGACACCGCGTTCCGCAGGAGACCGGCAAGATTGGTACTTCTTTGGCTACGGCCACGATTACAAACGCGCTCTTTCCGATTTCACTCGGGTGGCAGGAAAGATTCCATTGCCCCCCCGCTTTGCCTTCGGGGCTTGGTGGTCGCGATATTGGTCCTATACCGCTCACGAATTGGACAAGCTGATCCAGGGATTTGGCACGCAAGAAACCCCACTCGACGTGTTGGTCATCGACATGGATTGGCACCCCACATTCGATGAATTTCCGGCCACCAACAAGCTGGATGCGTCCGGACCCAAGCTGGGCTGGACCGGTTATTCCTGGAACAAGCTTCTGTTCCCTGACCCCGATCGATTCCTCGCGAGCGTACATGAGCAGGGCCTCAAGGCCACGGTCAATCTCCATCCCGCAGGCGGTGTGCAACCTTGGGAGGATGGCTACCCGGAGATGGCCCGTGCATCCGGAATCGATCCTGCAACCAAGCAATACCTTCCTTTCGACAATTCCGACCGGAACTTCGCGACCCATTACATGAAGTACATCATCCATCCCCTCGAGAGGCAGGGGATCAACTTCTTCTGGCTCGACTGGCAGCAGGAAGACATCACGAAGGTTTCCGGGCTGAATCCCACGTGGTGGCTGAACTATATCTTCTTTAGCGATCAGCAACGTGAAGCAAAACGCGCTCTGTTGTTTCATCGCTGGGGAGGATTGGGCAACCATCGCTACCAGATTGGTTTTTCCGGTGACACAACCTCGGCGCGGGAGTCACTCGCATTTCAACCCTACCTTACCGCCACCGCAGCCAACGTGGGCTACGCCTATTGGAGCCACGACATCGGCGGCCACATCCCGGGCGCCATTGGTCCTGAACTCTATTTGCGCTGGATTCAATGGGGAATCTTCAGTCCGATCTTGCGCACGCACACCACGAAGAATCCCGAGGCCGAACGCCGCATTTGGGCCAGTCCGGAGCCGTATTCAGACCTGATGCGCGACGGTTTCGCGGAACGCTATGCCATGCAGCCTTACATTTATACGGAAGCAAGAAAGACGTACGACACCGGACTCGCATTCCTGCATCCGCTCTATTACGAGTGGCCCGAAGGGCCCGCCGCATGGTCGCCAGATTCTCTACTTGGTGCAATGCAGACGGGGGATCGCCTCAGCTATGATCCCAGCATCACATTTGCCGAACTCAGTGCCTTGGAGCAGAAGCTTTCGGCACTTCCGGGGGTGATTCAGGCACTGCGAGCGACGGAAAGCTCCCCAGAATTCGCGAAGACCGGTTCCGATTCGAATCCAAATCAACCGAACGCTCGGCTCGCAGCCTACAACAGTGCCATCACCACAGCTATGGCGCACCTTGCAGATATCAGCGAAACCAAGCCGCGAGCGTCACTGGATAAACTTCCAGGCGAGCAGAGTACAGTGCCAGACCGATAGCCACAGCCGTAACTGTAATGATGCGAACATGCCTACTATCGCTTCTCCTCTCGCTCTTCGCCATTGCGCCAACTTCAAAACCGAGCCCTGAAGCGCAGTTGCAGCTCAGCCCTCTGCATGGTATCGATTTCGTCTTGCGGAATTCGCCCACTTCCCGCAAGTATCTGATCGAGACTATGCCAGGCGGTGTGGCGTTACTCGACTACAACAATGACGGCCTGCTGGACATTTTTCTCGTAAATGCAGGTCACGTTGCAGATCCGTTGTACAGCCCGGCTCACTTTGATCGCCACAATCCTTCCTACTGGAACCGGCTCTACCGTCAGAACCAAGACGGCACCTTCACAGATGTTACGGTACAAGCCGGATTGCAAAACGCCGGCGACTCAAACTACGGAATGGGAGTCGCCATCGGCGATTACGACAATGATGGATTCCCCGACATCTACGTTACGAACTTCGGCCGAAACATCCTTTACCACAACAACGGTGACGGAACCTTCACCGACGTAACCGCCAAAGCAGGAGTAGGAGCAGGCGGTTGGTCGGTCTCAGCCGGATTCTTTGATTACGACAACGACGGCCATCTGGATCTCTTCGTGACTCGCTATCTTGATTGGACTCCAGAAAACAGCAAAACGTGCGGCCGCATTGCTGAGCCAATGTATTGCCCGCCCGGCGAGTTTGCTTCTGCAACAAGTATCCTGTACCACAATAGTGGCGATGGGACGTTCAAAGATGTAAGCGCCGCTTCGGGCATCTCCGCGAAGCCAGGTCGTGGACTAGGCGTCGCTTTCGCCGACTACGACGGCGATGGTTTTACCGATATCTTTGTCGCGAACGACGCGATCGAACAGTTCCTCTGGCACAACAACGGAAACGGCACATTCAGCGAAGTGGCCTTGGATTCAGGCGCCGCGCTTTCCAGCATGGGCAAGAAACTCTCGGGTATGGGAGTTGTTTTCCAGGATTATGACAACGATGGCCTTCCCGATCTGATTGTGACCCAGCTTCCGCACGAGCCTTACGTCGTTTTTCACAATGATGGCCAGGGATCGTTCAGCGCGCAGGAACTGGAAACCGGATTCGGCGCGCTATCGGGCAGCTCATCCGGTTGGGGAGTTGGTCTGGAGGATTTTGACAACGACGGTTGGAAAGATGTCTTCATCGTCCAGGGCCATGTTTTTGACAACGTGCAGGCATACGACAGTTCGCTGAATTATCGCGAGCCCCCGCTGTTTGCCTTGAACCGCAGAGGACACTTCGTAAGAGGCGACCCGGGCTCGAATCTGCCTGTCGCGGGTAGGGGCGCCGCGTTTGGGGACATAAACAATGATGGTTGGATCGACGTAATCACGACGTCACTGGGCGAGCGGCCGCAATTCTTTTCAAGCCGTGGAGGCAAATCGCATTGGCTTACGATCACGCTTCGAGGAAAGCGCAGCAACCGCGACGGATATGGGGCCCGCGTTCAGGTAAATGGGCAGGTGCGATTTGCGACTGCGTCCGGAAGTTATCTATCCTCCAACGACAAGCGACTACACTTCGGACTCGGGAGTGTCGAAAATTGCGACGTAGACGTAAGATGGCCGTCAGGAATTCATCAAAAGCTGCGCCGGATCAAAGCCGATCAATTCATGACAATCGAGGAGTCTGAGCAATGATCATTCCAGCTGTTTTGCTCGTACATTTCCTCTTGCCAACGCAGATTGGTGCGAGCCAGAGTCCTCCAGAGGTCGCGAAACTCCTGCGGTCCGCCAGCGACGCCGAAAACCGTGGCGATCTCGAGCAGGCCATCGCCGATTTCCGAAAAGCCGTCGAGCTCACTCCATCATCGACGCTCGCACTCCTGAAGTTGGGTGACGCTTACATCAAGAAGCAGGACTACGGTGCGGCGATCCCACCATTGAAGCGAGCGGCAGAACTGAGTCCTAACTCTCTTCCCGTACGTCAGTTGCTGGGGTATGCGCTGCTGTCGCAGGGATATGCCAGGGAAGCGATTCCTCATCTTGAGATCGCACATGAGGAGGGCGCATTGGGAGTAGCTCAGCTTCAGGCTGATCAGCCTGGACAGGCCGTGATCAACTTGACAGACGCCCTCGCCAAGAGTCCGGACGATCCCGATCTCATCTACTATCTCGCCAGGGCTGCTGCCGCCCTCTCGTCCGAATCCTCCGAGAGATTGCTCGCGCAGTTCCCGCAGACTGCGCGTGGGCACCAGGCGCGTGGCCAGAACTACTACTCCGCAAAGATGTTTCCAGAAGCGGAGAGAGAATATGAGAAGGCTTTAGCCCTGCGACCCGATCTGCCGGGTTTGCGCCTGGAGCTTGGGGAAGTTTATGCGACCAGTTCGCAGTGGACCAAGGCGGAGGAGCAACTTCGGGGGGAGACCAAGTTGCAGCCCGGCAATGCGGAAGCAGCATATCGCCTCGGAGATGCGCTGTTGCAACAGGGAAAAATGGAAGAAGCCGCTGAAGAATTGCGCCGCTCCGATTCGCTGCATCCGGATATGTCGGAAACCTTATACGCGCTCGGCCGAGCGCTGTTGATAAGCCATCCAGATGCGGCCGAGCGAGACCTCGAACGAGTAATCTCCATAGAGAAGCAGAGTCCACTCGCCGGGCAGGCCTATTTGCAATTGGCCACGAGTCACAGAAAACAAGGAAAGAAAGAACTGGCCGCTCGGGATATGGAGGAGTACAAACGTATTCGCAGTCTAACGTCAAAGCCGGAACCATAAAGACGAAAGGACTCTCACTTCGACACAACGATCCAGCGCCGCACTTTCATCAGCCAACGAACCGCGGCTCGGAATATCGGCCGGGAACAGGCGGCACGGCTCGCCGCGATTCTGGCGGCTCCGCTGAAGCCACGGCCCGAGCGCATGAATATAGTCATTGATTGAACTCCTTGGGGAATCGTCCTCATATTGCAGATTTTCCTCCCAGGCCAAAGGGTGATTCGCCAATCCACAGATCCCCATTCCTTCTTAGCGGGGAAATGTGCAGAGCGGACCGCAGCGGTCAAGAGCGCGTTTTTTGCGACGAAGCGGACTCTTGACGGCGAGCACCGCTCTGCGAGAATTCCGCCGGAAGCAATGGCGATCTTCCCGGATCCGGAACGATGTCGTTGTAGTCGGTGAACTCTTCGTGGCAAATCGGGCAAATCCTGTCCTGCTCGACAATCTTCCGGTTGAGGAGTTTCCACATCTCGGCCGGCGATCGCAGTTCCCGATATCCACGCGGATGATGCGGATCTTCAATTCGCTGAACTCCCAACCTGATCAGCCTGGGTGTGGGTATGAACTCCCTCCCACAGCACGAGGTCGCTCTGTGAATCGGACAGACTTGGTTGGGGCGCAGTCTCATGGCGGTTCTCCTGTGCAGTCTGGGTTGATTAGCGGAGCGGTTCAGCGCGACGTGGCGCGAAGAGAAAGCAGGAAGGAGCTAACAGTCCACGTTTTCCACAATTCCATTCACAGATATTTCGTTTTCACCCTGAGAATTGCATTGACACCGGTCAAGCAACTATTTAATTTGGCTGGCGTCGACGGCTGAAAGGATTGACGAAATAAAAACTTGTCAATCCGAATTAGGCTGAGTGATCTGCCCCGCAGGGCAACCTGATGGAGCAACCAGACCCGAAAAAACCGACTGGCTCTGCGAGGAGAAGTTGGGGTTTGGAACTGCGAAAGCAGTGATTACATCAAGGGCTGCGACGGTGCATGTATCCACGCGGTTGGCTCTCTCGCAGGAGTTGATGGCTGGAGCATAACCAAAGTCGCAGCCTTTCCTATTCCCTACCCTGCTGGGGCTCTCCTCGGATTCGCCTCTAGTAAAAAGAATATTTGTGGGGCCGCTTTGTCATCGTGCTCGCACTCCTCCCGGTTTCCAACACGAATAGGTTGTTGAAGGTCGCCGTGACGCGCCGCGCCTCGTGGCTTCAACCTGTTTGCACCATCCAATGGGCGACCAGACTCTTCGGTAAAATTGCCATGCCATGCCAGTGCCGACTGACCTGCAGAATCCCGGCGATGCTCAGCTATGTAGGGAAATGGTTGCGGGTACCTGGCACCTACTTGCTGAGAAACGCGGAGCGTGGCGGGTATCTATCGCTGGGTCGGGCCAGCGAGAGTTGGGAGATGCAAATCGAGGGATCAAATCGCTTTGACTTGTTTGCAGCCACACCGAACACGATATGAGCGCCAGGCAACAGGTCCACCTTCCAGCCCGAGAACCGCTCATGCGTGAGGCACCCAATGCGAACCACCTCCTCGACGAGCATATCGTGGGCGCGAGCACGGCTGGAGAAATCACAGGGTTGCGCAAGCGCGGCCTCGGCCCGGCAGATCGGCGCGATCGAAAGCAGGTTGCGACCTGGTTGCGGAACGCTGGCGACAGGGTACTGAGTAGGGGCCTCAAGGAGTGCGGATTGAGCCGGATGCGACATCTTACTTCTTTCGCTACAATGATTCTCCACGAAAGGAGCACCATGGCAAAGAAAAAGATTGATCCGCTAAACAGGAAGCAGTACAGCGCCGTCTCCGCCGCGCTAACCGTCTCCAACATTCCGGCGGCGGTGAGCTTCTATCAAAAGGCTTTTGGGTTCGCCAAACGTGGCATCATGAATGGGCCTGACCGAAAACCAATGCATGCGGAACTCACGTTGCGCGGCACGACGCTGATGCTAGGGCCGGAAAGCGAGCAAATGGGGAGACGAAGCGCCAAGAGCGTCGGCGCCTCTCCTGCTACCCTCTACATTTACGTGGAGAACGCGGATAAGGTTGCCGAAAAAGCGGCTAAGCTCGGCGCCACATCACAAGGTCCTGTAATGGACATGTTTTGGGGTGATCGCTGCGCCACCGTCGTCGACCCGGATGGCTACACATGGATGGTCGCTACACACAAGGCGGAACCGACAGCCAAAGAAATGAAGAAAGGAATGGAGGAGATGATGAAGCAGCAGCCGAGCGCAGCTGCCGCTGACTGAGGTAGTGTCATTCGAACAGCGCTGGCTGTCCGGTGGTCTCTTCCGCCTCCCGAAAGTTGCTCAGGCCAACGCCCACAAGCCGATAGCGTCTCCCTGGGTCGAGATCCACTCGTTCTCGAAGCTTTAGAGCGATCTCAGTCAGTTCTTCGCAAGCGGATGGTGGAGAGCTCGGAGTGTAGCTTCGCGTCAGGATCTTGAAGTCGCTCGTCTTCAGCTTGAGGACCACCGTGCGAGCGACCCGCGACTCTTGCCGCGAAGCGGACCAGAGCTTTTCCGCAAGGCGCCGGATAATGGGTTCAGTTTCTGAGAGCGGCAGGTCATGCTCGAACGTGTCCTCGACCGAAATCGACTGCGTCGGTCGATCCGGAACAACTGGATTCTGGTCGATACCGCGGGCGAGTTCGTGCAAGCGCACTCCATAGCGCCCAAATTTGTCCTTTAGGGCGGACAACTCTAGATATCGCAATTCGCCCACGGTCTTTATTGCGAGGCTCGCTAGCTTCTCTTCGGTGACTTTCCCAACTCCGGGTAGGCGTCCAACCGGCAAAGGCAGCAGAAACGCATCTACTTCTTCGGGCTGGATCACGAAAAGTCCATCAGGCTTGCGCCAGTCCGAGGCGAGTTTTGCCAGGAACTTGTTGGGCGCCACGCCAGCAGAGGCGGTTAGGTGCAATTCCCGGCGGATCTGTTCGCGGATCGTGCGCGCTACCACGGTGGCTGTGGGCAGGCCGGCCTTGTTCTCGGTAACGTCCAGGTAGGCTTCGTCAAGGGACAGCGGTTCGATCAAGTCTGTGTGACATTTGAAGATCTCATGGACGTTCTTCGACACCGCTCGGTAACGTGGGAAATCTGGAGGCACAAAGATTCCATCCGGACACAGCCGTTGCGCGCGCACCGCCGGCATGGCGGAGCGTACCCCGAAGGCCCGCGCCTCATACGAAGCCGCGCAAACCACCGAGCGATTGCCTTTCCACGCAACGATCACGGGCTTCCCGCGTAGTTCGGGATCATCGCGCTGCTCAACAGAAGCGTAAAACGCGTCCATGTCCACATGGATAATTTTCCGCATGATCGTTTTGCATCAATACTATTCCTGCTCCCAGGCTGCGGGATGCCAGTATCTGCCATCCATAGCACGAACTCGCCACGGGCCGTTGCGAGTCTGGATTTTAGAACGGCGCCCACGTCGATCGCGCCAATAGTCGAACTGTCGGTGCGGTAAATTCTGAGGAATGCAGGCAGCTTCGAGTCTCTATTCTGGGCTTGCGACTTTCGTTCTCTTCCTGCATGCGCTCTTCATTTTGTGGGTAGTCTTCGACGCCCTGGTCACACACTCGCGCAAGATTCTACGCTGGCTGCGTATCGCTTCTCTTGTTTGGGGAATCCTTAGGGAACTGCTCCCTTGGCCAAGTCCTTTGACCGTGCTGGAGAACTGGCTTGAAGCCAAGGCCGGAGTCGAGCCGTACCAGGGTGGGTTCCTTCTCCATTACCTCGATAAGCTGGTCTATCCGGATGTCTCTGCGACTGTCCTCACGATTGCCGGGGGGGATCATCTGCGCTCTGAATCTTGCCTTCTACGGCCGGCGAATCTGGATCGCCCGACATCGCTAGCCGTGGTCGATCTTCACCTCCTTTGCCACACATCCCTCCGATACAGGGACCATTACAATAATTGGGATATGAGAATCCTCATGTTCACCGGCAAGGGCGGTGTGGGAAAGACCAGCCTGGCCGCCGCCACCGGCATCAAACTGGCCGCGCTTAACTACCGCACCTTGGTCATGAGCATCGACCCGGCACACAGCCTGGGAGACTCCTTCGATTTGGAAACCGACCTCTTTCACCTCCAAACTTCCGATCCGTTACAGGTGGGTGACCGGCTCTGGATCCAGGAACTCAACATTCAGAAGGAGATCAAGCGGCATTGGCAGGAGATTTCTTCCTACGTGACTTCGGTATTGCGCACCACCGGTATCAGCGGGGTGGAGGCCGAGGAGCTTGCGATCCTGCCCGGCATGGAAGAGCTCAGCGCGATGATGTATGTCAACCAATACCGACGCGAACAGCGCTACGACGTAATCGTGCTCGACGCCGCTCCCACCGCCGAGTCCATGCGCTTCATTAGCATGCCCACCACGCTCGACTGGTATATGAAGCACATTTTTCCCTTCCAGCGGAACTTCCTAAAGGCGGTTCGGCCGATCGCCAATCGGGTGGCGCCGTTCGAACTCCCCACAGACAGCTACTTCTTAAATATCCGAGACCTGTTTGGCAAGCTGGAGGGCGTAGACGAGATCATGGAGGACCCCAACACCACCAGTGTTCGGCTGGTTACCAACCCCGAGAAAATGGTGCTGCGCGAAACCGAACGTGCGTTCGTGTATTTTTCCCTGCACGGGCTGACGGTGGATGCGGTCATTGTCAACCGGCTGCTCCCACTTGAAGTCAGCGATACCTGGTTCAACGAGTGGCACACCTCACAGGACAAGATTATGCACGAGATCGAAGAATACTTTGCACCTGTTCCGGTGAAGCGTGTGCCCTTATTCGCTCACGAAGTCCTGGGGCGCCAACGACTGGAGGAGCTGGCCGGAGTGCTGTATCCTCGAGGGGAAGATCCGGCGGCGGTGACGCGGACGGAGAAGCCCTTTACCTTCGGGAAACACAACGGGACGTACGAGGTGCGGGTGCTGCTGCCGTTTGCCACCAAGGGTGAAATCGGATTGTTCAAGAAGGGCGACGAACTGGTGGTTGAGATCGGTACACTTCGCCGCCATGTTGGCCTGCCGCGGTCGATGGCGGGATTACTGCCGGCGAGAGCCCGGCTGGAGAATCGTGTGTTGACGGTTGAAATGAAGGAGGCGCAATGAACGAACCACAGGAAGCTCAATCAACAGCGAGGGAGCATGCCGCTGATGAGCCATGCCCGTGCCGCGAGATGGTAGACACCGTCCGCCAGTTCCTGGGAATTTCGCCCGCTGCGCGACAGCACTTGGCCAACTCGCGCGTCGAGTTTCTTAAGGCACTCCGGGAGATGCTGGACGCGCGCATTGAGCATTTGTCGAGTCAGCCTCAGAAGGGCACGAAAGTAGCCGTCGAATAAGTCGTTTTAGGGGACGGTGACTTACCCGGGTCTCCCCAACCCGGCACAGGAGATCTTCGCATGATCTCTGCCAGCGCGACTCTAACTGGATCCTACGACTACAGCGAAGTGGCGCGCTCGGTATTGATCGCCATCGTGGCCTCGTATGCCGCGCTCGACTTGGCGGGACGCGTAACCGCCGCACGCGGCCGGGTTCGGTTCGCCTGGTTGAGCTGTGGCGCTCTTGCGATGGGCATCGGCATCTGGGCAATGCACTTCAAGGGGATGCTGGCCTTCCACCTGCCGGTACCGGTCGACTATCACTGGCCCACGGTTCTGGCCTCACTCCTGGTGGCCGTGCTTGCGTCCGCAGTCGCGCTGTATGTGGCGAGCCGCCACGAAATGGATCCCGTTGAGGCCTTGACCGGCAGCACACTTATGGGCGCGGGCATCGCAGGTATGCACTACATCGGCATGGCCGCAATGAGATTACCTGCCACTACCCGGTACTCCCCCCTGCTAGTGACCTGTTCCATCTTGCTCGCAATCGTGTTTTCTCTGATCGCGTTGCTCATGGCGTTCGATCTGCGGGAGGAGACCAGATGGACTGTTCCGCGGAGGCTGGGCAGCGCCACTCTGATGGGAGTCGCTGTCTCCGCGATGCATTACACGGGAATGGCTGCTGCCAGTTTCATCCCCGCTTCTCTTCCCGACCTTTCCCACGCCGTGAGCATCCCCCCGGTTGGCAACTCTGCAGTTGTCATTGCTGCCTTGATCGTGCTTTTGGCGGCCGTCACAACATCCTCTGTAGACCGGCGCCAAAGTGAAGACCGGCTCCGGCTTGTGATCGACACACTTCCAGCTATGGTGTGGAGCAAATCGCCCGACGGCTCCGCCGATTTCTTGAATCAGCGTTTCCGGGAGTACACGGGTCTGTCCGTGGAGGATGGATTGGGCTGGGGCTGGATGAAGAATGCAGTTCATCCGGAAGATCGCGCAGAGCAAGAATGGCGGACAGCCTTTGCGGCGGGGCAGCCGTTCGAGAAGGAGGCGCGCCTTAGGCGAGCGGACGGGACCTACCGATGGTTTCTGCTTCGCGCTGTGCCACAGCGTGATGACGAGGGAAAAGTCGTCAAATGGTATGGAACAACGACCGACATCAATGACCGGAAGCGCTCCGAAGATGAATTGCGTCAGGCACAGGAAGATCTTGCCCGCGTTACCCGTGTAGTTGCGATGGGAGAACTGGCGTCGGCAATCGCTCACGAGGTTAACCAACCGCTCACTGCAATCGTCACCAACGGCAATTTCTGCTTGCGCCGACTCGACGGTGCGGCCTGGAAAGCGGATGAATTACGGGCGGCGATTGAGGAAATTGTGAACGACGGCACTCGCGCCAGCGCCGTCATTTTTCGGATTCGTGGCTTACTGATGAAAGAGTCTCCAAACCGGGCGGAACTGGACATCAACCGGATCATTCAAGACGTAAACGTGCTCCTGCGCAATGAGTGCACTCGAAACCGTGTCTCCCTACGTCTCGAGCTGGAATCTGACCTGCCACGCGTGCCCGGCGACCCGGTGCAGTTGCAACAGGTATTGATTAACCTGATCATGAACGCCATTGAAGCAACGACTTCTACAACAAACGGGAGGCCGGAAATTCTGATCCGGTCGGCAAGGAACCGAGACGGTGTTTTGGTCCAGGTTCAAGATTCTGGGCCAGGAATCGAGCCGGCGCTGGTAAACCGCATCTTCGAGCCCTTCTTCACCACGAAACCCAAAGGTATCGGAATGGGGCTCTCGATCAGCTATTCCATAATAGAGTCCCATGGAGGGCAGCTGTCCCTCGAATCAGGTTCCCAGGGTGCGCTGTTCCAGTTTACTCTGCCCGCCAATGGCGCTGTTGTCTCATGAGCGAACCCAAGTCCATCGTTTTCGTTGTTGATGACGATCTCTCGGTGCGGAGCGCAATCAATCGCCTTATCGGCTCCATGGGTTTGCAGGTCGAATTGTTCGAGTCCGCGCAGGGGTTCCTGGCAAGCAAGCTTCCGAATGTGCCCAGTTGCCTCATTCTCGATATCAGGTTGCCAGGAATCAGCGGGCTCAACCTGCAGAGGCGGCTCGCCGAGGCCGATATTCAGATTCCGATCATTTTCATCACGGCGCACGGCGATATTCCAATGACGGTACGGGCCATGAAAGCCGGAGCCGTGGAGTTTCTCACCAAACCATTCCGCGACCAAGACCTTTTGGATGCGATTGACCTGGCGCTCGAAAGGGATCGAACCAGGCGCCAACAAGAGGCGGAGCTCGCAGTGCTACGAGAACGGTTCGAATGCCTGAGTCCCCGAGAGCGTGAGGTCATCGAGATGGTCGTCTCAGGCATGCTCAACAAGCAGATCGCGGCCCAGCTTGGAACTGCAGAAAACACTGTAAAGGTTCACCGCAGCCGCGCGATGGAGAAGATGCAAGCAAACTCTCTGGCCGACTTGGTCAAGATGATTCAAAGACTCCAGGTTTTTCCCCAGTAACGACACCATAAACTAAGGTGGTACATACATCATTCTTTCTGTTACTCCACGATTGCCAACGCCAACTATTTGTTCCTCCCCGTGTGGCGCATTCTAGAGATGTGACAACACTCGAGTCACAGAGCACCGTGACCAACAACTAATTGTCAGGATGGTAAAACACTAAACTTGGAATGGCAGTCTAAAGAGCAGTTGCGATTGTTGCTCGACTCCACTGCGGAGGCGATTTACACCGTTGATCTTGAAGGAGTTTGCACTCTCTGCAATGCTGCGTGTCTTCGATTGCTGAGTTACAGTCACGACTCGGGACTACTCGGAGAGAACATGCATCGACTGATGCATCACACCCGGCCGGATGGGCGCGTTTACCCCGAGGAGGAATGCAAGATCTTCCAGGCTTTCCGCCAGGGGGAAGGTACGCATGTGGCCGACGAAGTTTTCTGGCGCGCGGACGGAACGAGCTTCCCCGCCGAGTACTGGTCCCATCCAGTACGCCACAACAGCCGCGTTGTAGGCAGCGTCGTGACCTTTTTCGATATTACCCAGCGCAAGAAGTCCGAGGAGGCTCTGAGACGGTCGGAGTCAGAGTATCGCTCAACCATTGAGCACGCGCCCTACGGCATATATCGGGTTGACCAGAATGGCCACCTAACCGCGGCGAACCCGGCATTCGTCGATATGTTGGGCTACCAGTCTCAGCAGGAGCTATTGGGACTCAACGCAGCCACCGGCATGTTCCTGGATCCAACCGAGCACCAGCGCGCAATTGCCCTTTACAAATCGGAAGGTCCCGCCGCTCGCTACGAAACCCCATGGAAGCGCAAAGATGGAGTGAGGATCATGGTACGGCTAGCTGGCCGGAAACTGGGACGCGAGCAGGAGGGCGCGAGCGGGTTCGAAGTCTTCGTCGAGGACATCACCGAACGACGATCTTTGAGAAAGCAGTTTGAGCATGCGCAAAAAATGGAGGCGGTTGGCCGCCTAGCGGGTGGTGTAGCACATGATTTTAACAACCTGCTGATGGTTATCAGCGGTTACGCACAGCTTCTGGACGAATCCTCTACTAACCCTAAAAAAATAGTTGAGTATGCCACTCACATCCAAGATGTCAGCTCCAAAGCCGCCACGGTGATTCGCCAACTATTGGCCTTCAGTCGGAGACAGGTGCTTGAACCCGCTGTCCTCGATCTTAACTACGTAGTGAATGATTTGGCGAAACTGTTGCCGCGTTTGCTAGGGGAAGATGTCGAAATGCTGCTGCAACTCGATCCTCAGGTCGGTACAGTGCGGGCTGATCGAGGTCAGATGGAGCAGGTCATCATGAACCTGACGGTCAACGCGCGGGATGCCATGCCACAGGGTGGGCGTCTCACGATCGCGACGAGTAACGTGACCCTGGACGCCTCTTACTATCAAGGGGTCATGGTCCCGCCGGGGCAATTCGTTCTGTTGGCGGTCAGTGATACCGGCACCGGCATGGACGCCGAGACTCAGGTTCATATCTTCGAACCGTTCTTTACGACCAAGGAAGCAGGAAAAGGCACAGGGTTGGGTCTACCGTCGGTTTACGGAATTGTGAAGCAAAGCCAGGGATTTATCTGGGTTTACAGCGAACCTGGCAAAGGCAGCATTTTCAAGATATATCTTCCCCGTTTCGATGCTGTTGCCGATTTCGACGAGAGCCTCCTATTGGCTCAGGTGCCATCGGAGGGGACTGAGACAATTCTGTTGGTAGAGGATGAAGCCGCTCTTCGCAACGTCTGCCGATTGTACTTGGAATCCAAGGGCTACACCGTACTTGAGGCCGGGAATGGAAAAGAAGCGATGAAGATTTGCCGGAGCCACGATCACGCGATTCACGTTTTAATCACTGACATCGTGATGCCCGGCTTGGGAGGATTGGAACTGGCCAAATCCCTGTTGGAAATGCGGCCAGCGCTTTCCGTTGTCTTTGTGTCCGGATACCCAGATCGCCCGTTGGCGCGCCAAGACATCGGCTTCGGAAAGTTCCTGCAAAAACCATATAGTTTCGACGGCTTGGCTCGTACCGTCAGATCGCTATTAGATAAGAATCGAGAAATACTTCTTATCGAGGACAGCAAATTTATGCGCATCGCAGTTCAAAGAGCGCTTACCGGCGCGGGATACAACGTTCACACTGCCCACAACGGCGAGGCGGGTCTACGTGCAGCGCGCGAGACATTGCCTGATCTGATTGTCTTGGATCTGGTGTTACCGACAATCTCAGGCCTCGACGTAATTAAGACGCTGAAAAGGGATGCCGCAACAAAGCGTATTCCCGTGGTCGTCCTGGCGGCATTCTCAGAATCAACCGAAGAGGAGGCTTTAAATGAGGGTGCCACAGCTTGCGTGGAAAAGTCGGACAAACTATTAGAGAACGATTCTGCAGCTTTGATTCAAACCGTCGCGCAGATTGTCGGAACAGTGAAACCAAGAGGATAAGGATCTTCCAAGGCAAGCGGTGCGAGCGCAGAGGCGGTGCGGACTGCCACCTGAATATGTTCCTGCCCCTCGAATCCATTCCATATCTTCCGGAAACACAAGTTGAATGTGCGACCCACCTGCGGCTCCTCCTCGAAACTTGCGAACTATTAATTTATTAATTGACAAGCTGAATCTCACCGCGGTATAAAACGGTAACTATTAATTAGTTAATTGTTCATTCCCAAGGGGACCACGTTGGCGAGAAAAAAATCACCGAACCTGACGGAAGGCGAGCTCCGCTTGATGAAAGTACTGTGGAAGAAGGGAGCGGCGACTGTAGGCGACGTCGCAGCGTCACTCACCGACGATCCACCGCTCGCATACAGCACAGTGTTAACTACATTGCGTATTCTCGAGGGCAAGGGTTACCTGCGGCACACCAAAAAGGTTCGCGCCTTCGTTTACGAACCGGTCATCGCCCAGGAAGAAGCCAGCCGCACCGCGCTCGGTTATCTGGTCAACCGCTTCTTTGAAGGCTCGAGCGAACTCTTGGTCGTGAATCTTTTGAAAGAAGAAACCATCAGTCGGGCGGAATTGCGCCGCATCAAGAAGATGATCGCGGAAGGTGAAGGAGTGCAGAGATGACGTCCATGAATATTGCCATGACCACTCTTCTGAATGGAATCTGCCTGGGAGCAATTCTGGCGGCGGCCCTGATGCTGCTTCTGAAATTGTTTCCGCGATTGAACCCGACGACCCGCTTCACCGTCCTCTGGATGACCTTGCTGGCGGTCGTCGCGCTGCTCGCCACTCCGCTCACTCCCCGCCCGTCATCGCGGGAGCCTCGAATCGAGTCGGTCGTCGCTGTTTCCCCAAGTCCGGCGGGAATCCCCGCACCTGCGCCGGCACCAGTCGACCGACCGGGACACAAGACTCGTGCATCCCACGTCGACTCGGTTGCGGCGCAGAGCCCTGCGTCAACATCCCAGCAAGCTCTGGAAACGCCACTTTCTCAAAACTCCTCCCTAACTCTCTTGCCCGCGGCATCGCCATCCGAACGCTCTCTGATTCGCATTCACTCGGCAAAGTTTCTTCGTGCGCTGGCAATTGTGTGGGTGATGTTCTCGCTCGTGCTGCTTGCCCGGTTGTTCGCGGGATATTGCGTTTTGCGAAGCCTGAAATCGAGCGCAACGCCGGCGGCGCCAGATTGGCAGCTGCGCTTCAGTCGTATGTGCGCGACCCACGGCATCCGTCGTCAGCTGCAATTGCTCGTTTCGAGCCATGGCAGTGGGCCGATGTCGCTTGGCTTCTTCCGCCCCACGATCGTGCTTCCGCGCACGCTTCTTGAGACGCTTTCACACTCCGAACTGGAGCAAATCGTCCTGCACGAACTCGCCCACCTGCATCGCCGCGACGACTGGAGCAACCTGGCTCAAAGATTGATTGAAGCCGTGCTCCCGATTCAACCTGCAGTTTATTGGCTCGGCTACCAGATGACGCTGGCACGGGAAATGGCGTGCGACGATTGGGTCATCGCCGCAACCGGGACACCACGGCCCTACGCTGCCGCCCTGACCAAAGTAGCCGAGCTTTCCCAATGGCAACACGCCGGTGTTCTCGCCGCGGGAGCAGTCGGGAACCGTTCGCAGCTCTTCCGCCGGGTCCGTCAGATGCTCGATCGTTCCCGGAACGCAGCTCCCAAGCTTAGCGTCATGCCGCTGGCCTCAGCCTTGGCCGTCGTTGTGGGGCTCACCTGCCTGAGCGCCCGAGCGCCGCAGCTCATAGCCTTCGCCCAAAGCGTCGCACCCGCCGGCAGCCCGGCGAAACCCATTTCCCCCGGAGCGCTCCTAGCCCCGCAATCGCCACGGGCTCCCATGACGATGACGGTCGCGACTCTAGCTCCTCGCGCCCCAAGGGGCCCCGCGGCTCCGCCATCTGCGCTTGCTGCTCTTGCACCGTCCGCACCACTTGCACCGCCGGCGGAACTCTCGCCTATGGCACCGCCGTCTCCGCTATCACCGCCGTCTCCGCCGAGCCCGCTATCTCCCATGTCGCCACCCGCCCCGATGGCGCCCGTAGCGTCGCAGCAGAGTGGCGACTCTCATGTCCACATCACTACGCGCAATGGTTGGACGTCCGTCGGCATAACAATTGACGGCACGGTCGAATTCACCGATGACGACACCGATGTCAAATCTCTCTCGCCCACCGGACGTTTCCGGCTGGAAGATGGCGGCTTGCTCTCCAAACGTGTCTATGAAGTGAAGGCGGATGGGATGGGCAATCTCACCCGGACCTACTCGGTCGGCTGGAGCACCAGGCCCATGGACGACGAGGGCCGCGCCTGGCTGGCCCGCGCGCTCCCCCAGGTGATCCGCGACAGCGGCATCGGAGCCGGACCTCGCGTCGCCCGCATCTTACGTCAAGGTGGTCCGCAAGCAGTCCTGACCGAAATCGGACGCATCCACAGCGACGGAGCGAAGCGAGTCTATCTGGAGCAGCTATTCTCGCAAGCCGCCACGCTGAAACCCTCCGACCTCAAAGACGCTTCGAGGCTGATTCGCAGCATCTCTTCGGACGGCGACAAGGCGCAAGTCATGATCACCGTCGATGCGAATTACTTCGCCACCGACTTGCGCTCCTACCTTTTTGATGCTGCCGCAAGCATCAGTTCCGACGGCGACAAACGCAGGGTTCTCTCCGACATCGTCAAGAAAGACGGCGGAAGCTCCGAAACGCTCGCGAGCGCCGCCAGAGCCGCGAGGCATATCTCGTCCGACGGCGATAAGGCGGAAGTGCTCATCGAGATGGCGACTCCCTATCGCCCGGCAAGCGGCGTGGACATGGCTTATTTTGACGCGGCCAATTCCATTTCCTCCGACGGAGACCATGCGCGGGTTCTCTCGAAAATGCTCGCTTGGCACGGCGACGACCACAACACTTTGACTCGCACTCTGCTCTCCGCCCGGCGGATCTCCTCCGATGGAGATAAAGCCCGCGTTCTCAAAGAGGCCGTTGCTTCTTACAACGAAGATGCGGCTGTCCGCAAAGCGTTCTTCGAGGCCGCGAATTCGATTTCGAGCGACGGCGACCATCAGCAGGTGCTCGTCTCTCTCGCACAGAAACAGGGAATCGGGGCTGACACTCTCGCCGGCATCGCCAGTTCCACGCAGAGAATTTCTTCGGCCGGCGATAAGGCTCGCGTCCTGATCGAACTTGCCGGTACAAACGTCGAGCCGGCCCGCGACGCTTTCTTTGCCGCTGCCAATAGCATCAACTCCGATGGCGACCGGAGCCGGGTTCTGATGGTTGTGCTCGACAAGCCCGGGATTTCGAGTTCGCTGGCCGTTGCGGCAATCCAATCGGCCACCGGCATTTCTTCCGACGGCGACAAAGCCCGCGTGCTTCTCGATGCCGCCGAACGTTATTCGAGCGATCCGGCAGTCAATGCCGCTCTGCGCAAAGCCGTCGAGAGCCTGCACTCGGATGGCGACTATCGAACCGTGATGTCCCGCATTGGACGTCACGAAGCCAGTCTGTAATCGGCGAGGGAGCCTACGAGCCGGGAGAGTCCCTTATTCCCGGTCCGATTCGAAGTGGGCGCCAACAAGTCGAATTGGCTAAGCGGTTCAACCGGCCAGCAGTGATGGAGTTCTTGGCCAGGCTCAACTTCTACTTGTCATTAGCACATTTGTCTCATGATCGGCAGCTCAGGATTCAAACACAGGAGAAACTTACCCGCCAAGTGCTATCGCCTGTGAGGCTGCAAGAAATTGTCAGGACGTTTACGGGACGGGATTTCTACGATAAATGGATTCTCCTGCACAGGGCTCAGCTTCTAGTCGGAATAAAACTGATTGCCTTGTATGGCCGTGAAGAAGGAGGGAACTCGCTACAGGCCGAACAGGAACGTGCTGACATCGGGGAGCTTGCTCTTGCAATTAATTCTTGGTACGGTCCAGATTTGGGCGAGCCTAATTATCCCCATGGCGACGTAGTTGCACAGTTGGCGGCGGGCACCGACCTGACTAACCTGCCGCTTTTGGTTTACGGTCTTGTTCGTACCCGGATGTTACTTGGATCGGTTCTCCGTGACTACTTGGCCACGCTGAGGCCCGACAGTTGGCCGCCGCCATTTGAGCGAATTTTTACGCTTCTCAATGGCCTCAATTTCCGGGATTTTCTCGACATCACCCTTTACTTGTATGCCGAACAAGTGCCAATGTTAAATGAAGCCCTTGAAGCAAATATGTGGACGTATCTGGACACAAACGCGCCGAAGCGTTACCTGTCCGGCAAGAAAATGAAAGCATGGGCTGAACTGATGTCAGTGGATCATGAGAAGGTACGTGATCTGGTGGATGGTTCGGAAAAAGACTCCGCCTTTTTCTTCGACTTCAGCCTGTTTCGTCGGTTTCCTTTGTGGCGTGCCGATGATCATCGCTATTTCTGTATCGATGGGATGTTCCTCACGGAGCGACTGTCATCTTTTGGCTTTTACTGGGTTGTTATCAACGGTTTGGTAGATGAAGATCTTCGGGGTCGTTTTCAGCAGGTATGGGGCGAACTGATACAGGCTTACGTCCGGGGCCTCCCCGGGCAGTGCTGCATTGGCAATCCTGCTGTCTTCATCCGTAAACCTACGTATGCTGACGATGGCACGGAGGTTTTCGACTCAGCAGTTGTGCATAACGATTCTCTCATTGCGATTGAAATCAAGAGTTCTGTGATTCCCATCGGCCAAAAGTATGCGGGGAAAGCGGGGCCATTTTTTGAAGGGCTTTCGGCAAAATTCGGGAGCGGGCAATCTGCCGCAGCCGAACAGCTACTTAGAAACATAGAACAAATCTTCGCTGCGCGTGGTCGTCGTGAAGCGCCGTCCATACCGGTGGATGAAATCCGGGAAGTGTTTCCATTGGCCGTCATCCACGAACCTGCCCTTCAATTCAGCCCCGCGGCCCACACCATCATTGCTGAATTTATTTCTGGCCTCTCCAGATTAACACTGCGAGCAAACATCAAAGTTCATCCTTTGCAACTGATCGAGATCGAAGAACTAGAGCGACTCGAACCTTTTCTTGTGAATCAGGACTTCACACTGTCAGAGTGCTTGCGCGCAAAGGAACAGGAGGACCCAAATAATCTGATGGGGTTGTGGCATTTTGTGTCAACACGTTTCTTCCAGAATCGCCATATCGCAATGAAACCAAATGAAAGACTACTGGGCGTCTTTGGCTGGCTCTCGGAATCAGCCGGATGGCGGGTTTATCGTGGTGACTATTTCGATCCTGCGTTGGGTTCACGTGGACAGCCCAGTAAACGTGCGCTTATTTGCGCCCGACCGGTAGGCGGAGATGAACTGCTTACGGACGAGGTAGCAGTTGTTTCGGAACATGCGAATCTTGCCGAAGCATACCGAGTGATCGAAGAACTCCGTGCTAAGGGCTTTCCTCAACAGAAGATTGTGACAGATAGATTCGAGTGCGCGTTTGTTGATGAGTTCGGATCGATGCTTGATCCTCCTTAGACCCGTCCTCTGCGCCCCTTCCGGCGCGCAGTTGTTGGGATACTTTCGCTCGGTCCAATCACGTGGGCAGATAAAAGTTGTTGCGGGAAATCTTTCGGATTCAGCGTGACAATGAAATCGGCTTGGCCAGTTTCAGTGCAAGCACAGAAGGGATCGTCGCCAGGATCAGGGGAGATGTCTGGAAGAGCAGAAGCAGGGACAAGTTCGGCACTCTTCCCGTAGCAGATTGACTATTTTTCCGATGAGTGGACGCCGGACACCCAACCTTCCCAAGACCCGTTTGTATTCCAGAAGAATCTCATCACTCACCAGCCAGACAAACGTGTTCCCTTCGATCCAGTCCCGGAGCAGTTTGGCGCTTGGATTCTTCGGCGTGATCTCCAGGGATTTGAGTCCCGCGATTCCTGCTACCAGGACGGACGTATCGACAACGCCTCTAGGCCGTTTTCTTTTTTGTGCGGGCAACGACGGTGATCTCCGGCAGCTTCTTTCGTCCTGAACGATATTCACGAACGGTTTTTAGAATCTCTTCCCCTGAGATGTCGCCCAGATCAGCGGCGGCCTTCTGGACACTCCGCAAAAAATCCTTCTTCCATCCAGCTCTTTTGCGGCCCTTGGGCAGGTCCTTGTAAGCCGAGGCGCGAGGAATCTGGTCTTCCAGTTCCCGAACCAAAGAGCGAACCGGAATCTTGATTTCTACGGCATCGGTGCCATTAACCGGACGAGACCGAAGGCAGATGTCCCCCAAATCACCCATTTTGGCTTTGCTAAGATTCTTCGAAAGCGCCTCTGTGAATCTGGCCAGGAGATCACTCGAACTGCCGAGGGTTTCCTTGAGATAAAAAGCCACTTTCGCTTCTAACAGGAGATTCGTGTCAAACCAGCACACACTGTTGCGGCGCACAGGACGGATGACCCCCAGCTGCACCAGGTTTTGAAGGTCTTTTGGAGGCACTCCCAGTACGGCGCTGGCCTGCTTAAGTTTGAGTGTAAGGCTTTGCATTTGATTAACCGTCTAGAGTTTAGATGGTTATTTGATAAAACGCAAGCTTTTTTAATGACACTGTTTCTGAGCGATGCACGACGTATCTTGCAAGACGTCGATGAGGCGAAGCGACGAGCCGAGCGGATCGCCCTTTGCAAGGCCGGTACGCTGCGAATCGGAATTGCCATGGCACTATCCTGGCATGGGATGGTTGTGGAGTCCTTTCGCGAATTCCGGCGCCGGCAGCCGGATGCGGAGCTCGTCCTACATCATCTGATTTCTATTCATCAAATCGAGGCTGTCTTGTCAGGCCGGTTGGATGCTGGGTTTGCCGCCGCTGTCACACCATGGAACAAGGACCTGGCACACTGGGAGTTCGCACGGGACAGAATTTTACTTGCAGTGCCCAAAGGTCATCCCTTAACAAAAAGAGGAAAGATTCGGTTGCGCGATCTACGAGATATGCCATTTATCTGGTTTCAGCACTCGGCCAATCCAACTTTCGATGATCTATTGACGCGGGAGTGTGCTCGCGGCGGCCTAGGCGCTCCACGCATTGTTCAGGAGGCAACCGATCGCGATACCGTATTAGGTCTTGTTCAATATGGAATCGGGATCGCTTGGCTCACCGAATCCATACGTTGGCACTGCCCCCGGGGCGTTGTTTTGCTCCCCGTGGTTGACATGAAGGTCCGGCTTCCGTTCAATCTAATCTGGAAGAAGGACAATTCGTTGCCTTTGCTCCAGAAATTTGTGAAGCAGGTACAAGCGAGAAAAATAACCCTGCGAAATTGAACAGAGTCATTCGAGATAAGAAAGCCCGCCTACGGAGGGCTCTCATTGGTCGCCTCAGCAGAGGACAGCCGCACTCGCGCCTTCGATCTCAGCGCCGGAACTGACTCAGCTAGCGCGTTGCACTTTGAACCGATATTTGTTGATTTTGAAACGCTTGATCTTAGAATCGAGCGTTCGCGCGGGCAGCCCTAATTTCCTGGCTGCGCCCGACGAGCCCGAGATCTGTCCGTAAGACTCCGCGAGTGCGGCTTCAATCATTTCCTTCTCCTGCCGCGCGAGGACACCACTCAGCGTACTCGGTCGGCTACGGGCAACTGGGAGTTCCCGTCGAAGCCAGGTCTCGTCGACCGAAAAGGTTTCGCCCTCGCTCAGGATGACCGCGCGCTCAATTACGTTTTGTAGTTCACGAATATTCCCAGGCCAGTCGTACGCTTGTAATAATCTAAGACTTTTCTTGTCGATCGTTCTGAATTTCTTTCCAGCTTTCTTGCCGAAGCGGTCAATGAAATACTCCACCAGCAGGGGAATGTCAGCTACGCGTTCGCGTAACGGCGGCACAGCGATAGGAACTACATTCAGTCTATATAAAAGATCTTCACGAAAGTTGCCGTCAGCTACGAGCGCATTCAAATCACGATGAGTAGCTGCAATGATCCTGACGTCGATGGGAATGGCCTTATTACTACCCACGCGTTCGATTTCACGCTCCTGCAGCACTCGTAACAATGCGACTTGAATCTCGGGAGGCAAGTCACCAACTTCGTCCAGAAAAATTGTTCCGCCGCTTGCCGATTCGAACCGTCCGAGACGTCGTTGGGTTGCACCGGTGAAAGCGCCCTTCTCGTGACCGAAAAGCTCCGACGCAATCAGCGATTGTGGGATTGCAGCGCAATTCACGCCGATGAATGCCCGATCCACGCGATTGGATCGCTTGTGGATGCTGCGAGCTATCAGCTCCTTTCCTGTACCGGTTTCGCCAAGAATCAATACTGTCGAATCCGAAGAAGCTAGCTTCGCGATTTGGCGTAACACTTTCCGTAGCGCTTCCGAAGAACCGACGATGTCCTCGAACATCGAGTCACGGTCGATTTGCTCTCGCAACGCCAAATTTTCGTTTCGTGTCCTCTCCTCGGCTCGGACGCGGTCATCGATGTCAGTTCCCGTCGCATACCATCGAGTCACTTCCCCGTGGTCATTTCGGAAAGGGTTGTAACGAATAAGAAACCAGCGATATTGGCCATCTTTTCGACGAGCTCGCTGTTCAACCTCGAAAGGAGCCCCGTCAGCGAGAGCAGCCTTCCGCACGTCGCGTAATCTTTCGAGGTCGTCGGGGTGGAAGATTCGTTCCCGAAAAAGCGGGGCAATCACATCTTCGGCTCTCAGACCCGTATAGTCGAGCGTCGTTTGGTTGGCGTAGATGGGGACGCCAGATGGATCCTGGACGACAATCGCCTGCGGTATTACGTCGGTGATACGACGGAGTTCGCGTTCATCTTCTCGGAGCTTGGCTTCCGTTTCCTTTAGGGTTTCGATGTCAGTGCATGTTCCGTACCACTTGACAATCTTGCCAGTCTCGTCCCGTAGCGGCTCAACCTGCATGAGAAACCAGCGAAACACTCCGTCATAGCGGCGGAGACGCGCCTCCATTTCGCCCGGGTCACCCGATGACAAAAGACCCTGCCATTTCTCCAGCAACGGGGCTCGATCCTGTGGGTGGATCGCAGTCTGCCAACCTGAACCATGGGACTCTTCAGGCGAAAGCCCGGTGTACTCGTGCCAACGTTTGTTGAGGAACTCGTTCGAACCATCCGGCAGGATGGACCAAGCCAGTGTTGGAATCGTGTCGATCACCTGCCGAAGTTTTCTTTCCGAGTTCTTTAATTCGTCCAGCGCTTTGCTGAGTGCCGCTTGCGGTCGCTGCCGTGTCCCAGAAGGCATCGGGCGATTATAAGGCGGCCTCTTCTCCTGATCAAAAAGGAATTCCTGAAAAATCAGGATGATTTGCCGGGGCAAATCCAACTGCAACAGGCGATTGCAAACGGTCTGTGACTTGCACTGATGGTCATCGTCCTCCGGAGCCAGTGGAAAATGACGCTGCGGATTGAAAGGGTTCAAGGGGGAATTCGGCTCAGCGGCGAATTTCGAGTTGGCCACCTGGATCAAGTCAAAACGGAAATCGAGCGATGCGAATCGCCAGTCGTTTTGGATTTAGAGGAAGTGGTTCTCGTCGATCTCGAAGGCGTTCGTTTTCTCAATGCGTGTGAGTCGGCAGGTGTCTCGATCCTGCACTGTTCGGCTTACATCAGGCAATGGATGCTGCAGGAGAGAGGTCAGCCGAAAGAGCATCCAGAACCGTGGTAAGGGCCTCTTGTCGCACGAAACGAGGGTCGGCTAACAAAAGCAGATGCGCCGTAAAAAGAAATGAAAGGAAAAAAGGAGAACAACCCAATGACAGCAAAATCTACGCAAACCAAACCCAGCATCGTTTTCTGTCACGGACTCTGGGCCGACGGCTCGTGCTTTAGCAAGCTGATCGTTCCCCTTCAGGCGGAGGGGTATGAGTGTATTGCAGCGCAGTACGGCCTCAACACAACGGCAGAGGACGTCGCCTTGGTGAAGGCAACGATCGGCCGGGTCAGCGGCCCTGTCATCCTCGTCGGCCATTCCTACGGCGGAAGCGTCATCACAGGCGCCGGAGTCGACGATCGCGTTGCCGGGCTGGTTTACATCTGCGCGCTCGCCCCGGACGCCGATGAGACATCTCAGACACAGCAATCTAACTTCCCGAAGACAGACGTCTTCTCCCACATCGAAGTCGTGGATGGACGCATCTGGCTTCGTCCCGAAGGTACGAAATATTTCTGCGGAGATCTTTCGGAGCAGGAGCAGAAGCTCGTTTGGGCGACTCAGGGCGTCCCCAAACCCGATTTGTTCGAGGCGAAAGTCGGGGGAACCGCTTGGAAGTCGAAGCCAAGCTGGTACATCGTCGGCAAAAAAGACCGCACAGTGCATCCCGATCTGGAGCGTTTTTTCGCCAAGCGCATGGGGGCAACCGCCTATGAGCTCGACAGCAGCCACGTGCCGATGCTCTCCCAACCGGAACGTGTCATCGACGTGATTCGCACCGCAGCGAAAGTCGTTCAAGGAGCCACGGTAGCGGCGTAGAGTCCCCAGGGACTTTTCGCCGGGGCGGCATCAGCCTCAGTAACTGTTCAGTTGGGTTGTGATGATTTGTCGTCTAATCCGGCTGAACGGTTACGCGACTGAGTCCCATGTATTTTTGCATTGGAGAAATCAAAAAAAGAGCCTCGAGATGATAAGAAAGATCGAGATCGAGCGATTCAGCCTTACCTCCTCTAAACCCTTCGATCAGGTTGTGGCGGCTGTTAATGCGGCTATCGGTCATCCGGACATGGCTGAATTCGGGAGATCTACTCACGAAGCGCGCTCTTTTGCCGAGCTGAAAAGCGCAGTCGAAAAAGGTCTGAGCAAAGCGGGACTGATGCTGTTTATGCAACTTGATCAAGGCGCTGTTGTGCGGAAAGAAACGGGCCAGGACACACCTCGAATCATCCGCTTGCTTATCGGCAACCCTCTCATCATGAAGGAAATGGCCAAGCATGTTCCAGACGCTGGCTCCTACGCGCCGGTTACCGTGCTTGTGGATGAGCGCGCTGATGGCGTGCATTTGTCGTATGACAGGATGACGAGCTTTCTCGCTCCTTATGGAAATCGCGACGCGCTAGACGTCGCCCGGGATTTGGACAGCAAAGTCGAGGATCTCTTACGAAATGCTGCAGGCTGAGATACCCAAGTTTCTGAGATGGTCGCGCATGTGTAACGTGAGCTCGGGCTTGGGCTCAATCGTGGTCGAAGCAGGGAGCGAAATATGACTGAATCAGCAGCGCCGGTGCGCGTCATCGAGGAAACGGCTGCGTACTGGAGGGTTGTGTTCGACTATCCTCCCTTCAACATCGTAGACGCCACCATGTTCGAAGTTCTCCAGGGTCTGCTCGCGCGAATGGACGCGAGCCCGAACCTGCGGGTCGTCATATTCGAAAGCGCGAACCCCGAGTTTTACCTTTCCCACTTTGATTTGACCGGCAAGATAGGGAACATCATGACTGTTGTCGGGGCTTCGGGCCTTCCGATCCTGATGGATACGTTCGTGCGTCTCACCAAGTCCCCGGTGGTCAGCATCGCGAAGATCCGAGGCTGTGTCCGAGGGGTCAGCAGCGAGTTCGTCCTCGCCTGCGACATGCGCTTCGCGTCGCGCGAGAACACGCGACTCGGCCAACCCGAAGTGGGAGTGGGAGTGCATCCTGGCGGCGGCGCGGCGGAACGCCTTCCAGATCTGGTCGGCCGCGGGCGGGCGCTAGAAATCATTCTCGGCGCGAACGATTTCGATGGCGACACCGCGGAACGATATGGATACGTCAACCGCGCACTTCCGGACGCGGAGCTGGACAGCTTCGTGGACGCGCTCGCGCGCCGGATCGCCTCCTTCGACCGACGTGCCATCGCCGCCGCGAAGAGTCTCGTCAACCAGGTCTCGTTGCCATCCGCCGACCGGCTCCTCGACGCCATCACCTCTTTTGAGACCGCGCTGACCTGGCCTGAAGCGCAACAGCGAATCCAAGCTGTATTAGAGCGCGGACTCCAACGAGACAGCGACTTTGAGAATCGGTGGCCCGAGGTGCTTGGCACGCTCGTCGAGACGTAGCCACCGACTGGCGACCGTTGCGCGCAGCGTAGGCGGCACTCGCCGTCGCGCCTCCAATGCTAAGAGCGGTTCTGGTTATCTTGGAGCTCCCCCGATTGAATCAAGATCGGCAAGCAATTCAGCAGAAATCTGCAGCGACGCTGCCTTCAAATTCTCGCGGAGATGCTTGCGGGAAGATGTCCCCGGAATCAGCAGGATGCTGGGCGAGCGATGGAGAAGCCAGGCAAGCGCAAGCTGCATGGGCGTTACTTTGCGTGATGCTGCGGCTGTGTCGAGTGTCGACGATTGCAATGGAGTGAACCCTCCCAAAGGGAAAAACGGAACATAAGCGATCCCCTGAGAGGCGAGATCCTCGATCAAGGCGTCATCTTTCCTTTGCGCCACGTTGTAGAAGTTCTGCACGCAGACGATCTCGGTGATCGCCTGTGCCTCAGCTACCTGCTTCGCTGTTACGTTGCTCAGACCGATATTCCGGATCAGCCCTTGCCGCTTGAGTTCAGCGAGCACGGTTAGCGGTTCCTCAATCGATCCCTCAGATGGTTCTGTAAATCCACCGACTCGAAGATTGACGACATCCAGAACGTCGAGGCCGAGGTTCTTCAGGTTGTCGTGAGTGCCGTCAATCAGCTCCTGCCGGGAGAGAGCAGGAATCCATGAGGCGTCTGCACCCCGTCGCGCGCCAAGCTTGGTAACGATCACCAGACCTGCCCGATAAGGATGGAGCGCTTGCCGAATGATCTGATTGGTGACGTGCGGACCGTAGTAGTCGCTGGTGTCGATGTGGTTCACGCCGGACTCCACCGCCTCCCGCAGAACTGCAATGGCCTCGTCGTTATCGCGTGGCGGCCCAAAGACGTGCGGGCCGGCGAGTTGCATGGCGCCGTAGCCCATGCGGTTAACAGTCAGCGATGTGCCGGGCAGGGTGAAGCTGCCTGCGCGTTCTTTTTGTTCAATCATTTCATTTCTCCTGATGCATTTCCCTCAGCAGCAATAAAGAACATTAAAACGACTCTCCAACCATTTCTTCGCTTTTCTTCCAGACCGCCTCTGCAGCTTTTGGATCGATCGCGTAACCGCGTACACCTTCGTTTATGGCGACAGGCAGATCATCCGGCACGATGTGGCCGACGTGACAATCCTCACAGTACTGACCGCCAATCTCGTCGGCAGAGGCGACCACAGCAGCCCACACCGAAGTTGCGGCTCCTTGTGGAATCGTTTTCCACTGAAAGGGGTCTTGGCCCTGCGCTGCGCGTTGCTGATTTATCTGGTCGATCATCTTCTCTATTCGGCCAGGATCCTGGTAGCGACCGAGTTCGGTCTGAATGCCTCCCGGATGCACCGCCGCTGCGCGCAGGCCCCGGTCCCGGTGGCGTTTGTCGAATGCGATCGCGAAGAGAATGTTCGCCGTCTTCGATCGGCCATATGCGACCATGGGGTCATAGGGTGTTCGTTCAAAGTTGGGATCGACGAGATCGACGTTGGAATAGCGATGACCAGCGGAAGACAAGGTGATCAGGCGCCCGCCCGTCCGAATGAGCGCCGCAATCCGGTTGACCAGGACAAAGTGGCCCAAGTGATTCGTCCCGAACTGCGTTTCGAAGCCATCGGCGGTGTGGCCGAATGGTGTGGCCATCACTCCGGCATTGGCGATGATCACGTCGAAGGTTTCTCCCTTCGCCAGCAACCCGTCGGCACAGGCACGTACGCTTTTCAGGTTGGCAAGATCGAGTTCCACCAATTCGAAACTTCCGCCATTGGCCGCGGCGTCTTTTCGCACTTGCGTGGTTGCAGTTTTGGCCTTGTTCAAATCCCGCGCCGCGCCTACAACCTGAGCGCCGTGCGCTGCCAGGGAGCGTGCCGTTTCTACCCCGATTCCGGCCGAAACACCGGTCACCAGGATCCGTTTGCCCTTTAGATTTACGCCGGCCAAAACGTCGTCTGTGGTCGCAGTCGCCCCAAATGAAATTGTCTGAACAGTGTTCGTCATTTTTTACTCCGTTGTACTGATTACTTTAAATCACTGTTTACTATCACTCATGTTCCTAGCCATGCAAAGGAACGGCGTCGGCAGCGTGTTTGAAATAGTGCTCCGCGTTCAAATCGGCAATCATCCCGGGCTGAACCGGACGCCATCCCAACCGCTCCTGCGTCAGCGCGCTCGAAGCCGGGCCGTCAATGCCAAAGAAGCGAGCGATCCAGCCAAAATGATCGGCCGCCGCCTCGTGCGATTTGCTGATGACCGGCACGTTCAGGCCACGGCCGATTGCCTCGGCGATCTCTCGAGTCGGTACGCCCTCGTCGGCGACGCCGTGATACGTGGCTCCAGCATCACCTTTCTCAAGCACGAGCCTATAGAGATGAGCAGCATCGAGCCGGTGCACCGCGGGCCAGCGATTGAGCCCGCCCCCTATAAATGCGGAAACGCCCTTTTCACGTGCGATGCTGATCAGGTGTGGCACAAAGCCGTGATCACCGTTGCCATGGACCGAAGGCGGAAGCCGCAGCACAGATGCCCGGACTCCGTGTGCCGCCAGGTCAAGCGCCGCATCCTCCGACTTGCGGGGGAAGTTGGGATTGTGCGCATCCTCTTCTGTCGCGATCGGGCCTTGGCGTTGAGCGAGCAAGGTCCCGGAGGTGACGATCAACGGGCGATCGGAGCCCGCGAGCGCGCTGCCGAGAGTCTCGATGGCACGCCGATCCGCCTCGGCGGCTGGCCCATAGTTTGAGAAATCGTGAATGAAAGCAGTGTGGATCACGCCGTCGGCAGCCGTTGCGCCGCTGCGAAGGCTTTCGACTTCTTCGAGCGAACCGCGATGTACGGCGACTCCTGCCGCGACAAGAGATTGGGCCGCCGCATCTGAGCGCGCAAGACCCAGCACCTGATGACCAGCGTCGATAAGTTCGCGAACAATGGCAGAGCCGATAAAACCTGAAGCACCTGTAAGAAAAACGCGCATATTATTTTCCCTCCTAAGCATTTGTGAATTCGGCCGATAGGGACGACAGGGGCGAAGCGTTCACTCCACCGGGGAGGCGAGTCGAAACTTTTGCAGTGATCAATCTCCATTCGCGGGCTGAAGCAGGCAGACGGTCGATCTCGATCAACTCATGCAACCAGTCTTCTGCTGCGAGATCTGCTTGTTCTGACCCGAACAACTGGGTGACGGCGTTGAAGAATGCTGACAACTCCCGTTCCGCCAAGTTCATCGAGTCGGCGCAATCGGGATTTCTCGGCTGTTTAGGGATCGCGAATTGATTCATCATCTAGCGATACTCCTTTCCACGGTTGACGAATACCGGAAGTTCTATTAAAACGGAGAGTGTCTCCGAATTACTGATAAGATAACCGGAGACTATCTCCGGTTGCAAATATTTTCGGATGGCTAAAAAGAGTTCAAAACCGGCCGAGCGAAGGCCGCGCACCGACGCGCAGCGCAATCGCGAGCGCATTCTGGGGGTAGCGAAGGAGGCGTTCACGCGCTGTGGTGCCAACGCAAGCCTCGACGAAATTGCCAAAGAAGCCGGCGTGGGAGCCGGAACCCTATATCGCCACTTTCCGAGCCGCGATGCCTTGATCGAGGCGGTTTATCGAACTGAGGTTGAGAAGTTGGCCGCAGCGCAGCGGAAGTTCGCAGAGACAATGCCTCCGATCGAGGCGTTGCGGGCCTGGATGCTTTTGTTCGTTGATTACATTGCGGCGAAGCACATCATTGCGCCTGCACTGAATACGATCGTGGGCGGCGCCGCGAAGCTCTACGAAGGTTCCCGCGCTCAGATCCAAGGAGCGATCGATGCGCTGGTGAAACGCGCCATCAAGAGCGGAGATCTGCGCAATGACCTCGACCCATTCGACCTCCTTCGAGCGCTCATCGGCGTGTCCAACGTGGCCTCCACACCCGCCTGGCAACAAAGTGCCAGGAGGCTGGTAGATATCCTCATCAGCGGTTCGCGGCCCACGAAATAGGAGGCCCTCATAGTTCGATCTGTTTTGCGAGTCTCGTCTGCGGCTGTGCAGTGCAAACCAAAAGGGAGAGAGGTTAGTGCGGCGGCGACTCAACTGTCACATAGCGAAGCAGGCAAAACGAGAATTGTATCTGCGCCGTCAGGTACAATTCTCTGAGCTTTTCAAGGTCACCGCGGGGAGACGGCGCTATCTGTGAGCGCTCCACCAGTTTTTCGGCTCTCGGGAAAAATGACCCGGAGTAGACGTAAGACTTGTGCGGAGGAATCAAAATGGGAATGACTCGCCGGCAATTCGCCCTGTCTATTGCAGCTGCCACTACCTTTCGTTCTTCTCTTTTTGAACCCACGCTTTCTCCAGTGGGTGTTCCCCGGGGCGTGGTTCCCGGCAGAGTCACATGGGCGCATGATCCGGCGGCTGTGACCTGGGATGGGACGGGTTCCTGGTGGAAGGACGCCAACAACAACCAGGCCGTCATTGACCGCATGGTCTCGCGCTCGGTCCGGAGCCTTACAGTTCAAAAAAGCGATGCCCGGGCATGGAGCGCCATCTTCAAGTATTTCAATCGCAGTCATGGTCGCGGCGACGCAGGATACAGGGCTGGCGAGAAAGTGGCAATCAAGGCCAACCTGAACAATACAACGGATCATGGCACGATCGATCGTCTGAACTCTTCGTCCCATCTGATCCTTTCGCTCGTCCGACAGTTGACTGGGCCGGGACGAGTGCCACAATCATCGATCACCGTCTTCGATTCCAGCCGGTTCATTCCAACCGATCTCTACGACAAGATTCACCGTGAGTTTCCCGGCGTCGTGTTTGTGGACCATATCGGAGGTGATGGACGACTAAAGGCCGAGTTCAAACCCAATGCGATCCCTTTCTCAATTGAAGGCAACAACGCTAAGGGACTCGACACCACAGTCGTCGAAGCCACCTACTTAATTGATGCTGCAGTATTGAGAGCGCATGTGAGTTCAGGAGTGACACTCTGCGCGAAAAATCTGTTCGGTGCTACGAGTATCAATCCCGACTGGCACAAGAACGCCCACGATGGTTTCCATCACAACAAAGATGGGTCGGCTAGTTACTCCGCATTCACCGATTTTCTGGGCCATAAGGATCTCGGCGAGAAAACCATGCTTTTTCTTATCGATGGGCTGTACGGAAACGACAATGTGGATGGTCCGCCCCACCGCAAATGGAAGATGGCGCCGTTCAATGATGCATGGCCAAACAGCATTTTCATGTCGCTTGACAGCGTAGCCATCGATTCAGTGGGCTTCGATTTTCTGACTTCGGAATGGCCCGATCTCCCGGATATCACGAATGCTGATAACTACTTGCGCGAATCTGCTTTGGCTAACGACCCACCTTCGAAGACGTTCTATGATCCTGAACGCGACGGCATCCGATGCCGCAGCCTTGGCGTCCATGAACATTGGAACAATGGGAAGGACAAGACGTACTCGCGCAATCTCGGAAAAGCGCACGGGATCGAGCTTTTCCAAGTCTGAAGTGCGGAACATGCTTGAGCCGTCGCCGCCGATGATTAGCGGATTTGCACAACTACAGATAGGTTATCGGTACTCAAGGAGGCAGGATGATCCGAAGAGTGTTTTCCTTATGCTTCGTAGTGACATCCATGCTCTCGGCAATTGCGTTTTCCCAATCATTCTTGACCCAGTATAAAGGCCTGCCTTATCACGACAGCCGCTATCAGGGCGGCCCACAAAAAATACCGGGACGAGTATTGTGCGCTAACTATGACCTGGGCGGCGAGGGAGTCGCGTATCACGACACCGACCCAAAGAATCACGGCAGCGGAGAGTTGAATCCGGCTGATGGGAGCTATCTCAATGAATTTCGTATCCCTGAGGGCGTGGATACTTCCTACACGAAGTTCAACCGGAAGCCGGATCCGATTGACGACAACCCGTTCGACAAGATCGTGCCTCCTGCAGACCTGCTCTACGTGGGCTGGACCGTACCCGGAGAGTGGTTCAACCTTACGGTAGACGTGGCAAAGTCGGGAACATACGCGGCCGATTTCCTTTACACATCGAATCGCGGCGGGACAATATCAGTCGATGTGAATGGGACGGATGCGACCGGACCTCTGCAGATCACTACAACGAACGATCCTGCAGACCCGCTTGCCTGGCGTCAATGGCACCATTGGAATCTGGCTTCGCAACTTTTCAAGGTCCGTCTGAACAAAGGGAAAAATGTTCTCACTGTACGCATATTGACGAACGGAAACATGAATCTGGCTTATTTCGACTTCAAACCGGTCCACAGATGAAATGGAACCTGTCAGCAATTCAACTCAGTGTCACACGTAATCCCGTGGCCTGAGGAACAATGACGGAGCACTTGCCTAGCTTGAGCGAGTCGGTCTTCGTTGACGTTGTAATCTGCGCTTCGCGGCTGTCTAGTGCCGGTGCGTGTAGCGTCTCAGTTTGCACTACTCCACTCGCGGCGCGACCAAAGTCGAGTTCCACCTCAATATCTGCTGCCGCGTCCTTGTTCAGGATGATCACGGATGTGTGCTCGCCAGGCAGTTTCGCGGCATACGCCGTTGCATTGACTCCCGTATCTTGTAGCCTCGTCGAGAAGTCGGTCTTCAACAGGGTTGCGCCGCTGAACGACCCAGCAAACTTGAGCCCATACGCGACCGGCTCCAACACAAAGTCCGAGCCAAATGTCCCAATAGGCGTATAGAAAGGATGCGGATGCGCGGCAATCTGTTCGGGAGTCTCGCCCTTTGCTTCGAGAAGCGCGTCGCCGGGCAGAGTTCCGCCCACGGAATTGGCCACAGATTTGCCAGTACCACCGTGCAGATTGATGCCGGAGTAGTCATTACTGGCCAGAAGGAGCGAATAGTCGGCAGACCAAAGCGCAGCGGCAAACACGTCGGAGACACCCGGCTTGCCTCCGCGATAGCACGTGTTGCCTTCGGTCATGCGTACGCGCGCACTCATCTTGCTGGCCGCGGCCGCTGCGATATTCGCCGTGTTCTGCACCTTTTGCATCGTCGCCGGTTTCAGCAGGTTCGGAATGTTGACGTCGGGGTTCGTCGCCGGTCCGCCAAAATAATAATGATGAGTCAGGGTGGTTACGCGGGGCGGGACCTGTGTGGAAGGCCACTCGTCAGCAATCTCAGTCAGCCATGACACTCGGCTCGCAACATCAGGCATGCCGAACTTTGCCGCCTGCACCCGAGTCACGATAGCACGCGCCAGCGCGAGCCATTCTTGCAGGTACGTCTTGGCAGACCATGTTTTCGGATCGCGCAGGTGGCGGTCAAATAGATCCGCCTCGTTTCCGATTTGGAAATACTGGAGGCGGTCGCCCAGCGTCTCGGATACAAAGACCGCCTCTTCGGCGGCGCGTACCGGCGTATTCGTGCCCATCCCGACGCCGTACACGCAAGTCCAACCAGTGGCTTGGAGGAACTCCGCGAGGTTTCTGACTGCCTCGACCGTCACCGCATAGTAATGAGCCTTCGGCTCGCCCACGACCTCACGCACTTGAGGATGCTCTGGTTCGGGAGAGTCAGGTTTAGGTTTCCAGTAAGCGAACTCGCTGGTGTTGCCACCAAGGCGGAGAACACCAGTTGACGAGAGTGCTTTGAACTCGCGAATCAAGCCGCTGTTCTGCGCCGAAAAGAAAGTGGGATCCGCGAGTTGCTGGACCTCATACGACAGGCCGACAAAGTCGATCGGCATATGCGGACCAGTCGCATCCTTGGGGATGCTGAGGGCAACCCGGACCTTGCTTTGGCCCTGCGAGTGAAGACGTGCTGCTGCCATGGTGCAGGCGGCGGTGGCAAGAAACCTTCGTCGTGTGAGCATCGGATCTCTCAATTCTTTTCTTAACTGCTGGCCCAGAGCGCCCGCGTTTTTTGTGAGGTTAAGAAAATGACCACCGATGACTCCATCTGGGGCGTCCCTTGTCCTTCAGATTTGAAGCGTAACAAGACTATTTTCATCATCGGCGCCTAATGAAAATATTGTGTCATTTTACTTTAGGAGGCTTCTGCTGCGAGTGAAAACGTGGTCTTTCTTGGAGATCTTGGGAGGCGGCCATGGAGAGTCCCAGCTTCCTTTGAAGCTGCTGACCAGAAATGACCGTAAGAGCAAACCTTGGTTACGCCGGAAACGCAGATCTCACTCGGGCAAGCCAATGCGGTGCACAAGGTCTTTAAAGCGCGGATCCGAGCGGAGAGGATCGAATCCAGAGCGCAGTAGAATGCTCGGATTGAATCGTTCTTCGTACGCTCTTTCGAGCCAATGCATGGCCTGATGGTTATCCCCCACCTCGCCCAGAGACGTCGAATCCTTCGAGCGCGTGAAGAGGAAACCTTTGTGTTCCAGAGATTACGATTAACTTAGCGCCAGCCATTTCAGTCTCCTTAAGATAAAAGCCTCTTGTATCCGTTAAGAGTCCACACGCATTGCCTTTAGCCTTAGACAAGAATCTGTGAGTTGCGATGGCGACACCGCAACTCACAGGAGGAATTTGTGGAAGTTAGAACGCTGCTATTCCGTTGAAGCCGCTGAGTGGTGAGACGCCGCTGGCAGACCCAACATTAAGGAGCGTCCCATCTTTCTGAACGGCGAAAATGCCAATGGCCCCGGCAACCGAGTTCAAGGTGTAAATGAACTTGCCATCAGAACTGACCGCGATATCAAGATTGGTAGACCCTTCAGGATTCGTGCCGACCACAGTTCCCGGCAACGCGGTCAATGCCCCAGTGTTCGCGATGGCAAAGCCCGATATGGTGGACGAGCCAGCATTGGAGGTGTAAACGAAACTGCCATCAGGGCTGACCACATTCCAACAATTCGCAGCTCCTAATGTCGGAACGCTGGTGCTGATAGGGGTCAGTGTGCCATTTCCGGCGACCTCATAGGATGAGATGGCCGAGCCGTTGGCTACTCCAGAAGGGCCGGTCTCGGAGACCAGCACCGCTCCGTTCGAAGCGAAACTCACCGAGAATGCGCCAGGGCCTGCACTCGGGTTTACCATGATCGGAGATAAAGTGCCATCGCCTTGTACACTGAAAATGTCAATGTCGTTGGTCAAGCGCTCTATTACAACCAGAAACCTGCCGTCCGGACTAAAGGCTAACCCTCCCGCACCCGAATTATTCGTGGAAAGAAAGCGAGTGGAATTGGGAACTTGCTTAAGTGTGCCATGATCCAGTGTGAATCCAACGACACTGCTGCTGCCGCCTACGTTGACCACGTACACCAGATTTCCGTGCTGCGCCACGGCATTCGGTTCGCTGCCTCCGGAGATGACTTTGTCCACCAGCGATAACCTTGAGCCGTGAACGCTAAATACGGAAACGCTGCCACTGCCGGCATTCACTGCGAACAGGAGCGAGTGATCCTGGCTGAGTATTAACGATCCTTGAGATTCCAAAGGGTCGTTGTTACCACCGCTTCCTCGGCCACCAGTGGCAAATCTGGCGCCTTCCTGCAACGTGCCGTCGCTAGCCCGACGGTATGCGATTACTTCATTCTTATCTACATTGTTGGTCATAACAAACACAGCGCCTGCACTGTGTGTATCTGCCTCTTGCGCGTTGCTGGGTGTTGACGAAGCCAAACCAATAGCGAGTCCGGCCATAAATAGTGTATGCGTTACTTTGCCCATTAGATTGCTCCCACAGTTTGAGTCGCAGTCCACTTGACCATAGGGCAGCACACAACCTGTGGCCCATGGTCGAAGTGCAGCGTCCTAATAGGATGAGGTCGTGCGAGTAAAGTTACAGAGTGGACAAAGTTCGCCGTCAGCGTTGTTATCGCTGTGCAGGGCAAGAGTGTGCTATACAGGGAAGCGCGTGAACGTTCTTGTATTGGCAAAGAGAATCCCGCGTGGAACCGGACGACGGCGTGTTTATCCGACTCCAGAAGAGACCACAGCTACGCTGAACGTTGGCCAGTGTAGCTGTGTCAGGTGGAAATATTCTTCGGGCATTACCTCAAATGGACTCCGCCGCCCTTCTGTGCCTAGTAACTTGTGACCACCTTTACAGCGACTGCAGAAAGGTAATCAAAGCCGCTCTATCCTCAGGGCTCAATTCTTTAAAGCGTCTCGCAGGATCGTGTGCTTCGCCATCGTGACGCGAGACTGCATTTTCAAGAGATAACGACTTCAGGTCGTGCATGAAACGCGCTTTTGTGCGCAAACCCCAAAGTGGCACGGTTCGTAGTTTGTTGGCCGTGTCTTGCGGTCCAACCTGGACGATGCCATCTCCGGTTCCGATGTCATGTAACAAGAAGTCGCTAAAGGGGTGAATTACTTTATCCCCCAAGGCTTCCGGAACAGTGAACATGCCACCATCGATGACCGTCCCTACCGGAGCCGTCGTTATGGATTCGACGTGGCAAACACTGCAACCGACCCGCTGGAAAAGCTCTCCACCCTTCAAAGCTGCTGGCGTAGCAGCAAGCACTGTGTCGCGTGGTGGAACCATTGTGCCGCGTATGAACTGAGCAAAGTGGTCGATGTCAGCCAAGCCAAGACTGTCCGGTTGATCTTCCGGGTCTGTCGTGGTCTTGAGCACTGTCGTAACGTCTTTGGGCCGCAGCCGGTTCGTGATGCCCATCTCGTTGAGATACGCGTCGGCAATAAAGGAGAGCAAACTGCTGTGCTGATCCTTCCACCCGAAGCGTCCGACGCGAGTCTGTCCAGGAGCCTCGAAAATCGGAGCCTGCACCACTTCCCCATGAACCTTACCATCGGTCAGTTCGGGTTGTTTCTCGGCGATGGCAATCAGAGTTCCATCGTCTATTGCTTCTACAAATCCGTCCCCCAGGGTGTTGAGGGCAGCGCGTAACGTACGGATGTTTTCGGTCGCAGGTATGTGCTCTTGGGCCTCCGGACCGATAGCGCGATCATTGACAATGGACCTGCCGGTAATCGTGTCTTTTCCGTCGTTGATGAAGATTGTCGGGTTGACAAAATTGCCATTTGCATCATTGTGCCCTACCCGAAGCTCTGTGATTTGGCTGGCGGATCCACTATTTGGATTCTGATGGCAAACGACGCAACTGGTGGCGTTGTATACAGGTCCAAGTCCATCCGCGACTGCCTTGTTGTTCTCATAGACCTGCTGGTCCCGAGCAAAAGTGTCTCCGGGTGGTTCGACGATTCCGTTGCTGATGCTTTGTGCACTGTTGAAGCTGGGAGTGTTAAACCCGGCGGGCGCTTCAGTTGCTGACTTCGCTGCGACTCTGGCGAGTCCCGTACCCAAAGCGGCCACTGCCGCAAAAAGGCAAGAACATAGGAGAACCTTCCTCCAATGGGGCATGAGCATGAGCGTTCCTCCAAAGGACACAGTCGCTTACGGAGGTGTAGGACGTAAGCTGGCTGATTTGTAGACCTCAATTCCTCAAAGCCGTGAACCGATTGAGAACTGCGGCTCGAAGTCAGAAGTCCTGTAGTTATCCAAACTGGGTAGGCCAGCGATTATTCCCACCGCGACAAAAAAAATCTGAGGGGACGAAAGTGTTACCGTCGGCTAACCAGCCAGGCGCAACTGTCAACAGGAGGATCGGAGTTTGCAGTGAAGCGCTGAGGCACAGTGGCTGTCGCTGACTGCCGCCCGGCAACTGTCTTGCGCCACTTAGGTCGCGGATTTGGAGATCAAGTCCTGAAGAACGGTCGGCTATCAGGATTACTGTCGCCCACTCTATGACGCAGTTTTAAACAGTCTTACGAGACTATCGATGTCCGCAGCACTCGCGTCCCCGATCACGAAATAGCGGAGTCCACCCTGACTCCATGTTTCCATATTGAACGACAATTTCGCCGGCTTCAGGGAGCTATCAGCCAACCTTGCTGGCAAGGACCGTTCCTGGAATACGAAAACGGAAATGTGGTGTTTCCGCGCGTCGTAAATGAGATGCGCACCCGGCGTTTGCTCAAGATAGGTCATCCTCCCGCCCAGCAGAGAGAACTCGCTATTCTGGAGTTCCGGCAAATTGAACGCGAAAGGAATCCTTCCTTGGAACCATGGCTTTACCGTGTGCCGGTCGGTCGAGATAACATCGACCGGCGACGAACTGGCCAGCGTCGCCACGTGCAAGTCGGCAATCTCGCTGAACACCTGGTCTCTTCCTGATCGGTCTCCCAGATAGGTTGAAGTTAAGCTTCCGGCAACGAGAACGACGGCTGCCGCCGCCGCTAGCATCCATCCTAGACGGAAAGCCCGCCGCGGCTTGGACGCTATCCTCTGCTGCATCCGATTCCGGAACTCGGCACTGGGAGTGAAGCGTTTTCCCGCCAGGTGAATCGCGCGCTTGAACTGCACGCGTGAAAGAGCATCGGCGGAGCAGGAGGAGCAATTACGCACATGAGCGTCGAAAGTTCGCATCTCCTCGTGTGGAAGCTCTCCGTCCAGGTAGATGTCGAGTCTTTCCTTCCAGGATTCACAGACCATGGTTCGTCCCCCTAGGAATTCTTTGTCCTGCTTCTTGTTGCAACTGTGGTCGCAATTGATTCCGCAGAGTTTGCCTCGCACGCGACAAACGTGACATTACGGTACCGATGGGAACGGCAAGCGTGTCGGCAATTTCCTGATACGACATCTCCTCTACCTCACACAAAAGAAGGATCTCTCGGAAATGCACCGGGAGTTGATCGATCGCACTCTGTAGCGATTCGTGGCTCGACCTCGCCAACAGAAGCGTCTCAGGCGTGTCGTGCTCAATGGCAGGTTCCGGTCCCTCTTCCTCGTCATCGAAATCGAGAGGTACGGTCATTGTAACTTTCAGGCCCTTGCGAGAGGTCAAGAACGTGTTACGCAGGATGCGATAAATCCACGCCCGGAAATTAGTGCCCAACTGAAAGGACGAGAATCCTTTCAATGCCTTAACGTAAGTTTCCTGAACTAAGTCTTCAGCTTCATCCCGATTCTGCGTGAGCCAGTGAGCGAAGTTGTAAAGCTGATCGAAGAGCGGGATGGCCAGCTCTTCGAACGAGTTGAGTTGGAGATTCGCTCCTGACACGTCCACATGATGAGAACTTCGGAGTGCCGGATTTATTCCCTCCAAAACAAAAAATTGTTGGGGAAAGCTCAGTGGCAGGCTAAATGATTGGTGAGACAGACATTGCAATGATGGTGACCACATGTCATGAACGCTCCAAATAATCCCCGTTACTCTTAAGAACTACCTTTCCGCGTAAATATTCCATTGAAATCAATTCGTCGTGCCGCTCGACAATTATGCAATCCAAGCGGAATAAAGCGGCAAACAGTCCGTTATCCATGGTGAAGGTCATTTCACAGGAGTCGGATCGTGAACTGCAGGAGAAGCAGATTCTTAGAAGGGCTGAGGCGATGGTAAATCCTTTCGATCTAAAGACCGCGCTCTTGGCGAAGCACGCACAACATGTGGTGCTGATCCATTTTCCAATCGGTCTGTTTCTAGCGGCAGTAGCGTTCGACCTCATAGCACTCTGGTCGAAGCGCCGTGGCCTCGCAGACGCGGCGTATTACAACTTGCTCGCGGCGGCGATTTCAACGTTTCCCGTTCTCGCCACCGGGCTACTCGCGTGGCACTTCCAACTCGAGGGCCAGAAACTGAAGGGGACTCTATTGCTGCACCTAGTACTTGCGTGCGTCTCGAGCGTCCTGATCTGGCTGGTGTGGTGGGTGCATTTCCGTGCTCGGCGACGCACGGATTTCTTGCCTAGCTATCGCTTCGCCGTGGAATTTCTGGCAGTGGGTATGGTTGCGCTGACCGGCCATTTGGGCGGCTTTCTGAGCGGTGTGAACCTCCCTGGTTAGGGTGCTCCGACGAGATCGCGCCTAGGAATGCATTCGGGAGCAAGGGTCATTTATGACGGTAAATAGCGAAGGCACATCGCGGAAATCCCTGAAACGCAGCGGCAAGGTCGAACTGCTGGAATTCTTTGCGCAGAGGCGCGCCTGCGACGACCAGGATCGTGGAATGGCGTGTTCCGTCGCCAGGGCATTGGTGCGGGGAGTGAGGAATGCGCTGCTGAACGTGATGCCGTTGTGGCTAGCGCTCGCCTGGTGGTTGGCAAGGTGAGAACAGCCCTCAACTGAAGACGCGACGGGCGCGGGAACGCCCGTCGCGTCGAATTCGCTCAGAGCAGGTCCGAATCCGCCCCCGACGGCACCACGAAGCCAGATCTTAATCAGGTCCACTCTCGGTGGCTATCCCCTTCCGGGGAGATCGCCACCGTTGTATTCCTCTGTCAGTCTCCTAAGCGCAGAAATCGGCAATGCGGTCCAGACAAACCGCAGAAGTTTCGGATTGCCCTTCTATTGTTCGGCGGGAATAAAACCGACTGAGTCCAGTTATCAACTGTGAACGCTACAAAAACAACGGAGGCCAGATGATAGACAAGAACAAAGATCTTATCGATCAGAAATTGCAAGACCTCAACAACGACGGCGTCGATCGTCGGGGATTTCTGAAGTGCATGGCATGGGCCGGCACAGGCCTGATCTGGACCATGAGCGGCGGCATTCCGACGTCTCGGGCATTCGCCAAGACCAACGGCAAAGATGCAGCCAAAAGCGGAGACTTCAGCTTTGTGCAGATCAGCGACAGCCACATCGGCTTTAACAAGCCGGCCAACCCGGACGTTACCGCTACTCTGCAGACGGCAATCAACAAGATCAACGCGATGCCCCACAAGCCGGATTTCATCATTCACACCGGTGATCTGAGTCAGCTCTCGAAGCCGAGTGAGTTCGATACGCTGGACCAGGTATTAAAAGGAGCCTCCGCGAAACAAATCTACTTTGTGCCAGGCGAGCACGACATGCTGACGGATAACGGCGAACAATATCTGCAGCGCTACGGGAAAGGCACAAAAGGTAGTGGCTGGTACAGCTTCGATCAAAAGGGCGTCCACTTTGTGGGGCTCGTGAATGTCGCCAATCTCAAGGCCGGCGGCATGGGGTCGCTCGGTCACGAACAACTGGAATGGCTAGAGGACGATCTCAAGGGCCGTTCTGCCAGCACTCCGATTGTGCTCTTTGCCCATATTCCGCTGTGGACCATCTATCAAGATTGGGGATGGGGAACCGACGACAGTGAACAAGCCTTGTCTTACGTCAAGCGCTTCGGTTCCGTGACTGTGTTAAACGGCCACATACACCAGATCATGCAGAAGGTGGAAGGTAAGGTGTCTTTCCACACGGCGATGTCGACGGCTTTCCCGCAGCCTGCGCCCGGGACAGCTCCGTCAGCCGGACCCATGAAAGTGCCTGCCGACCAGTTGCAACAGGTGTTGGGAATCACGGACGTGAACTATCTGGTTAGCGGACGGAGCCTTGCGGTTGTCGATTCGCCACTTGCGGGTTCGGGGTCTTCGGCTTCAGGAAGTGGCAGCGGCTCTGGTGGTCGTTAACTCAAGTCTTGTGTGAACCGTCAACGATCGGGTCCCCGAACAGTGAAAATCAAGGAAGAAAAATAAACCGTAAAGGAAACAGAACAATGAAGCGGAACAGTTTCTGGGTTGCAAGTTTCACAGCATCGGTAATCATTGCGATCGTACTGCTAGTCGCGGGATCACCGACCGTTACGGCGAATGACCAGCCCTCCGCGGCAAACGCAGAGGTAAAAATCGACAACTTCGTTTTTGGACCACCGACGATCACGGTACCCGTCGGAGCGACAGTTACGTGGACAAACAAAGACGACATTCCCCATACCTCGGTCAGCACAGAGGGTGTGTTCAAGTCCAAGGTGCTCGATACGGATGAAAAGTTTTCCTACACATTTACCAAGGCGGGAACCTATTCCTACTACTGCACGATCCACCCGAAGATGACCGGCAAGGTCGTAGTGCAGTGAGTTCAGACTTCTAACTAGTGCGCAAGGAGACGGCCTCCCGCTCGCAGCCACATTGGTTGCGTTGCAAAGGGGTCGTTCTCCAAAGCGCCGAAAACGACTATGAACGCAAACTCGGCACAATTCGCAGCCAGCAACGACCTGGATCTTGTCCACGCCAGCAAGAAGGGGGATGTTGCCGCTTTCGAGCAACTTGTGAAGCGATACGGCCGCAGACTTCTCCGAATCTCTCAAACCGTCACTCGTAATAGGGAAGACGCCGAAGATGCGGTCCAAGAGGCGCTCTTGAAAGCCTTTCAGAATCTGGCAGAATTCAGAGAAGACTCACAATTCTCAACCTGGCTGATTCGCATTACTCTGAACCAGTCGCTTATGAAGCTGCGAAAACAGCGCACCCACAAAGAGGTTTCCTTGGACGAGGATTTTGAGCCGGATGGGGACGCGCTTCCAGTGGACGTGCCCGATCGTGCCCCGAATCCAGAGCAACTATGTTGGGCCTCCGAATTCCGCCACATCCTTGGCAGAACCGTGGAAGAATTGCGCCCGATCTTGCGGACGGTCTTTGTACTCCGTGACGTCGAGGGACTGTCGATCGAACAGACCGCACAGGTGCTAAACCTTAGCCAGGCCGCTGTGAAGGCACGGCTATGGCGAGTGCGGTTACACCTTCGCGAACGCCTTAACAGATACTTCGACGAGCGGACACCCTTCGCGCCCGGAGAGCCAGCGCCGACCAGCAGGGTGACGAAAAAGATTATTGGTCTTTTTGCCGAGTGCCTTCGTGACTCGATCCCTCGCACATATTCGACCAGTGTCGCTCGGTAACGACATCTTTCCCCGATTAAACTTCCCGCCAACTCTCTAAGAGGCAGAGCCCACGTTTATCACGTATCAGGTGCCGCCATAGTGCTGACTATGACCGCTGGCGCCACAACCGTTACACACCATCGACACAGAAGTGACAATCAAATGACATGAGTGCTGCATCTCGTAAGTCATGACAGCGTCTAACCTAGTGACGCTTACATGTATGTAGATGACCGCAGCGTGCGCGGCAGCAGATACGGAATAAAACCAGCACGGATGCAGTTATCAATTGTGAAAGAGTCAGTCTGGATCTATAAGGAGAAGTCATGAATAAGTTGTATTTTACAGCAGTACTTACGTTCACATGTGTACTTGGAGTTGGGGTAAGTGCCCGTGCTCTAGATACCGATGCGGTCGTCGTAAGCGTTCCGTTCGAATTCGTGGTGGGAGGCGCAAATCTTCCTGCAGGAGATTACAGGGTAAGTCGCGTTAATCCTGACACAAATAGAGAACTAGCCATCCGCGGCTATGAGAAAGGGAACGTATTTGTACTTCCAGTGGCGTTCGACGATGGTCCTGCCAATCAGCCGACGCTCAGCTTCGAGCATGTCGGCGGCAAGTACTTTCTGAGCAGGATCAAAACACCCAGCGGCGTCTATACCATGCCGGCGTCACGGGAGATGGTCATGCTGGGCAAGGCGAACTCTCCAGGCCCGAGCACTTCATCCGCCTCAGGTGGTCAATAGGTCGGGATCAAGATATCGGTTCATGCGGTTGCGGCAGAGAGTTCGAGACTCAAGAACAATCAATCTGATGCTCGATTCTCTGTCCAACCGGCATGTCAATAACGAACCATTATTCAGATTCAGAGTCGCACAAATCCAACACTCATATTTCTTAGAGGACACCATGAAAAGAGCAATCTCGTTAATCGGACTGCTGATGACGTTAGCAATTCCCTCGGGATTGCTTGCTCAGCAGGCCGGCTATTCCCAGACCAACTTGGTCTCCAATACTACCGGCGTAGCCAATACTACAGATCCTCAACTGTTGAACCCCTGGGGCATTTCTATTCTTCCTGGGCAAGACTTCTGGATCGCCAACAATAACAGCGGCACTTCCACTCTCTACGATAATCAGGGCAAGAAGGATACCGGCCTCGTAGTGACCATCCCCGGGGCGACGCACAATCCGAACGGTAATTGCAGCCCCGGCTGTCCCACGGGCAACGTGTCGAACGGGAACGGTGCTTATTTCAATGGCGGGCAGTTCATTTTTGACACTGAGGATGGCCTCATCGCCAGCTGGACTGGCACGAGCAACACGGCAGCCGTGGCTTTCGATAACTCCGCCAGCGGAGCAGTTTATAAGGGTCTGGCGTCGCTCAACAGCACCTTTCTTTTGGCGGCGAATTTCAATAGCGGAAAAGTCGATGTTCTCGATCGCAATTTTAATCTCACCTCGTTGAGCGGTTCGTTCACCGATCCAAAGCTTCCTGCGGGCTTCGCTCCCCATGGTATCCACGTCATCGGAAACCAGATCTATGTCGCCTATGCCATGCAAGATGCTGCCAAGCACGACGCGCAGCCCGGTGCCGGTATGGGGCAGGTTGATATCTTCGACACGAATGGCAATTTCCTGAGCACTTTTGTTGCTGCGGGTGGGAAACTCAACGCGCCTTGGGGCGTTGTGGCGGCGCCGGCCACTTTCGGAGAATTTCCGAGCGCGATCCTGGTGGGCAACTTCGGTGACGGTACGATCAACGCGTTCGACACAACCGGAAAGTTCCTCGGCCAGCTCAGCGACTCTTCCAACAAGGTGCTGGTGAATCCCGGCTTGTGGGATATGGTGTTTGGCGAAGGTGGCACCTCTGGAGATCCCGGGACTCTATACCTCACTGCAGGCGGCTCCAACCAACCTAACTTCCCCGCCGGAGGGAGCACTACAGCTGTCTTCGCGAGCGTCGTTCCTGCCGCCGCGGTCGCGGGTCCCGATTTCTCGCTAAGCCTTTCAGCACCGAGTGCGACCGTCAAGGCGGGCGGTTCGACGACTCTAACGATCAGCGCGAGTGCGGTGGGCGGATTTAACAGTCAGATTTCACTCACCTGTTCGGCACCCGCAGGTTTGACCTGCTCTCTGAGTCCTTCAACGATCTCTCCTGGATCGAGTGCCTCGTCCTCAACCTTGACCGTAGCTGCGGCGTCGACACCTCCGACTGGAGGCTACCCCGGTATGGCTATTCTGACGCCTGGATTGGGGCTTTTGGGAACTCTGATAACCACACGCAGGAAGAGACTACTTACGCGTAAACACTTCGTGGGTATAAGCGTACTGGGCTTGCTGCTTTTCGTTTCACTATTCACTCTCGGATGCGGCGGCAGCAACGCCAAAGCACCTGTCTCATCTCAAACAACTTTGACAGTAACGGGCACATCCGGTGCGTTAAGCCATAGCGTACCTGTCAGCGTCACTGTCAACTAATGCCCGACTCTTGGCAAGGGTGCACTTTTGGTGCGCCCTTGCTCCGATTCACCAAAGTCGTCGCACTCCATAGGGTTGCTAGGAGTGGCGATTCTCATCAGATAGCTGGCAACCCGAAGCAAGAAAGCCAGGCGAGCGGAGTGGACGCAAATGCTGGAGTTAACGTCATACGGTCTCACAGGGCTGGTCGCAATGCTGCTCGTCGCGTTCTGTTTCGCGTGCAAAGACGAATCCGCCTCATTCGGCGAGAAGCCTTCGTCCGGTCTAATGTACGACGCAGAGTTGCGCCATCCGAAGCCTGTTGAGAGATGCACCGGCACTGCAAACAGCGATACAGAGCCACAGGGTCCGAAACACGAGGGAATTCTACATGGCTAACGTTGTTGATTCCCTGCCCCTGCATGAGCGCGCCATGCCATTCCTGGCCCACTTGGAAGAACTGCGGAGACGGATCATCCTTTGCATTCTTGGAATAATCATCGGATTCCTTCTGTGCTGGTCGTTCGCGGACCGACTGTTCGGTTTGATGCAGCAACCGATTATTCAAACATTACGGCATCATGGCATCGGCGGGGGCTTGGTGTACTTAAATCCAACCGAACCCTTTAATCTTTATCTAATGGTGGCTCTTGTTCTTGGACTATTTGCCGCTTCGCCATTTGTGTTTTATCAAATCTGGTTGTTTATCGCTCCTGGGCTGTACCGGACTGAGAAGCGGTATGTTCTTCCTTTTTTAATCAGTACGGTGGGATTATTCCTTGCCGGCGGACTGTTCGGCTACAAGACGGTTTATCCGGCCTCCCTGGACTTTCTGATCGGTTACGGCGAACGCTTCCAGCCGATGATTACGATTGGAGAGTACACGAAGCTTTTTGCCACAATCATCATTGGTCTTGGGCTGATGTTCGAAATGCCGATCCTAGTGTTCTTCTTGGCTGTGATGCGAGTGATTACGGCGAAATGGATGTGGCGGAATCTTCGCTATTCCGTCCTTGTCATCTTTATCGCGGCCGCCGTCATCACGCCCACCGCCGATATCCTGAACATGTGTCTCTTTGCGGCCCCGATGATTGGACTCTACGGCATCAGTATCGGCGTGGCGTGGCTGGCAGGAGTCCGTCGTGAGCGCGCGAGAGTCTCCTAGCCCGCGAACACCTCTTCTGTCGACCTTGGTTGCGGCTACTTAGACATCCGTCGGTAAGGTGTCGTCCCAAAAGCTTGGTATGTCAGAGAAACTATTTCTCTCAGAGCGTGGAATAAAACTGGACCTGAGACGTTTCCATCTAGTTGGAGCAAAATCAAACGCCAAACGAAGTGGGGCAAAACGATGAAAGATGGTGATCGGCAGCAGCGGTCGAATGCCTTCGCGCAGACACACTTGATGTTGCTAATCGTTGTATTGATGGCGGCCCTCAGAGTCGGCGCACAGACTTCAACGACCGGAGACATCGCTGGGGTTGTTACAGATCCAACAGCCGCTGTGGTCTCCGGCGCGCCCGTCACATTAAAGAATGTTGATACTGGCAGTTCGACTTCCACGACGACTAATACGCAAGGATCGTACAATTTCTCTCTCCTGCAGCCAGGAAACTATTCGGTGTCAGCGAATGTCGCCGGCTTTCAGAAAGTCCTCAAGACTGTAACCGTCACGCTCGGGACTAGCATCACGGTGAACTTGCAGCTATCTCTCTCGTCCCAAGTCGAGTCCGTGGACGTCACCGATGAGGTGACAGGCGTGCAGACCGAAGACGCCAATCTTCAAACAAATTTCAATGCCCAACAAATTGCCCTCTTGCCGAATCCGGGAAATGACCTAAGCGCTGTTGCTTTGACGGCGCCTGGGGTGGTGATGAACACGACCGGGGGTTCGGTGTTTGGCGGTGGTAACTATGAGTTCTTCGGTTTGCCGTCGAACTCCAATGTGTTCACGTACGACGGGGCCAATGACAACGATCCGTACTTCAACATCAACAATAGCGGCGCGACCAACCTGACGCTTGGGTTGAACGACGTGCAGGAGACCAGCGTAGTGACCAACGGCTATAGCGGCCAATTTGGCGGGCTGGCTGGAGCGAATATTAATTATGTTTCGAAGTCCGGCACTAATTCTTATCATGGCAATGCGGAGTACTGGTGGAACGGCCGCGCTCTAAACTCCAACAACTATTTCCGGAATCAGGCAAACGCTAAGTCCGGAACTGACAACTTTCCGCGCTTGTTCGTGAATGCCAATCAGTATGCAGCCTCATTGGGGGGGCCCATCAAGAGAGACAAATCTTTCTTCTTTGTCGACTATGAAGGTATCCAATTGCTGATTCCGTCGGTTGTTGCGGTTAATTTGCCGACTCAGCAATTTGAAAATGCTGTAATCGCTAACCTAAACACTGTCAGCCCGGCCTCAGTGCCGTTTTATAGTCAACTGTTCGGCGTCTGGAACGCAACTCCGGGAGCGGCACGCGCTCAAAATTCCCTTCCTGGTGGAGGTTGCTCGAACGTCACTAGCCTGGGTGGAATTGCATTCGGAGGAGCCAATCCCTGCGTCGACGCACTGCAAGGCGGCAGATCGCAGGCGACAAACGATTATCTAATTGTCGGTCGCTATGACCAGGTCATTGGCAACAACGACAAACTGTTCATTCGAGTACAGCACGAAAGCGGTCTTCAGGCTAGTTATACCGACCCCCTCAGTCCGGCCTTCGATGCTCACAGTACTCAGCCGGAATGGCAGAGCCAGTTGAGCGAGACCCATACATTCGGCGCAAACAAAGTGAACAACTTCGTTGCGTCACTGCAATGGTATAGCGCGCTATTCACGATGACGAATCCAACCGCCGAATTTAAGGCGCTTCCTGAAACCGTTTTTCTTGATGATGGTTCCCTGTTCCCTCTGAACAACGAGGGCACTTTCTTTCCCCAAGGCCGAGCGGTAACCCAGTACGGAATCGTTGATGACTTCAGTTGGACTCGCGGCCGACACGGATTACGCTTCGGAGTGAACTTCCGCCGCGACGATGTGAGCGATCATAACTTCACCAATACAATTCCGTTTGTTCAGGAAGCCACCCTGAATGACTTCGCATTTGGAGGGGTGGCACCTGTCCCGCCTGGGACCTCACCAGGAGGGAGCACTTTATCTCAGAACTTCCCCCTCAATACGAACGTACCCATAGCGCTCTACCAACTCGGATGGTATGCCTCAGACGAGGTCAGGGTTACTTCGAACTTGAAATTGACGCTGAGCATGCGTTTTGACCACCTGTCAAATCCAATCTGCCAAACCAATTGCTTCCAAAGCCTGTCGGAGCCATTTCAGAACTTGAATCGGACGGCACCTGTGAATCAGGCATTAACTACGGGGTTGCACACTGCATTTCCGTCTGTAACGTCGGTTGTGTATCAGCCCAAGGTCGGCTTTGCGTGGTCGCCGCTCGGCGCCAGGAACACCGTGGTCCGCGGCGGGTTCGGCATCTTCAGTGATGCTATTCCTACCGGCGGGATCGACGACATCCTAACCAACGCGCCAAATGATCCGTCATTCAACATCTTCAACGGTGCGCTCTCCCCCGCCGCTCCGGGAAGTCTGAATGGGCAAGCGACGGCGGCCAATGCCGCGTTTCGCTCTAATTTTGCAAATGGCGGCACCGTTCCCGCCTTCAACTTCTTCAACCCAGGAAAAGTGCAGATTCCGCGTTATGACGAGTGGGATCTGGAAATACAACAGGCATTGGGTTGGCACACCACAATCAGCGCTAAGTATGTGGGCAACCATGGTGAACATGAAGAAATCACCAATCCAGCTCTGAACGCGTCCAGTCCCATGGGAGGCGCATTCGGGGGGTTGCCGCTCGCTACTCCTGACCCGCGATTCGGAGTGGTTGCCCAGACCCAAAACGTCGGCAACTCCAATTACCATGGCGTCACGCTGACCGCCGCGCACACGATGAATGGCGGCTTCCAGTTCCAGGCTTCCTATACCTATAGTCACGCTCTCGACGAAATCTCCAATAGTTCGTTGAACCCATTCGGCGTGAACACCAACAGCAACGTTGATGTGGTCACACCTCTCAATCCGTTCAACATCCGGCAGCTTAACTACGGCAATGCTGACTACGATGTACGGCAGTCGTTCGTGATGAACTACGTCTGGAGTGACGCCATCCGTCATCTCACAAGCCGCGGTCCGAATGCCCTGGCGAAAGGCTGGACGTTCTCAGGAACGATCTTCAAACACACAGGGTTCCCGTACTCGATCTATAGCAGCCACCAAACTGCCGCTCTACAACAAGGCTTGTTCGGCAGTGCAAGTCCAGCGACTGCCACGGCTGTGCTAGCCGATGTTGTAGGCTCTCCTAACATCAACTGTAGTGGCTCGGCTGCGCAACTCGTGAACGGACTGCCGAACCCCTGCTATAACACGGCCGATTTCGTGGATCCAAGCAACGATTTCGGCACCCAGCGCCGGAACCAATTTCGTGGTCCTGGTTACTTCGACACGGACTTCGATGTAGAGAAGTCCTTCGCTGTGCCGAAGTGGGAGAAGGCCCAGTTCTCCGTAGGTGCAAGGTTCTTCAACCTCTTCAATCACCCGAACTTTGCTTTTCCAAACACAAACATAGACAGCAATCAGTTCGGACAAATTACTCAGACGGTCAGTCAACCGACGACCATCTATGGTTCCGGTCTGAACGCGGACGCGTCGCCAAGGGTAATCGAACTGCAAGCGAAGTTTGTCTTTTAGCCGGCGCGCGAGCGAAGGAGGCGATCTCGATTTCAGAGGTCACCTCCTTTTCGTGTGACCTAGAAGCGTTAACTCAGCGATTCCTTTGCACCCTTCGGCGTTCGCTAAAACGTCTCAAACAATTTTTAGTTACTCCGGAATAAGTAGGGACCGACCGAGTTGTATTTGTAGAGGTAAGACGAGGACAAGGAAGAAGCAAGAGCCGGAGCGTAAGTCCAAATCTGACAGCGACGTTGTGGGGTTGAGTTGTTCAAAGAGTTGACAATCAAATGACATCTTTGATGCATCTCGGAATACGCCACCTAGGTCTAACGCACAGTACCACTGAAACAAAAATCATGAAAAAAGGAATCGGAGCGAAAAGATGAAAGAAAAGAATTCTCTATCGACCGTGGTGTCCGAGACAAATCCATCCGAAGCCAACCAGTCTTCGACAGAAGATGTTCAGCGTCATTGGCAAGGCGTAGTCAAGAGACGTTCTTTCCTCAAGGGACTGGGAATTGCCGGAGCAACGCTGTCAGCTAGCGCAATATTGGGGGCCAAAGGCAACGCGGAAACCGCTCGAAGCACTGGCAAGCTCACCAAGGGCGACGCAGCTCTTATACGATTCGCAGCAGCGGTGGAACTTGTTGAAGCCGATCTATGGCAGCAATACAACGAACTGGGCGGAGTTCAAGGCGGCAATCCCGCTTACATAGCCGCGCTCAGCAACCTGGATGGCGATATGCCGCAGTATATCGCCGATAATACCGACGATGAATTGAGCCATGCGGCGTTCCTGAACGCTTATTTGATCTCGAAGGGCGAGGAGCCCGTGGATCTGGACGTATTCCGTACCTTGCCCAGCAGTCAGGCGACCGGTGCCAAAGCTATTGGCAGGCTAACGAATCTGCTGAAGCTCAATGTCGATCTCAGCTGGTACACACGGTATCGCAGCACGCAAAATCCGGACTTTGGAGCGAATCTCAAAGGGCCGTTCACTATCGAGAACGAGCCTGCGATACCGCTCAACGATAACGATACCGCGCCAGACCAGCCACAACCAGTCCCGCCAGCCACTCCCCAAGAGGCTCGCATGCAGGCAATTGCAAACACGGCAGGGTTTCACTTTGCATTTATCGAGCAAGGTGGTGCGAGCCTCTACCCCACCCTAGCTTTTAAAGCGACCGACCTTGAGGTACTGAGAATCTTAGTGAGCATTGGCGGAGTGGAGATCGACCACTTCGGTCTGTGGCACGACAAGGCGGGTAATGCAGTCGCTCAACCTTTGGCGGGAGTCATCGATCCTGTTACGGGCCTCACATTCCCGGATCTCAATGCTTTGAACTCAGAGCTCGACCAGACGAACCTGATCCTGGCCGAGCCCTGCGAATTCATCGACAAAAACCTGCCCCAGTGCTCTGTGATTCGACCCACTTCGACGAAAGAAGGGGGAGCTGTGGCCACAATCAAGGCTTTCACGGATGACCTCTTGTTCCTTGGTCAATCGCCGGCGTTCTTTACCCTGGTAAACAAGCTCGCTGCCGAAGCTGATTCGGTTCGGCGCGGCCTTTAGGTGTTGTAAGTCCCCCATGACGCAGTGGGCGCTGCAAACAGTTCACCGGTTGCAGCGCCTGCATTTTCGTAAGGCGGCTTTGAGATTCTCAATTAAGGAGGCTGTATGTTTGAAGGACTGTTTCAACCCATGCATCTGCTAGTGATTTTCGGAATTGCCCTGCTCGTGTTCGGCCCCAAGAAACTACCGGAACTTGGCAAAGGAATCGGAGAGGGCATCCGTGGCTTCAAGGCAGCCATGAAAACTGATGAAGCAAAGCCGGCCAGCATCACAACCACCGTCGCCGAGGACCAAAGCATAACCAAGGGGTGAATCGTGGGTCTGGGTACCGAAATCCTGTTCATACTCATGCTCGGCCTGCTGGTATTGGGTCCGAAGCAGCTGCACACATTGTTGGGACACGTGGCGCGGGCTAAAGCTCAGTTCGAAGAGGCCAGCCGCGGCTTCAAGTCTCAGCTCGCGGCGGAACTCGACGCTGTGCAGCACGACGCAAAAACTGATGCTTCGCATGAATTGGCTGGGAACCAGTGAACCATCCTCAGATCCTCGGTATCGGAACAGCGAACCCATTGGTCAGGCTGACGCAGGAGCAAAGCTTTTATGCTGCGGGTTACCAAGGCGAGCGCGTCCGCAAGATCTTCCTCAATAGCGATATCGATCATCGCCATTTTTATCTGGAAGGCAATCTGAATCGCGGGGAAAGCTCTGATCAGCTGAATCAGCGCTATCTGCGCGGCGCCATGAAAACCGGTTGCCGCGCGATTCTGAACTGTTTGAAGGCAGCCGGAACTACCGTGCAGGATGTCGATTTTCTTGCAGTCTGCACCTGCACCGGCTACGTGTGTCCGGATGTTGGTAGTCGACTCATCGCGCATATGGGCTTCATTAACAACGTGCAGAGAGCGTCGATAGTCGGCCTCGGGTGTGCGGGGGCCCTTCCGACGATGCAACGAGCGGTTGATTTCGTTCGTGCAAATCCGGGCCGCCAAGCATTGGTTCTAGCCGTCGAGATTTGCTCCGCTTGCTACTTCGTCGATAACACGCTCGAAACAGTCGTCGGGAACGCAATTTGCGCCGATGGCGCCGCGGCCTTCTTGGTTGCCGCCAAGCAGCAAGCCAATCACAGGGATCCACAAATCATCGACTTCGAGACTTTCATCGATACCGAGCACATCGAGGAGGTTGGACTTCAACATCGCGAAGGAAAGCTGCGAATCGTGTTGGGAGCTTCGGTTCAACACCTCGCTGGCCCCATGATCGAAGCGGCACTCCAGCAATTGCTGCAGCGACATGGACTTTCGAGATCTCACATTGGTTTCTGGGTTGTTCATCCGGGTGGACGCAAGGTGATCGACAACGTTCAAAAGCACTTCGGCATGACGGATGCCCAGTTGCGCTTTTCCAGAACCGTATTGCGCAATTACGGAAACATGTCCTCCCCCACAGTCATGTTTGTCTTGGAGGAAGTCGTGCGTAGCGGAGATCCGCAGCCGGGAGACTGGGGAGTGATGATCGCGCTGGGACCGGGGATGGCTGCAGAGGTAGCACTACTCAGATGGTAGCTCGACGGTTGGCTCCTGGGCGACTGCGAACAATTCTGCGTCTAACAAGCACTCAGGGCATCTGGAGGGAGATCAAGCAGATCTTGAACCCTCGAGTCCTTGCGCCGGGACTTGCAAAAAGGACGGAAGAGAATCCCTCCCCTCCCGCTCTATTCGAAATGGCAACTGCTTACTGGCTATCGCAGGCGATTTACGTCGCGGCGAAGCTAGGCATTGCCGACTTGCTAAGAGACGGTCCCCAGTCGTGTGTCGCATTAGCCACTTCGACCGGCTCGGACGCCCCATCGCTTTTCCGACTCATGCGCGCTTTGTCGAGCGTGGGGATCTTCGCGCACCTCGGCAAAGGTCGCTTTGCTCTCTCCCGATTGGCGGAGAGCCTTCAGACCGAAATTCATGGTTCCCTCAGGGCGATGGTGATCACGATCGGCGAAATTCACTATCAGGCGTGCGGAAGCCTCCTGCATAGCGTTCAAACCGGATCTCCGGCCTTTAACAGTGTTTTCGGAACAAGCTTATTCGACTACCTGCAACAAAACGTCGATGCCGCGGATACGTTTAATCACGGTATGGCGAATGTGGCCTCAATGCTGGCTTATGCGGTTCTGATGGCCTACGACTTCGCCGGAATCTCTTCGATCGTCGATGTCGGAGGAGGCCAAGGCAAGCTCCTCGAGAAGATTCTTCAATTCACTCCGGACATCACAGGTACGGTTTTCGATACAGCATCGACGATCGAGAGGGCAAAGCAAGGCCTTGGGAACGATGCACGGAGCAGGCGCTGCTCTTACGTTATCGGAGACTTCTTCAGCTCGATTCCACAAGGAGCAGACGCCTACCTTTTATGTGGCGTGATCCATGACTGGGATGACCCCCGTGCAATCAACATCCTTAGGAATTGCCGTCGGGCCATGGCAGAGAAGGGAAGAGTCTTAATCGTCGATATGGTTGTACCAGACACGGACGCAATGTCTTTCAGTAAGCTTCTTGATCTGAATATGCTGGCGATGACCGGAGGGCGCGAACGCACCAAAGCTGAGTTCCACGCTCTGCTCGATGCGGCCGGGTACGAGCTGACGAGAATCATTCCAACCATGGCTCCGCAAAGCGTCCTTGAAGCCGTGCCGAGAGTAGGTAACTAAAGGAAAGACAACGCTGGCATCCGCGGAGCAACAGGGTAGCGGAAGTTGGTAATGCAGAAGCCCCTTGGGAATATTTTCCCTCGTGGCTAGTAAAGGAATAAGGACATGTCTAAGACCTTAGTTACCCTTGCTCTCCTGTGCGCCAGTCTTCAGGCTCAAGTCACAGGAGTTCAGATTGCTGCAAATGCTGAGCCATCCGCTGTAAGCGCCGATGCCCCGGTCTATCCCGTCATCGAGTGGAATAAAACTCTTCTCGTACCCGACGTTTCAGACAACGCTCGACGCTGAACTTGAGCAGGACCTGGCGCAGATTCCGGAAGGACAGAACAAGGCGGACGGCGTCACCGTCGGACAAAAAGTTGCCGCACAGATTCTAGTGTTCCGTGGTACCGATGGAGCGAACGTCACTCTGCCTCCTAATGTTCCGGGAAACTACCAATTCACGCCGCCCAATTTCATACCAGCTGACTTCATACAATGGCCTCAGGTCACTCCGTTCGCCCTGGCACGCGCTGATGAATTTCGCCCATGGCCGCCACCGCAGTTGACCAGCGAGTAGTACACAAGGACCTTCGATGAAGTCAAGAGTCTGGGTTTCATTACCAGTAAGACTCGTACCCGGAGCAGACCCTGATTGGAAACTTCTGGAACGGCAACATTCAGGACTTCTGGAACGAAATCGCGCAGACCGCCGCGTTGGGACATCGCCTCGGTCTGGCCCGTAGCGCACCACTGTTTGCTCTACCGAATATCAGCCTAGCTGACACTATGATCGCCTTCTTCGAGGCTAAGCATACCTACCAATTCTGGAGGCCAGTGACCGGTTGAACTGGCGATGACGGCAATCCCAACACCGAGCCCGACCCGAATTGGCTTCCGTTGCCGACCAAGACCGCTTCAGCCCCCCCGGCGCCACGCTGGACCTCCCAAACTGGAGAGACGTCAAGCGTGGAATGTGGCGAGGTGACCGCGGCGCCTCCTGCACTCCTTCGGGGAGGACCAAAAAGAGGCGTGGTCGCGGTCTACCTCATGAACTGTGGGCGCTCATCGTCAAAGCGAATTCCTGGAGCATGGGTGTTTGGTTGAGCACCCATACCGCGCATTCGGTCGCGGCTTATTAAAAGCGAAAGACAATGCCGGCTGATGGTTGCGCAATATGCGTCCAGCTGTCGGTATTCAGGCCCGCGAGATTGAAATCTGGTGCTTTGTACACATAGCCGCGATACTCGGCTCGTAGCGAGATATGCCTAGTGAAAGCGTAGTCTGCACCGGCACCGTAAACGAATGCACCTCTCGTCTCGGTTGTAGCTCCTGCGAAGTTGCCGCCGGAATTCCCGGTCGGATCGAATATCAGGGCTCCGCCACCAGCCAACGCATAAGGTTGAAGCCGGGCGAAGCTCGGCAGTTTCACCACGGCCGAGCCAGTGATCTGGTGGATGTTAGACTCCACGCGAGTTCCCGGACCGCCGAAATATATTTGCGTGTTGCGGTCGTAACCGTAGTTCGCCTCGGCAGCAAGCCAGCGGTTGATGTTGTAGCGATAGCCAACCAGAAATCCGCCCGTGTCGGTAGCGTGTTGTTGAATCCCGTTTCCCTCGGTGTCCTTGGTGAAGAACCCCGTGCCCTGGATACTAATTTCTGATCGGTTCTCCTGTGCGACTGCTGTCATGGACACGAATGCCAGAATGCCCACAGCCACTGCGGTTCGTTTTATCGAGTACTTCGGTTTCATGCTTGGTCTCCTTTTGATTTCTGCGACGCCTGTTTCTCGTGTTTGGCAGCGGCATCAGCACTGGCCAGAAGGTTCATTGCAGCCAGGATTAAGACTTCGTCCAGCGTGAAGCCATGAGTTGTGATCTTCCACATGACCGCCTCACAATTGATTCGAAGCATCGCATCCCTCGAGAAGCAAGAGTCGTGCCAAACGTCGTGGCCCACGCAAGTGATGGAAAAGCGCGGGGTTAGCAGAACGTCGATTTACGTCGAAAATGTCGAAGCGGTCGAAACTGTCGATTATGTCAGGAGCCGTGCTGGAGCGGTAGCCGAACAACACGTGAAACATTCACTCGGCTTGAGTCATCACTACTTGCGAGGTAAGCTGTGACCGCGACTTTGTGTGTCAATGTCGGTCGATCCGGGGATGGTTGCCTCCTGCTGCGACATAGTCCACACCGTTTCCTGAACCCGCGGGAGTCCGTTAAGAACTCGCTTGGCGCACTTTGTTGCGACCTGTAGAGGAAGTGAGTCATCATCTACTTAGGGAGAATTCAGGGCGGGCCAGCGACGAGTTTCTGGATTGTAAGGCTATGGGTACAGATCCGGTCATTACGCCTCAGTGCGACACCCACCGTTATGAGGCCGTGCTGCGTATCAGTGAAGCGATCGCTGAGTGCCGCGAACCTGAGGAGCTGGCTACAACTCTCGCGTCAGAGATTGGCAAGTTTCTCTACTTCGACCACCTTTACTTCGTTGTGTTGAAGGAGAACTCCAAGGAAATCGAATATCTCGTCTGGGGTAAGGGCCAAGTCCCTTTGCCGGACTTGCCGATGGAAGACTTGCCATGGTGGGAGGCTGTGCGCAGCCGGGATCCACAACATACTGCCGATTGGGACGGGGAAGAGCGGTACCCACGATTTAAAGAATGGGCGAAGAAAATGGGCCTCGGGTCGGGGCTTCGCGTACCTTTGACCACGCCGCATCGTCAATTGGGTGTTTTCGGAATCAACCGCGACACAGTGAATCCATTCAGCGAAGAGGAAATAAGCTTCCTGGGGCTGATTGGGCGTGTTGTGGCGTTCGCGCTTGATGATGGTTTGAATCTCCGGCGCGCGCAACATCAAAATGAGCAGTTGCAGTTGCTTCTCGACTTGACGAATCGAATCACCTCAAATCTTGAACTTCGGGACCTGTTGCGCGCGATTGCCGCGAACATACGCGAGGTCATACGCGCTGATGCGGTAGATGTTGCGCTGCCCGATGCAGTTTCGGAGAAATTCAGGGTGTTTGCCATGGATTTTCCGCATGGAAAAGGGGTGGTCAAGGAAGAGTTGCTGGTTACGCCAAGTGCAGCCGTTAAGAAAGCGCTAGACACCTTGAAACCGGTGGTCGTTGACATGCGGGAACCTAACGAGCTCACGTCTGAGGCATCTGACATACTGGCAGCGGAGGGCATAAGAACCTTTTGCAATATTCCACTTGCAAATCGCGGCCGGGCCCTCGGGATTCTGTCAATTCTACGCACGACGGAGACCCCGTTTTCACCGGAAGACGTCGAATTCCTCAGCCGGGCGTCAGGCCAGATTGCCATTGCCATTGAAAATGCATTGGCATACCACGAGATTTCGCAACTCAAAGACAAGCTTGCCCAGGAGAAGCTCTATCTCGAAGAAGAAATCCGCAGCGAGATGAACTTTGAAAACATCATCGGAAACAGCCCCCCGTTGAAACATGTTCTGGAACTCGTTGAAACGGTCGCAACCAGCGACTCTACAGTCCTGCTGCTTGGGGAGACAGGTACCGGCAAGGAGTTGATCGCCCGCGCCATTCACGACCGCAGCCGGCGCAAGGAGCGCACGTTTGTGAAGCTGAATTGTGCGGCCATTCCTACCGGTCTGCTGGAGAGTGAACTGTTTGGACATGAAAAGGGAGCTTTTACGGGCGCGATAATTCAGAAAGTCGGCCGAATGGAGCTGGCGGATCAAGGCACTTTGTTTCTGGACGAAGTGGGAGATATTCCGATCGAGATTCAGCCGAAGTTGTTGCGTGCATTACAAGAGCGTGAATTTGAACGACTGGGGAGCACTCACACGCGAAGAGCCAATATTCGGCTGGTCGCGGCGACCAATCGCGATCTCGAACAGATGATTGCGGCCCGCGAATTCCGAAGCGATCTGTACTACCGCCTGCATGTATTTCCGATCCGGATACCGCCTCTGCGGGAACGTAAGGAAGACATTCCACAACTGGTGAGTTACTTTGTCCAGAAGTTTGCCAAGCAAATGCAGAAGAAGATTGAAGCTATTTCTCCGGCGGTCATGAAGGGGCTTACGGCTTGGGACTGGCCCGGCAATATCCGTGAGCTGGAGAATTTCATCGAGCGGGCGGTGATCGTCACGCGCGGCAAATCGCTTGAGGCGCCGGTTGGAGAACTCCGGAAAACAAATACGGTAGCGTTCCCGCGTGCCGAGCAGCGTAACGTCGAGCAAGTCGCGGGAGAAAGAACAGATTCGCGAAGCGACAAAACCAGCGTTGCTGACGAATACGAAAGAAAGCAGCGCGGTGAGATCATACAGGCACTAACCGCATGCAAGGGGCGCGTGGGTGGTGCCGATGGTGCCGCGGCACGCCTTGGAATGCAACGTACGACTTTCGTATCTCGAATGAAGAAATTCGGCATCTATGCCAAGCAGTATGCTTGATCTGCAGCCCCGCCTCTTTTCACAACGCTTCTACTAAATCCAGCCCCTTCCCCCGCAGCTTCGACAGTTTCGCCCTTTTAGACTTCTTCATCTTCGTTCACTGCGACTCTTGATGTTTCTCTCCTGAAAATTCAGCGAGTTACGACGCCGGGCGGTTTGGTGCGCGCCTTGCCTTATCGCAAAGCGTGAGAAAGCAATGCTGAAGATCTCGCTCGTTGATGCTCCCACCCAGCGTCGGTTGATTGTCGAGGGCAAGCTCATTACGCCCTGGGCATCTGAGCTTAGGAGTGCATGCAAAGACGCAAGAGTAGACCTTGGTGATCGCGAACTCGTTGTCGAGATGAAACACGTAGCGACAATCAGCCAGGAGGGCGAGAAGGTAATTGTTGAGTTGATAAACGCGGGAGTCAAGTTCCGCTGCCGAGGCGTCTTCACGAGGCACATGTTGAGACAACTGTCCCGCCGCGCAAGCAGAGAGCTTCGCGAAACAGAGCGATGACTTAACGGGCTCCTATTCAAGTTGCACAGAGGACAACAGTATGCACAACCCGACTTCATACGTCGAAACGGACGAACGTATCGAAACTCCAAGCAAAGAGGGAACAGCTCTAGCATGGGAGCAGGTCCTGTCAACTCGCCTACCATTGTTTTACAGACAAGCATATCGACTTCTGGGAAACGCAGCCGACGCGGAGGACGCGGTACAAGATGCTCTTCTGGCTGCCTATTCCCATTTAGATCAGTTCAAGGGACAGTCACAGCTCTCCACATGGCTGATGTCCATCTTGGTCAACTGCGCTCGACTGCAGCTACGCCGGCGCCCCCGCTACGGCCAAGTCGCTCTGGACGAGCCAATCGGAGGAAGTCAGACACTTTCATTGTCCGAACAATTACCAGATCAGCGGCCTGATCCCGAAGATGAATGTCGACATTCCGAGCTAAATACTCGCTTGACTCATTTCCATGTTCAGCTATCGCCCACCCTGCGCAGGACATTTCAGTTGCGCGCTATTGACGGCTTCTCGATCCGGGAAACTGCGCAGATTTTAGGAGTACCCACCGGCACTGTGAAAGCTCAGTTAGCGCGGGCACGTAAGAGACTGAAGGAATTGATGCGGAGCGCTCTCACGCCCCGGCCTCGCAGTCTGCGAGATGAAGGGCTCGGTTGCGGATGGTCGGCAACTTCGCACCGCTGCTCTGGAGGAGCTCACGGTCTGAGTTCACGTGGTTCTTCCGCAAAGCCTCTCAAAGAAAAGGTCGCGCCTGCGTAATGCATGAGTTGGCAAACGAAGGGACCGGAAGTTGCCGCCGAATATTTACCAAGCGCATGTTGAAGCCAACGATGCAGCGCGCAAGCAGGATTTCGAAAGGTAAGAAGATGATTGAACGGGCCCATATTCGAGTTCACGAAGAGAAAGCAAATCAGTACGCGAGCCGCGAAGACTTTCACAAGATCTTTAGTGAGGATACGAACAGCTTGTATCAGCTTTCGCTTCTACTCACCCGCGACTCCGCGAAGGCGGAGCAGTGCTTTGTAAGCGGCCTTGAAGATTGTGTTGCAGGAAATTCAGTCTTTCGTGAATGGGCACGTTCTTGGGCGAAGCGCGCCATCATCCAGAATGCAATTCGTGAATTGAAGCTGCGCGCCAGCCAATCGAATTCACCACTGCCCGGAACTGTCGTTCCCGACATCGAAGAACTATCGAGTGGTCCAGGCGGATACTTCGAAATGCGCGCGGTATTGCGCCTTGAAGATTTCGAGCGGTTTGTGTTCGTAATGTCCGCCCTGGAGCACTACTCGGAACACGACTGTGCCCTGCTTCTTGGGTGCTCGGTTCCTAAAATTCGCCAAGCTCGGACCCGCGCTCTTAAGGAGATAATGGGCTCAAGCAACGCGGCTCTTTCCCAAGAACCAACCCTTTCATGCATGGAAAAAAGTGAAATGAGTCATTCTGCACAATAGTCGCCTTTGCACGACCGCAATGCCGGCGATGCGCCCAATCGCCCACTCCGCAGCCAGCGATGCTTGGTGGGCAAGACACAAAGCGCGACCGGAAAGTCCCGATGCACTGATGAGAGTGTCTTATGCTGACAAACCACGAGCCCGATCGGAATATCGAGGACCTAACCGATGCAGAGATAGCCCCGACCAGCAAAAAAGGCTCAGCGATCTCGAACGAACGCAGGGCGCAGTCACATCGGACAGTAGGTAAAGGAGCAATCACTGTGAAATACAGATTGGAGGCTACGCGCGTCACAGCCGATGCGGACGCGGAGATGGTTGTCCCGCACAGCCTTGACCTCACCGGTAAAGAACTACTTTGCAAGCGACCACACAATCTTTGGCGGTTTCGGTGTTGGATCTAGTGGCCACGCGAGCGGGTGAGCCGGCGGGCACCGCCATTGCGCGGTCGGTGGAATTGGCGCGGCAGGTTGAGCAATTGGGATACAAACGCTACTGGGTGTAGAACCGTTCTTTCTCTAGAACGAATCACCGGGACGATGTAAAGTTCATTTCGAGGCAACAGGAAACGCAATGTCCTATCAGCCTATCGAAAATTACGGAATCATCGGCAACATGCGAACGGTCGCCCTTGTAGGCATGAATGGTTCGATCGACTGGTACTGTTATCCGCACTTTGATTCGCCCAGCGTTTTTGGGGCAATTTTAGATGATAAAAAAGGGGGACGGTTCCAGATTTCTGCCGGCCCTGACGGCGTGCGGTACAAACAGTTTTATTGGCCTTCCACCAATGTCTTAGTGACTCGATTCCTTCTCTCAGACGGGATTGCCGAACTTGAAGATTTCATGCCGGCGGGGCTGCCTTCCAACTCCCTTGAGTACCATCAAATTTACCGCCGCGTCCGCTGCGTTAGGGGAGCAGTGCGCATTTGGGTCGTGTGCCGTCCGGCTTTTGATTACGGACGGCAAGTTCACGGGACGGTGATTGAGACTAACGGGGCGAGATTCAAGTCAGGCAGCTTGACCTTAGTTCTTTCAACGACCGTGCCGCTCAGAGATGACGGGCAAGGTGGGGTGTCCGCCGAATTCGCGCTCACCGAAGGAGAATCGCAGACCTTCATTCTTGGGGAAAGCAGCGACGGGGACGGTGCTCCCACTCCGCCGTCGGAAGAAAGAGCTGAGCAACTGCTGCGGAGCACCGTGAAATTCTGGCATAACTGGCTCTCCGGCTGCACGTACCATGGGCGATGGCGGGACCAAGTGCACAGGTCGGCGTTGGCGTTAAAGCTTCTTACGTTTGAACCTACCGGGGCGATTATTGCTGCGCCAACCACGAGCTTGCCCGAGGTCATCGGAGGTGTTCGCAACTGGGATTATCGCTACACCTGGATGCGCGATGCCGCTTTTACGGTCTATGCATTTCTGCGCATCGGTTTCCGAGACGAAGCGGCGGCCTTCTTGGGTTGGCTCGAGGATTACGCGTCGAAGCACGCCCGCCGGAACGCGCATAGTCCGGTGATGTTCACGATCGCGGGTGAAACTCATATTCCCGAGCTGACGTTGGACCACTGGGAAGGGTACCGGGGATCCCGCCCGGTCCGAATCGGCAATTTGGCGGTCTCGCAGTTTCAGGGAGACATCTATGGCGAACTGATGGACGCCCTGTATCTATCCAATAAGTATGTCAGCCCGACGCCGTACGATATGTGGGTAAAGATCCGTAATCTTATGGACTGGATCTGCGAGAACTGGCAGCTTCCGGATGCCGGAATTTGGGAGATGCGCAATCGCCAAGAACATTTTGTCTATTCGAAGGTCATGAACTGGGTTGCTCTGGATCGGGGTATTCGCTTGGCCGACAAGCGTGCTCTTCCAGCCGATCGCGCAAAGTGGATCCGCGAAAGGGACCGCATCTACGAAGAAGTAATGATCCAGGGCTGGAATGAAAAGCGCAAATCATTTACACAGTTTTACGGTAGTGAGGATCTGGACGCGTCCCTCCTTATTATGCCGCTCGTCTTCTTCATGGCTCCGACCGATCCGCGGATGCTACGCACCATAGACGCTATCCTTGAAAGCCCCAGTCACGGGGGCCTTGTCAGCGACAGCCTCGTGCATCGCTATCCGCCGCAGCCCCGTATTGACGGACTCCCGGGCGAGGAAGGTACTTTTAACATGTGCTCCTTTTGGCTTGTGGAAGCGCTGACACGCGCAGGCCTGGCGCATCCCGAAAGGCTGGATCAAGCCAGATTGCTCTTTGAACGAGTGCTGGGCTATGCGAATCATCTTGGGCTTTATGCAGAGCAGACCGGGCCGCAGGGCGAGGCGCTGGGCAATTTCCCCCAGGCCTTCACTCATCTCGCGTTGATCAGCGCCGCATTCAATCTGGACCGCATGTTGGGTAGCCAGGTTTGACCAAGTGTCGCAACGCTCATCGAGATCACCGCGAAAGTGCTTTTCAGATCTGAAAGCCGATCGATGCTACTCGGGGCAAAACGTCACTCCAAAGCTTGCAGTTTCATCAACTGCCGTGCCGCAAAGACAGCTGTATGAGCGCGCTTCGCGCGTTTCAGACATTTGCCCAACGGAACCATTAGCTATGCCCTCCGCTCAAAAACTCGACACTCACCACAAAGCACTCACACTGAATCTCGAACATCCACCTTCGTCTCTTTCGCCGAGATCGGCGCCCGACAGGAAGTCGCGCGCGGGTTGGCCGCCCGCTTGCCAGCTTTTATTGCAGACTTGTCCATATGGTTCCTTAGAGTTCATGAATATGATTCCTCCACATCGCTTAACTTGATTGCACTTCGCAAAATAAACTTCCATCGCTCGCGGCGAGGGCCCTTGCAATCTCTGATGTTGAAAGGGGTTAGATTCCGTCGTAGCGGGAATATCCACGTTCGGCCCAATAGTCTCTTGGCTCTTCAGCGAAATACGTAATCCTGGTAATAGCCTTCACGTTTCTTCAAACCAAGTTTCACGGGCACCAATAGACGAAGCGGTGAGTGGTGGAGTGCAAAGGGTACCGGGAGGCTTCACGCCGGCTGCATATAGCTCAGCCCTCGATTAGGAGGATCTACTCAATGTCGACGTTGCTTCATATCGATTCCAGTCCACTCTACGGTCGGTCAATCTCCCGTGAGTTGACCGCTGCGTTCGTCACTCAGTGGAAGGCTTCGCACCCGAATGGAAGGGTGGTAGACCGCGGCCTCAACGCCACAACAATCCCGCCAATCAGTGCGGAATGGGTCGGTGCCGCTTACACGCCGGAACAGGCCCGCACTCCGCAGCAGAAGGCATTGCTTTGTCTCTCCGACTCCCTGCTGGCCGAATTGGACCAGGCCGATGAGTTCGTCATCGGAGTGCCAATGCATAACTTTGGCGTGCCTTCGGTGCTTAAGCTATGGATCGACCAGATTGCGCGAGTCGGCAGGACCTTTTCTTACGGGGAGAGAGGGCCAAAGGGCCTGATCGTCGGTAAGAAGGCGACTTTCATCATCGCAACCGGAGGGATCTACGACGCCCAGACGCGGATGGCCTCGTTCAATTTCGTGGAGCCGTATCTGCGGTCCGTATTTGGTTTTCTTGGCGTGACGGACGCGACCTTCCTCACTGCAGGGGGGACCAGTGTGTTGAACCAGGGGCATGACCGGAATACGTTTCTTGCGCCGCACCTTCAGGCCGTGCAGACGCACGCGCAGACCTTCCAGGGAGATCACGCATGAAAATTACTTCAATTATTGCTCGCTACTTGCTGGGTCTGATCTTTACGGTCTTTGGGCTGAATGGGTTTCTTAACTTCATCCACCAGCCGCCCCCGGCGAGTCCGCTCGCGATTCAGTTTCTTGTCTCCGTCAGCGAATCGCATTTTGCCGCGTTTTTTTTCGCACTGCAGGTGCTCGGTGGGCTGCTGCTGCTTTCGGGCTACTTCGTACCACTTGCGCTGACAGTGTTGGCGGCGGAGCTCTACAACATCCTTGCGTTTCACCTGACGCTTGCGCCGGCGAGCATTGGTCCGGCTCTGGTGGCCTCTGTATTGTGGGTACTGGTCTTCCTTCAGTACCGCGAAAGCTTCAAGGGCATCTTCAGGGCGAAGCCTGCTACGCAGCCATGAATCGGGCAAACAGGCACTCGAACCGGTTCGGGCGCGTCCAACATGGCAGATTGTACCCGCGGAATTAGCCACGCACGTATTTGTTAAACCAGTCGATCGTGCGCTGCCAGGCTAAATCGGCCGCGGCTTTGTTATACCGTTCTGGCGTCGCGTCGCAATTGAAGCCATGTCCTGCGCCCGGATAAATATAGCCTTCGTGCGGAACGTGCGCCGCGCTCAACGCTTTGTCGTACGACGGCCACGTTGCTGCCAGCCGGGTGTCGAGTTCTCCGTGATGTACCAGGATCGCCGCCTTAATTTTCGGGATGTCCTCTGGGGTGGGAGGACCGCCATAAAACGGCACCGCTGCCGCCAGGTCGGCTCCTAGCCGGACTGCTAGCACATTGGCGGTCGAGCCCCCATAGCAGAAGCCGGTAGCGCCGATCTTTCCCGTGCAGTCAGGGCGGGACTTCAGCCACAAGGCCGCAGCCACCATATCCTCGGACATCTTCGCCTTGTCGACCTTATTGAACATCTGGCCGCCCTTGTAGTCGTCTCCCGGATAGCCGCCCAAGGATGTGAGGCCGTCGGGCGCAAATGCCATAAAGTTGGCCAGGGCAAACCGCCGCGCGATGTCCTCGATATGTGGGTTCAGACCTCGATTCTCATGGATCACGATTACGCCGGGCAACTTCGTTAGCGTCTCGGAGCGGGTGTCAGCACTGATCGGGCGCACGAGATATCCCTTGATGCTTCCGTTGCCCTTCGGGGAGGGAATGGTCTCGTAAGTGGCCTTGATTCGGTCATCGGTGTGGGAAACCTGCTGGCCCAGCGCATAATTCGGCATCAATGCATCGATAACCGCGGCTGCCGCCAGACCGCCTCCTAGTCGCTGTATGCCCTCCATAAAGGTGCGGCGATTAATCTCACCATGAATGAAATCGTTGTAGAGCTCGATGGCTTCACGCGGAAGTTTGGGTTTTGTCGGTTCCATTGGTGACTCCCGCCGCGATAATACCATCTGTTTCTTGCCATTTAGGAAGGGCATCTCTTTTACCCGGAAGCGACTGTCCCACGGTGCACTGCAGCGCTTCTTCTCGATGTCGATCCGGTCGGCCTAGTGCCGATTGCGTCGAGATCGGCAATCACTTCACTTAGTATTTACAGTCTCGAAGCCTGAAGATTCAGCCGGCGTTCGCTTCGACAGCAAGTTTGCGAGTGGCCAAGGAAGATTTCATTCCTCCCTAGTGGGTCAAGGAATCGTTGGCGATTCTTGATATGATCGCTGAGCCGGCTCCGAGGATGGAACTCAAGCCGCCGCAGAGGCCTCGACGCAATGAATCGCACGGTTCTCGGTTTGCTGTTTGCAGTTTGTTCGACAGCGCATCTGTCTTCGCAGATGGGCAATATGAATGCTCCGACATTTACGAAGGATGTCGCGCCGATCCTGCAGAAAAACTGCCAAAGCTGCCACCGGCCGGGCGAGGCTGCCCCGTTCTCAATGCTCACGTATGAGGAGACGCGGCCCTGGACTGGCGCCATGAAGCTGGACGTGAAGCAGAAACGGATGCCGCCCTGGTTTGCCGATCCTCAGGTTGGACATTTTTCAAATGACAGATCGCTCTCTCAAAAAGAGATCGATACAATTGTGTCTTGGGTGACCGCGGGCGCGCCCAAAGGCGATCCCAAAGACATGCCTGCACCCGTGAACTTCGTGGAAGGATGGGGCATTCCAAAACCGGACGCGATTTTTCAGTTGCCCAAAGAATTCCCCGTGCCGGAATCAGGCATGATCGAGTACCAATATGTCATCGTGCCCACCGGCTTCACGGAAGATAAATGGGTACAGGCCGTCGAAGTCCGACCTACAGAGCGCTCCGTGGTTCACCACATCATCGCGTACATTCGCGAACCTGGATCGAATTACTTCAAAGACCAAAAGCGAGGAGTTTTCTTCGAAGCTCCTCCGGCCAAAACGGATGAGAACGTTGACACGAGCGCTCTGCCCAGCGATTTTCTGGTTGGATATGCTCCCGGCCAGCCCGCGGAGGTCTTACCGGTAGGCGAGGCGAAATTGGTGAAGGCCGGATCCGACATCGTATTCGAGGTGCACTACACGCCCAACGGAAAAGCGGTGATGGACCGAACCAAGCTGGGCCTGGTATTCGCCAAAGAGCCGCCAAAGAAGAGAGTGCAGACATTGTCGGCGGTCAATGGCACTTTCAAAATTCCTCCCGGCGATCCTAACTACCGCGTGGATGCTTCCTTTGAAATTCGCAAGGAGGTGATCCTGGCCTCGATTCATCCACACATGCACGCCAGGGGAAAGGATTTTGAATATCGCATCGTATTTCCGGGCGGTGAGACGCGGACGATCCTGCGCGTGCCGCAATACAACTGGCACTGGCAGCTTTGGTACAACCTCGACGAACCAATGGTGCTGCCCCCTGGGGCGCGAATAGAATGCACAGCGCATTTCGACAACTCGCCGAACAATCCGGAGAATCCAGACCCCACAAAGACCGTGATCTGGGGCCAGCAGAGCTGGGACGAGATGATGGTGGGCTTCTTCAACCTGGTTTACGATCCGCGGATCTCTCCCAAAGACTTGCAGCCGGAAAAGAAAGTTGTGTCCAACAGCAAGGATTCAATCGCTGATCATTGACGCCAAAGGCCGAACATTAGGACCACCAACAAACTCCAATATGAAGATTGCTCCTCGCGCCCTGATCATCCTCGCCGTGCTCTCTGCATTTTCCACGGCTCAGTCTGGTCCCCCACCAAAGAAACACCTCCTTGTCATCGGAGAAGAAAAAGGATACCGGCACGACTCCGTGTCCCATGCCATGGCGACCATCGAGCGACTGGGGCGGGAAACCGGGCTTTGGGACACCACACTTCGCACCGACACCGAGGTACTAACCAAGAAGAAGCTGGAATACAACGCAAAAAACTTGAACGACTTCGACGCTGTGCTCTTCTTTACCGGGGGCGACCTCGAAATGAATGCCCAGCAGAAGGCCGACTTCCTGTCGTTCATCCACGACGAGGGCAAGGGATTTATTGGCTTGCACAGCGCTGCCATCACGTTCGTGGACTGGCCGGAATTTGTGGAGATGGTTGGTGGGACTTACGACGAGCACCCGTGGACTACGTTCGATGCGCCCATCCTCGTGGAGGACCCGGGCTTTCCGGGCATGCAACAATTCCCGCATTCTTTTACGTTGCGCGACGAAATTTACCAGATGAAAGACTACTCACGCGGCAAGGTGCGAGTGCTGATGCGGCTCGATGTCAACAAGCTCGACATGAAGAACAAGCATGTCCATCGCACCGACGGCGATTTTGCTGTAACTTGGGCAAAGATGTACGGCAAAGGGCGCGTCTACTACACGACTTTAGGGCACGTGGAAGCGAACTGGGACAAACCGGAGTTCCAACAAATGATTACCGAGGCCATCAAATGGGCGATGGGGTTGGAAAATGCAGAACTGACATCCCGTCCGCTGCCCGCAAACTAGCCTGGCGAAAAAGCAAGACAGCGAGGGGTTCATTGATTCGGGAAGTTGCGATCACGAGAAGAAGTTTTGTGAAGACGGTGGCCGGCGGCTTGGCTGCAACCGCACTTCCCTGGCGCGCCGCGGCGAAGCTGAACGTTGGCATTGGCACCTACAGCTATCACAGTCTCTCGATGGACGAAATGATCGTGCAGTTGAAGGCGCTGCGAGTTGCGGAAATCGAAATGTCGCGGGGTGAGTTCATGCTGATGAACCACCCCACCGAGGCACTATTTCGTTCGGCTCGAAGCAAACTTGATCGAGCGGGAATCCGCTGCGTGTCCTACTACACGGCAACTATCAAAGAGGATCAGGACTTAGAAAACGCTGTGCGGTTCGCCAGGCTGCTGGGTAGCAGCAACATTACAGGCGACGCAACGGGCAGCATTCTGAATCGAATCGATCGGCGCTTTACGCAGGAACAGTTGACCTTCGGAATCCACAATCATTACTTCAAGGGCGAGAAGTTCGCCTACGAGAGTCCGGAGGATGTGCTGAGCGCTCTCGCGGGACTTTCCAAAACCGTCGGCGCCACAGCAGATGTAGGACATTTTGCATCTTGCGGCCATGATCCCGTCGACGCCGTGCAGAAATTGGGACCTCGTCTGATACTGGTGCACCTCAAAGATATTCAGGCCGCGGACGGCGAAGTGAACGTGCTGCTTGGAACAGGAATTTCTAAGATTTCTGCGGTCATGCAGGAACTGCACCGGCAGAATTTTGCGGGACTGGTGGCTGTGGAATACGAAAAAGAGGGAGACGTGAACGACGACATGCGGCACGATATGGAATTTGCACGCAGACTCGCCTAGCGGCCTGGCATAGGGGACAGAAGAAAATGTGGAGAGTTTTTCTATTCTTATCGATTTCTCTAAGCACCTGGGCGCAAGACGCGCATCCGATCCTCGCGCTTGGTTCGCCCGCGCCTGACTTCGAACTACCTGGCGTGGATGGAAAGACCCACAAGCTCAGCGATTATGCGGCGAGTCCAATCCTAGCTGTGGTCTTCACTTGTAATCATTGCCCGATCGCGCAGATGTATGAAGAGCGTATCGCGAGGCTGGCCGCGGACTACAAGGACCGGGGCGTGGCCGTGGTGGCGATTCAGCCCAACGATCCGAAGGCGATCCGGATCGATGAACTGGACTCCTCGGATATCAGCGACAGCCTGGCCGAGATGAAAATCCGCGCCGAATATAAGCATCTGCAATATCCCTATCTTTACGATGGCGACACGCAAGCGGTGGCCAGGGCGTATGGTCCGCAGGCAACGCCGCACGCCTTTATCTTTGATCAGGAACGTCGCCTGCGCTACGAAGGCCGCCTTGACAACAGCTACCGAATAGAGCTGGTGAAGACGCAAGATGCGCGCAATGCGATCGACGCGATACTGGCGCATCAGGAAGTCGCCGTGAAACACACCGGAGTTTTCGGTTGCTCGACGAAATGGCAGGAGAAGGCGTCTTCGCGGATCGAGGGCTTGCGGAAGATTGAGGCGCAGCCCGTGCAACTCGAGATGGCGACTGCCGCCGACTTGAAGACGCTCCGCGCCAATCCCAGCAAGCAGATGCTCCTGGTCAGTTTCTGGGCGACCTGGTGCGGTTCGTGCATAGCCGAGTTCGCCGATCTCGAAGACACTTACCGGATGTACAGCGTTCGCGATCTGGGATTAGTCACGGTATCGACCAACATGCCTGACGAGACAAATACCGTCATGAAATTGCTGGAGAAGATGCACGCCACCAGCCGCAATCTGCTTTTTGCTTCCGACGACACCGCGTCGCTGCAGGCGGCATTCGATCCCAACTGGGAGTCGGCCGTACCTTACACCGTATTGCTGGCTCCTGGCGGCAAGGTGCTTTATCAGAAGCAGGGATCCGTCGACATTCTAGAACTGCGCCGGAAGATCCTTGCCTACCTGGATTCTGACTATATCGGCTTCAACAAGTATTGGTCGGGCGAGTAGCGGTTTGCAAGGATCGAGGATGGTCTCGCGCTGCGACGCCGACACGTTTCCGGCCAACGGATACCTGCGTTAACCCTTCCATCGCAGAAAAGAACCCGGTTGAAACTGATCGGAGAATCGCCAGAACAACTCTGCGATAAGTTCTTCACTTTTCTTCCAGAAAGCCTCGGCAGTTTTGCATCGAGCGCTACCCGCGCACCTCTTCGGTCATAGACTCGACGCTTACAGAGGAGAGAATCGCCTGTTTTGCCGTTGCGGAATCATTCATCTTTGGTTTCCGCCTGATCATGCTACTTTGCGCTGGCCTCGCCACAGCGAGCGCTGCCGTCGCATGGCGGAAAATACCCGCGGAGAGTGCTGCGAGAGTTCCTGATTTCGGCGACGTTGCTGCAGCCGAGGAATCCCGGTGGTAGACTGCTGCCATGCCATCCAAGAGAAAAAAAGCGAAGAAAAAAACGAAGTCAAGCACCGTAACCACAAAACGCGCGAAGAAAGCTCTGCGCAAGAAACAGGCGAAGCCTCCGAAGAAGGCGATCAAGAAGAAGCAATCCAGCAAAATGACATCCTCGAAAGGAAGTCTCTCCCGCACGAGGAAAGCCCCAGCGCGCCGTGCACAACCGTTTGAGACTTCCCGTAGAGAAGGCGCGGTTTCGGCTCCCCAGTCCGCAGACTTTGAAGGTTTGTCCCGGGTCGAACAGGCGGACTCGGAAAGCGTCGATGAATTGGTCGAAGAGGGTAACATCTTCGAGGCTGGCGCTGTGGCGGGTGTAGAGGAGGCAGACGATCAAGATACGAGGGAAGTGCACACCCGTGAGGTCGCTGAAGACGATGTTCCCGATGAATATTTGGAGAAGGATTAGCTGGAGCAAATATGCCTACTTGGAACGCCGGGAAGTCGCTGAAACCATTGATTTGGTTAAGTTAGCGTTTCATCAGTAGGTTGAAGGTTCGATTCCTTCCGCGCTCACCAGTCTTTCCATCACTTAAGACGGCTTCCGTGCCGTTCAGCGCGAGCCCCACGATCTTCCCGTGCGCCTCCAACATGACAACTGTGGCGCATCGCCATAAACATTCATGGTGGTGCGATGATTTGGATGTTTGCCTCAACGGCTCAAATTGGGGTTGGTTGCCGTGGTCCTGTGATCAAGTCGGGCGCGTGTACCACAAGGCAGCGAAGGGCACTGGTATCGGAGGGCTTGGGAGCTCTCACCATGAACCCTGAATGCAAATCTCATTACTCTTTGCTAGCATGTTCCGCTGGGACGACTGGGTGTCCCGGATTCCTGAGTCGGAAGGGTCTGCGTGGCTGGCACTATGAATGGGGTCGTTCCAGCCAGGTTAGCGGCGCATGCTTGGATCGCCTGTGCATCGCCTTGCAGAGTAAGCGGCAAACCCGGAATCGACTGGTCAGGATTCTTGAAATTGAACGCACTGGTTAAGTCTCCGACCGCGGCCCGGCGCCAGGCGCTCAAATTGGGCACTTCGGCCCCAAATCGAGTTTCGAGAAATCTTAAGACCGAAGTGTGATCGAAGAGGTCCGAGGACACGAATCCGCCGCGACTGAACGGCGAAATGATCATCAAAGGCACGCGAAAACCTAACCCGATCGGCCCGGTGATCGCCGGACTGCCGACTACGGTCGGATCCGGAACCGCAGGCGCGGTCACATATTCGCCGGGTGTGCCCGGCGGCGCCGTGGCCGGTGGAACATGATCAAAGAATCCACCATTTTCATCGTAGGTAACCAACAAAACCGTCTTCGCCCACAATGCGGGGTTCGCGATGAGAGCACTGACGATCAGGGAAATCAGATTCTCTCCGAACAGCGACGGCGCAGGCGGGTGTTCCGAAGTCAGGATTGACCCGATCAGCCAGGATACTTGGGGCAGATTGTCGAGCGCCACATCGGACAGAAAGTCGACGGGAAACTGTGGCCCAAATGCATTCTGATGCAGTACCGCTGCAGGATCCTGGAAATTTTTGAAATAGGAGAGCACATTGTCCGACAGAATCCCGCCCAGAATATTCTCATCCGGTGACGAGTAAACCTTCCAGGAAATTCCCCGAGCCTGAAGTTGCTCGGGCATGGTCGTATAGGTCAGGCGGCCGTACATGGCTGAGCGATTTGTAACGATCGTCTGCAAAATCGGTCCGCCATTTTTCCCATCTGGATCAATCGAGGCCGCCATCGTATAGAGGCGATTCGGATCGGTCGGGCCGATTACCGAGCAAAAATAGTTGTCGCAGATCGTGAAGCCGTCGGCCAGAGCGTAGTAATAAGGAAGGTCTGCGCGGTTGTAATAGCCCATGCTCAATACCGCGTCGTTGGGATCAATCGGTAGACGCGAACTCACAAAACCGTCCATCTTGCCGTTGTCCCAGCTCTGATGTTGCGGCACCCAATCGTGGCTAATGTCGTGCGTGCACGCCGCATTCGCCTGGGAGGTATCCAGGTGAAACGGCAGGAGCTGTCCCACCGGTGAGGTCGTGGTGTTCGCTGGATCGGGTTGCTGGAATGCCGCGCTCTGATCGGAAAATCCGCGGACGCCCCGGTAGCTTCCAAAGTAGTGATCGAACGAGCGGTTTTCTTGAATCAGGATCACCACATGTTCGATGTCAGTCAGTTTGGCACAACCTGCGGACGGAACCAATTTGGAAATACTGCAACCCTGCAAGCCCAACGACACCAACTCTGCAGCTGCAGCCGCGGTTCCGATTTTAAGTAGTTCTCGGCGAGTGAAATTCTGCATGATTCCGAAGGCTTAGATGCACTCGCCCAAGCGAAGGTAGGACCGGGTACCAGGCTTTATGGTCGGGAAGTCGAAATGGAACCATCGCGACACTTTGACGTGGTTGGAAGGAATTCATCTGCGAGTAGAACACTTGTGTTTTCAGAGACTTCGCTGTTGACCCAGAATTGATTCGCCCTGCATTGCTTTCCTGATTGATTTCAAGCATCAAGGTGACAGAACCAGTCGGCGTCGGCTTTGGAGTATCGGTTTCTGCTCGTGCGAGCATTTTTCGTCGGACGCCGAAAGGAAAAATGAAGCCCCAAATGCACCGGTATGCCCCGTGCGCTGCCATCTTTTCTCGACTGCCGCATGATTCAGGGCGCTGTGCCGCGACCGCCACGAGCACCCTGAAAACCGCCGCACGGCAGTCCGGCGGTTCGTTCGTGCTCGCGGCAGTTGTTCTCCTCTTTCTGATGGAACCAGGGAAGCTTTTCGCGCAGCAAACGGCACCCGGCGATCCGGGATGGTCGCAGAACAATCGAGACATCGGACAATACGAGCAAAATGGGCAATCAGAGCTGCAGTCGGACGATGGACAGCAGCCGGACGCGCAAGGGCGTTATTCAGATTCCGGTCAGACGTATCCGCAAGGGGAATATGGCCAGGCGCCGGCCCAGCCACTCGATGCGGTGCAAGTCGAACAACTCGTCGCCCCGATCGCGCTTTATCCGGACAGGCTGGTGGCGCAAGTCCTGGCCGCGTCGACCTACCCCAGTCAGGTTGCGGATGCCGACCAGTGGCGGCAGACGCAACGCTATGCCTCCCCTGACCAGATTGCGGCCGGTGCCGACGTCCAGAATTGGGACCCGAGCGTAAAAGCGTTGACGGCGTTTCCTCAGGTGTTGGCGCAGATGGACCGCAACCTACAATGGACCACCGACTTGGGCAATGCGTACTACAACCAGCCACAAGATGTACTGGAGGCAGTTCAGGCGATGCGCCGACGCGCTCAGCAAGCCGGCAACCTGCAGAGTACGCCCCAGCAGGCGGTTCATTACGACCAGGGCTATGTCCAACTGATGCCGGTGAATCCTCAAGTTGTATACGTGCCGACGTATAACCCGTGGACGGTGTACGGAGAGCAGGTTTCGCCCTACCCCGGGTTTTCGCTGCTGGGCGCAGTGGGATCATTTCTCGGCTCATCGCCGATAAATTATGGGCTCGGGATCGCGATGAGTGCCTTCAGCCAGCCATGGGGCTGGCTGGCGTGGGGCTTGAACTGGTTAGCCCAGTCCGTGCTCTTCAACGAGTCGGACTACTATTCCCACAGCAGCACGGTCGCTGATTGGGGATTCCGGCACGATGGGCTGCATGCTTACGCTGGAAGATCATCATTTGCGAGATACAGCAACGGCCGCACCGCGGAAGGTTTCCGCCGGTTCGGCGACGGACACAACGCGAACCGCGGACAGGGATTCGGCCACACGCCAGGCAGATATGCCGAGAACTGGCGAGGAAACTCCAATGCCGGCTTCCATGCCTTTGGAACCGGCTACGACCGGGCGCCGCGCCAAGCCTACAACCATATGCAGGCCGCAGGAAACTGGAGGCAGTTTAACAGCCATAGCAACGGATCAAGCTTGAACCGGAGCGCCGGAGAGTACCATCGCGGCTGGGCGGGTGCAGGATACGACCGTTCGATGCAGTCCCCTCGCTTGCCGACCTCAGGTTTTCAGACGAGCGAATTCAGGGGGCGGTCTTCTGGGGCTTTCGCGAGCAGGGACTTTGCGCACTCCGCTGGAAAACCACCGCACTCGGGTAGCTTCCATCTGTTTGGCGGCGGACACGCGCCTAAGAGCGTAAGCAGCCGGGGCTCAGGCGGTTTCCACATGGGAGGCGGCGGCCATGTGCCGAAGAGCTTCCACGGCGGCGGGAAGAATTTCGGCGGAGGGCATTCGCACGGCGGCGGAGGGCACTCCAGCGGTCACGGCGGCAAGCATCATCGCTGAAGTGGCGGGCGCGCGACTGCCCGTCGCGACGAAGCACCGTTGCAACCCATGCACGATCCCCGATTCAGACAAGGGCATCGCGACTACCATCCCTCGCTGAAGCTTATCGAGGACCAAAATCTGTCCCAACCGTAACCCACCGGATCGGCATCGCAAAGGGGACCTTGATGGCACACGCGATGACTGATTCCCGGCTCAATTCAAGCAAACAAATCGAGTCCCTTTGGCGCTTGGGAGGACTGACCTGGCGGGAGTTAGGACGACGAGTTTGGCTTGGAATGAATAAGACGGACTTGTTCAACAGGGCCTACGAGCTTGCCTATAACTTCTTGCTTGCCGTCTTTCCCATGCTTTTCTTTCTAATCAGCCTGCTCGGAGTGTTCGCTCATGAAGGCAGCAGATTACGCGCTGACCTCTTCGCGTATGTGCAGCTTGCGCTGCCACCAACTGCCTACCAGTTGCTGCAAACAACTCTCGACGAAATAACCAGAAACACACCCGGCGGAAAGTTGACATTCGGCTTACTGTTCGCCCTCATTTCCGGATCGGCAGGAATGACGCAACTGATCACGGCTTTGAATTCTGTGTACGAAGTTCGCGAGGCCCGGTCATGGGTGAAGGTGCGCCTGATCTCGCTCGGACTGACGGCTGCGATGTCGGTGCTCATTATTGCCGCGCTATTCCTCGTTCTCGCAGGTGGACAAGTGATCGCCTATTTAGGACAAGTCTTTGGCATGAGCGCAGCGGCGTTTGTCGCATCGAAGGTGTTGCAGTGGGTATTCGCCTTGGGATTCGTAGTTTTCGCCTTCGCCATGGTTTATTACTTTGCTCCCGACGTCGAGGAGCAACACTGGTACTGGATTACGCCCGGTTCGATCATCGGGGTAGCCATTTGGGCAATGGCGTCGGGGGTGCTCCGCGCATATCTGCACTTCTTTAATACCTACAGCAAGACCTATGGCTCTTTGGGCGCCGTCATCATCCTTATGCTTTGGTTCTATGTCACCGGGCTGGCGATTCTGCTTGGGGGCCAGATCAATGCCACGATTGAACACGCGGCGGCTGAGCACGGCCACATAGAAGCCAAGGCTCCGGGCCAGAAAGCTGCTTGATTCTAGAGCGTCGTAGATGAAGGAACGCGAGGCGGAAGAACCAGCTTCCTCGCGAATTGGTTTAGGCCTACTTAGAACTTGGTGTGATATTTCCCGTCGACCGAAACACCGCCGAGTTGATCGCGCGTCGTGCTCACAGACCATCGCTTGTTGATACGATACTCACCCTGCACGATTTCGCTGCCCGGCTGTGAAACATCCGTCGAAAACGAGAATAGTAGACTCCTGGTGACGCGCTGTTGAATGGCAATTCGAGCTGACGGGTTCTGGTTGTTTCCGCCGAGCGTGGGATCGATCTGCAAACTGGAGATCCCAGCGAGTCTCTGCACGCCGCTGCTGAGTTGTCCGGCAACTTGCGAGGCAATCATGGAATCCGTGCTCTGACTGCTGGCTGCCTGCTCCTCGGTTGTCTTCCCGCGCGCGATCAGATTGATGACGTCGGCCGTTGGCAATGGCGGATCCGAAACGTACGCGGTAGTCAACTTGTCGAGTGGACCGCGCATCGTCAGAGTCAAATTGTATTGTTCGACTACGGTTGAAACGGAAACGTTCAGCACCGGATGCGTTTCGTTGGGATCGTCAAACGTAATCACGCCTCTCTGCAACTGATAGCGTAAATTGCGGTAGAACAATTCGCCGGATGTCAGCGTCGTACGTCCGGTAATGACTGGATCGGCTGCCGTGCCGCCAACCTGGAGTGAGGCTTGGCCCGCGATGCTGACCTGTGAGCTCACAGCACTTAAATTCTGTTGTGACTGCAGGTTGATCGCTAGTTTAACCGTGTCGGCAAAGCCGGGCTGGGATGGCGTGCTACCCGTACTGAACTGGTCGCCAAATTTCGATAGATCGAAGTCGGGAGTAAAGGACAGATTATCGATCATCACGCGCCCGTTCAACACCGAGGCGTCGGTGGTACCGCTGAACGTGAGATTGGCATCCAGTAGGGATCTCAAGCCCTCGGGATAACGGAGGCGCATGGATTTTCCTTGCAGGGCAAGGTTGAATTGCACGCTGGGCTTGTAGGCAATCGATCCGCCAAGAGAAAGCTGCCCGCCGCCCACCTGTGCCGTCACGTTTGAGACCTGCACGTGATCGTTGCCGATATCCAGAGTGCCGTTCAGTTTCTCGACACCAACCGGAGCGTCGACAGTGTTCAAGGCGAGATCATGGAGTTGTAGTTGGCCCTGGATTGCGGATCCGGAAGAGCGAACATTAAGAGCGACCGTGCCCGAACTTCGCAGGTCCGGCGAAATGAGCTGAAGAATGCGAATGTCCACTTCACCTTGTGCGGTCAACGTCGGCGAACCGCCGCCGCCCCCGATCGGTATGCGGCCTTGCGCAGTGAGAGAAGTGCCGGTGCCTTTGATCTCCGCCGGCTGAAGGATTACGACTGACTTCTCATAGTCGACTTTGATCGGCCGCGCGATTCCGATTTCCAAACTTTGATATTTGGCTTGAAGCATAGGAACGGAGACGTGCGCCTCAACCCGAGACTTGTCTTTCAGAGGACCCTTTACTGTTGCATGCAACTCAGTCTGACCCTGGAATTCCTGCGGCACGCTCGGAGCGTAGGTCGCTATCAAGGCGGCAAGCGGAATCGTCCCCGTGTCGATCGTCGCATCGGTATCGTAGTCGCCGGTCAGGGCAACGACTCCGCGGGCGTGGATCGATGCTTCGGAGACTTTCGAATCCAGTGTGAGATTCGCCCGATGTTGCGCAACTTGAACCTCCGCCTTGAATCCCGAGATCGTATTCTGGCGGACTTGCAGCTGGGGGAACTGCACGGTCGCCACCAGTTGCGGGTCGTCGATAGTACCTTCACCCTTCACAGAAGCGTTGATGGTGCCATTGATTCCGAGGTTCTTTTCCTGCACGGTCCGCAACTTTTGCAGCATGACCGACGGCGCATTAAGGCGCACTTTGTAGACTTTCGTTTTCGGCGTGTAGGAGAGGTCTGCGTCGACGGCTCCGGCCTGGGTCGATACATTCAACGTTGAGACAATGGAACCGTTCTGGGTGTGGAACTTCGCGGCGAGATTCTGAATCGGTTCGTCGTAAGCACGGGCATTCGCAATCTGAAGCGAGCCCGATCCAACCGGCTCAAGTTGAGTACCGTGCAGGTCGACCGTGGAAGAGAGTTCGCCGGAGACGGGAAACTGCTGTTTCGCCAGGCGCTGAAGATCACTCAACTGTATCTGCTGCGCCTGAAGATGAGCCTTGATCGGACTCGAAGCATCATAGGCCCAGTTCGTCAATGTGACGCCGCCATTGAGATTCACCTGCCCTCGATGTGCATTCACCGATGATGCAGAGTCAATCGTGACTCCAGACGGATTGGCGTGCATCGCAAGCTGGGCGCTGCTCCATTCGCTGCCCTCCACGGTGAGATTCTGCGCATTCAATTGCGCAGTCACTGCCGGCTTTTTCATTGTGCCTTGCACGTTAGCGGTCAGCGTAGCAGAGCCCGAAACCGCTGGAGGCGCGGATTGCGAAGTGCTGAAAGAAGTCGCCAATGCAGCGAGCTGGTGTAAATCGTTCGCCACGACTTGCACTTGCAGGTTGGAGTGGTCACTGATTGCTCCCTGAGCCGTCAGGGTTGCCGTCGGAATTCGAAAGGCAGTGTCACGCACCTGAATAGTCTGTCTTGGTCCGTCATAGTCGACGTGGAGCGCACCATTGACGGGCACCTCTTTCGCTGAAGGATTCGACCGGCTGTTGGCGTGAGCTTGCACAACTAGATCTGAGTGCGCACGTAAATTGCGAATGCTGCCCTTCCATGAAGCGCTGGCCTTGCCGGCTAGCGTGCCGGAAATCGAAGCAGCCTGGATTGGTTGTGTGCCGAGTGCGCCCTGGATCGCCTTCAAAGAGATGTTGGATAACAATGCCTGGACGCGCGACTCGGGGGCGGCGGAGTCAAGATGCTTCATCTCGGCCAACGCGGTCATCCGACCGCCCAGCGTCTCTACGCTGAAGTTGGTGAGTTGCAGAGTTCCATCGCCCAAGCGGTAGGAGCCTTCCAACTGTCGCAATTCAACGCGCTTTCCCGATGCAACGGCGGTCAAAATCTTGCTTTCCGCTTTACCGTCTATCGCGACACTGCGGAGTACGGGTTGATCCTGGACGGTCCGATAGTGCAGCTTACCGGCTAGAGAGATGTCGCCAGCTGGTGATACCGTCGGCGACATCGCGGCGAAGTCCTCGGCGTGAATCCGAATTCGATAGTCGCCATCGGCTACGGGATTGGAATAGTCGGAAACCTTGGCATTAAGAGTGACTTCTGACGAGCCGACAGTCAACGACATCGAACGCAGATCGAAGCGCTCCGGCGTAGCGTCGAATTGCAGGTTCAGGTGATGGGAGAGCGGCGCGTACTGCGCATATTGAAGATGTCCGTTATCGTAAGAAAAGGTTCCGTCATAGCGCTTGGCGAGCGATTCGAACCGAATGTTTGTCGCCAGATCATGCAAGTCCGCAACCACCGGTATTTTGCGATCGTTGTAGTTGATTTCACCATTGATGAGCTGGGCATGTGCAACGGCGAGGTCGAAGACGCTGGTTTGGCTGCTGCTCTGGCTGGGAGGGGTACTCGGCAGGTTGTTTTTTCCGTCACGGCTGACCTGTACATGCACCACCGGATGCTCAACCACAAGTTCGTTCAGGGACACCTGGTGGTGGAGTGCAGAGACAATCTTCAGACTCACGGTCAATTTGTCGGCATGCAGCAGCGGCGGTTGAGCTGTGCCCTCTGTGCCGCGGATGGTGATGTTGTAGAGATGAGCGGTTAAATTCGACAACTGAAAATCCAATCCGCCAATCTCAGTCTTCCCTCCTGTGGCGAGATTGGCCTGCTCGACAATCTTGTGAATGGCAAACTGCTGAAAGCTGCTCGTCCGGAGATAGAAATATCCCGCTACCACAGCTAGAATCAACAGAGCTGCAAGCCCTGCCAAAGTCCAACCGAGTATCTTCTTTAACTTCATGTTGTCCCTAAAATGCCTGCCCCACGGTGATGTAGTACTGGAGCGGATTGATTCCCGGTACCGGGTTTAGGTTGCGGCCAACATCAAATCGGATGGGACCGATCGGCGTGGCATAGCGCAGTCCCACGCCAACTGTATTCGTGTAATTGTTGATGAAATTCTGCAGGTTGATCGCGCTGTAGACGTTGCCTCCGTCGTAAAAAACCACGCCGCCCAGCGCCTTCGTGATATGCAGAGGAAAACGGGCTTCCGAATTGAGAATAAAGAGTTGCCGGCCGCCGACGGGCACGGTGACATTGACGCAGCCGGACTGGCCCTGGAGCACGTTGCAGAACGGCACAAGGCGTTGCGGGCCAGCCTCATCGATCGGAAAACCACGCAGTGAGGTGCCACCACCGGAAAAAAAGAGCTGGCTGGTAGGAACAAAACTGCCCGCAAACCGGCTGGCGAGGCCGAGTCGGATGCTATTGGCAAAGACGATGGAATGAACCGGCTTGAAATACGCGTACTGGGCAAACAGCTTGGCGAAGTTCGCGCTGGAGCCGAAGGCTGTGGGTGTGATGCCAAGATTGATGGTCGAGAACACGCCTCGGTGCGCGTCCAGTGGCTTGTCTCTCGTATCACGGATGATGGTCGCAGAAACTGTTGAGAGCCGCACACTCCGATCCCGATCGAGCACGAGTTGCGGGACGAGAATGTGTGAGAGATTAGTCTTGTTGAAGTCGTAGCGCAGTTGCAGTCGAGTATTGGTCTTCGTGCTAATGAGCCTTTCCACCTCGAATGACAGATCGCCCAATCCTGCTGTAAAGAGTGGGTTCTCGCTGTTTCGCTCGATCGAAAAACTGGTCAGAGACTGCCACTGAGAGCTTAGGAAGTGTGGCTGGCCGTAAGTGGTGAGAATCCGCTGGTCGAGACGCGATAGGAGAAGCGAGGCGCTGGCTGTCTCGGCCAAGCCGCGCATGTTTCGGCGGGTATATTCCAACACTCCCCGAGGACTCGCGAACGTCGATTGGCTAGGCGCGATCTTATTCCCATTCAGTCCGATCGTCCCGCCCCCGCCCGGAACCGCCACAGTTCCAGTGGGAATGTTTCCTCCGCGATGTGAAATCTCAAAGCCGAACCCATAGGTGAGCTCGTTTCGCTTGGCCTCGTGTACTTTGACCAGGGCCATCTCATCAGTCTGATCGGTGATGGGCTTGCGCGGGCCAACGCTGGCCCAGTCAAATACGTTCAAGTCGTACAGACGGCTTTCAGCTTCCAATAGTTGCGCCCGGCGCATAGGCGACTCAGCCGGGATCTTCGAGGTTTGCGCCATCAAGGAGGTACGCGTCTGCTTCTGTCCCAGGTACACAACCTGGCTCACGCGGACTAACTGGTGTTCGGCAATCGCATACGTGATGTAAACGCGATGCGGATCGTTGAACAACTGATCTACCGTTGTCTTCACCTCCGCGTTCAGATACCCGCGGTTCAGGTACGTCGCCTGAATGCGATTGCGGTCCTCAGTCAACTTGCGTTGGGAAAAGGGCACTCCCGCCCGAAGTTGAAATCCTTTCGGAGCTGTGAGTGCGTTGTATGTAACGTGCTGGTTGCCGGCGACCTCGATGTGCTCGACCAATGTTTGCGGACCTTCCTCGATTTCGAAGATGACATCGATCTTCCCCTCGCGATCGACTGTGTGAGAAGTGACTTTCACTTCCTCGTAGCCCCGATCGTGATACAGCGCCTCGATGTTCTCTTTGCTCTTCTTCGCTAATTTGTCGCTGACTGCGCCGTGGGTCCAGACGTGCGATTTCTTGATGCTCATCTGATCAAGCAGATCCTTTTCGGGAATGGCGTAGTTGCCGTGAAAGAGAATCCGATCGACCTTGTGCTTTCGGCCACGATCGATGTTGTAAACGACAAGAATCTCGTCGGGCTTCTTCTGGAATTCAGTAGTTACCTTTACATCGGAAAAGCCCTTCTTCTGAAAGTAATCGATCAGGTTTCGTCGTCCTTCTTCCACCAGATCACGATCAATCGTGCCCTCGGAATAAATTGGGACAAGTTTCCGCATCTGGCGACCACCAAGAAACGGAATCGAACTCAAGCGCGCTCCAGCGGTGCGTACTGTGACCACAGGTCCAACTTCAATCTTGAATGAAACGGCAACACGATTCTTGACCGGATCGTACTCGGGAGGGTTCTCTTTTACGCTGCTGGCGAGCCTGCGTTGCCCGGCGAGAGCTCTCTTCAGGAGCGTCGAGGCCTCATTCAGGCGTTCTCGACTGTAGGGCATTCCCGCCTTCAACAACCCACCAGACAGTCGCGCTCGCAAAGAGCGGACCGCGCGCAGCAGCCGTGAATTCTCAGGTTGGCCCGGCCCGTCGAGCGTGACCGAAGAAATACGAGCCTGTTTTCCCGTCTCTACAACAAAAACGACGCTGACGAGTTGGTGCTCGTCATCAATCTTCGGTTCAGCGTGAACTTTGGCCTGGAAGTATCCGTTTTGATGGAAGAAGTTCAGGAGCGCGTCTTGAGCGATTGGAAGGCGCGCTGGATCATAGGGATCCTCGTCTTGCAAATTCACGACCTGAAGCAGCGTGGTATAGGAAAAGCGCTTTACGGCGCCTGGAAAATCGATTACCCCGAGGTAGTAGGCAGGTTCCAGCAAGAAGCTGACACGCAATCCTGTGACGTCAGGATCAACGCTGGCGCGGACCTCCGGAAAGCCTCCCGCCTTCTGCAGCGCCTCAATACTTTGCTTGATTTGATCCTCTGAATACAGCGCGCCCGCCTTTTGCTGGACCAGCGGATAGAGTGGTTCCAAATTACGGTGCGGATTGGCGATCAGCGAAACAGCACTCACATTCTGCCCTTCGTATGCGGCTTGAGGTGCCTTTGGAGCCAGTTGCGCCTTCAACAACGCCGCACTAAAGAAACAGAAAATGACGACGGACGAGCGCATAATGGCACCGACATGCTGCAGGCAAGCGCGACGTGGGCCTGGTCGACCTGCGGCTCGAGCAACTGCGCGCGTGCCGAGGTGGGATGCGATAGGTTTCGACGAGGTTGTCAGGCAGCGTCCGCAGAACAGACATCTCTTGGAATGCTGCGCGGGCATGACGGCGGGATGAATGGATCTGACATGAACGGGCTCTACGCCGCGTGCTCATACAGCGGCCACAGCCGGAGTTTTCACTAGCGGGCACCGGGTGGATCTGTAGCTCTGAAAAAAACCAAGCAGTGCTGGGCTCCTGCGATCGCGATGTGCGGATCAGGCAGCCTCGCGAGAGGCCGAATGCGCGTGGAAGACCTCCGGTTTTCCATGGGCTGGCCGATGAACCTCCTGGCTCTCATCTGGCCCTTTCTTTTTCTCAATCCGTTGCGGGATTGCGACCGTCCTTCTCGTGCGAATCGAATGGTAAATTGCCTCGATAATATGGACATCTGCGAGGCCCTCCAAGCCGGACGGTTCCGGCTGTTTGTCCTGCAGGATGCAATTCGAGAAGTAGGTCAGTTCCGCCGCGAACTGGTCCCGCTTCGGAAAGCTTCTGGTTTTCCTCTTTCCGTTGATCGTCACTTCCAGTCGAGTGCCTTCAGCGTATTGGTAGGCAGGATCCGCCTGAAGAATGCCCTTGCTCCCAATGAGCTTGTAGCGGCTCCCGTCGGCGGCTCCAAAACTGCACGTAAATGTCGCCAGCCGTTCGCCCGGAAAACGCAGTACCGCTGACACCATCTCCTCGACTCGCTCGAACCGCGGTTCATCCTTACTCGCGCCCAGGGCGCAAACCTCCAACGGCTCCGATCGAAACAGATAGCGCGCTGCGTTGATGCAGTAAACCCCCATGTCATACAGCGGGCCGCCGCCCCGAGGAACCGGCTCCTTGACACGGACATTGTTATCGGCAACCTGTTGCGCGAACTCCGAGGTGAACGCACGAACGTCCCCCAGCTTGCCTTCTTTTGCGAGTTTGATGGCTTCGAGATTCCCCGTCTCGAAGTGGGGACGATACGCGACCATCAGCTTCACATGGTTCCGGTTCGCAGCCTCGATCATCTCGCGGCACTCTTGCGTGGTTGGCGCCATCGGCTTTTCGCACAACACGTGCACTCCCGCCGCCGCTGCGCGAACAGAGTATTCGCGGTGCAGATGATTCGGCAGCGTCAGGAACACCGCGTCAACATTCGAGAGGGCTCTGCTGTATTCCTGGTACGGATAAAGGTGCGCGAGATTGTATTTCTTCCCTAATTTGCGGAGTTTTTCAGGGTCTCCGGACACCAGCGCAAATAGCTCTGAATTGCGGGCAGCCTGGAACGCCGGTAGCACCGCAACTTGTGCGATGTGACCAAGTCCGACGACCGCATATCGAACCTTATTCTTCGAACGGCTCATGGGCCCTCCAGTGCTACGCGGCACGGTCTTGCACTGCGTTCATGAGACCGGCCGAATCTGCGCAGTGCGCGCAACAGAACATATGCTCTCCCACTTCCACGCCATGACCGATGATCCGGCATAAGCAGTGGCCGCACGTCGGCGCCATTGCCTGAATCGCGCACTCGAAGCTGTCAAAGACGTGACGCCGCCCCTGAATGACAAGTTCAAAGCATTTGTCGTATGCATTCCCGCACTTCTCGCATGTAGCCACAGTGCATTTCCTCCGACAAAACTATCGATCTGAGTACCGAGTAGACGGTTGGGTGCCGGAAGTTGATCTGGAGTTGCACGCATCCACTTCGAGAGGGTCTCGCGAGAAAACAGCATTGGTCAGGTTCCTTAGGGGTCGGACTAACGAAAGTGCGGTATGGCCTGATCGTTGGCATGCCACGAGAATGTTCAGGGGAGCAATGGGGCAAATGCAAACAGAAGCGGCGAATGGGTCTGTCTTGCCGACCCGCGAAGCTCCTGACTCACAACAGCCCGAGATTGCGGTAGCCGTTGAGCAAGCGGCCGACGAAGTCGAGGTTCTCCAAGCTTCTATCAAGATCGGCACGGTCGCCCAAATTGTCACCGCCCTCATCGCGATGATTGGACTGCTCTATTTGCTGAAGCTGGTTCTCGTCACCATCCTGGCTTCTATCTTGCTGGCCTATGTTCTCGAACCGGCCCTCGCGTTGCTCGTTCGTTGGCGATTGCCGCGCTGGCTGGGAGCTGGGGTCGTGGTGACCTTGGCTGTTATGCTCGCGCTTGGCGTTGTCTACTTTTCATACAATCGCGCGGTCGATTTTGCGAGCGAGTTACCGCAATACACAGCCACTCTACGTGGAACTGTGAGCAGTCTCCGCTCAAGCGCCGACAAATTAGCGAGTCAGGCCCGCTCGGTCGTCGAGCCTCCAAAGGACCGCGAGAAGCCGCTGCCGGTGCGCATCGACCAACCGCAGGGCATCGTTCAAATGATCTCCGAAAACAGCGGCACGATCCTCGACATCTTGATGGCGGTTGGTTTCGTTCCCTTTCTTGTCTATTTCATGCTCGCCTCGAAAGAGCATGTCTACGTCAGCACGGTGCGACTCTTTCCCAAGGAGCATCGCTTAGCGGCGCACCGCACGGTGGGGACCATCTCCAACATGATCCGAAGTTTCCTTCTGGCCAATCTTGCCGTCGGCCTGGTGAGCGGGATCATTTCCGCGATCGTATTTTGGCGGTTGGGTATCCAGTACTTCTACTTCATCGGTGCTATCAGCGGGTTCGTAACATTGATTCCTTATCTTGGAATGTTCCTCGCCCTGCTTCCACCGCTCGCCGGCGGCGCCGGCATCTTGCACCACGGCGGAATTATCACCGTGATTGTGACCGTCATCGGAATTCATGCCATCACCCTCAATCTGATCTACCCGCGAGTCATTGGCGCCCGTCTCAAGCTCAATGCGCTGGCGGTCAGCTTATCGCTTCTGTTCTGGGCATGGATTTGGGGAGCTCCGGGCCTCATCCTTGCCATCCCGATCGTCGGAGCCTTGAAGATCATTTGCGACCACATTGAACCGCTGCAGGGTTTTGGGTCCTGGCTTGGTCATTAGCTTTTCTTGTCACACACCAGCCTCCACTCATACAGTATTTAAGCAACTTTACTGGAGCAGAACTCATCTTCAGCTTGACGTTTCTTGACTTGGCGAGACGCGGAGCGCCGCTCTAGCCTTCAAGTCACAGGACGAACGAAGGCGTCGCAAGCCCAGTCAAGGTAAGAATGGTCATCCAGACAGAACCGATCGTGTGGCCCGGAAAACCCTATCCTCTCGGGGCGAACTGGGACGGCGAGGGCGTAAACTTCGCCCTGTTCTCCGAGCATGCAGAAGCGGTCGAGCTCTGCCTATTCGATCAGGCAGGCCGCCGCGAATTGCATCGCGTGCGAATCAAAGAGCAGACCGATCAGGTCTGGCATTGCTACTTGCCCGAGGCACGACCCGGACTCCTCTACGGATACCGCGTCCATGGTCCCTACGATCCAAACAAGGGACACCGCTTCAACCCGCACAAGCTCTTGCTTGATGCATACGCCAAGCAGATCGTCGGCGACCTGAGGTGGAGCGACTCTCATTTCGGGTACCGCATCGGCAGCAAGAATGCCGATCTCTCCATGGATCGTCGCGACAGCGCTCCCGGCATGCTCAAGGCCATGGTCATCGACCCGGCATTTACCTGGGGTACGGATCGCGCGCCGCACACTCCATGGCACAAGAGCGTGATCTACGAAATGCACGTCCGGGGCTTCACCATCCAACATCCCAAAGTTCCTCCGTCTCTACGTGGAACCTACGCAGGGCTGGGAACTGCTCCCGTGATCGACCATCTGCTCAAGCTCGGCGTCACCGCCATCGAACTAATGCCCGTTCATGACTTCGTCGATGACCGACAGCTCATTGAACGCGGCCTGCGCAATTATTGGGGCTACAACACGATCGGTTTCTTCGCTCCGATGTCGCGTTACCTCGCCACCGGTTCGATCAGTGAGTTCAAGACCATGGTCAAGATCATGCACTCGGCCGGCATCGAAGTCATCCTCGACGTCGTTTACAACCACACGGCTGAGGGTAATCAACTCGGTCCCACGCTGTCGTTCCGCGGCATCGACAATTCCGTTTACTACCGCACCCTCCCCGACAATCCCCGGTACTACATGGATTACACGGGCACGGGTAATACCCTCAACATGCGGCACCCGCGCGTCCTGCAACTCATCATGGACAGCCTCCGCTACTGGGTGCTCGACATGCACGTCGACGGTTTTCGGTTCGACCTGGCGGCCACGCTGGCGCGCGAGTTGCACGAAGTCGACAAGCTCGGCGCATTCCTAGACATCATTCACCAGGACCCGGTGTTGTCACAGGTCAAACTGATCGCCGAGCCCTGGGACCTGGGCGAAGGCGGATATCAGGTCGGCAAGTTTCCTATCGGCTGGGCGGAATGGAATGACCGCTACCGCGATGCCGTCCGCTCTTACTGGAAAGGTGACGGCGGTCAGATCGGAGAACTCGCCTATCGCATCACCGGCTCCAGCGATCTCTACGCGCGCAGCGGACGGCGTCCCTATGCCAGCATTAATTTCGTGACCGCCCACGACGGATTCACGCTGCAAGACCTCGTGAGTTACAACCAAAAGCACAACGAAGCCAACGGGGAGGACAATCGGGATGGCACCGATAACAACCGAAGCTGGGACTGCGGTGTGGAGGGGCCAACCGACGATCCAGCGGTCAACGCTCTTCGTGCGCGCCAGAAGCGAAACTTCCTCGCAACCCTCCTCTTATCCCAGGGAGTCCCCATGCTCCTCGCCGGCGACGAACTCGGCCGCACGCAGCAGGGTAACAACAATGCTTACTGTCAGGACAACGAAATCAGCTGGGTGAATTGGGAGCAACTCGGCAACGAAAAAGAACTGGTTGCCTTCGTTCGAAGACTCATTGCGCTCCGCCAGAACCATCCAGTCTTCCGCCGCCGGAATTTTTTCCAAGGACGTTCCATCAAGGGAGCAGGGATCAAGGACATTCTCTGGCTCCGGCCCGACGGCCGAGAAATGCCCGATGAGGAATGGAATCAGGAGCACGCCCGAACTCTTGGTCTTTTTCTTTCTGGCTCGGCGGTGGATGAAATCGATGAACGCGGCCAACTCATCACAGATGAGAATTTCCTGCTCCTCATGAACGCGCATCATGAGGAGGTTCCGTTCACCATCCCAACAGCCGCTTCCGGAATGATGTGGAACTGCCTCGTTGACACCTCTTTTGAGCATGCCCGCAGTCCTGGCACTGTTCACGAGCCCATGACCACGTATCCTCTGCAGTCCCGCTCACTCGCCCTTCTGGTCGAGCGCCAGCGCGAGCAAGTTCGGCAGGATCGCCGCAATGGAGCGTAAGCATGCGATGCCCTTCGGGGCAGAAGTCCTCGCCGACGGCAGTGTTCGTTTCCGTTTGTGGGCTCCCGCCGCAAAGCGGGTGACATTGTGTCTCGAAAATGGTGGTGGAGCTTACCCTCTGCTCCCCCTGGAAAACGGATGGTTTGAACGGATCTCTCCCGAGGCAACGGCTGGCTCGCTTTATCGCTTTCAAATTGACGACCAAATGGAAATGCCCGATCCCGCATCGAGATTTCAGCCTCAGGATGTTCATGGGCCCAGCGAAGTGGTGGACCCGACGGCTTTTCAGTGGCGCGAAGACAGTTGGCGAGGCCGACCCTGGGAAGAAGCTGTCATCTACGAATTGCACGTGGGAGCGTTTACAACCGAGGGAACATTTCGCGGAGTCGAGCAGAAGCTCGACTATCTCCGTGATCTCGGCGTCACGGCTTTGGAACTTATGCCCGTCGCGGATTTTCCCGGCACGCGGAATTGGGGATACGACGGCGTCTTACTTTTCGCGCCCGACAGTTCTTACGGCCGCCCCGAAGACCTCAAGCAACTCGTGCAGGCTGCCCACGCCAAGGGGCTGATGATTTTTCTCGACGTCGTGTATAACCACTTCGGTCCCGAAGGCAATTATCTGCACGCGTACGCGCCCCAGTTCTTCACCAACCGTCACCACACGCCTTGGGGAGACGCTATCAACTTTGACGGACCTGAAAGCCGTGTCGTGCGTGATTTCTTTATCCATAATGCGCTCTATTGGCTCGAGGAATATAACTTCGATGGCCTCCGCCTCGACGCCGTGCACGCGATCGTCGATGTGTCGAGTCCGGATATCCTCACCGAATTGGCGCAAATTGTGCGGGAACGATTCGGTGCAGAAAGATTCGTCCACCTCTTCGTCGAGAATGTCGACAACACCGTGCGCTACTTGAGTCGCGACCAGTCGGGTAGCGTGCGATTGTATGACGCGCAGTGGAACGACGATATCCACCACTGCCTGCACGTACTGCTGACCGGTGAAACCGACGGGTACTACGCCGACTATGCTCCCGATCCAATGCGGCACCTTTGCCGCAGTCTGCGGGAAGGGTTTGCTTATCAGGGCGACTACTCCGAGTTCCATGGCGAAAACCGTGGCGAACCCAGCAGCCACTTGCCTCCCGCTGCCTTCATTTCTTTTTTGCAGAATCATGATCAAGTCGGAAATCGCGCTTTCGGCGAAAGGATCTCGCAACTCACCGGTCCGCGCGCCCTCAAGGCGGTGGTAGAGATCATCCTCCTCGCACCACCTCCTCCATTGATATTCATGGGCGAGGAATTTGGCGCTTCCTCACCGTTCCTTTTTTTCTGTGATTTCCACGGCGACTTGGCCTCTGCCGTTACAAATGGAAGAAGAAACGAGTTCGCCCGATTCGCCAAGTTCAATTCCCCCGAGGTGCGCGAGTCTATCCCTGACCCCAGTGCGGAGAGCAGCTACCTGCAATCGAAGTTGATCTGGGATAACTTGCGCGATAGGGTCCACTCCGAGTGGCTCAATCTCTATCGGAAACTACTCGCAATCCGACAAAGCACAGTCGTCCCTCATCTTGGAAAATCCTGCGTAACCAGATGCGAGGTCTCTCAAGACAGGGAGCGCATGATCTCAGTCGATTGGAACTTTGAAGATGAAGCACAGTTGGAGCTTCGAGCGAACCTCGGCGACGAAGCTGCGTCGATCGGGGAAGAGCATCGAGCACCGCTACTTTATGCCAGCACACCGGAAGCCGCCGCGGCGTTTGAGCAGGGCTCGCTGCCGCCCTGGTCAGTGGTCTGGTTAGAAGTTGTCTGGTGAGCGGTCCTGTAAGGGCGCGGCTTTAGACGCGCCAGCCAACGTCAAGAATGGTGCGGGCTCTAGCCTCTGAGGAAGATCGTCGAGAACCAGTCCACGCGGGCAGTTAACAACAGTCACACCATTCCATCAGGTTTTCTCGTCAAAGATCTCCACGGAATCCTGTATGGAGCTTCCCCCCTGCCGCCTATAATGTCAAGCTGGATTTTTGTTCCCCGGTGTACCTGCGAAAGATATCCCCACAGAATGAAGCGGCTTGATCAAATTCCGACGGCCACCTACCGCCTGCAGCTCAATCCTCATTTCACTTTTCGTGACGCTGCGGCAATCGTTCCTTATCTCAGCGAACTGGGGATCAGCCACTTTTACGCCTCGCCCTACCTGCGCGCCAGGTCAGGAAGCATGCACGGGTACGACATTATCGACCACAGCTCAATCAATCCCGAGCTGGGCACCCCGGACGACTACGAAGGCTTCGTGTCGGAGTTACATCGTCACGGCATGCGCCAGATTCTCGACATCGTTCCCAACCACATGGGTGTCATGGGCAGTGACAACGCCTGGTGGCTCGATGTTCTCGAAAATGGCGAGGCCTCTGACTTCGCCGACTTCTTCGACATCGATTGGGACCCGATCAAAGATGAACTTAAGGGCAAGGTTCTGATTCCCGTCCTTGCTGAACAATATGGGAACGTCCTCGAGAAGGGCGAACTCAAACTAACCTTTGACGCCGAGCGCGGAGAGTTCAGCATCTTCTATTTTCAGCATCGCTTTCCGGTGGATCTCAAAGAGTACCCACGCATCTTGGGTTTCCAGATCGAACGTCTGCAGGAAAAACTTGGGTCCACTCATGAAGACTTCCTCGAACTGCAAAGCATCATGACCGCGATCGGCCATTTGCCGGACCGTCATGGCGCCACCCCCGAGCAGAAGGTCGAGCGCAATCGTGAAAAGGAAGTGCAGAAGCACCGTTTGACCGCTCTGTGCGCGCGATCGCACGCCATAAAGGAATTCATCGTCGAGAACGTAACAACAATTAATGGCACGCCCGACGATCCCCGCAGTTTCGACGCTTTGCATGAACTCATCAAGACCCAGCCGTACCGCTTCGCCCAATGGCGCGTTGCCGCCGATGACATCAATTACCGTCGCTTCTTCGATATCAACGATCTCGCTGCGCTTCGCCCCGAGAACGAAAAGGTCTTTAACGAGACGCACAAGCTGATCCTGGACCTTATCTTTCAAGGGAAACTCGACGGACTTCGGGTCGACCATCCTGACGGCCTCTACGACCCGGCCCGTTATTTCGAACAACTGAGCGGTCGCTTGCGGACAGAACTGGAGTCCCAAGACCGCGAGGCATATCTGATCGCGGAAAAAATTCTCACCGGCAACGAGCGCCTACCAAAACAATGGCCCATTGATGGCACAACCGGCTACGAATTTGCCAACCTGGTCAATGGACTTTTCGTGGACCGTTCAGCCGCTGAAAAATTGGAGCGTATCTATCGATCCTTCACCGGCATCTCGGCAGAATTTGCGGATGTCGTCTATCTCTGCAAGAGGCACATCCTCAAAGTAGTGCTCGCCAGCGAATTGAATGTTCTCGCCAATCTTCTCAGCCGCATCGCGCTTGCCAGCCGCTACACTTGCGATTTCACCCTCAACAGTCTTCGTAGCGCGCTAGGCGAGATCATCGCCAGTTTCCCGGTTTATCGCACCTATGTGAATGGTCCCGAGGTCTCTGACGAAGACCGGCGCTACGTCGAAAAAGCGGTCGTTGCGGCAAAGAAGAGAAGCAACGCAGCCGACCTCAGCGTCTTCGATTTCGTGCAGCGCATTCTGCTGATCGATGTCTACGGCAGTGATCCCGGTTGGAACAATCAGGCGGTACTGCGTTTTTCCATGAAATTCCAGCAGGTCACGGCCGCTGTGATGGCCAAGGGACTGGAGGACACCGCGTTCTACCGTTACAACCGCCTGGTCTCCCTCAACGAAGTCGGAGGAAATCCCAGCCGCTTCGGCACCACAGTTGAGGATTTTCATCGCGCGAACCAGGAGCGACTGGCTTGCTGGCCTGACTCGATGCTGGCGTCCTCGACACACGATTCGAAGCGTTCCGAAGATGTGCGGGCGCGCATCAACGTGCTTTCCGAGATGCCCCGACTCTGGCTGCTTCATCTGCGCCGGTGGCGCGACTGGAACCGCGGCAAGAAGCGACAGATCGATGACCACGCTGCGCCCACGCGAAACGACGAATATCTTCTCTATCAAACCCTCATCGGGACTTGGCCCTGGGAGCCGCTCGACGATACTGGCTGGAAGGCATTCACAGAACGCATCGAGCAGTACGCGCTTAAAGCGGCGCGCGAAGCCAAAGAGCATTCCAGTTGGGCTAACACCAATGCGGAATACGAAAGCGCTCTCGTCGATTTCACCCATGCGATTCTCGATCGTTCCTCTCATAACACCTTCCTGGCCGACTTCGAGAACGCTGCACGCCGTGTCGCCCGCATCGGAGCCTTCAACAGCTTTTCGCAAACTCTTCTCAAACTGACATCTCCCGGAGTGCCCGACATATACCAGGGAAACGAAATGCTGGAACTTAACCTTGTGGATCCTGACAATCGGCGACCGGTCGACTACGATCGCAGGAGAGATTTGCTCGCGACGCTCCAGCGGGAAACTGCCTCAACCCAAGAGTTGCCAGCCCGGGTGCGAGCCTTGATTTCGGCACGTGACGGCCATGCCGCAAAACAATATCTTACGTGGAAGACCCTCACGTTCCGCCGCCAACAGCCCGACCTGTTCCATCGCGGCAGGTACATCCCGCTGCTTGCAGCGGGAGAGAAATCCGAACACGTCGTCGCCTTTGCTCGACAGCATGAAGGACGCTCGATCATTGTCGCGGTACCGAGGCTCTCCGGCAGGTTGATGGGCGAGAGTCACGACTCGGTGTGCGAAGAGGCGATCTGGCGAGACACGACACTAGAAATCCCCAACGACGGAGTCACCTGTTATCACAACCTTTTTACTGGCGAATGTTTGCCACTCCAACCGGATGCAATGCCCCGGATTCCTGTCTCTGACCTGTTTCGCAACTTCCCTGTCGCGGTCCTGATCAGCGAACCGCAACCCTCAACTCAAAGCTGCACCTAAGAACTAAGAAGAAGGGCCGCTCCCGCAATAAACACACACCTACTCATCAGGCCCACTGAATACGGGTGAGACCTCTCTCCAGGTTCGCTTTGCAGTGTCCAGCAATGGACAGTCCAATCTCCCAGCGAACATTCCAAGCCCGCAGGAGACACAACAACCTCATCGTATCGTCTTTGCTTTCAAAGATTTGACCGAAGCGCACGTTGGCCCTGAAGTTGCCACACCGCAAGGTGATGGATATCGCCCGCCCAGAATTTAAGGAACGTAAACGTCGGCGGCAGATTGCCACAGCGGCCGTGGTCATTGTGGTGGTGGCTGCCCTAACCGTTGTCGTATACCGCCTGCGTCCGGCCGCGCCCACGGTCGAGCGCGGCACAGTATGGACCGACTCCGTGAAGCGCGGGTCCATGTTGCGCCAGGTGCGCGGCATTGGATCCCTGGTACCCTCGCAGGAATCCGTCTTGCAAATTCCGGCTGAGACCGAAGCCACCATTATCCGCATCCTGATGCTCCCGGGATCACTGGTGAAGGCCGACAGCGTCCTCGTCGAAATGAGCGATCCCCAGGTGGAACAGGCAGCGGTGGACGCACATCTTCAATGGAAGGCGGCCGAGGCCGAGTATCAGAGCCAGCGCATGAAGCTGGAAAGCGACCTGATGAACCAGAAGGCTGGCGCGGCCACGGTGAAAGCCGACTACAACACGACCCAGCTGCAATCGCAAACCGACAAGGCTCTCTACGATCTCGGCGTGATTTCAGGATTGGCCTATAAGGCTTCGAAGAGCAAGGCAGACGAACTTACCATCCGCAATGGGCTCGAAGATCAGCGGCTGGAGAGCACGCAGAAGGCAATCGACGCACAACTCGCGCAATTACAAGCCAAAGTCGACCAGATGCGCGTCCTGGCGGAGCTGAAGCAAAAGCAACTCGACGCGCTGAAGGTGCGCGCCAAGATCGAAGGTGTTCTGGTCGAATTGCCGTTGCACGTTGGGCAACACGTCACCCCCGGAACGATGCTGGCCAAGGTAGTGCAACCCAATCATCTGATGGCAGAACTGAAAGTCGCCGAGACTCAGGCGCGGGATGTGCAGATCGGCGAACCGGCATCGGTCGATACGCACAACGGAGTGATCGTCGGCTCGGTGATGCGAGTCGATCCCGGTGTACAAAACGGAACGGTAACCGTCGACGTCAAACTGGTAGGTGAATTACCGAAAGGCGCCCGCCCCGACCTGAGCGTTGACGGCACGATCGATCTCGAACGTCTGGACAATGTGCTTTATGTGGGGCGTCCAGCATTCGGGCAGGAAAACAGCACGATCAGCCTCTTCCGGCTTGACGGCGATGGACGTGACGCAACGCGCGTACCGGTGAAAGTGGGGCGTGCTTCGGTGAATTCGATTCAAGTGATTGAGGGCTTGCACGAAGGCGACACGGTCGTGCTTTCCGACATGTCGCGATGGGACAATACGGATCGCATACGGCTTCAGGATTAAGAACAAAAACTCAGAAATCGAGGCGAATCTTTCATGAGCGACGCTAGCCAACCACTCATTCAGATCACCGATATGACGAAAGTCTTCTACACGGACGAAATCGAAACGCACGCGCTGTCGGGAGTGCACCTTTCGGTCAATAAAGGCGAGTATGTGGCCATGTCAGGACCATCGGGTTGCGGAAAGTCCACGCTGCTCTCGATTATCGGACTACTCGACACTCCCACAGGTGGCCGCTATTTTCTGAATAACAAGGCGGTGGAGAACCTGGATTTCGCTGAGCGGGCGCGAATCCGCAACCAGGAGATCGGATTCATCTTTCAGAGTTTCAACCTGATTGGCGATCTCACGGTCTATGAAAACGTCGAATTACCGCTGACCTACCGGCAGCGCATGCCGAGCGTCGAGCGAAAAGGGCGCGTGATGGAGGCGCTGGAGCGCGTGGGGATGGCGCATCGTGTTCGGCATTATCCGTCGCAACTCTCGGGCGGTCAGCAGCAGCGGGTCGCAGTCGCTCGCGCACTGGGCGGCAAACCGTCAATCCTGCTCGCTGACGAACCTACAGGGAATTTGGATTCGCGCAACGGCGAAGCCGTGATGGAGTTGTTGGCCGATCTGCACCGCGAGGGCGCGACCATCTGCATGGTGACGCACGATCCCCGCTTCGCCAAGCATGCACAACGGGAAGTGCATCTCTTCGACGGCAAGGTCGTGGCCGAAGAAGAACTCAAGAAGCTGTTGGCGGATGTAGGGGCATGAACCACCTGCTTCAAGACCTCCGTTTTGCCTTGCGGCAGTTGCTGAAGAACCCCGGCTTCAGCGCAGTTGCAGTACTGACGCTGGCACTCGGAATCGGCGCGAACTCCGCAATTTTCAGTGTTGTGAACGGAGTATTGCTCCGTCCTCTTCCGTTCAAAGATCCCGACCAGATCGTTCGCGTCTGGCACACGCCGCCGGCGAAGAGCTTTCCCGGCATCCCGACCTTCTCCGTGTCGGCGGCGAATTATTTCGACTGGCAACGAGACAACCACGTTTTCGAGCGGATGGCGATCTACAACTACCGCGGCTTCACGCTCACCAGCGCTGCGCAGCCGCAGCAAGTCGACGCTAGCGCCGTCAGTTCGGGTTTTTTTGAAACGCTCGGAGTTGCTCCGTTGCTGGGGCGCGTTTTCTCCCCCGAAGAAGACCAGCCGGGACACCCGAATGTAGTCGTTCTTAGTCACCGGTTCTGGCAGGAGCACTTCGGCGCGGATCCAAACCTCGTCGGCCACAACATTACGATGGACGGAAAGAATTTCCTGGTTGTGGGAGTGATGCCCGAAAGCTTCCGATTCCCGGATTACGGCCAGATGCAGGTTCAGATGTGGACGCCCATGGGCTGGACTGACCAGGAACGCTCGGTCCGTGGGGAGCATCACTCTGTGGTGATCGCACGGCTCAAGCCGGGCGTCGATGTGAAACAGGCGCAGGCTGAGATGAACACAATTTCGAGCCGCCTGGAGCAACTCTATCCCGCGGATGACAAGGGATGGGGCGCATCAGTCGTGCCTCTCCATCAAGATATGGTGAGCGATGTCCGGCCGGCGCTGCTCGTGCTGCTGGGTGCGGTTGCTTTTGTGCTGCTGATCGCCTGCGCTAACGTCGCCAACCTTGTGCTTGCCCGGACGTTCGGCCGGCAGAAGGAGATCGCAATTCGCGCCGCTCTGGGTGCGAGTTCCGGCCGTGTGCTGCGCCAGATTCTTACGGAGTCTGTGTTGCTGGCGGTCATCGGCGGGGCGCTGGGACTAGTCGCCGCTCCTTTCGGTCAGCGTTTCATCG
>Ga0210405_10000123_pt1 | contig 105003 bp, 69 predicted proteins | sample IncBWH11MmetaG_FD_155492 | JGI IMG/M metagenome (GOLD analysis project Ga0210405, IMG submission 155492) | Forest soil microbial communities from Barre Woods Harvard Forest LTER site, Petersham, Massachusetts, United States - Inc-BW-H-11-M | ecosystem: Environmental > Terrestrial > Soil >... | reverse complement strand
ACCATGCCAGGCCGTTCAATCTCCACGCGTATTTTGCTCGATACAGCCGCTCGCACCGGCTCCAACACATGATAGGAAACGCACGTAATCGCAGGGTCGTGATCCGCTTCTTGCCCGCCGTCAATGTACCAGTGGCCATAGGCGGCAGGATGCGCTTTGGCACGAGCGTCCAACGCCTCCAATATCTGCTTCAGCCCATTTTCTGGCTGGACGCGGCTGAAGTACACGCCGTGCGGACGCAGTTTGCGAAACAGGGGCTCTCCGGTTGTAGTAGCCCCCTGCCCAATAACGGTAATCCCCAGCCTGGGCATCGCAGGCGGCTCCGACGGCAAAGCGACCTGCAAACGCTCCGCGTAGGCGAGTGCCGCCAGGCGAAAAGCGTCCAGTTGGTGCGTAGTCCAAAGATATGCGGAGAGCTGCTCAACAAACTGCGCCGGCGCATTTACCCAATCGGATTGTTCGAGAGTCGAGGAAAGACGGATTTGCGCAAATCCTTTAAACCAGTCCTTCGTCTGTTCCGGCGAAAGCGCACTCAGATTCGCCAGTTCTCTTTCGAGCGATTTGCGTTCCGCGGGGAATTTGAAATCGTAGTCGATCACCTCTCGCAACAAGCTCGGCAAAAAACTCAACGGCAGCCGTTGCAACGCAGCGAGATCATTCGTAACTAATTTTCGTGCTTCCGGAGGGTAGCCGGTGAATTGCTCGGGTTTTAGGTCGGCGGGCAGCATGGAGTTACGCAAGCTCGACGATGGGTTTGCCCTGCGCTAACGATGCATTAAACCCAAGGATCGATCCGATCGACGGCACAAGATCGGTGGAATCCAGCGCGCGATCGATAACGACACCTTCGCGAACGCCCGCTCCCATCGCCATCATCCACGTCGTGCGAGAAAGTGTATCGCCAGTGCGGTGATGCTGAAATCCGTTGCCACCGGAATCTTCATCGGAGTCTCTGCCAAAATCCGGCAATATGAAAAGGGTCGTGTTGCCGGCGTACTCTGGCTCGGTCTGGATCGTTTTCCAAAGCTCAGCGCAAAGTCGATCCGTGCGGCGAATGCCTTCGATATAGAGCGAATACGCGCCTGCATGCGCGATGTCGATGTCGTGCAGAGTGATCCACAAAAGGCTGGGAGCGAGCTGCTGCATCAGCTGGCGCGTGATGTAGACGGAGAGTTCATCGGGACTCGAAAGAGTTCGCGCATGCTTTTTGAAGTCGTCCACGGAGAGCTTCAAAAGTTTCTGCAACTGTTGCAATTCAAATTCGCTGCCACCGAGTTCCGGCGTATAAAACGGCGTCTCGTAGTTGTCGCGCAATAAATGTTCGTAATCCGCACCGCCTGAAGTTGCTGCGGTCAAAAGATGTTTTGGCAAAATAACACCGGCGCCAAAACCTGGACCGTAGGAGCGATTATTGCTCTCCCCAATGCGATTGAAGCCATTGCTCGGTGCAACCACCCACGCGTCGGACGCGGGACGCTTCAGATCTTTCCGAAAATATTCAAACACTGTCGGGTGTTCCGGGGGGAGTGACGCAAAGTTGTTTACGGTCTCATAGACGCCGGTGGCCAGACTTGCTGTCGCCACATAATGCCCGAGGATTCCACGATTAATGACCTGCGTGAAAAAAGTGGATTGCGGAATCAGTTCCCGCATCAGATGCGGAATATTTTCTTGGCCTTCCGGCGCAAACGTTTCCTGGTCGCGTGCTCCGCCGCCGAACGTTATGACAACCACTTTCCTTCTCTTTTGAGGAACTCCGGCCCCGGCGAGCAGTTCGGATGCGAGCAGGCCGCTACCCAGGGTGACCCCTGCGGCGCTGCGCAAGAACTCCCGGCGGGTAAAGGCTAGTTGCCTGGCAATTTCCCGGGGATTAGATCCTGTATCTCCCGTCCTTAGCCTCGAAAGGCCGCCCAAATTCCGCTTCGTTTTGGAGTGAGTTGACATGTGGTAGGTCATTGTAAACGCAATGCTTAGCGTAAACTACGCCGTGCCTCCATTGAAGTCAAGCATTGGCACGAAGTTCTCTCGCCGAGGGTCGTCCTTCCTCTTGTGGCTACTTGGGCCCCTCTGCAAACAAGCATCGTATTCAACCAACCGGTTGAATACGAGGACGCCCGATTCCCCTATACCAGCCCGATATGAACAGCCGGGGCAATCATGGCTTGCCAGACGGATTGTCCTTCGCCGCAAAGACAAATTGACGAATCTCCGCCCTTTGTTTCTCGATATCGGCCAAATGCTGTTCTCGGATTTTCTGATAGATCTCGATCTGCTCCTGCGCGGGCCCTTTCTGCCCAGTGCGAACATACGCCTGCCCCAAGCGGTAGTGAGCGTCGCCAAGATCAGGATCGAGTTCCAGAGCCCGCACGTATTCTGGAATGGCTTCGGAGTACTTGCTCTGGTCGGAATAAAGATTTCCCAGCTGCAGATGCGACTCAGCAAGCTTGGGATCGAGCTCGATGGAACTCTTGAGCAATGCCTCGATTTGATGGAGGTCTAGGGTCGGGTCCTGCGCTCTCTTTCCCTTCCAGAGACTCATCGCGTAGTAGTAGAGGGCTTGGCCATTTCGTGGCTGCAGCTCGGAGTAACGGCGAAATCGCTGGATGACTTCACCGGCCTGCCCCGGTGAACTGTCGTAAGCCCGAGACAGAAATAGATAACAACTTGGATCCGAAGGGTTTAGATCAGCGGCGCGGAGCAGCGATTTGACGGCCTCGTCATAATTTCCATGCGCGTAAAGAGCCATCCCCAGGCCGATTGCCATTCGCTGCGACGTTGGATAGCGATGGGCAGCGTCCTGAAAGACTTCGATCGATGGTCCGAGTGTGCGGTGAAGCAGAAGCTCGCTGCCCCAATCGAACAGATTGCTCTCACTAGGGTCTGCGTGAGCGGCGAGTTCGTATTCGTTGGCGGCTGGAACGAACTTTCCATCCTTTTCTTCCACCTCGCCAAGAAGGTTGTGGAGTTCAGCGGTGTTCTTTAGTTTCAGGAGCTCCTGAATCTGCCGCCGAGCGTCGGCGAGTCGCCCTGAGACAAGGTAGGCGAGAGAGAGGTCGTATCCATTGTCATAGGAGGATGGCTCAATCCGCTGGGCGCGCTCAAGATAGGGCACGGCTTCGGCGATTTTCTCGGATTGCACGTAGAACTCGCCGAGGTTGTGATTGGTGTCAAAGTTTTGCGGCTCGAGCTCGGCGGCCTTTCTAAATTGGTCTCCAGCACCCTCTAGCTTTCCCAGACGGACGAGGTTGGCGGCAAGATTGGTCCGCGCGGGGGCAGAACGAGGGTTCAGCCGCGCGGCTTTCTCAAGATGGACATTCGCATTGGCGTCCTGGGACTGAGCCGAGTACACCAAGCCCAGAAGTTCATGAACCTCAAAGCTTTCCGGGACCAGCTTGAGCAGCGCCTCCAGCTTAGCGGCAGCTTCGGTGTAGTGCCCCGAGTCATATTGAGCGACCGCCGATTGGAACTCATGATCGAAGCGATGGTCCTGGTTGGCCTGTGCCATCACCGCGGACGCGCACGCTAAGAGAAGTAGAAGAACAGGTCTTGTACAGCGGCTTCCGATGAACACGGCAGTCCTAGGTTATCACCGCATCATGAGACGGGAAAAGTGCGAGAAAAAAAGGGTTCCCCGCAGAGCGCCCTCGACGAGCACTCTGCGGGGAGGTGTGTGGCAAATTTAGAAGTACAGTTTCAAAGCGAACTGGATTTGCCGCGGATCGTAGGGAGCATCGCGCGTGGAACCAATTTCGCCGAAGGTTGAACTGTTGAAGTTGCCCGATCCGGAGATCGCGACTACGCCATTGCCGCCGAAATTCGGAGCGTTGAAGTTCGGGTGGTTGGCTATGTTGAATATCTCAGCACGGAATTGCAGGCGGAATCGTTCGTTTAGAGGGATGTCCTTGAAGATTGAAAAGTCCAGTCTGTTGAATCCCGGTCCGGGCACCTGCGTGACGCCGCCGAGGCAGGCGGGGCTGTCACCCACAGTACAAGCAGCCGGCTGGGTGAACGCTCCCGGATTGCCATACCAACTCAGGAGGCCATTCGAGTCATTGTGAAGTCCGAGCTTCAATGGTTGTCCGGTAAAGAGAGCGCCGCAACCCAAGCCAGCTGCGGTAGCGCTGGGGCAGCCAATGCTGATCGGCTGGCCACCTTGGAAGGTGGAACTCCAGTTTATGCTCCAGCCGCCCACCACCTTATCCATAGCCCCGGAAGCGCCGGTCATGAAACGCTTGCCCTTACCGAAAGGCAGTTCGTACCCGCCGCTGAAGTGGAAAACATTGCGGATGTCGAAATCCGCCAAGCCATAGTCGAAAGCCATCCCGAGGCCAGGAACGGACGGCGCCCGGTAACCTGCCACACTCCCGCCATTTAGCAAGTCGCCAGCATCCGACATCGTCTTTGACCAAGTGTAGGTAAACAGGAAGTTTAGACCGTTTGCAAACCTCTGCTCCACTTTGGTCTGGAGCGAATGGTAAGCGCTCTCACCCGCGCTAGCCGCATAGCTCGAGCCCCGTCCGAAATCCGGGAACGGTATGAGAGACGCTGTAGACGTGCTGGGCGGCGCGATGCTGGTGACATTGTTGGAGTTTGGAAACGACTCCAGATGCCGGGCCAGTGAGGTCACATAGCCCGCTTGCAAGGACAACGAAGGCGTCAATTGATATTGGACGGTAAGATTGCCACCCATCGCATAAGGGGTGTCATAGTTAAACTGAATCCCGCGTAACGCCAGACCGTTGGCATTGACCAAAAGCGGGCTCAGTGGGTTGCAAGAAAATCCGGTTTCAAACGTTGCAACTCCGAGCGGCTGACCGCCCGCGGTTGGACAGCCCGCGAAGGAAGTGCCAGCGCTGATGGGGGATACGTCGTTATTGGAACTGTATTGGAAGTTGAACTGGAAAGGATAGTTTTCACCAAGATTCGGTGAAAACCCACGGTTTTCAAACCCATTGTAGAACATACCAAAACCGCCCCGAACAACGAGCTTCGGGGTCAACTGATAGGCGAAACCGACGCGGGGAGCCCAATTGTTATTCTGTGAGTGCCCAAGACCGGCGCCGTACGCATTCGTGCTTTCGCACAGAATATTGTCCGTCGTCAGCAAGTTAATAAAGCTAGCGGAGACGTCGACCCCTGGCTGGCACGAGGTAGAAGCAGGTAGTAAGTAAGCCGCCTGTCCGAACGGCCCACCCGCTGGGATAAAGTTGGCCTGGTGGGAATGGTGTTCGAAGACCAAGCCGAAGAAATCGTACCTAATCCCGAGGTTCACTGTCAGTTTGCGGGTGATCTTCCAGTCGTCGTTAAAATACCCACCGTAGTAGTTCTTCCCATTGTCCGTGAGAGAGATGTTGGACAAATCCACGGCGCTTGCGCCGCCGACGAAGTCGACTCCGCCAGCCACAGTCGATGCGATCGGCGAGAGGAGGAAGTCCGCACGTCCGGTGTTTCCTGTGTCGATCGTGGGTATTTCGGTGTAGTCGCCGTTGTAATCAAATTCGCCGCGCGACCAGGGCGGCTGCAACGTCGAAAACTTGACGTGCTGCCACTCAATTCCCATCTTAAACGTATGCTTGCCGTAGATCTTTGTGACACTGTCGGTCAGCTGGAACGTAGAGCTGACTTCGTCCGAGGGCAAGAAGGCGTTACTTCCCAGTGTCGCCAAGCCGTTGATTCCAAAGGCGGGAAGTCCACCGTTCAAAGCTTCTTGGGGGACGCCCTGAATGCCAAACTGCGAAGGGATGTCGGTCAGATCGTTGGCGGAAGGCGAAACACGCGTGGTGTGTAGGTAATTGAACCCAGCGCGAACCTCGTTAATCAAGGTCGGAGAAAAAGTGTGCGTATAGCCAATCGCGGTTTGTTCGGCGATGGCAGTTTGATCTCCCTGCTGGAAGCCGCCGCCGTCTGCTACGCCTCCGAAAATGCCGGGAATGAATTGTGGATCGTCCACCAAGCTGAACCGGAAGAACAATTGATTTTTCTCGTTAAAGTTGACGTCCATTCGTGTGTCGAACGAGTTGCTGTGTTCATACAGCTTTGGTGAATTCGCGTAGTTGGAGAAGAGCGAACCCACCGCATTAGTTGTGGGGTTGGGATACAAGTTCAATAGATTAATGGCGTTTTGATCCAGTCGGCCAGCAGGAATTATGTTCAAGCCGCAAGCCGCAACTGTGTACGTGAAACCGGCGGGCTCATTGGCGCAAGTGCCAAAGGGATCGCGAACGAACACGCCAGGGGAAATCTGTCGCGTGGTCGCAGGATCCAGGATGGTACCGAGAGGCATCGTGCGGCCCAGGGCGTCTGTAGGGCAGGGTGGCAGACTGTTGACGGGCTGAGCGATGCTGCTGCAGGGTTGGGCGGCGATGAGATCCTGGAAGTTGGTGTAACCGCTGGCCCGCTCCGCTGTGCTGGGAACCGCACCGCTCAAAATCGTTCCTTGCACCCGGCGCAAGGCCTGGTAGTCGCCGAAGAGAAACACCTTATTCTTGCCGTTAAACACTTTCGGGATGTAGAGAGGCCCGCCAGCCGTGAAGCCGAATTGGTTCTGTTGCAAATCGCCCTTTGGCACCTGATGCTGATTTTCAAAGAAGTCGGCGGCATCGAGATGGTCGTTCCGGAAGAATTCCCATACATCGCCATGGAATTCGTTTGTACCGGACTTGATGGTGGCATTGAGTACTGCGGCGCCGGAGCGGCCAAACTCCGCGCTAAAATCCGAAGTTTGGACCTTAAATTCTTCGACAGCATCGACCGGTGGAAGAACGACGAAGTTGGTGCCGTTGAGGAAGTCTACGGTGTCTGAGTTGTTGTCAATGCCATCCAGCAAGTAATTGTTCTGAGCGGCGCGGAGGCCATTGGCAGTGAAGGCGCCGCTTGCGGCGTTGCCGCGGGTGTCCGCTTGCGGCGAGTTGACGCCAGCAGAAAGCTGCGCCAAGAAGGTAAAATTCCGGCCATTGAGGGGAAGATCGTTGACGCTCTTCGAATCGATGACTTGGCCCACGGAAGCGTCCTGGGATTGCAGCACGGGAGCAGCGGCAGTGACCTCGACGGTGGTAGTCACGTTGCCCGGTTTCAAGGTGAAATCCGCGACGACGTTCTCACCGACGTTGACCGGAAGGTGGGGCCGCGAGATCGTTTCGAAGCCTTGAAACGTGACGGTAAGCTTATAGTTGCCGATTCTTACTGGCGTGAACTTGTACCCACCATCATTCCCCGTGGTGGTCGAAAGGGCCGCGTTAGTCCCTTCGTTGGTGAGAGTGACGGTGGCGCCGTGGACTGCCGAACCCGAGGCATCGGTTACGGTACCCAGGATGGCGCCGGCATCCACTTGAGCGCGAAGAGGCGTTACGCACAAGAGCATAAGCACAAATGCGGCGGTGATTCCCAGGAATGCCCGCCCGATCAATTTTGAACCAGCCATTCGCTTCATGAACTTCCTCCTCGGCACCCGCACGGTGCCGTTTTTCGCGCAGTTCGAACCGGCGAGAGTCATCTAATGTCGAATGCCCGCCAGGCCATGCCGTTAATGGGTCTAACAGCAGGCCACTGGATTTGAGCACCAAATCAAATCCATCGAGCTAAAAGCCCTCTGCCTCGCGTCTCGAACGTCAGTTAATTGGACAAACCCAAAGCACTGGAATGGATGCATAGCGCACAACCCCAATCAAGCGACCGCAACGCACTTAACCGCTTAACCCTGCTAATATCACCATATTTTGCGTAGTGTCAAGCACTTTTTTTGCTTTATACTCTGTGCAGCGGGCGGATTTCCGATAATCGACGTTCTGGAGTAACTTCGCAATTGGTCGAGGAAAGCGAAATGCAAGCGTTATGGGACTAACGATTCGTGATGTCGCTAAGGCCGCAGGTGTGTCCACCGCGACGGTTTCCAACGTCTTGAACAAGACTGGAAAAGTGGGCCCGCGCACGAACCGGCTGGTGCTCTTGACGGTGAAACGCCTCGGTTATTTTCCAAACGCACACGCGCGTCATCTGGCTTCGCGCGACAGCCGCACGTTGGGAATTATTGTGTCGGACATCGTGAACCCCTTCTTTCCCGAGGTCATCAAGAGTTTCGAGACGCGCGCGAGAGAGCTCGGTTACGACGCCATCCTAAGCGATACGAATTATGATCCGCGTAGAACGCGCGAAGCTGCGGAGCGCATGATGGAGCACAATGTGCGCGGCGTGGCGATCATGACGTCCGAGATCAGTTCACAACTTATCCAGGAACTGGAACGTAGAAGGATCGCCGTCACTTTCCTGGACCTTGCGCCTGTTCGCGGCTACGTCAGCAAGCTGCGAATCGATTATTTTTCGGGCATCAAGCAAATTGTGGACTATCTCCACAGGTCCGGTCACCGACGAATTGCGTTTATCGCCGGACGTCCGAAGCTCAAGTCCAACCTCGCCCGCCTGGAGGCTTACGAAAGTTGCATGCGGGATTTGGGAATGGAACCTGGACCGGTCGTGCACGGGGACTTGCGCTACGAGGGTGGCTTGGCGGCCGGCTTGCATATCGCAAAATTATCTCCCAGACCCACTGCGGTGATGGCCGTCAACGATCTCACGGCCGTTGGTGTCATTAAGGGGTTATTGAAAGGCGGCTGCCGCGTGCCGGAGGATATTTCGGTTACGGGATTTGACAACACTCGTCTGGCCGAGTACAGCAACCCCTCGCTGACCACCGTGGACATCCACCGGGATATGCTGGGGCAAATGGCGGCCGACGCTTTGCATGAACTCTCCTGCTCCGCCAATCCTCAGGGCAGGGAGTACCACATTCCCGCGGAGCTTATCTTGCGAGATTCTTCTGGGCCCGCTCCCGCTGAAAAGTCCTGACTGAAACCCTGGCACTTTGCGGCTTGCACCAGTCCGCCAACGGAGTGAAGCGGCTGGCGCGGCGGTGACGTTGCGGTATTCTTTAGAACAGCTTCTTCTCGATGCTAGCATTCGAAAGCCGAGCGGCTGCGGCGGGGACAGTCAAGAATGGCGCGTCAAAAAGACGAAGACCACGCTTTTTCACGGCGCACCTTCCTGAAGCAGATGCGGTGGGCGCCGGTGCTTTTCATGCCCGCACCTCTCCATTCATCACCGTTCCGGCCGTTACTTGCCGAAACTCCGGGCAATCGCAGCCCTGCTTTCGACTTCGCTGATTATCGCGTGACGCCCCACTATCAGGCGAAGTCTCCGTTGGACGATGTTCTACGCAGAGTCGCTCCCGGCATGGATGAATACATCACGGAAAAGTACGCGTTTGAAATCATGCAGCTTCTTAACGAATGGGGCCGCGCTCTCAAGGAAGCGCCTCCGGCTCTAAGTATCTTGGCGAAATTTGTGCACGCTTCACTCGAAGCCTGCTCATTGGTTCCCGTTCAACAGACCGCTCTGCGCTCTGCGTATGGGATCGACTTCACTCGAAGAAAATTTGCAACCGGCGCTGCATTGGGTGGCGAGCGATTTCTTCAAGAGATGAAGAGCTACCTCGCGTCCATGTCGCGCGTCGAGACGGCAGAATTCGAGATTACGGGGATCGAGGAAATTGCCAACTTGACGGCATCGGTAAGCGCCGACATTCGGTATGACCTTGTCGGCACCGGAACCGATGCAGCGCGAGAGCAACGCGTTGGACACTGGGTGACTCGGTGGACGCGCGATGCGGCAAACGGATGGCGCGTGCTGCATTGGGAAGCGACCGAGGAAACCTTCAGTCGTGCACGCGCGCCGATATTCGTTGACGTTACTTCCCAGGCGCTCGGCCAAACCGAATCGTACAAAAAACAGATGCTTCACGGAGTGGATTATTGGCGCACCGTTTTGGACGGCGCGTGCGGCGTCGACATTTACGGGAACAACGGCTTGGCAGCGGGAGACATCGACAACGATGGATTGGACGATTTGTACGTCTGCCAGCCTTCGGGACTTCCGAACCGGCTCTATCACAATCGTGGGGATGGAACCTTCGAGGATGTTACGGAGAAAGCTGGTGTGGGTGTGCTGGACGGTACGGCCTGCGCTCTGTTCGCGGATTTTGAAAACAAGGGACTGCAGGACCTTTTGGTGGTTGGAGGCAGCGGGCCGTTGCTCTTCCTGAATCAAGGGAACGGGAAATTCTTGCTGAAACGCGATGCGTTCCAGTTTGCGCGCCCTCCGCAGGGAACTTTTGCGCACGCTGCTGTTGCGGACTACGACCGCGACGGGCGCCTCGACATTTATTTCTGCCTGTACAGCTACTACCTGGGTCTGGATCAGTATCACTACCCGGCGCCCTATTTTGACGCGCGCAATGGGCCTCCCAATTTCCTGCTTCACAACGAAGGCAACGCCACATTTCAAGATCGTACAGAGGCGGCTGGTTTAAACGCGGAAAACGACCGCTATAGCTTCGCGTGCGCCTGGGGCGACTACAACGGCCACGGCGCGCCCGACTTGTACGTGGCCAACGACTTCGGGCGAAATAATCTTTACCACAACAATGGCGACGGAAAATTCACGGTGGTCTCCACGGAAGCGGGTGTGGAGGATGTCGGCGCTGGGATGAGCGCAAGCTGGTTCGATTTCGACAATGATGGCAACCAGGATGTGTATGTTTCAAACATGTGGTCCTCCGCAGGCATGCGAGTTTCCGAACAAAAAAGTTTTCATGAAAAAGATCCGGAGACGATTCGCGCGCTTTATCGCCAGCACGCGCGAGGCAATTCGCTGTACCGAAATCTTGGGAATGGGAAGTTTCAAAACGTAAGCCAGGCAGCGGGAGTGGATGTGGGGCGCTGGGCGTGGTCCTCGGACGCTTGGGACTTTGATCACGACGGTTACCCGGATCTGTACATCGCCAATGGTTATATTTCGGGGGCACCGATTTCGGGACTGAAGGGTTCTGGACCTGAGACTTCAGGGCGCGACGTTGTTGACGTGTCGAGTTTCTTCTGGCGGCAGGTCGTTGCGAATTCGCCTCAGAGTCCGTCGCCGTCGCCGAATTACGAGCTGGGGTGGAACGCGATCAATGAGTTGATCCGCTCGGACGCTTCCTGGAACGGTTACGAACGAAACGTTTTCTACACGAACAATCACGATGGGACGTTTTCTGATATTTCGGGAACTTGTGGGTTGGATTTTCCGGACGACAGCAGGTCCTTCGTGCTCGCCGATTTGGACCGTGACGGGCGTTTGGAAGTTGTACTCAAAAACAGGAATGCGCCGCAACTTCGGATTTTGCGCAACGCGATGAAGGAGATTGGCAACTCGATCGCAATCCGTTTGCGCGGAACAAAAAGCAACCGCGATGCGATCGGGGCCGCGGTAACAGTCGAAGCCGAAGAGCACAAGCAGACCAAGTACCTGCAAGCCGGTTCCGGATTCCTATCTCAGCACTCCAAGGAGATTTTCTTTGGAGTGGGAAAAACCGAAGGAAGCGTCCGCGCGACGATTCGATGGCCCAGCGGGCTCACTCAGGTTTTTGAGCATCTGCCCGTAAACCGTCGCATCGAAGTCGAGGAAGGCTCTGAGAATTTCGCGGTGAAGCCGTTTGGTTTTGCAGCTGCGGCCTACGCTCACGCCGGCGAAACTCAACAGTCTGAGGCGTTGCCGGCGTCCGTCGAGACATGGCTCATCGAGCCTTTGAGCGCGCCGGAATTTTCTTTGCCCGACCTAACGGGCAATCTGCGCAAGCTTTCGTCATTCCAGGGCGGCTTCGTGCTGCTCCATTTTTGGACAACGGCTTCGCCGCTTTGTGACGAACAGTTGCGCGTTTTTCAAAAACATCAATCCGCTTTCGCAGCAAGCGGGCTTCGCGTTTTGGGCATCAATGTTGATGACTCTAGCGATATCGCCGGGGCACGCTCCGCCGTCGCCAAGGAAGGAATTTCCTTCCCAATTCTGCTTGCCACGCAAGATGTGGCCGGCATCTACAATATTGTTTATCGCTACCTGTTTGATCGTCGCAGAGATCTTGGTCTGCCGACATCTTTTCTCGTCGATGCGGAAGGAATGATCGTCAAGGTCTATCAAGGGCTGGTGAATCCCGAACACATAGCAGAAGACATAAAATCCGTTCCGGGAACCGCCGCCGCTCGTGTGCGGAAGGCGCTGCCATTTGAAGGGACGCTCTATCAAGACGAATTTCAGCGCAACGACTTCACTTATGGTGTCGCGATGTTTCAGCGCGGCTATCTCGAACAAGCTGCGGCGTCTTTCGAACAGGTGATTACGGCCAAGCCACAAGAGCCGGAAGCTTATTACAATTTGGGAACGCTCTACCTCCGGAAAAATGCTCTACCGGACGCGCGGCGGTACCTCGGACAGGCTGTGAAGCTCCGTCCAGATTATCCAGAAGCATGGAACAATCTTGGAATGATCGCTGCCCAGCAAGGCCTGCCAGAAGAGGCCGTCCGCAACTTCCAGCAATCCCTGTCGCTGCGGCCTGGCTATGTCACTGCGCTGCTGAACCTCGGAAATTTTTATCGGCGGCAGGGAGCAGGGGAAGAAGCGGAAAAACTGCTGAATCGCGCGCTGGAACTGGAACCGAATAATCCAGAGACAAACTACAGCTTGGGAATGCTCTACGCGCGGCAAGATCAACTCCCTCGTGCCTCAACTTTTTTGGAAAAGGCCGTGACCCTACGCCCGGACTATCCCGATGCGCTCAACAATCTGGGAGTTCTCTTTGTCCGTCAACAGAACTATCCTGAAGCAAAAGAAAAATTCGAGACTTGTATTCGCGTGGCACCTGGCTTTGATCAGGCCTATCTCAATCTCGCCCGTCTCTACGTCGTTTTGAACGACAAAGACAAGGCCAGAGAGGTTTTGCTCGCGCTACTGCGCCAGCAACCGGAGCACAAATTGGCTCAGCAGGCGCTGGGGATGCTAAATTGACTTTTCACCTGCTGCGCTGCCACGCCCTCGGGGGGAACTTGCGAAATGGTTAGCGGCGCATCTTTTCGGAGCCCGTTCAAGAGCGCCTGCAGCCGTCCTTGGCTTTGCCGAGTTTTTGCACTGTTAGTGATTTTCTTTTCCGCGAATGGATTCGCGCAGCAAACCATTCCTAGCAACAGCAACGCTCGGCAACCTTCGAAAGTGTCGCCGCTTCTTCAGGAAGCGGAAGAATTGCTTCGCCAGGGTTCCATCACCGAAGCCAAACTTAAAATACAGGCAGAGCTTCAGCAGAATCCTTCCAATGCTGAGGGCTACAATCTCTTGGGAATTGCCTTCAGCGACGAAAAGGATTATGCAAATGCTTTGCAGTCCTTCCAGCACGCACTGAAGCTCGATCCCAACTCCAACTGGACGCGTAACAACCTCGGCATTCTCTACGTCGCACAGGAAAAGTTCGATCTAGCGGAGAAGGAATTTGCGATGGTTTTGCGCCAAGACCCCGGCAATCGCGATGCCAACTACAGCTTGGGCCTGGTCCTCCTAGCCAAGAATTTACCCGCGCAAGCCATACCTCACTTTCAGCGAGTCCACCCTCAGGACACGGAAACACGATCCAATTTAATCCGCGCTTACCTTCGCGCCGGCAGAACGGCCGAAGGTCTGAAGCTGGCCACGGAGTTTTCCACCCAAAGTAAAGACGACGCGAAGTCGCATTTCGCTCTCGGCGTGTTGCTTGCCTCGGAAAAACAATACAAGTCTGCTCAGCTGGAACTGGAAAAGGCCAACGCGCTACAGCCCGAAACACTGGAGATTCTGTATGCCCTTGGACAGGCTTACCTACGGAGCGGGGATTACGCGAAAGCGGAACTGATCTTGAATCGAGCGGTGAAATTAAAACCCGATTCGCCCGAAACGCTTTACCTTTTGGCACAGGTGTATCAGAAGCAGAACCGGTCCGTGGATGCTCTGGATTTACTGGTGCGGGCCCATAAGCTTGCACCTGAGAACACCGACATCATTTTTCTTTTGGCGCGTGTAAGCATGAGCCAGAACTATTACGAAGACGCAATCCCTCTTTTGGAATCGGGCGTGAAACTGGCTCCACAACGAGCGGATCTCCACGCCGCCCTCGGCGAGAGCTATTTCAAGACAGAAAAAACGGAAAAGGCCATTGCGGAGTTCCAAAAACTGATCGAGCTCGAACCCACGGCGCAGTCTTATGCTTTCGTGGGGATTTCTTACCGACGGCTGGGACGATTCGATAAAGCGCGCGACTACTTTGAGGCCGGGCTCAAGCGGGATCCTCACAACGCGTCCTGCTTGTTCAATCTCGGATACATCGAAGAACGGCAGGGCCATCCGGCGCGCGCGGAAGAATTTTACCAGCAGGCGCTCCGGTCCAACTCCGATTTTTCCGAAGCCCTGCTGCAACTGGCCGATCTGCGCATCGCGAGCAAAAGATTCGAAGAGGCCGCAGTTCTTCTGAGGCGGTACGTCAAGGTAAGCCGGGATCCCGCTTCCGGATACTACAAGCTCGCGATGGTAGAGAAAAATCTTCATCAGACGGAAGCATCGCAGCGAGACCTGGATGTATTTCAAACGCTCTCAAAGGATTCCGCCTCCGGTCCGCAGCCTTATCAGCACATCTTTGACTACGTTGACGAACGCTCCAATCTTTCTCGCGAGGCACGGACTCAACAGGACCTCACCAATCTGACCGAACAGTTGCAGAAAAATCCGGACCATCCCCAAGGACTCTACCTCCTAGCCCAGACTTATCTGGAACTTAGGAAACCTGCAGAAGCCCGCGCAACTATCGCCCAACTTGATCAGATCAGTGCGGGTGACTTTCGAACTCAGGCCGGAGTGGGTGTGCTCCTGGCGCGTTATCGTTTATACGATGAAGCTATCCAACATTTTCAGACGGCTTTGACCGCGAATCCCGGCCTGGACGACGTGAAATTCGATCTTGCCGATGCCTACTTCCGAAAAGGCGACTATACGCAGGCGCTTGCCGCCGCCAACCAAGTTTCAGCTGCGGGCCAGCAGGACGATGCTTTCCTCTCTTTGCTCGGTGACGTTTACGCGCATCTAGGCGACGCGGGCCGGGCAACGCAGATTTTTTTGGACGCGATAAACCGGAATCCGGATAACGATCAGTATTATCTATCGCTCGCGCTGGTCGAACTCCGCGAGAAAAATATTGAAGGCGCGCGCGAAACGTTGCAAAAAGGCCTGGCGCGAATCCCTAGCTCCGGAAAAATATTTTGGGGTTTGGGAATTGTTTCTGTCCTCGACGGCAAGACTCCACAAGCCGAAGAAGATTTCGTTCGCGCCGTGGAGCTGCTGCCGGAGTGGCCCGGTAGTTATTCCACGCTGGGATTTTTTTATTATCAGACGGGAGAAATCGGGAAGGCCCGGGAAGTTCTGAACCGCTTCAAAGGCAGCAACGCCGCCGGCGGCCTGGACATAAATCGCATCGAGGAAGCACTGTCGCGAGCACCAAAGATGCCCTCTACGATTCGCGAACCTATGCCGATGGCCGCCAGAGCCCAATTGCTTCAGTTGGCGCTTTCGCTCGCCGACCGGACGCTTTGATCCGCGCGAGGGCAAACTCGCGGTTGAACGCGCAGATGGCCGGGGCTAGAATGCGTGAAGCGCTCCAACGTTTGAAAATGTTGAGGTGAAATCGCCGAGAGCTTCTTTATTGCATTGCTGATGCAACGGGCACCGTCGAGATAACCTTGGAATGGGTAAAAATCTGGAGACAAGCAGGCGGCGGTTTCTCCTAAGCATGTGCGGCGCAATTATGGCGCTAAGCGCGGTTGCTAGCGTGGCCCTGCATGAGAAGGCCCTCGCAGGGCAAACTCCAAATACGAATTCGCAAGACTCTCGCATCACCGTCCGCTACACCGATGTCCGCAAAGAAGCCGGAATCACTTTTCTTCAAGACTCGACACAGACCGACGAAAAATATTATCTCGAGACCATGGGCACCGGCGTCGCTTGGCTCGACTACAACCAAGATGGCTTAATGGATCTCTTCTTCGTGCAATCCGGCGAAACGGCGGCGTACAAACCAGCGCATCCCTTGCGTTCGGCGCTTTACCGCAACAATGGCGACGGCACCTTTACTGATGTCACTGAAAAAGCTGGGCTCGGCGGCGCGGGACATTACGGGCAGGGTGTCGCTGTGGGAGACTTCGACAACGATGGCTATCCCGATCTTTACGTCACGGGCTATGGCCGCGCGATTCTCTATCACAACAACGGTGACGGCACATTCACCGATGTCACCGCAAAAGCCGGCGTAGCCGATGAAGGCGGATGGTCTACAAGCGCTGGATGGTTTGACTATGACAAGGACGGCTGGCTAGATCTCTTGGTCACCAATTACATCGAGTGGGCGCCGAAAACGAATCTGTGGTGCGGTGAACGCCGGCCCGGCTATCGTTCCTACTGCAATCCGAATAACTACAAGGGACAGAAAACCAAGCTCTACCATAACAATCACGACGGCACTTTCACCGACGTGAGCGATGCATCCGGCGTCGGCAAACCCGAATCGAAAGGCATGGGTGTGGTTCTTGCGGATTTCAACGGTGACGGCTGGCCGGACATCGCCATCGCTAACGACACCTGGCCCAACTTTCTTTTCCTCAACAAGCACGACGGAACTTTTCAGGATGTTTCGCTCGTTTCCGGCCTGGCCGCCAGCGAAGACGGACGTTATGAAGCAGGCATGGGCATTGATGCCGCCGACGTGGATGGCGACGGCTGGCTGGATGTCTACATCACCCATCTGGATTTCGAATTGAATCGTCTCTACCATAACAATCACGATGGAACTTTCGACGACTACACGTATCGCTCTGGGATTGGAAACAAGGCCATCCATTTGAGCGGCGTTTCGATGAAATTTCTGGATTACGATAACGACGGCTGGAACGATATCGTTCAATTAAACGGGGCCATGCTGGACAACGTTACGCTCTACCACGGCGAAGTCTCCTACAAAGAGCCTTTGCTCATGTTTCACAATTTGGGAAAGGGCCAGTTCGAAAAGATTTCCGACAATATGCTCGGTCCTGATTTCTCCCGTCCCATTGCGGGACGCGGCATCGCTACCGCTGACTACGACAATGACGGCGACATCGACATCGCCATCAACAATCGCGGCGATTATCCGGAGCTTCTGCGCAACGATGGCGGCAACCAAAATCACTGGCTGGAAGTTCTGTTGATCGGCACGCGTTCGAATCGGGATGGAATTGGCGCTTCGCTCAAGCTAACCTCCGAAGGATTCGTGCACGTCGAACAGTCCAAGGGCGGCATGAGCTACATGTCGGCAAGCGATCCAAGAATTTTCTTTGGTCTCGGCAAGCGCACGAAAATCGAATCTTTGGAAATTACTTGGCCCAGCGGACAGGTGGACAAGCTGACGAATCTCCAGGCCGATCGAATCATCGCGGTGAAGGAAGGCACAGGGATTGTTCCGCGTTCGTTCCCCAAAATAATGCCAAAGGTGGCGAGTCGATGAAGAATCCCTTCCGCCGCCGTTTTCTCGGTTCTTCTTCGATTCTTTTGGGCGGCGCGTTGCTGGATGCGCTTGCCAGCCCGCTCTGGAAATGGAAACGCTCCCTGCTCCTTGACGCAGCAGCTGAACCAATTCCTCAAGCGCCAAAACCGAGGGTTTCCAGCTCACCAGCAGCATCGCCAGTGGTGTACGTTGATGTTGCGAAGGAAGCCGGCCTGGTCTCCCCAAACGTCTGGGGTGGTGTCAATCAGAAAAAATATATCCTTGAAGCCAAGGGCAGCGGTCTGGCTTTTTTCGATTACGATCAAGACGGTTGGCTGGATATTTATTTAACGAACGGAACTCGGTTCAACACCGACTGGCCGCCCGGGAAAGCTCCCACATCTCATTTGTACAAAAATAACCGCGACGGAACTTTTACTGACGTCACGGAAAAGTCAGGTCTCTCGCGCACGGGCTGGCAGACCGGCGTCTGCGTCGGCGATTACGATAACGACGGCTGGGACGATCTCTTTTGCTGCTTCTGGGGACACAACATCCTGTTTCACAACAACGGTGACGGAACGTTTACGGACCTCACCCGCAAAGCCGGCGTTTACGATGAACAGATCCGCTGGGGCTCCGGCTGTACCTGGCTCGACTACGACCGCGACGGGCACCTCGATCTTTTCGTCTGCCACTACATAAAACTCGATCCTGAAAAAACGCCGTCGTCCGCCGAGCCCCCCGTTTGCCAGTGGAAGGGCATTCCCACAATGTGCGGCCCGCGCGGTCTTCCCGGCGACACCAACCTCCTTTATCACAACAATGGCGATGGAACTTTTACTGACGTCTCCCAGAAGTCGGGAATCTTAAAGCCTGGTCCGCGCTATTCAATCACGCCGGTCTCCTACGATTTCGACAACGACGGCTGGCCGGATATTTATGTGGCTGTCGATTCGCAGCCCAGCATTCTTTTCCACAACAACCACGACGGAACGTTCACGGACGTCGCGGTGATCGCCGGCTGCGCGTACAGCGAAAATGGCCACGAGCAATCCGGGATGGGCGTGGGCGTTGCCGATTACGACTGCGATGGCTGGTTCGACATTTTCAAGACGAATTTTGCCGACGACACGTGCAACCTCTACCACAACAACGGAGACGGCACCTTCAACGACGTCACGTTTGCCTCAGGAATAGGCGTCAACAATCAATACGTCGCCTGGGGCTGCGGATTTCTCGACTACGACAATGATGGCTGGCAGGATATCCTCCAGGTCAACGGACACGTATACCCGGAGATTGAAGGCCACGATACCGGCCAGACTTTCAAGAACCCGCGCCTCGTGTACAAAAATCTCGGCGATGGACGATTCAAGGATGTTTCATCCCAGATGGGCCCCGGCATCAGCGAGCATTTCTCGAGCCGGGGCGCCGCGTTTGGCGATTACGACAACGATGGCGACATCGATGCCGTGATCTTGAATATGAACGACTTGCCTTCGCTGCTTCGCAACGACGGGGGCAACAAACAGAACTGGATCAAAATAAAATTGCTCGGTACGGCGTGCAATCGCACCGCCATCGGCGCTCGCGTCCGCGTTGTGACCGGCAAGCATGCCCAGATGGATGAGGTCGCGAGCGGCACAAGCGTCATGTCGCAGAGCGACCTGCGCCTGCACTTCGGCCTTGGGAAAGCTCAAAAGGTGGATCTCATCGAAGTGAAGTGGCCGACGACACAGAAGTTGGAACGATTCACGGAGGTGATCGCCAACCAGATTCTTACTATTCGCGAAGGCAGCGGGATCGTTGCAGCTGTCAAACCCAAAACCAAATAGGCGAAACCGATAGCGAAATAGGTTGTTTCTTCTAGTTTTCTAGCGCGGCAGAGTGGCCGCAGGCTGGTCCTTCAGAATAATCAGGAACTGCCGGAGTTCGCGGCGTTGGCGTTCCGCTTCGGCGGCTTCTGCCTTCTCGGCCTGCTGATACGCTTGAAATTCTTCTTGCGCCTTCACCTTCTCACCGGTTCGCTGATAAGCGAGACCGAGCTGACGGTGAGCTTCGCCCAGCTGTGGATTTGTCTCAATCGCCCTCTTGTAATCGCGAATCGCTTGTTCGAAGTCGCCGCGTGCGAAGCGCACAATTCCAAGCTGAAGATAGGCTTCATCGAGCTTGGGGTCGATAGCTATTGATTTTTCGAGTAGCGCTTCGGCCTGTTTTATTCCCGCCGGGTTTTCAGAACCCTTTTCGCGCTTCCAAAGGCTGATCGCGTAATAGTAATTGGCCAGAGCATTCCCGGGCTGCTCCCGTGCAAACCGCGCCAGTTTCTGCTCGCTGCACGGCAGCGAGGCGGACGCTGTCTTTTCGATCTTGCCGAGAAAGAGATACGGGGTGGGGTCTGTAGGTTGCAAGTCGGACGCCTCGCACAAGCGACGGGCTGCTTCTTCCGAAGATCCATTCGAGTAGAGAGCTGCGCCGAGCCCCGTCAGCATCCTTGCCGATTTCGGATGCGCGGTGTACCCGCGCGTAAAAACTTCTACTGCCGGCTCAGCTGCTTTGTGCAGGAGTAACTCGGTGCCCCATTCGAAATAGTTCTGCTCGCTGGGATCCATGCGAGCAGCCTTTTCATACTCGCGCACCGCTTCCAGAGGATCGTTTAGCCGCTCGTCAAGCTCGCCCAATAGACGGTGTCCGTCAGCGTTATCTGTAACTGCAAGCGCCTTCTGCACTTGCTTGCGAGCCTCTGCGAAGTCTCCTTTTGAGCTATAAGCCAAAGCCGCTGCGTACTGCTTGGCCGAATTGTCCGCGCCCGCCGCTTCCGGCTGGGTGGATTTCAGTGTCAGCGTTTCCTTAGCAAGCGATTCGCTGGTCCTCGAGCTTGCCGCGGAGCCGTGCAAACCCAGATTGCTCCAATCGGTAACACCTGCAACGGTAAAATTCGGTTCGTCCTTGAATTCCATCGTTCCTGGCGCGGAATCAACGGACAGTGGCGACGCGGGTGAATCGGGATTTGTCGGCTGCAGCGTCAAGAGCACCAAATCTACGTGCTTTCTGTCTCCAAACGACAAAACTAGCAAGTCCATGACTGCGTCGCGCCACCCAGATTTTTTCACCCGCACGGTATATGTTCCAGGATGGCCCGCAGAAAGCATAAAGGCTCCGGCTGTATTTGTTTTCGTCTCGAACTTCGTTGAGTTGCCCTTTTCTTCAAGAAGCACAGTCGCAAGGGCTACCGGCTTGCCAGCAGTGTCCCGAATCGTGCCTTGAATTGTGGCGTCGCCGGAAAGTTGGGGAAGAGGGTCTTGCTCGAACGCTAGAGCGATCGAACTACTAATTAGTGTAGCGGCCACCACGGCGAGAACTGCACAGCATCGATAGTGAGCTCTTCGAAACGACGGCCACAATGTCTGCAAAAAGTTCATCATTCGGGTAGATTTCAGTCGTCTGCGCACGGGGTCGTGCCCGTTTTTCAGACTCCAGGCAATTCTAGACCCTGTGAAAGTCGCCCGCAACGAGCACTCAAGTTCACGCTCAAACGTCCAAGACGATCGTTCGATGTTTGGCGAGGGTATTCAACAGTCGGTACAACCGCTTGCGGCAAGCTGCGGCCTCATGTACCCTCCCAACTTTGCAAGGTGAATTCGAAGGATGCGTGGCCGGTGATATAGATGGATAGGAAACGAACGGCATGCTCCGCGTTCCAGCTTCAGTTGGATTTGGTCTAGGTGAGAATGGATGACACGACGGTCGACCATCGTTGAGCGGTTTCGTGTGCGATTTAAGGCGGACCCGCACGTGTACCGCGCACCGGGACGCGTCAACCTGATCGGAGAACACACTGATTACAACGATGGTTTCGCCATGCCCGCGGCCATCGAGTTTTATTGCTGGGTCGCCGTCGGCGCTAGAGAAGATCGCAAGCTCAACATTTACTCCGAGGAATTTTCCGCAGCCGCGGGAACCGATTTGGATTCCGCCTCACATGAGCCATCGAAAACCTGGAGCGACTACCCAGCCGGCGTGGCGCTGCAACTCGAGCAGGCAGGCTTCAAACTTCGCGGCGCGAATCTTCTAATAGAAAGCGAAGTTCCCATGGGTGCGGGGCTTAGCTCTTCCGCCGCAATTGAGGTCGCGACCGCGCTGGCTCTCGCCGATCAATCTGGCTGGGCTCCGGATCGCGTGCAATTGGCACAGCTCTGCCAAAAAGCAGAAAACGAATTCGTCGGTGCGCGTGTCGGAATTATGGACCAGTTCGTTTCCCTGCACGGGCAAGAGGATCACGCGCTAATGCTCGATTGTCGCGCGCTGAGCTTTGAATCTCTCCTGATTCCCGATTCCGTCAAGCTCGTGATCAGCAACACCATGGTCAAGCATGAGCTGGCTTCCAGCGAATACAATCGCCGTCGCGCGGATTGCGAAGAAGCCGTCCGCCGCCTCGCCGGAGTGTTGCCCGAGATTCGCGCACTTCGAGATGTAAGCCTCGAGCAGCTGGAACAGCATCGCAACGTACTTTCCGAAGTGATCTACAAACGAGCTCTCCACATTGTCACGGAAAATGCGCGGGTGCTCGACAGCGCGGAGGCGCTGCGCTCCGGTGATATTACGCGGTTCGGCATGCGCATGGCGGAATCTCATCGTAGCCTCCGCGATTTGTACGAAGTCAGCTGCCGTGAGCTGGATTTGATGGTGGACCTGGCTTACCAACAAAAAGGCGTTTACGGCGCACGCATGACTGGTGGCGGCTTCGGCGGCGCCACAATCAATCTCGTGGATGCGCGATACGCCGGTGAATTTAAGGAAAAAATGGCCAAGGCCTATCAGAAAGAAACTGGACTTGTGCCGCAGATCTATATTTGCAAACCGGCCGAGGGCGCGGGACCTTTTCCAATCTCCGATCTCTGACGCCGTCGCGATGGCGGCTGCCGGTTCTTCAGCATAAGTTGATCCTATCGCGTGATCGAAACTTCTACACAGCTTCTGGAGCGCTGGCAACGATATCGAAACTTAACTGTTGCACGCCCAGCACAGGATGCTTGGCCGTGAGCTTCACCGTTCCCGGTTGTTCCTTCGCGCGAATCCAGATGGCACCTGTCCCGCCAATCAGAGCAAAAGGGTTGTCGCCAATAATTTCCGCGGGCCCTTCGAGCTCCAGTTTGATGGCGTCATTCGCAAAAGGCCGAATGGCGCCAAATTCGTCGGTCACACGCAAAACCACTCGCGTTGTATCCGCTCCATCTGCGTTGAGACGCGTGTCGTCCGGCAACAAAGCGAATTTCTGATCGATGCCTTTGCCGGAAAGCGTCCTGACGATTGCCTGCTTACCGTCGATATAGCCTTCAATACGCAAATCTCCCCACTTGAAGACGGCCTGACTCAAATCAGCGACGAATGGCGCATAGCGAAGATGGGCAAACTCGGTTTTGTTTGGATCGGCTTCCGCCACCAGCTTGCCGGCAATGTAAAATTTCAGATGTTCGCAGTTCGAGCAGACCACGGCCTTCGTGAATCCGATCGATTCGTCACCGCGCGCCCAGTGAAAGGCGGGTTCAAGCACGACTTCGTCGGCGGGATCGCACTGCGATTTGTAGACACCGGCAGCAGGTTTTGGTTCGCGAAACATGTCGGTCACGCCGTGATAGCAGATGCGGTCACCGCTGCCAAAGTCCCCGTGTGTGTTGTAGTCGAAGGCGCACCAGCCGATGCCGCCGGCATATTGCGGATCGGATGCCAGCTGGTCGTGAATGCGCGCATGACGCATCGCGTGCTCGGTCAGGCGCTCGACTTGATCGATGGTCTTGGTGGGATACGTGTGACCCACGAATTCCGTATTGAGATAGCGCGGGTGATTCGGCTTCAGCAAAGGGAACCCGAAATCGTTCATTGTGAAAACGTCTTCCAGAAATTCCGAGGATTGGAAATAGCGGATTCCACCTGTCTGGCGAGTAGTGTCGAGACTATGCGCTACCGCGTTGGTGCGAGTGTAGAAGTCGTGGTCGTCCTTTGATTCATTGATGCGCACCCCCCACAAAATGATGCTGGGATGGTTCCAGTCGCGGCGGATCATGCGGCTGACGTTTTCGATGGAGATCAACTTCCACGCTTCGTTGCCAATGTGCTGCCAGCCTGGGATTTCTTCCAGGACAAGCAGTCCCATTTCGTCGCAGGCATCAAGAAAATGTCGCGATTGCGGATAGTGCGATGTGCGCACGATATTGCATTTCAGATTTTTTCGCAGAATTCGCGCATCGCTACGCTGAACGCGGCCCGGCATCGCCTGGCCGACGAACGGAAACGTTTGATGACGGTCCAGGCCGCGCAGTTTGATTACCTTGCCATTCAGCTCAAAGCCGTGGTCCGTGAACTGTGCCTCGCGAAAACCTATCGTGCGTCTGTCTTGATCGACCAGCTCTGTTCCCTTCAGCAAGCGCACCTGAACGGAATACAAATTCGGATGCTCAAGATCCCAGAGTTTAATTCCGCTCAAGTTGTCGAAATGCACAGAATGCGCCACCGGGTCCGGCGCGGCTCCGGACGCCGGAACACGTTGCGTCGCTTTCGCCACTACGCGATCGCCTTCGCGCAGCTCAACTTCCAGTGTGAGCGCGTCGTGCGACGCCTCTAAATGCTGAAGAAAACAGTCCACATCCAAGCTCGGGCGTTCGCTGAGCACCGCTTTGGGCTTCGCGAAAATATTTTCAATAAAGGTTGTTGGAACGATGCGCAGCCAAACTTCGCGGTAGATGCCACCAAAAGTGAGGTAGTCGATTTGATTGCCAAAGGGAGGGATGTCCGGGCGCTCCGTCGAGTCCACATCCACCGCCAGCACGTTTTCTCCATTGAAATCGACGTGCGGCGTTAAATCGAAAGAGAAAGGTGTGTAGCCGCCCTTGTATTCGCCGAGCTGGACTCCGTTGATCCAGACGGTCGAGGCGGTCATCACACCTTCAAAGTCTACGAAAACGCGTTTGCCACGCGCCTCAGCCGGCAGGCGAAAATGCCTCCGATATATGGAGACAAACTCATACTGCTTGTCATCAAAGCTATGCCAGGGCAGCCGAATATTCGCGTGAGGAACAACGACGCGCTCAAACGCGGAGTCATCAAACTCCCGTGCGTGCGCCCCTTCGACAAATGCATGGTTGTAGCGCCAATTTCGGTTGATGGGAAAGACCAGCCGGCCATCGGCATTAGAAGCCGCAGGCGAGGAATTGCCTGCAAGCAATCCTGGCGCAAGTGTGCTTCCGGCAATGACCGTGCTCGTGGTCTTCAAAAAATCTCTTCGGTCCATAGTCTTGAGTCTTCCTTTTGATCTGCGCTCGCAAAAACGCAGCAATAAGATAGCGCGGCGAATGTTACCAGCTTTGTCAACCAGAGAACCAGCAAGCAGAGCAATCATATCTCGGCACCGGCTATTTCACTGTAACGAACGATGGGTTGAAGCCAGTCCTGTCCCTCTCCGTGAAATCATGGGCGAGCATTTCCGGAGCCTGTTCATCGGAGTCGTGGCGCGTTACTTCTTGGCGAACTCGGATGGCTTGTTATCCAGAGCGGGGGGCTTCGGTGCGCCGCCGGAACGACTGCTAAGTATTCGGGCACAAGTAGCGTCTGCCTGGATGCTGAATAAATGCTCTTCGCTCCAGATCTTGAGAAGGCGTGAGCCGTATTTTCAGCCGGCAGTGTATTTAACCATTGGTTAAATACACTGCCAAATTACCTCGGATGTGCTCTGCAAGGGCACTCAGCCAATGAGCTTAAAACAAGTCTTGCTTCTTGCAACCAACTATAAACAAATGACTTAGCTAGAACACTCGTATCCTTATATACCGCCGTTTCGGCTCCTCTGCACCCGCTCTAACTGTTGCTCCCGCATGGACAACCGACTATGCTGCTAGTGCCGCTCAGGCACCGCCGAGGGTGCCCTGCGGGATGCTGACCTCATGCAAAAATTGAAAAAGTTTTTCGTTTGTTTGCTTTGCGCTTTCTTGTTGAACGCGATTCCCTCCTCCGTAAGTGCCGATTCGAAACCCGAAGAACACTCGCTCGATCAAATTCGCGCTTACATTTCGGAGGGATGGGATTCGCTCACGCGTTCGCTTACGGATTGCGCGACGGTGGTGGACATAAAACTTTCCTCGGCTTCCGTACTTTATCTTCCCGCTGATTTTTCTGTGCCTGCCTCGGTGCAGCAACTTGAGAAACGATGCAATGTGCAGGCGCAGCATTTGCCCGCAGTGATTCACCACATCGGAGAAATGGATCCGGGAAAAATCGATCCCGCCGGACTCCTCTATCTCGAAAATCGCTATGTCGTACCGGGCGGAAGATTCAACGAGATGTATGGGTGGGACAGCTATTTCATTATTCGCGGGTTGGTGCGCGACGGCAGAATCGACCTCGCAAAAGGCATGGTGGAGAATTTCTTTTTTGAAATCGAACACTACGGCGGAGTGCTGAACGCGAATCGTACTTACTATCTGACGCGGTCTCAGCCACCGTTTTTAACATCAATGATCCTGGCGGTCTATGACGCGCAGAAAGCAGGCGGCCACGCGAACAACGAATGGCTGGCGAAAGCGTACGACTATGCCGTGGAAGATCACGAACTCTGGACGAGTGAACTGCATCGCGCCGGATCGACGGGTCTCTCGCGCTACTACGATTTCGGTAACGGCCCCGCGGCGGAAAGTGTAAAAGACGAAACGGGCCACTATCGTCAGGTGGCGGCCTATTTTCTGCAGCAAACTGACCTCGGACGTGATTACGTTCTGGAATCGACCGCAGCCAAGCCTTCGCCGCTGACAGCCGGGTCGCTGTTCGCGCTGCAGATTTGCGACGTAGCCAAGACCATGGCCTCTCCCGCTTGCGATCCAGCTGGAACGGTGGCGCTCAGCGCGGACTACTACAAAGGCGATCGCGCCATGCGCGAGTCCGGGTTTGATATTTCCTTCCGCTTCGGTCCTTACGGAGCAGCAACGCACCATTACGCTCCCGTCTGCCTCAACAGCCTGCTCTACAAGACCGAAACGGACCTCGAACAAATGAGCGCAGAACTGGGCCGCAAGGAAGAATCGGAAAAGTGGCGGCAGCGCGCCGAACAGCGAAAAGCTGACATTCAAAAATATCTTTGGGACAGCGAGCGAGGTCTTTTCTTCGACTACAATTTCGAGAAGCAAACGCGCTCGACGTACGAATATGTGACCACGTTTTATCCGCTGTGGGCAGGGATTGCGACTCCTGAACAAGCGCGCTCTGTAATGGAGCACGTCGGCAAGTTCGAACAGCCCGGCGGATTGGTGATGAGCCCCTACGAAACGGGCGGGCAATGGGATTTCCCGTATGCGTGGGCGCCAAATCAATTGATGGCCATCGAAGGCATGCGCCACGCGGGATTCAATGACGACGCGAACCGACTATCCTACAAATTCCTTTCGATGGTAATGGAGAATTTCAAGCGCGATGGCACAATTCGCGAGAAATACGACGCCGTGAAGCGCTCTTCGGAAACGCAGGTAAGCGCAGGCTATCACATGAACATCGTGGGTTTCGGCTGGACGAACGGCGTGTTTTTAGCGCTTTTGCACGAATTGCCAGCAACAGATATCGCCCGGCTCAGCAAGGAACAGGATCAACCGCCGGGCACAGTGCATTAGATCTTCGCACCTCGACCCAATATTGTTCACACTTCCGGTGAGCGGATTAATTCGAGTCTGGCCTCATCGCGCGCGGGAGTAGCCCCCGTTTGCCCGGCAACCCACGAACCCATGCGATTGGCCGCTTCGTTCATCGTCGCAAGCGAATCGCGCCGCAGATAGTGATAAACGAGTGCCGCAGTGAACGCATCGCCCGAGCCTACCGTGTCCGCCACCTGCACTCGAATCCCGGGATGCTCGTGCTTGGCATATTCGCTCACAAGCAAACTTCCCGCCGCACCGCGCGTGATGCACACAAGTTTTATGTGAAATGTATGCCGGAGCCACTGCGCTGCGGACTCTTCATCGTAAAACGGAAAACCCAGCAACTGCACAACGGTCGGCAACTCATCATTGTTGAGCTTAATGATGTCGGCGTGTTTCGCGGAATCGGCAAGAATTTGTGCGGTATAAAAGACTTGGCGGAGATTGACGTCAAAAACCCGCGTGGTTTCCGGCCGGATTGTTTTCAAAAAGGAAAAGATGGTCTGGCGCGACTGCGGCGACCTCTGCGCCAGAGAACCGAAGCACACTGCGTCGGCTTTTTGTGCCAATGATTGCCACGCGGACGTCCATTCGAACGCATCCCAGGCCACGGGCTCTGCGATTTGAAACGTCGGCTGGCCCTTCGCATCCACTTCGACCTGAACGACTCCTGTGCGATAAGTTGGATCGAACTGTATGCAGGAAGTGCCGAGACCGAGGTGCTCCAGGCGGCGTTTGGCCTCTTCGCCCAGATCATCGTTGCCGACGCGGCTTGCAACGATGCCCTCATCCCCCAAAAGATTCGTCATGTACGCGAAGTTTGCCGGCGCGCCGCCAAGTTGGCGGCTCTCCGGGAAAATGTCCCAGAGCAATTCGCCCAGTCCCACTGTCGTGAACCTTTTCATGGACGACCCACGTGCCCCGAGCAGTACGACACTTTCTCGCAGCCCTCCACGGCATCTCTTTTCTGTTCAGCTAACGGCTTAGGATCCCAAGTGCTAATGCCATATCGAGCCCAATTTCCAAATCGAGAGCGAAAGCACTTTGCTCTGCCCTTCGTTCGAATACAACTCAATTCCGTCGCTTCCGGGCGAAGGGTAGACGCGGTCTGTCAAAACCACTTCGCCATCGTTGACGAAGACTTCCACACTGGAGCGATCCAGAAAGATATGCAGCTTCACTCGAGAACTCTGCCGCAAGGCCGCGGTATGCCGTCCGGGAAATTCTCGCGCGAAAGAGACTGCTCCCGAGCGGGTCCGGTCCACAAACACTTCCTTATTTTCAGGAGTGAAACCCACAACTGTTTCTTCCGTTTGGCCTTTTCGCAGTCGAAATCCTGTCTCCTTGGCGTCTCCCGGTGCCAGCTCCACTTCGATTTCAAGCGTATCTCCCCGCACATTTGCCAAGTGCATCGCTTGCGCTGCTATCGGAATGGAAACGTTCGAGAGATGAAGGAATTCTCGTTCGCGCAGGGATTTCGTTTCGGCGATGGGCTTTTGGATCAACCGGACTCCGTCCCGAAACTGGGCCACGCTCAGTTCGCGTGGCAGCGACTGTCCCCCGCGCCAAATCGCCGTTGGCTCGCGATTCGCGTATTGCCAATTGCTGATCCATCCGATCCATATTCTCCGCCCATCCTCGGCCGGAAGATCCGAATACGAATTCGTCGCGTAGAAATCCTTGCCATAGTCGGCCCACAGCTCTGTTCCCGCCCGAGTTTCATTCACAAAGTGCGTTCCGTCAAAGCTGCCCACAAAATACCGCGTCCCCGCGCCGTCAGCAGGAGCGCCAGGGTTGCGATTTACTATCAGCACCCACTTCTCGTTCTTAGGATCGCCATCAACAGGCAATTCGAATAGATCAGGGCACTCCCACTGCCCCTTGTCATTCCCTTCGATTTCAAACGAGCTGCGGAAAGTCCAATCCTTCAAATCTCGCGAATCAAAAAACACTGCTTTTCTCTCATCAGCCAGAACTGCGACCATCACCCATTTCTTCTCAGCCTCATACCAAAATACTTTGGGATCTCGAAAGTCAGGCTTCTTCAAATCCGCGATGGGATTCCCCGCAAACTCCTTCCAAGTGCGTCCCCGGTCGTTGCTAAACGCGAGGTGTTGTCTTTGTATATTCGCTCCGGCCGCCGTATAGATCGCAATCAAACAAGAGGCATCTCCGGCCTCCGTGCTCACACACAATCCGCTCGCGTTGTGCCAATCCACTACCGCACTTCCGGAATAAATCATGTACTGCCCCGGGACTTCCGGAATCGCGAGAGGCAAATTCTTCCAGTGCAACATGTCCGAGCTGACCGCGTGTCCCCAGCTCATATGGCCCCATTCCGTTCCCTGCGGATTGTACTGATAGAACAGATGGTATTCGCCTTTGTAGTAGACGAGTCCGTTCGGATCATTCATGAAGTTTGCTGGAGGAGTGAAATGAAATTGCGGCCGCCACGGTTCGTCGTAGGTTTTCTGCGCAAGCACCACGCAAGCGGACAGCGGAAAGATTGACAACGTAATTATTCCCGCCCTGCGAAACAATGTCCTAAACAGCTTTATGGCATGGGGCATCGTCTTCAAGGCTTCGAATTCTGCCCTTGCTCCAATTTGGCGGCCACCTGGAGTTCCCGGTCTGCCTCTTCGTTCTTGCCCAAATCCCGGTAGGCCAGGCCCAATAAGTGGTGTGGAACGGGGTTGTTAGGATCCATCGCAAGCGCGCGCTGCAGTGCGCGCACGGCAAGTTCCGTCTCGCCTTTCCTCTCTAAAACTTTGCCGAGGAGAATGTACGGCCCCGTGGAAGTGGGGTCCAGCCAAATCGAGCGTTGCAGAAGCCGTTCCGCTTCATCGAATCTCTGCACGCGTGAATAACCATCCGCAAGTTTGTAATACGCGGTGGCGTTGCCGGGATTGATCTCCAGCTCTTTGCGGAACTCCGCGATGGCATCCTCTATTTGAGAATGATAGAGGTACAGTTCCCCAAGAAGCTGGTGCACCAGCGGAAGTTTCGGATCGAGTGCCACGGCTTTATGCGCATACTCTTCGGCCACAGGAGCGAAATCCTGCCGTAGCAGCATACGCGCCGTAAACAAGTAGCTCGCGGCAGATTCCGCGGGCACATCGAACATTTTCGCAAAGGCTTTTCGTGCCTTGGGATAGTCCTTCGTCTGGATATAGCAAATCCCAAGGATGTATGAAGCATCGATATTCGCGCTGGCGAACCACGTCTGTACTCTTTCAAGCTCGGGAATCGCTTCCGCAGGCCGTTGACTCAGGTAATATGACAAGCCCAGTAGCTGTTCGGCTTCTGCGTCATCCGGGGCCGCTTCCCGTGCCTTTTTCAGATAAAAAATGGCGTTTGCGAAATTGCCGCTCCTGTAATACGCAGCTCCCAGTTCGTGATCAAGGCCTTTCATTCCCGGATGCTTGGCCTCCAGGTCATGTAGCGCCAAGAGCGCGTCATCGTATTTGCCTTGCGCCAGAAGATGGTGAGCCAGATCGAAATCGGCACCAGAACTTGGCGATACGTTTTGCGATGAGCCGGGAGCAACAGCCGTAGAAGGGTCTTGCGGCGCCCGACTAGTCTCCGCTCGTGTCAGCGTGGCGCTTGAAAATAAGCCGCTCAAGATTGCGACCGAAATTCTAACGACTCTAAGCATGAGCAAGCCCCTAACAGCATTCGAAAACGATTAGAACATAAAAAACGGGGAGCCCGTGAGGGCTCCCCGTCCGTTTTGGGGTGTTGTGTTGTTTTGTTAGAAAATAAATTTAACGCCGAACTGCAGCTGGCGCATGCCAATAGGAGCACCGGGGGCGGAATCCGCCTCGATGTCCGTGATCTGGCCCGCGCTCGGTGCACCAAAGCAGTCGATACACTGGTTGCCCGGCAAGGCCAGCACGGGATGGTTGAACAAGTTGAACGCATCAAAGCGGAACTGCGCTTTGTAGCGTTCCGTTATGTTGAAGGTCTTCGTCAGCGTCATGTCATCGTAGAAAGCGTGCGGGCCTCGATAAGAGTCGAATCCGAGATTCCCGATTTGGCCGCAGGCCGGTAGCGCAAACGGACCGGATGTCGGTCGCCCTAGTGAGCAAGAATTCGTTCCAATTTGACCCGGCGTCAGGTTATAGGTAAGCGGCGCCGTAGGGGTGAAGTAATACAATCCGCACGGCCCAACCGGGATCGTCTTGCAACCCGAAGTCACTTCATGCGGGCTAACGCTTAGTTGTTGTCCGTTAAGGACGTTTGGACGGCATGGTCCAGCATCTGTGACTTCGCCGCATTCCGAAATGCTCGGCGTCCACGGAAGACCGGTGCCGTAGGTCGTGGTGTTGGAAATCTGCCAACCACCTACCAGCAGATCCATCGCGCGACCTGAGTCGCCTAGGAACTTCTTGCCTCGTCCGATCGGCAATTCATAAATGGTATTGACGACAACCACTTGGTTGCGATTGAACGGGTTCGGACCATAAGCAACGGCCGGATTTACGGAGTAATACGTCGAGTCATAGGCATTGGCGTGAGAGAAGGTGTAATGTGCGAGGAACTGCAAGCCCCAACTGATACGTTTCTCAAGCTTGATCTGGAGTGCCTCGTACTCGTTGCTCGCGTCGTTTCCGAAGTAGTTGTTGACATCTCCCGAGCAGCACGGAGGCGTCGGGAGCGTTTGACCATTGGGGAAGCCGGGACTCGGCGGCACGAAGTACGTAGATCCGGGATAGCTAAATGCTGGGCTCCCGTTCAGAAAGTACTTCCGACGCTCGTTTGCTGGCAATAACGGATTAAATCCTCCCAGGACCGCCACCACGTCAGCCCCTGGGCAGGTAGCTGGAGGTACCACCGTCACCGAGCAGCCTGCGGTTACGACGTTCGTGCCCGGACCAACCGCGACTTCGTTTATGTTGTACGATGGCCCCGTCCCGGCAAACATGTGCGTTCCCTTGTTGCCCAGATAGGTGACAGTTAGGTTCAAAGTCGGAGTGATCTGCCTCTGAACCGAAGCATTCCACTCGTCAAGCGTGGGGAGCCGCTGAACCCTCGGCCGAATATACGGATTGGCAGTGCCATCTGGACCAAACAAGGGAAGCGTGCCAGGTGGCGTGCCCGCCCCGATGTCATTTAGAACTTCCGTGAAGGGGTATGCCGGTGGTCCCACTCCCAGGGTGAAAACCGCGCTGCGATTATTTGTAGCTGCCGGGTTTAAGTTATTGTCTTGGATGGATTGGTTCGCAAGGACCGGCAGGTTTTGTGTAACGGCATGGCCAAAGTTCGACCCGAATACGCCGATGTCAAAACTGCGACCGTAACCCATCCGAAGAACGGTTTTTGAATCCAATTGATAAGCAAGACTGACGCGCGGAGCGAAAGCTTTCAGTGTGTTTTGGACGTTGCCGCTGTCTGAAACATTGCCGTTGCCAGCGATCAGCAAAGTGCCGTTATTCAAGTCCGCAAAACCGGCATTGTTCTTCGCGGTAACAGCCTCCGGAAAATAAATTTCCCAGCGGAGGCCATAAGTCATCGTGAGCTTGGAGCTGATGCGCCAGGAGTCCTGACCATAATAGAAGGTACGCCACTGGTGACCCACGGCGTTATCGGTCGTGCTGACGAACCGTTGGAACGAAGTGACGTCCCCCAAGAGGAAGGTGGCCAGCGACAGGCCAAAGCTGGAACCATTGCCGGTATCGCCTTGATCGAAGTTCAAGAGACCAGTGCGGCTGTTATCGCTGGGAACGCGCAGGTTGGTGGCGTAGCGGATATCCGCGCCGAACTTGAATTGGTGATTGCCAAAAATCTTCGTCCAGTTATTTACAAACTGGATTTGACGTTCTCTTTCAATCAGCGGGCAGTTGCAACGCCCGATGTTCAGTCCATCCCCGAAATTGGAGGGGCTGCCGTTCCCGGTGAAAATGAACCCCGAGGTACCGCCCGTGTCAGTCGTATTCGGTATGTTTAGGCCAGGAAAACCAAAGGCTGTCATGGGAGTCTGATTAGCGTCTGAGTAATGAGTTAGCGGATTATACTGGAACCAACCGATGCGGAAGTCGGTGAGCCAGTTCGTGCCGAGGGCTTTCGTGAAACCACCGGCCACGCTGTAGTTATGCACGTCGGAGCTGCCATTCAAACCTCCTGGCCCAAACCCAGTCCCCCCGAGCGCGCCAAGGCCACCCAGGCCAGACAAGTTGAAGTAGTCGAGGCTGAAACGTCCGAAAACCTGGAAGCCGTGAGGAGCACTGTAATCAATGCGCGTGTCGAACGAGTATTGATTGAAGGGACCAGATCCCGTTGACACGAAATTGTTGGTAACGCCGGGGGACGTGGGTGTCGGGAATTCCTCGAGCACTTTGCCGATATTGGGATTCCTCGCCTGGAGCACGCTGACCGGTATCATGTTGTTCGGGAAAGGGGTCCGTCCGGTACCATCCAGCGGGTTACCGGTAGCAGGGTCGAATATCTGGCCAGCGGGAGCTCCGTTTATGGTGCCAAACGCATTCAGATACTGGCTCAAGTCGCACATGCCCCCAGCGTTCTTGGTGGGATCGCAAGTCTGTAGGACCGTCGCGGTCGGGATCGTGTACAAGTTCGTGATGCCCTGAATCTGCTTGGTACCTTGATAATCACCAAAAAAGAAGAGCTTGTCCTTAAAGATGGGGCCACCGACGGAACCCCCAAATTGTTTCCAGTTGGCGGCAGCGAGAGGAACGCCGGGCTTGTTCGTAAAGGGATCGCGTGCTTGCTGGTCGCTGTTGCGGTAGTAGTAGAAGCCAGTGCCGTGGAAATCGTTTGAGCCGGACTTGATCTGTACACCGATCGTGCCAGCGGTGGCCTTGCCCGATTCCGCGTCATAATCCTGAAGCGCGATCTTCACTTCCGCGATCGCGTCAAGGTTTGGGTTAACGACGATAATGCCAAGGATGGGATCCTGGTTATCCGTGCCGTCCAGTTGGAAGTTCGTGCCCGAGAAGTGCTGCCCATTCACTTGAATCTGCCCGCCGCCTTGTGGGTTTTCCGTGGCAGCATGGTTGAAACCCGGCAATTTCTGCGTGCCCGGCGAGAGCAACTCGAAGCTTGTGAAGTTGCGGTTAAGGACCGGCAAGTCTTCCACATACTTCTGGCTGAACTGCACGTCTACGTCCGCGCGGTCCGTCTGGAGTTGAGGGATCTCGCCCGTCACCTCGACGGTCTGCGTCACCGCTCCGACTATGAGGTGTGCATCGACGGTTGCGGCGGTGTCGGCATTAAGAATCACACTGGGTATTTCCGTTATCTGGAAACCAGTGGCCTCGACGTGTACTTTGTAGGTGTCCGGAATTAAGTGCGTGACGGAGTAGTTTCCGCTCTCATTTGTGGTCGTATCGTACGTGAAGCTCTTTGTCGTCGAAGTTACAGTTACTTTGGCTCCGGCAACGGCGTTGCCTTGGGGGTCCGTAACTGTTCCGATAATGCTTCCAAAAACCGCCTGCCCTGACGTTGTCGAAGTATTCAGCAAAATCGAGCAAAACAAAACCGCCAACCCTAACACTACAAGTCGCTTTGCCATCCCACCCCTCCTCGCAGATCCGTTTCCCCATCTCTTCCTTCACGGCCTAATCATTCAGGAGTCGGCCCCCAACTTGGACAGCGACAGCCACAGCTCGGCCAACTCCCGTGCACTTTCGATTTGGTTGAATGTTAGTAAGGAAGGCTGCGCCCAAACTCCTGAAGAAGAAGCCAGGCTCAACCTTTAAAGGCACCCCCAAGATACAATCCAGCGCCCTCGACTTGCGCCGCGCACTAAATGCACCCGACCGATTAAGGCCACCGCGTCCGCCCCTGACGCACCCTGCGCGTCGGCACCACTGCACATGCGGATGATGCGGCTATATTGATGCGTACTATTCGTTTTTTGGGTTCCTGTTAGAAGTCTCAATGCGTCTGATACGGTTACATCAAATAACTCTCCATATTGCATAGAGATGCGCTGCTTGTTACACTCCTGTTACTCCAACGTATCAAGGACCCTCGTGAGCGAACGGGAGCAACTTCTCGAGCAAATTAATCGGCTCGTCGGGAGCCACGCTCTACATGGCTCGGAGTCTCTGTGCAAGTTGCTTCGTTATTTGGCGAAGCATGCCGTAGATCATCCAGGCGCTCCCATCAAGGAATTCCAAATCGCGACCGAAGTTTTCGGTCGCTCCCCCGACTTTGACCCCCAACTCGACTCCATGGTCCGCGTCCAGGCGGGACGTCTGCGCTCTAAGCTCACCGAGTATTACAATGCGGATGGCGTCGAGGACGACATTGTGGTGGAACTTCCCAAGGGCACCTACGTCCTTTCCTTTCACCACCGCAGCCCTTCCGGCGCAAAGTCTTCCGCGGGCGGATCGAATGAGTCAGTCACCAAGGCAGCTCTAGAGAAAAGCACGGAGCGCAGGTGGGGGACAGAGGTCATTTCCCTCTCCATCTTCCTGGCTGCGGCCATTACGGTCATCGTCTGGCTGCTGGCGACTCGCACTTCGGCTCCCGTGGGCCTCGCAAGTGGAGACGAACCCGTGCCAGCCGCTTTTCGCGTCTTTTGGCGGGGGTTCACCTCGGGACCGGAAGTGCCTTGGGTCGTCTTCAGCAACGCTGCCTTTGTCGGCCGGCCCGAAACGGGCATGCACTACCGCGATGCAGCGCGTGACGGAGACGCCTATATTCTCGACCACTATACCGGCGTCGGCGAGGTCTTGGCCGTTCACGAACTCGATCGCGTTTTCGGCCTCCTCCACCGCAGCATCCGGCTCAAGCGAGGAAGCCTCTTTTCGCTGGACGACGCCAAAAACAACAATTTGATTTTTATCGGCTCGCCAGTTGAAAATCTTTCGCTGCTGGAAATTCCAGGCACTCAGGAATTCGTCTTCGAGCAGATCACCTCCGGTCCTCGTAAAGGCGACCATGCCATTATCAACAGGCACCCCCAACCCGACGAAGGAAAGGAATTCTTTGCGACTCCTTCCGGTGTGCCTCTCACCGAGGACTACGCTGTCCTCGGGCTCGTGAAAGGGATGAATCAGGGTCAATCCGTCCTGATTCTCGCGGGAAACACCACAATCGGCACGCAAGCCGCTGTTGAGTACGTCTGCAGGCAAAGTTCTGTCGAGGAACTGCTCTTGCGACTTTCCGTTTCTCAGAACGGCGAGCTAAAGCCGTTCGAAGCCGTCATTCGAGTGAAAGTCGCGCGCGGCGTGCCGGTAGAAACCGAACTGGTGGCCATCCGCAAATCCCCGATTTAGTGGCCGCGCGGCGCATCCAACCCCAACACTCCTTCACACTTGCGCCAGAACTCCGGACTATATTTCCCGGGCAATGAAGAACAAATTCGTCGTCGATGACGTGCTCGGCCACTTTCCTGTTGTTTTCCCAAAGGAGGTGTGTCATCCTTCCTGTTGGAAACCAAAATGGCGGTGCTATGAAACAAAAAACAGACGTCCTGCAAGGCACACTGGCATTGATGGTCCTCAAGACTCTCGATGTCCTGGGACCGCTCCACGGCTATGGAATCGCGCGGCGCATCGAGCAGATCAGCGGCGATCTGCTTGCCGTAAACCAAGGAACTCTTTATCCCGTGCTGTTGAGGCTCGAGCAGGAAGGCGCGATCGCATCCGAATGGGGCGCCTCAGAAAATAATCGCAGGGCGCGCTTCTATCGATTGACACGTGAGGGGCGAAAACACTTGCAGGCCGAAACGCAGGATTGGCAACAAACGGCGGCGATCATCGGTCGGTTCTTCGAAGTAAAACCGGAGGACTTGTGATGAGATCTCTGAAGCGGTTTTTCACCCGGCTGTTCAACTCCGCAACTTTGCGCGCACAAGAAGAGCGATTGAAAGAGGAGATTGGGGAACATATCGCTCTGCAAACCGCCGAAAATCTTCGCGCCGGTTTATCACCCATCGAGGCACGACGCCAAGCCATGCTGAAGTTTGGCGGCGTGGAGATGATGAAAGAAGACTATCGTGCCGAGCGCGGACTGCTATGGATCGAGAATTTGGTGCGGGACATCCGCTTCGCTCTCCGCATGTTGCGCAAGTCTCCCGGCTTTACTGTTGTTGCCGTGGCGACACTGGGGTTGGGTATCGGCGCCAACGCGGTTGTTTTTAGTGTGTTGAATGCGCTGATCTTGCACCCGCTGCATGTACCGCAAGCGGAGAGCCTCTACGGAATCCAGCATGGAAACGAAGCTTCTTCGTATCAATCCTATCCGGACTATATCGATCTACGCGATCGCAACCGCAGCTTTGACGGTCTCGCAGCGTATGACGCCGCCCAGGTAGGCCTGGACGCCGGCGAAAATCCATCCAGCGTCTGGATCGAACTCGTGAGCGGGAACTACTTCGACGTATTACGCCTTCAGCCGTATCTTGGCCGTTTCTTCCACGCGTCCGATGATCGTGGCCCGAATAGCGCCCCATACATAGTTCTCAGCCACGACTATTGGCACACTCATTTTCAGGATGACCGCGGCGTCGTGGGCCGCATCGTTCAGGTGAATAAGCATCCCTATACCATCCTCGGTGTCGCGCCGCCCAGGTTTAACGGGACTCTGGTCTTTTTCAATCCTGGTTTCTTTGTTCCCCTCGTCAATCAGGAGCAGGTGGAGGGGGTGAACGATCTGAACGCGCGCGGCAAGCGATGGGTTTTCATGACCATGGGACATCTAAAGCCGGGAGTCACTCCGGCACAAGCTGTTGCCGATCTGAACTCCATTGGCTCCTATCTGGAAAAAACCTATCCCAAAGAAGATGACCAAAGAACTTTTACCTTGGCTCGCCCAAGTCTTTATGGCGACTATCTCGGCCAGCCCGTCCGCGCATTCATGACCGGATTGATGCTGCTGGCAGCGCTGATTTTGCTGGCCGCATGTGCCAACCTCGGCAGCCTGTTCGCCGCACGAGCCGCGGACCGTTCTCGGGAAGTTGCTCTGCGGCTCGCGCTTGGAGCGAGCCGCGCGCGCATTTTGCGGCAGCTCTTCACCGAAGCCGTTCTGCTTTCCCTGCTGGGAGGTGCGGTTGGACTTTGGGGCAGCGTGGCGCTATTGCACGGCCTAAGCGCGTGGCAGCCATTTTCCAGATGGCCTATCCAAGTGCCCGTGAATCCGGACGTCAATGTTTACGGAATCGCTCTGCTGTTGACTCTAGCCAGCGGATTCCTCTTTGGTGCTGTCCCGGTAAGACAGGTCCTTCACACCGATCCCTATGAAATCGTTAAGTCAGGATCAATCGCCAAGATAGGTACTCGCCTTACCATCCGCGACTTGGCGCTCGTTGTGCAAATTGCCATCTGCGCCGTGCTCGTCACTTCTTCGATGGTTGCCGTGCGCGGACTGCTGCACTCGCTGCACAGCAATTTCGGTTTTGAGCCCCACAACGCCCTATTGGCCGACACCGATCTCAGTATGAGTGGTTATCGCGGCGATAGCGTCCCCGAAATGCAAAAGCGGATGATCGATGCGGTGGAATCCATTCCTGGCGTAACGTCTGTGGGCTTAATTGACTGGGCGCCATTGGTCAGTGGCGGCGAAAGGGGCACGCATGTCTTTACCGACGCAGCCACAGATCTGAAGCCATCGAACTCCGCTGCCGACGCTTTCGCATTCAGCATATCTCCCGATTACTTCCACGCCGCGGGCACCTCCCTGATCTCTGGACGGACTTTCACGTGGCACGACGACAAAAACGCGCCCCCCGTGGCCGTGATCAACCAGGAATTTGCGCGCAAGGTCTTTGGCTCCGTAGCCATCGCCACGGGCCGGTATTTCAAGAACCAGGATGGAGCGCGCATTCAAGTGGTGGGCGTCGTAGAAGATGGAAAATATGACCGCGTCACCGAAGATCCGCGGGCGGCGATGTTTCTTCCTATCCTGCAATCACCATCGACTCAGACATATCTAGCCGTCCGCTCGGACCGCGATCCGACGCAACTCTCCGCAGCCATCAGAAGCACGGTGCGGGAGCTAGATGCAGGTCTGCCTCTTTATATTGGACCGTGGAACAAAGAACTGGACACTGCTCTGTTTGCCTCACGCATGGCCGCGATGACGTTGGGTGTCATGGGCGCAATCGGCGCCATGTTGTCCCTAACAGGCATCTTTGGAATGGCTGCGTACTCGGTCACCAAGCGGCTGCGCGAGTTGGGGATTCGTATGGCCCTCGGTGCGCAACCTAAGGAAATGTTACAGGCAGCGTTGGGCCGAGCATTCAAATTACTGTCTTTTGGTTCCGCAGCGGGATTGTTGCTCGGAATTTTGGCGAGCCGGGTGCTGGCTTCCATCGTGTCTCAAGCAACTCCACGCGATCCGCTGGTACTGGCCGGTGTTGTTCTGGCAATGTCATTGCTGGGTCTGCTTGCTACGTGGATTCCAGCACACCGCGCGCTCTCGATCGATCCCGCAATCCTGCTCCGCGAGGAGTGAATCGGCTCTGCTGATCGGCTCGTCGTCCGGACAGATCTTCTGACTATTCGTGGCGCAGGGCGACCATCGGATCGACACGCATCGCACGCCGTGCCGGAACGTAGCACGCGAGGGCGACCACGACTCCCAACAATATCGGGATGCAAACAAATGTCCATGTGTCCGTAGGCCGAACACCATAAAGCAAACTCTGCAAATAGCGCGTAGCGCCCGCAGCAACAACGAGACCGAGCACGACTCCCGCCAGCGTAAGCACAAGGCCCAGTCTGGCCGTCAGCCACAGGATTTCGTGCCGTTGCGCTCCGAGCGCCATTCGTACTCCGATCTCATGCGTTCGCCGCGCGACTCCGTAGGCAACAAGCCCATACAGGCCGATGGAAGCAAGCGTAAGCGCAAGAAAACCGAAAAGAGCCGAAAGCGCCGCGACGAGACGCTCCTGATAGATCGTTCTATGGATTTCCTCCAACTGAGTCGTGACCTGCAGCATCAGAAAGTCCTTGTTGACCTGCGCGACAGCCTCGCGCACCAGTGAAACGAGCGATTTCGGATCACCCTCTGTCCGCAAGACAAAGGTCGAAAATCTGAGCCTATCCGGGGCAAAAACCATCGCCGCAGCCGCTTTTCGAATATTTTCGTACCTTGTGTCACCTACAACGCCAATGATTTGCCACTCAGGTGATTGAGATCTGCCTTCGGCTAGGACCCGCCCGAGTGGATTGTCGTTGCCAAATACCGTTCGAGCGAAAGTTCGGTTGACAACGATGGGTTTCGGTTCTGCTGACGATTCAAAATCGGCGCTGGTGAAAGTCCTTCCCGCAACCAGTGGAATCTTCATCGTTTCGAAGAACCCTGGCCCGACATTGAGAAGGTCCGATGAGGGAACGGAGGAAGAAGGCGCGCCAGGGAGGTGAAAATCGCCGCTGGAAACGCCGCCGCTCAACATCGGCCCGAGTGAATAACTGGCTGAAGTTACGCCGGGAAGTGCTGCGAAGCGATTTTGCAGTTCCCGGTTCAGTTTGTCACATCGTGGATCATCCATCGCCAACCCACTCGCCGTCATATCCACGTCGAAAAGAAGTAGGTTCGCGGTTTTGAACCCGGGGTCCGTCCTCTCCAGATTCAAAACCGTCCTGCCCAATAAACCCGCACCGACAAGAACTAAGATTGAAATCACGACCTGGGCAAGGACAAGAGCGGCGCTAAGTCGCGAGGATTGGCGGGGAGTCGTGCCGGACTGCGCGCCGGTCAGTTTCAAGATCGGAGCAACATCCACGCGAGCGCCGCGAAGGGCCGGAGCAAGGCCGAACAGAACCCCCACCAAGGTGCAAACGATTAAGGTGAAGCCGAGAACGTGCCAGTCTATTCCGGCATCGAGCTGGATAGGAACGAACGAATTCGCGGAAAGGAACGCAACCAACACCTTCGCTGCAAGTTGAGCGAAAAGGATTCCGAGCGCTCCGCCCGCAGCGGCCAGCATCAGGCTTTCCGTCAAGAGTTGCCGAACGATACGCGTCCGCGGGGCGCCGAGCGCGTTGCGCACCGCCATCTCCTTCTGCCTTGCCGATGAGCGCGCAAGCGTGAGCCCCGCCACATTTGTGCACGCGAGCAACAGGATTAATCCGACTGCGGTCATCAATAGGTAGAGTGGCTTTGCATATTCCGCCCGCAAAGACGCGAGTCCTTCGGCTGCTCTATAAACCGTGACTCTCGGGGTGTCATCCGGTTTGAAGATGGCTGCCGGGCCAGATGTTGTGCTTGGCACGAACATGGCGTTCAGTTCAGATTCCACCCGGCTGTTGGTTACGCCTGGCTTGAGTCGCGCGAGTACATAAAGCCATAGCGCATTGGGAGCTGTCCGGCTCGGCGCATGAGGACTTAGGATTGCTTCTGCAGCCAGGGGCGTCCAAAAATCCACCGGGACACCTGGATCAAAATCGGGGAAATCCTGACCGGTAACGCCAACAACGCGGAATGGCTTCAGATTTACGGTTGCTGTTTTTCCGAGAACCGCCGGATCGGCTCCGAGTTCGTTTTGCCAATAACGGTAGCTGAGAACAATTACGGGCGCGGCGCCGGAGACGTCATCGTTGCCCTCAAGTGTCCGCCCGATGGCTGCTCGCACACCAAGAGTCGAAAAAAAATCGCCAGAGACGTACATCCCTCGCAATCTCTGGGGCCGGCCCTCGACGCGAACAGTGGCGTTAACCCTGTTGAAAGAAAGCACGCCAGAAAAAACATCGTGCATTTGCCGAATCTGCTCAAACATCGGATACGAAAAAGAACAAGCCGTTGGTGAAACTGAGGATCTCCCTGACCCACTCGGGCAACCGCCGAAACGTGCAAAATAGACAGTGTGTGGCATGCTGCGCGCTGTCCACTGAAATAGAACGAGTTGCTGTGGATTGGGCACAGGCAAGGATCGCAGTCCTACAGCATTGATCAGGCTGAAGATCGTGGTGTTAGCGCCGATACCAAGAGCCAGCGTGAGGATAGCGACAACTGTGAAGCCTGGAGATTTGCGCAGCATGCGAAGACCAAAGCGAACGTCTTGCCGGAAGTGATCCCACAAGAGCCAGCGGCGTGATTCGTAGAATTGTTCCTTAGCCCTCGTGAGGTTGCCGAAAGCCCGCCGGGCAGCAGCTCGCGCTTCGTCTTCACTTAAGCCCTGTTCCCGCAAGCGCTCTGTCTCGAGATGGATGTGCGCTTCGATTTCCGCGCTAAAATCGTTCGTTTGGCGTTTGCGCCGGAACATGGGCTTAGCTCCTTTTCGTCTGAGGTCCCAGAATCCGCCCGATGGCTGCCGTCAGCCGCTTCCACTTCGTCGTTTCCTTCACTAGCTGTTTGCGGCCGGCAGAGGTCAGGGAGTAAAACCGCGCCTTGCGGTTGTTTGCGGACATTCCCCATTTGGCGGAGATCCAGCCCCGTTCTTCTAGCCGTTGCAGCCCCGGATAGAGCGCGCCATGTTCGACCAACAGTTCTTCTTCGGATGTTTGTTGGATCGCGCGGGCAATCCCTTGGCCGTGCTGCGATCCAAAAATCAGGGTGCGCAGGATCAGTAGGTCCAGAGTGCCTTGCAGCAGTTCAAGGCGGTCATTGACTTCTTGGGTAGACATGTAACCCAAGCATGCGCTCGCTTGGGTAAGATGTCAACCCCACAAAAAAGCGGTGTAAAAGCGCATCGGCTCCAGAATCATATTTAGATTCTTGTATCGCGGGATCGCCCAAGGTGACCCAGCCCCTCAGACCCTGCGATTGCAGGCGTGCGTTCGGCAATCGGGAAGTGATCGCCGCACTCAAACCGGTACATCATGAATGTTCACGGGGCCGTTTTTCCGGTAAATGACCGCCGCCGCGGCAGGGCTATCTTGGGCGGCAGCCATGTGCACACGCGCTACTGGCCAGCTGGTTTCAAATGGGGGTCTAGTTCATACGCTTGCCGAAATTCTTTGGCCGATTCTTCCTTATTCCCTTTTCTCTTCAAAGCGATTCCTAACTGGTAGTGTGCGGGAGCATACGCGGGCAACGACTGAATGGCTGCGCGGAATTGCGAAATCGCGCCATCCAGATCCCCTGCGTTCAAGAGCTTACGGCCGGAGTTTGTCGCGAACATTGCCGCCTGCTCGCTCGACTTCTGTTTCAACAACTCCATTCCCGTGCGGCTCTCCGCCGCGGCTCCGTCCGCATCACCAAGTTGCCGCAACACCGCCCCAAGATTCGTGTGCGCACCCGCAAAATCCGGCTGTAAACGGATGGCTTCCCGCAGCGCATCGGCCGCCGGCTGCAAGTCCCCTTTCTGCTTCAATACAGAACCCAGCGTGTAGTAAGCCTCCGCATAGTCAGGCTTCGCCTGGACGGCCCCGCGGAGTTCCTCCGCTGCCGCCGCAAATTCCCCCTGCTGCCACAGCGTCACTCCAAGCGTGTAGTACGCATCCGCCAGCTTCGGGTCGAGTTCTTCTGCTTTCTTTAATTCGACAATCGCTTCCGGCAAGTGATCTTTCATCTTCAGGGCCAGGCCCAAATCGTAGTGAAACGCGGCGTCTTGTGGCGCAAGTTTCAGCGCGGCCTGAAAATGCATTACTGCGGCATCAAAATCCGTCTTCTGTAAATAGGCAGCGCCCAGATTTCCCTCGTATCCCGCGTCATTTGGTTTCAATTTCAGAGCCGTCTGAAATTCCTGAATACTGCCTCCCGCATCGCCAACCTGCAGCAGGGCCAGGCCCAAATCGTTGCGCGCATCCGCACTTTCGGGTCTGATCTTCACCACTTGCCGGAAGGCCGTTATCGCATCTTCTCCATTGCCGGAGCGCTGCAGCAGAATTCCCAAATGTTTTTGCGCGTCGGCATTGTTGGGATCTAGTTTTGCCGCGTACTGAAATTCCTGTAACGCCGCAGAGGCCTCGCCTTTCGATTCGAGCGTCAGTCCCAAATAATAATGTGCCAGCGAATTATCCGGCTCCAGGCCAGTGGCCGAGCGCAATTCAGACTCCGCTTCCGCGATGTTCTTTTGCTGTAAAAGCAAAACACCCAGATGCAGATGAGCTCGCGCAAATTTCGGCTGCACCTTCAGTGCTTCAGAAAACTCTCCCGCCGCTTCCTCTATTTTCGATTGTTGGGCCAGAACCGAACCAAGATCATCGTGCAGCTCCGGCCGGTTCGCTTCGAGCGCAATCGCGCGCTTCAGTTCCTCCATGGCACCCGCGGAGTCGCCGGCGTGAGAGAGCGCTTGGCCCAGGATGTGGTGTGTCTCCGAATTCGCGGGAGCGAGTCTCACCGCCTCGCGCGCCTCGCCAACAGCACCCGGCGCATCTCCCTTCTGCAGCAGTGCCCGGGAATAATTCAAGTGCGCTTGCTCAAAATTCGGATTCCATTTCACTGCCGCTTTGAACTGAGCAATCGCGGCGTCAATTTCACCTTGCGCGAGCAATACCCATCCAAGTGAGTTGTGCGGTTCAGAGCTCCGCGGAATCAGGCGGACCGTCTTTTCAAACGCCGCTCGCGCACCGGCCAGATCCTGTCTCTGCAGCGCGTCCAGCCCTTGGTTGTAAAACGAATTTGCAGCCGCCGCGTCGGCATCTGAATTCGCATTCTTCGTTTGCGCGCGTCCAACCGCGCACACGAGGAGAACCGCCAGCAGCACCACACCAACTCTCAACCCGGCACGCAACCCGCCAGGAAATTCGAATGAGTGCACGTGAATTCTCGTAAGAAGCTCCAAGTAAAATCGCCTGCGCAATACAGCCCTGATTCATTACACCAGATGGCACCAGCCAACGCTTCCTTCAATGCTCCGCCTTGACCCTGCCTAACCCGCACCTTAGTATGCCAAGAGTTCATGATTTCCGGTCCGACTCATCGTTCGCTCCAGCGATTCAAAGTCTCCTGCATTTCGCTTGTCCTTCTTCTGCCTCTTTCCATTCTCTTCAGCGCACACCAACTTCCTAATAGCAATCCAAAGCCCCTCGCCCATTTCACCGACATCGCCAAAAATGCAGGCCTTACAGATCCCGTCGTTTTCGGCGGCGTAAACTCCAAAAAATACATCATTGAAACCACGGGAACGGGCGTCGCCATCTTCGACTACGACAACGACGGCTGGCCGGACATCTTCATCGTTAACGGCACAAGCTTCGATACCTCCCCAGCAAGAGCGTCCACGAGCCATCTCTATCACAATAATCACGACGGCACTTTCACCGATGTCACAAAAAAGGCCGGTCTCACTCACACCGGCTGGGGCCAGGGTGTCTGCGTCGGCGACTATGACAACGATGGCTGGGAAGATCTCTACGTCACTTACTACGGAAAAAATGTGCTCTATCACAACAACGGCGACGGAACCTTCACTGACATAAGCGAAAAAGCTGGTGTCTCTGGCTCCGGCAAGTCCTGGGGCAACGGTTGCGCTTTCATCGACTATGACCGCGACGGACACCTCGATCTGATGGTCGCCAACTACGTCGACTTCGATCTCTCCACCGCGCCCGCTCCGGGTGAACGCGCTTCCTGCATGTGGAAAGGTGCTCCGGTCATGTGCGGTCCGCAGGGGCTGCCTGCCGCGAAGAATATTCTCTATCACAACCGCGGCGACGGCACCTTCGAAGACGTCAGCGCAAAATCCCACATCGATAAAGCCGATGGCCACTATTCACTAAGCGTCTCCACCCTCGACTACGACGACGATGGCTGGCCCGATATATTCGTCGCGTGCGACAGCACTGCCAGCATTCTCTATCACAACAATCGCAATGGCACGTTCACCGACGTCGCCATCACCGCCGGCGCCGCCTTCAACGAAGACGGCCGCGCCCAGGCCGGCATGGGCTCAACCGTTGCCGACTTCAACGGTGACGGCAAGCTCGACATCTTCAAAACAAATTTCTCCGACGACACCGCCACTCTCTATCGCAACAACGGCAACGGTACTTTCGACGACGTCACCTATCCCGCCGGCCTCGGCCTCAACACAAAATATCTCGGCTGGGGCGCTATGTTTTTCGATTTCGACAACGACGGCTGGCCCGATCTGCTCCTCGTCAATGGCCACGTCTATCCCGAAGTCGACAGCCAGCATCTCGGCAGCACCTTCCAGGAACCACGTATCCTTTATCACAACAACGGCAACGCCACGTTTACCGACATCTCAGCTGACGCCGGCCCCGGCATCACCACCGTAAATTCTTCCCGCGGCCTCGCCATCGGCGATTTGTGGAACGATGGCCGTCTTTCCGCCGTCATCAGCAACATGAACGCCCCGCCTAGTCTTCTCGTCAACGACGTTCGCACCTCCAATCACTGGATTGCGTTTCATCTCGTCGGGAATTCTTTCGCATCTGCTTCATCGCCGATGAGAGCATCCACGCCTGCCGCGCCACTTTTCAAATCTAGCCGAGACGCCATCGGAGCGCGCATCACCATGAAAGCCGGCTCGCGTCTTTTCGTCGACGAAGTTCGCAGCGGCTCCAGCTACGATTCGAACAGTGACATGCGCGTCCACTTCGGCCTGGGCGCAGCCACTAAGCTCGACTCGGTGCAAATCCGCTGGCCCAGCGGCCTAGTGGAACAATTCGACAATCTCGCGGTCGACAAGATTCACACGCTGAAGGAAGGCCCCGGCGCAGCCATCAAGCCTCAACAGCAAAAGTAGCTCGCTGCTTTTCACCAGCCATATTAAAATTCGCTTGTTCTCCGTGCCGCCGAAATGAAACCGAAATCCAAGCCCAAACAAAATGCCAAGCCTCAACCCAGGAAAGTCAGCAAATCGTTCGAAGCCACTCTCGAACGACTCCGTTCGAATCTCGGTTGGGTCGTCATCCGCATTCCGTTCAACGTGCAGAAAGTCTGGGGATCGCGCGGTCGCTTTCGCGTGAGAGGCGAAATCAACGGTTTCGCCTTTCGAACGTCGCTCTTCCCCACTCGCAAAGGGGAACACTTTCTCCTGGTAAACAAAAAGATGCAAGCAGGTGGACGCGTGGTCGAAGGCGCATCGGCGGAATTTCTTCTCGAACCCGACACCGAAGAACGCGTCGTTACACTCCCCGCCGAACTCAAACGCATCCTCGCCGAAGACCGTTCCTTGCGCCGCTGGTTTGAAACACTGAACTATTCCATTCGCAAGTGGCTCGTCGACTCGATCGCGCAGCCCAAGAGCGCCGCTGCCCGCGTCCGGCGCGCTGAGCAAGTCGGCGAGCAGCTTTTTTCTGTCATGGAAGCTGAGCGCGAACTTCCGCCTGCGCTACAGTTGGCTTTCACTCGCGATCCCCGCGCCCTCGAAGGTTGGAATCTCATGACGCCGAGATATCGCCGCGGATCATTATTTGCAATCTTTTACTATCGTTCGCCTGAAGCCCGCGATCGCCGCATCCAAAAGGTCGTCGATGAAGCTATCGCCCTCGCCGAGAAAAAATCAACTAAATGAACCGCCTCGCAGTCAGCCGCCGCCCGCTATTTCAAAACATCCGCCCCAGCTTTAGCACACTGCGCGTCTTGCGAGCTAGCCGCACCGGACACTCCGATCGCCCCAACGATCTTCCCGTCCATCACCAGTGGAATTCCTCCCTCCACGGCTACAACTCCTTTTAGCGTCAAAACTCGAAGCCCATCTCCGCCCGCCGCCAGCGTATCCTGGAACGCTTTCGTGGGCCGCTTGAAGAGCGCTGCGCATCGCGCCTTATCAATCGCCACATTCGCACTCCCCAATTGCGTGTTGTCCATTTTCTCGTAGTAGACGAGATTCCCACTGGTATCGACGATCGCCACTGCCATATTCCAGTGATTCTTCTCCGCCTCCGCCAAAGCTGGTGCTGCAACCTTCTTGGCATTCTCCAGACTCACGTTCGCACCATATGGGCTCGGCGCCTGCGCTGGGGCTGGCGCTTGCGTTTGCGCCCGCGCTATAGCCAAGCCGCAAAACAAAGTCACCGCCGCAACAATCGACCTCTCCACAGTTTTCCGCGACATCCTCTCTCCTCCTTTAGCTTCCGCAACCAAAACTCGCCGCCCCTCAACCTTTACGGCCCACCACTTTCCTGTCTGTCCTCGCGCTTGATCGAGACATAAATCGGCCCCGCCCCCAGCATACTCACCAGAAACCAGCTAAATCGTCCCGCCCGGCTCGTCGTCTGAAATTTCAGATGATCCCCAGCCGCCACATCCAGTTCGACGGTCTTCCAATTCCATGTATTGTCCACGCGCAATCGGTGGTGTCCCGCCGTCACTCGTATCGAAATCGTATCTCCGTAATACAATTCCCCAACGTTCTCTCCATCCATCTTCACGATGATTTGACGCTGCTGCACGTCCTCCGGCGATTTCCGCCGAATCGTGATGCTCGCCTGTCCGTCTGAAAACTCGGAATCCATCTACGCGCTCTCTTCCCAAGGTCATCGATGCTACTTCTTTCTGCGTGACACCAACAGCAATTCTGAAAACACTCGGCCGACTATTGCCATCCCGCAAACGTCTGCTACAATCCCGTCCATGAACCGACGCACATTGCTCCAATCGATTCCCGCAGCAGCACTTCTTCCAACGGCGGCCTGGGCCGCTTCCGCTACCAGCGACTCTTCTCCAAGTGGAGACTCTGCCGTGCCACAATCCTCCACCACGGTCTACGAGCTCCGTATCTACCACACGTACGAAGGCAAGCTGGACGATCTTCTTCGCCGCTTCCGAGATCACACCATGCAACTCTTCGAAAAGCATGGCATAAAAAATATCGCCTACTGGACTCCCACCGACGACCCGCTCAAAGGAAAAACGCTCGTCTACATCATCTCTCATCCCAGCCGGGAAGCCGCCACCGCCAACTGGAAAGCCTTCCAAGACGATCCCGAATGGAAACAAGTCCGCGACGCCTCCGAAGCAAACGGCAAAATCGTAGAAAAGGTCGACTCCACTTTCATGACGCTGACCGACTTCTCTCCGCCTATTCGCTAACTATTCTGCTTCCTACAAAACGAAAACCGCGGGTCGCATTTTTCGATTGTTCTTCTCTGTGCCCTCTGCGCTCTCCGCGACCTCTGCGTAAAATCCTTTCCCTCTATTTCGTAATCTTCGCAATAAATACCGAATAAGGCTCCATCGGCAACTCCATAAACATCCCCTTCAATTGTTTATGAAAACTAGTCAACAAAACGCTCACCTTTGGCTCCACAAATCCCGTCGCCGCTAGATCGAACCGCCCCTTCTGCTCCGCCGCGGACATATTGAGCATCACTAAGATCGCTTCACCCTTATACCGCCGCAGATATGCCAACACATTCGGGTTATCATCGTTAATCGAAACATAATCCCCATCTAAAAGCGCCGCCTCCGTATGCCTTAGCGCCAAAAGCTTCCGGTAGAAACTAAGAACGGATTCCGGGTCCTTCATCTCGCTCGCCACATTGTGAGTTATCGCGCTAGCCGGCACCGGCAACCACGGCTTCGCCACACTGAAACCCGCATTCGCTCCGCCATTCCACTGCATCGGTGTCCGCTCGCCATCGCGTCCTTTTTCGAGAGGCCAGCCAAGTTTGCCAATCGGATCCTGCACTTCGTCTTTGCTCTTCGGGTCGTTGTTCTCCATCCCAATTTCTTCACCGTAATACATGATCGCAGACCCGCGCAGCGTTAAATAAAGCGCCGCCATCATTTTCGCGATGTCGTCGTTGTGCGCTCCATCGGCATACCGCGTGTACGACCGCACGATGTCGTGATTTGTAATCACATAAACCGGCCAATGCCCAGTCGCATTCACCGCCGCAATATGCTTGCGATACTCATCCGCGGATAGCCCCTTAAATCCCGTCATCATTAAATCCATCGGCATCTGCAATTCGTCGTTCTTCGTGCCGTAGTAATCCTTCAACTGGTCGACATTGCTAGTCCACGTTTCCCCGATCAGTACCGAGCCATATTCATCCGCTACGGTCCGTAGCTTCCGCATCGCATCGTGCACCTCCGGCAACTTCTTGTCGTACTTCTCAACAACCCTGTGCCGCCCGAATTTGTCCTTACCAGGCAGCACAGGGTTGTCAGTAAGATTTGGATCTTCGTAAAGCGTATCCACGGCATCCAAACGAAATCCTGCCACCCCACGCTTGTACCAAAACCGCGTAACGTCCAGCATCGCCTTTTCCACCGCAGGGTTTCGCCAGTTCAAATCCGGCTGTTGCGGATAAAAATAATGGTAGTAATACTGTCCCGTCTTCGAATCGAACGTCCACGCCGCCGTTCCAAACGTAGAAAGCCAATTATTCGGCGGCTGCCCCGGCGCCTTGCCGTCGCGCCAGATGTACCAATCGCGATGCTCCGCAGTCTTCGACGACTTCGAATCGATAAACCATTTGTGCTGGTCCGAAGTGTGGTTCACCACGAAATCCAGAATCACCCTTATGTCTCGCTTCTTTCCCTCCGCCAACAGCCTGTCGAAATCCTCCATCGTCCCGTACATCGGATCGATCGCCTCATAGTCCGAAACGTCATAACCAAAATCCACCTGTGGCGAAGGAAAACACGGCGTAATCCAGATCGCGTTAATTCCCAGCTCTTTCAAATAATCCAGCTTCGAAGTAATCCCCTTCAAATCGCCTACGCCGTCATTGTTGCTGTCCGCAAAACTCCGCGGATAAATCTCGTAAAACACCGCACGCTGCCACCACTGATGCCCTTCCGCATCCACGCCCTTCTGTTGCGACTTCGCTCGTGGCGCAACCCCTAAAAGTCCCAGTGCCGTAATTGCTGTCAGCGCTGCTCCCAAGAGAGTGTTTTTGAAAAGAAGATTGCTCATCTGGTTCTCCAGCCTTGCTGCACGTCTCGCCTACCGTTGTATCGAGATATTTTTATTGCTTTAGAAATTTTCCAGGTACCTTTGCTGGGTGAAAAAAGATCACTACTCGCTGGTGCGGGTATTCTTCACCCTCTTTCCCTTCAAAATGAATTCGCACATTCGTTCCGCCGCTCGCATCCTTTACTAATTCCGCTCCGCGAACCGATTCGATCATGCCTGGGTTCCAAACCGCCAAGTCGTAGGTCGCTCCCGCTCGACCCGCCGTAACCAGTTCCATGGGCGCCGTCACATCTTCCATGTTCGCGGATAGGATGCGTAAGTCTGAGCTCGCGCTTCCCAGCCCCGGCAGCCGGAACGCATACGACACTCCAAAATCACTTGCCACAGGGATGTGAACGACGTTTTTTCCATCCTTTAGCGCAACTTTTATTCTCAAGTGATGATGCTCCGCCAACATTCGTTGGTCATAGGTGCTTGGACGCCCGTTCACGCTCACTCGGCCCACTAACGCTGTATTTGCCAGTGCGGGCTCAAAATCCAGCAAGCATTCCCCGCCCGTGCGCGTTACTTCCAGCGTGATTTCGTCCAGAGTCTTTTGGAAGCTCAAGTTCAGTACACTGTCGCCGACGCGTACGTTGTTGATTTTGAAGTTCGTCCAATTCGCAGGAACATGCGGTGCAAACGTCAGCGTTTTATTTGTAGCGTCTTTCTCCAACCCAAACATCCCTTTTAGTAGCGGGCTTACCACCATTGCCGCCGACCAGATCTGGTGCGGAGAACTCGTCGCTAGCGGCTGGTAGTAGTCGCCGGACAGCACTTCCGTCACGTGCCCCAGCGATCCGTCGAGCGCCAGCAGCGCGTTCGCTCGCAAGTTTTCATACGCCGGGAACTCTTGGTGATATCGGTATTCGGCAACGGACGCCCAACCAGTGAACAATGGCCACACCGACCCGTAGTGGTATCCGCCCCCGCTGAAAACTGCCGAACGATTGGAAATAATCCTCATGCCCCAATCGGTTTGCACATCGGCATCCGCTAGTTGCTGAATCGTTGAGATCGCCGTCGCATCGCTTGGCAGCCCAAACCACATGGGAACTGTCGTCAACACCGTGGGCTCATCCACTTGCTTGTCGTTCTTGTCGAGCGCAAACGCAAATCGTTTCTTGTCGGCGATCCAGAAACTGTCGTTCACCAGTGGCCACTGCTTCGCGAATTCACTGTCCAGCGCTGCTGCAGAATCTGCATGTCCAGCAAACCTCGCCAGATTTGCCAGCGCCCGCAGCGCCTCCGCACCAAGTCCGCTTTGATAGAGCTCACTTTTTACGGGCAGTAGCGGCCCACCCTCTACCCACCCGTGTCCCACTCCCTGATTTTGCGGGAGCCCTTTCGCGTCATACGTGGACTTTAGAAACTGATATGCCTTCCACAAACTGACCCACTTCTCTTTCGCAAAAGCAGTGTCGCCACTGTTCACCACGTAGTCGTTCACCGCAATGATGTACAGAGGCGTCGCGTCCGCCGAAGCGTATGGATATGGATATCCCTTGAACCAATCGACAAAAGTCGCGCCCTGCGAAATCTCGTGCGGAATCTTTCCGTCTTCCCGCTGAAACTTGCTCACAAACTCCAAGGCTGTCTTCGTGTTCGCAAAATCACCTGCCGCGTTCAATGCGAACGACGTCCAAAAGGAATCGCGTCCGAAATACCATGCGAACCCCGGCCGCTGACTCTCACCAGAAGTTCTGTATCCGGCCACTAGCCCCGTCCCAAGAAATGGATTGCTTACCATGCCCTGCACCAGACTCACTCTCGACCAGTCGTATGCCTTTTGCAGTTGCTCGTCCGGCAGTTCCACGCTCACCGTCTGGCTAAGATAGGCCCGGTAATACTGCGCCGACTCGCGCAACAAATCACCGTATCCGGAAGTAAGCCGCCGATATGCGCTCTCCGCATCAGCCCGGCCTGTCATCGATCCCGAGATCACGATGATCTGCGACGCTTTGCCTTTGGCAATCGCGCCAAGTCGGAACGAATTTTCCTGCGACTCCGAATAGTTCGTCTGAAATTCTTCTTCCGCGTTTTCGGCCGTCGGCGATCCCACGATCGCCGCGAACTTTCTCTGCTCCTCGCCAAGCGCGAACGCTTTCAATCCCGAATCCCATCCTATATATGTAGCCCCAAGCGCCGCAGGCCATTCCAGCTGACAATCTCGATGAAATGCCACCTCAATTTCCAGCGGACTCTCTGTCTCCACTTCCAACAGAATCACAGCTCCCGCCTCACGCACGGGCACAAAAAATGTCTCGCGCACGGAAAATGTATCGCCCGTGTAAACGATCGTGCTCGATTCCGGTCGCGCGATCAGCGTTCGCGCCAGCGAATCCGCGGGCAGCGTTTGCCCATTCACGTGAAACTTCAAATGAAAATCGCGAAATATCTTCAGCGGATAAACCCACGCTTCCATTCGCCCCGCTTCATTCCCCAGCAATCCTGCCCGCGTTCCCACCGCCGAAAGAAATTCCCACGGCCGGACCGCCCTCGTTGACTCCACAGCGGGCGCCAATTCGACCAGCTTTGTTAGTGCCTGCCCAGTCGGCGGTGCTTGTGTGCGCGCCGGATCTTGAGCGTCCGCAGGTGCCTTCGCTTGCTGATTTGCTGATTCACGTGTTCCTGTAGATTCGATCATCCGTGTAGCCTTGGGCGCTCTTGCGTTCGCGTTAATCAGAAAAGCGACTAAAGCCAAGCCGCAGAAAACCGCGCCAAGCGCATACATCCTTCGAAATGTCTTTTTTCTATCGCTCACGGTAGGAAGGTCCCGGCACAAGAGAACCCTCGATCTCTCGCGCCCCTCAGTTCGAATCGCCATTTGCCGTACAATACGGAGCGGCGGCAAATCTTAGCACGAGCCAAACCCGGAAGGTATGATTCCATTTGTCCTCCTCACGTCGCGCATTTCTTAAATCACTGAGCCGCTCTGCGCTAGTCCTGCCGCTCGAGAGCGTCCTCGCGTTGGCTCGTCCCGTTCATTCGAAAGAAACTCCAGCTCCCCCAGCCAATTCGAATCAATATCCTCCACCGCCAAGCGAAATCAGCGTCAGCTTTATCAACGTAGCTCGCGAATCTGGCCTCAACGCAAAGACAATTTTCGGCGGCGAACACAAAAATAAATATCTATTGGAAACAACAGGCTGCGGCGTCGCTTTCTACGATTACGACAACGACGACTGGCTGGACATTTTTCTGGTGAACGGCTGGCGTCTCGAAGGTTTTTCCAAAGGGCAGGAACCGGTCTCGCATCTTTTCAAGAATAATCGCGACGGTACCTTCACGGACGTCACAGCGAAATCCGGCCTCATTCATTACGGCTGGGGACAAGGTGTTTGCGTCGGCGATTACGACAACGATGGCTTCGACGACATTTACATCACTTCGTTTGGTAAAAATGTTTTGTTTCACAACAATGGAAACGGAACCTTTACCGACGTTACGGAAAAAGCAGGCGTCGGCACGAATGGCAAGCGCTGGAACACCGGCTGCGCCTTCGTCGATTACGATCGCGACGGGCACCTCGATCTTTTTGTCGCGAACTACATCGATCTCGATTTAGCGACCGCGCCGCTGCCCGAGTCCGGCCCGTGTGTTTACAAAGGAGTGCTCGTCGCCTGCGGTCCGCCGGGACTTATCGGCGGAAAAAACATTTTGTTTCACAACAACGGCGACGGCACCTTTTCCGACGTATCGGAGCGCGCAGGAATTCTTCAGGCCAACGGAACATTTGGCCTCGGCGTGCTCACCGCCGATTTCAACAACGACGGCTGGCCCGATATTTATGTCGCGAACGATTCGACCGCCAGTGCGCTGTATCAAAACAAAAAGAACGGCACCTTCTCCGACGTGGCCATGGAAGCGGGTTGCGCGCTCAGCGCGGATGGCAAGCCCCAGGCTGGCATGGGCGTTTCCGCCGCGGATTACGATCTCGACGGAAATCTCGACATCGTAAAAACAAATTTCGCTGGCGACACTCCTTCGCTCTACCACAACATCGGCGGCGGGAATTTCGAGGACGCTACGTTCACCGCCGGGCTTGGAAAACATACGCAGTATCTTGGCTGGGGCTGCGGCTTTTTCGACATGGACAACGACGGCTGGCCAGACATTCTGATTTGCAACGGCCACGTCTATCCAGAAGTTGAGCAACTGCGAACGGAGGCTGGTTATCCGCAGCAGAAAATCCTTTACCGCAATTTGCGCAACGGCCATTTTGAAGATGTGTCCAAGCAAGGCGGCGCAGGCATCATGACTCCGGTTGCGTCGCGCGGCGCAGCGTTCGGCGACTTTGATAACGATGGCGACATCGATGTGGTCGTGAACACGAACAACGATTTCCCACAGCTACTGCGATGCGATTCGCGGCTCGAAAATAACTGGCTGAAAATAAAAACGATCGGAACAAAATCGAACCGCAGCGGCATCGGCGCGCGTCTGCGCTGTGTGACGCATCCTCCTGGCGAAACAAAACCTCACCAGCAAATTGATGAAGTGCGCAGCGGCGGCAGCTATATTTCGCAGAATGATTTGCGCGTTCACTTCGGCATCGGAAAAGCGGAGAAGGTCGAGCTGCTCGAAATCCGCTGGCCAAGCGGCGCCGTCGAAACATTGAAGGACGTGAAGCCCAACCAACTGATCGTCGTGAAAGAGGGCGAAGGAATTGTGCGGTCGGTGAGATTTGAGAAGGCGAAGGCGACCAAGGCTGCGAAGTAAGGAGTCGACGGAACCGCGTTAGAAAGTTGAAGGTTTGAGAGTTGAAAGGTTTGGCGGTCGAGAGAAGGATTGAAGTGTGACCTGTGATCCGTGAAAGCTGAAAGAGGACAGCCAGGATTGGCTGTCCCACACGCAAGTGGCTAGATATGGATGGCGACACCCCCACCCGGGGTATCCAGAGAAACGTTCGCAAACGGATGAAAGGAATGGAGTTGCAGGTGTTTCTGCGTGCTGCATGTTTACTGGATGTGGAAAAAAGAGGAAGTGTTTGGGTTGGAAGCGGTTGGCGGCCCCCCTCCCCTGTTTTCCCGCAAATGTTCATTCTAAAGGGTTTTAAGTTCAATGATTTGGAACTGCTCTTTCCAGAGGGTCTACGGGCATGATTTTTGGAACTGTACATTCTAAAGAGATTAGTGAAAAAACTGAGGCGACGAAAAAGCTGCGGGGCTGAAGCCCCACACCTACAACACCGGGGAGGAGAGCTGCAGAGCGAGGAGAAACCGGGCGAAAGGGACGAGGATAGATTGGATCGCGGCGAGAACATAGGAAAGGGTAGCATCTCGTTAGCGAAAAGGTAAAGTGAATTGCATGGAATGGTAGAAATTCGGGGTTGAACGGCGCTTTTTGGGCGGTGAACGGTTGCTCAAGACCCAGGTTCAAACAACGAAGATGGGGCTCGCTTCATGTTAGTTTGAATTGTGCGTGGGTTATACAAGCCCACCCGCTAGAACTTTCGTCGTTATTGAAGTGGAGTGAATCGTCCACGATGTCGCGGGTATATCGGATTCTGCAAATCAGATTGGAGATCACAATGAAGATTGAAATTATTCACTGCCCGACGTGACAGAACAACAAAGTAAAGGTCACGAGTCTCGTGAACCTCATCAAGAATCGCCCGAATATGGAAGTCGTCCTAACGCCGGGAAAGACTGGTCAGTTCGATGTGGTCGCGGATGGCGAGAAGATTGCCGAACGAGGAGGAAACTGGCTCACACGAAGCTTCGGCGCTGGGTATCCCGACCTGAATAGCGTGATCGAGAAGCTAGAAAAGCACCAGAAGTGACGCGGCCCAATGAAAAGTCAAAACCCGCACCTTTAAAAACCACAAGGGATGCGGGACCCCTGTCGGCCTCTTCGCCACCCTCCTGGACCTAACCTGTTGTGCGCCTATGGCGCTTGCCGAAAAGCAGAATGCGATGGGGCGGCCCGCGCTTCGCAGAGATAAAGCGGGAAGCGGGAGACGCCCCAGACGCCGGACTGGAACTGAGGGCGACGGAAGTTAGTCGGTTCCCGCCGCGTTCGAGGCTGGTGAACCCTGCTGGGACTTCATGGCCAGCACGACCTCGGATTTGGAAACGGGGATATTAAACACATGTTCGGAGGTCTCAATGGCGCTGAGGAAGTGTTGCCCGGCGACTTGCTGGAACCGCAACTCGGGCTTATCGGCACGAGCATCTTCCCATTCGCTGGCGTTGAGCAGCACACCCGAGTGATTGTCGACATTCTTGAGAAGCAGCGTGCCTACGTTGTTGGTAGATACGCGGCTGACGCGGTAGGTTCCGGCAGGCAAGGTTTTGTCCCCGACGACAAAATCATAGGGGACGTTCACGAGAAGTTGATCAGAGGTTGCGGCTGGGGCGGCCATCGCAAAGGCAGCCATACTGAAAACGACGGCAAATATTCCTGCAAGATACTTTTTCATTTTTCTCCTTTTGTTCCGTTGGGAATGTTGTTGCGCGGATAAGCAGCTCTTTTACAGAAGTTGCAGCAAAGAAGAACGGCCTAGCGTACGTTCAAACAATCATCCTCATAACGCCTACACTCCATTTGACGGATGAGTTTTGGTTTCGGTTGCCAGCCGTAAGCCGTTAATGAAAATCTTTTTGAGCGCGGCGGGGAATTTTCGAGATTCAAATAAAGAAAAGATAAAGAAAGTAAATTTTAAATTGTTCCGTGGCCGTTCTCGCTCTCCGCTGCATCAAATGCCAGTGGCGATTCATGGCGTGGAGATAGCTCCTTTGGCGCTGATCCAAGCGGAGCCGCAGTTCGAGTTGCACGTTACAAGACGGACGCGGAAAAGCCGTTTGTGGCAGCGAAGGAATACCTGCCAGGAGGGCGCTCACAAACGGGCGCCAAATCATTGGATTCGCACAGAGAGATTTTCGTTACGAGAGAAACAGTAAGAGTTAAATCCGGCAGCGATACATTTAACCTGGTTACAATCCGTTGAAGTCAGGGCAGGAGCAAGCGAAAGTCAAAACCCGCACCCTTGAAAACCACAAGGGCTGCGGCACCGCAGCCGGTCTGGGTTACTTTCTCTAGATAATTGCTTGACACTATAGCTATCTCCCCATAAGGTACGACCCTATTAAGTTTCTATCCGATGCTTAACGCTGTTCTTCATCGGAAATCATTCGAATTTCGGCGCGGGCTGAAATTCGAGGGGTCCTACACGGTGATTGACCCTCCATTGGAATTGTTGAAAGGGGAAAGCATATGTGGGGAAAATTTATTGTCGTTGCTCTTGCTGTGCTTCTGGGTGTAGCGACAGAACTCTGGTTTCCTATCGACAAGACTGATCCTGTAGCAGTCAAGCAGAAACACTTCTGGGCTTTCATACTACTCATTTTTTCATTGGTATTGGGGCTGCCTATTCAAAGCTCCCTGGATGCTCAGGCAAAGGTTGACGAAGTTAAGGCGATGCTCCAGACGCATCTTCGTGAGTCGGAGGAGCGTGGGAGAATTCAGGAACTCTTTACGCTTTATGATACCAACTTTGGCCATGCGCAACCGGTCTTACAGGGTTGGGCTGACGACCTTCTGGATTACCTTCGCGACAGTTGGAAGCTAGGGGTGATGCCCTTACCCAGGGAACGGGCTGCAGCACAGATTGGGGCTGTCTATTCCCACGCCCAACGGAGCATCGTCGCGACGAATGTTGGCAGCACTAATTTTTATTTCAACGTTGGTACTTACGCTCAAGCGAACCTGTACGCACGCGACCACGGCATTCCAGTGGTTCGGTTTTATCTCTACGGCAAGGATTACAGAAACCGGATAGAGATGCGTGATGGGAGACACCCCACCGACATAAATGACTTCTTCAACGAAGTCAAAGATCTGCACGTACGGCTCGGTTCAGTTTATTCGGCAGTGATCGACGTGGACAGGGTGAAGCTTGACGCATACAGGGATCTTCTGATCATGGACAACAGTTTTGTAGCAGAGACGCAACTCACGCCTGAATGGGAACCACTCCGTGCTTTGGCGACCGAGAATCAAGAACGTCTAAAGGAGGCGCGTATTTACTTCCACGTGTTGATGGGAGCTCTGGACGAGAATCACATTCAACGAATGAATCCAGAGGATGTCAAAAAATACTTCAAGCACTCACCCGTCCATTTGGAAGGAAGCAAAGATCCAGCCGATGCCCTATTTAATTTTCTAATGGGACAAGTTGCGGGGCAATAGCGATTCGTCTGAAAGTAGTCGGGCACGTGACTCTTGTCCGCTCGCAAAGTGTAATCCGCCCGCCTGGACGGGAATGCTTCTCGTCACTACGCGCGAGGGGCTCTCTTGTTCCACCACGCGGTCAACTGTCGGGCAGCGGTTTCAATTGAACTGTAGCTCTCGTATAGCTTGCTGAGTAGGTCTGTTGGCATTCTTGTCAGAGTATTACGTTTTAGAATCACACATGGCCGCTTTAGCAGCTGCATCATCCCGAGTTCATACACTACATTGGGATTATGAGCCTGACTGACTTGTGGCCTGTCAAAGATAGCCACGCCGTAGCTGCAGCATAGTAGACAAGCGACTGGATTGTACAAATCATCCGTAATGTCTTGGTCCTTCGCAACGATTGGGTTCAGGCCAAGGGCGACGAGTGTCGTCTCGATTTTCTTCAGGAGCGGTCTCAATTGTGGCTTGTAAGAAATCATGATGAACACATTTCGATCAAAGCTGTTGTTTCGAAGGAAGGTTCTCATCCGCGGTACCCAGCCTTGTAAAGAATTCGGCAGCAATTGATTCGGCAAATCTGGAATTTCGGGTAAAAGGCGCTCGGGCGTAGGTGGTGCGGCAAGCAGGATTTGGCCTGCTGGAATTCCCACGACAATGGGCAAGATATCTTCGAGAAGGAGAGTGCGGAACCTTGCGAGCCCGTCGACATACGAACGCGTTGAGTTCAAGCGCGCTGTCCGTCTTGCCAGCGCGAAGAGAATCGAACTCGCTCTATCCAGCACTTCCTGCGGGACACCTACTGCCTCAAGTTGTGGTCGTGAGTTTACGGACCAAGAGAAGACCAAATCCTGGAGTCTGCTCAAGACCGGTGAGGAAGGACGTATCCTGGGTGACCCTGTGCGAAGCGCGCTCGTTAGGGAGTCGACTTCCCTCCGGATTGGTATGATTACGTGCAGCACGAATGTTGGTTGCTACTTTGCTTCGCTTAGGGAGGCTACGTACTCTTCACCAGTTGCGGTCAAAGCGTAGGCTCTTTGCCCGTCTTTGTCCCCGGTGCTCATCATCAGACCTCTCGCGCTCAACTTCGCCACGACATCGCTAACATTTCCGAAGGGTCTTTTGACTTCCTTTCCCCAATGCGCGAGTTCGGTCGTGGTGAAGCTAGATAATCCCTCTACTTTTTCTAGGTAGTAACCCAGAAGCACCGCGCGGTCGGTTTGATTTTGGGCCGATGCTCCCTTGAGGAACTCTGCGGCGCTAACCTTCTTTCCGCCTACTTCTGTTTGTGGTGGAGGACTTACGGCAATCCCCTCTCGTGTTGTCACGCGACTTGTCGGATTAAAGCGCCCGAGTATCTCTTCAAGCTTTTTGTCAACGTAATCGCTTGGACCTGACACCTCGACTGAAAACCCTCCCAGGGTTAGCTTTACGGTTACGTCTCCCATTCCTACCTCCATTGGTTCAGAGCTAATCTAGACGAAACCGACGAGGAAAGCCAGCGATACGCAGCGGCCGCCGCCAGGTCTAACGATTGAAAGCAAACCTCTCGGTTAAGAAGTAGGCGGGCTATGGAGTAGGGACAGGGACAGCTACGTCGACGGAGAGGGGAACATGGTCGCTGAGTTTGGACCGGGCGGCGTGCGTAGCGACTTCGACGGTTTTGATTTGGGCGACCCGGCGTTGGGGGAGGAAGACGAAGTCGACGTGACAGGGGCGATTTTTGACTGGCGGGGCGGGCGGTGAGCCAGGGCGAGACTGCGTGTTGGTCTCGTCGAGGTTCAGCGTAGCGCGATCAAGCCAAGGTCCTTCGCTGCGGTCTCTTCGTACCTCCCTTCGAGGCTCAGGGTAAACAGGGCAAGCGGGATGACAAGTGGATACGCTTGGGTTCAGGGAAGGAAGACGATCAGGGTGTAGATACCGAGAGTGGTGCCGAGGGGCAGGTCGGCGACGGAGAGAAAAGCGGCAGTCAGAGAGAGGGTTCGGGCGGATTTTCCGGCTAGGAGGGCTAGGCCGGCGAAGAGTCCGATGATGCCGGAGAGAGCGGTGACGACGATGGCTGCGATATAGAGGATGTGAAAGATGGCCATCAGGGACGCGTAGTCGACGACGCGGGTTAGGAGCGCGCCGAACATTACTGTGGCTGTGCCGGTGTAGAGGACGAGGAGGATTACGGCTATAAGGCGGAGGATGGCGTAGACGATCCAGAGGGCGCCGAGGGTGGTGGAGTTGGCGCGGGGATTTTGTGCGGTTACTGAGCTGGTGGACATGGGTGCTCCTTCGAGTTGGAACTGTAGCGTAAAAGTTTGACATTGCGTGAAGCCAATTCATCTCGGGTAAATGCGGTACGAGCGAGGAATAAGAAAAGGCTTTTACGCAGAGGGCCACAGAGACACAGAGGTCACAGAGAAGAGAAAAGCCCTAGGCGCCGGAGAGGGTTTGCCAGCCGCGGCGGCTTAAGCTCCAGTAGATGAAGTAGCCGGAGAGGGCGGCGATGATTAGCAGAAGGATCCCGGGGAGCCATTCGTGGAGGACTAGTTCGCCGATGGAGAACATGGCGCAGTAGACGAGGAGGCAGCCGGCGATCCAGTCGTAGGTGCTGGCGGCTAGGTCGCGGACGGGGGTGACGTCGGGAGCGAGGGCGGCGATGCGCTTCCAGCCGTGGATGGTGGGGCGGACGCGGCGGTAGAACTGGACGAGTTTGGCGTCGGGTTCGGGCTTGGTGATTAGCGTGGTGATGAGCCAGACGATTGTCGTGGCGGCGGTGGTGATGAGCGCGGTTTTGGCAAAGACGACGGAGCTGTTTCCTGCGAACTGAACGCGCGTGAGCGACATGGAGACCACGAAGGCGGCGATCATGGAGGAGATTTCGCTCCATGCGTTGATGCGCCACCAGTACCAGCGGAGAAGCAGGACCGAGCCGGTGCCGGCGCCCATGCCGAGGAGAAGTTGCCAGGCGGATTGGATGCTGGTGATGTTGGCGGCGGCGTAACCGCTGAGGATAACGAGCAGGACGATGATTATTTTGCTGGCGAAGACGTAGTGTTTGTCGCTAGCTTTGCGGACGAGGAAGCGGCGGTAGAAATCGTTGATGAGATAGGACGTGCCCCAGTTTAATTGCGTGCCGACGGTGGACATGAAGGCAGCGAGGAAAGCGGCGATCATCAAGCCGCGCAGAGCGGGCGGGAGAAAATCGCGCAGGACCATGACGTAGCCTTTTTCAGGTTCGGCGGCGAATTCGGCGCTGGGATGCAGGCCGCCGTGGGGGGAGTAGACCGCGACCGCGACGAGGCCGGTGATGATCCAGGGCCAGGAACGCATGGCGTAGTGGGCGATGTTGAACCAGAGCGTGGCGCCGAGGGAATTTTTTTCGTCCTTGGCGCTGAACATTCTTTGGGCGACGTAGCCGCCGCCGCCGGGTTCGGCGCCGGGATACCAGCTCGCCCACCACTGCACCGCGAGATAGAGCGCGAAAGTGATCACCGGGAGAGTCCAGAGGGCGTCGGTTGTCCAGCCTAAATGAAAGGACGGGAAGAACGAGAGGATGGAACCCGTTGTTTCGCCGGATTGGCGGGCGACGGCGTCGACGTGCGAGAGGTGGATTTTCAGAAGGGCCATGCCGCCGATTTTTGCGACGGCGATCCAGGCGAGGACAATGATCATGGTCATCTTCAGGGCGAATTGGAAAAGGTCGGTGACAAGGACGCCCCAAAGGCCGCCGATAAAAGTGTAAATTCCCGTGAAGGGGACCAGGAGCAGGACACAGATCAGGAGAGCGGTGTGTTCGGGCGTGCCGAGTGTGCAGGTGGTGAGATTGTGTCCGCCGAGGCCAATACTTAGGACGCGGCCTTGCGCGATAGCGTCGCCCAGGAGAACTGTGGTGATGCTGATCATCGCTTTGATGACCCAGCCGAGAATGAGGCAGTTCATCAGCGCGCCTAAATAGATCGCGCGGAAACCGCGGAGGAACGCGGCGGGTTTTCCCTGGTAACGCAGCTCGACGAATTCGACGTCGGTGAGGATTTCGGCGCGACGCCAGTAGCGCGCGAAGAAAAAGACGGTCATCATGCCGCAGAGACATTGCGACCACCAGAGCCAGTTGCCGGAGATGCCGTTGCGCGCGACGAGGCCGGTGACGAGGAGCGGCGTGTCGGCGGCGAAAGTAGTGGCGACCATGGAGGTGCCGGCGAGCCACCATGAGACGTTGCGGCCGGAAACGAAAAATTCCTCGGTGCTGCCAGAGGAGCGGCGACGGTAGTAGAGAGAGATGAGGAGATTGAGGAGCAGGTAGGCGGCGATGACGATCCAATCGGTGGCGGTAAGGACCATTTTTCGTTTTGCTCCGCGAGATGCGCGAACTTTTGATGCGTCGAGCGGCCTAGTATACTGCTATATAGCTCTGCACGCGTGAACTAATTTGGATTGGCCATTTTACTCCCAACGCTAGGATTTGCGAGGGTATTCGGAAGCGTTTTGCGAAATGAGGAAGCTTGGTATATATAGCACCGACTGGCATAGTGTTGTGTGGCCGATTCGGATAGATAGTACACGGGAATCGTTGGCGCGGGGACGTTAAGCGGCTCGTATCTCGATGCTAGATCGCGAAGAATGGGGGAAGTGGCGGGAAAATGCTGGTACTACTGAATGAGAACTATGAAGAACTGAGCTGCGAGGCGGCGCGGATTGTTGCTAGCGCGGTTCGGAGCAAGCCGTCGGTGACGTTGGGGCTGGCGACCGGCAGCACTACTTTGGGGATGTACAAGGAATTGGCGCGGCTGCATCGGGAGCAGGGGCTGGATTTTTCGAGGGTGGTGACATTTAACCTGGACGAATATTTGGGTCTGGCGGCGGAGCATCCGCAGAGTTTTCATTGTTTCATGCAGGAGAATTTTTTCGCGCACGTGAATGTGGCGCCGGGGAATATTCATATCCCCGATGGAACGATCGCCGGAGATTACGAGGAATATTGCGCCGCGTACGAATTCGCGATTCGCGAAGCGGGCGGGATCGATTTGCAGATTTTGGGGATCGGTAGGAATGGTCACGTCGGATTCAACGAGCCGACTTCGAGTTTTGGGTCGAGGACGCGTTTGAAAGTTTTGACGAACGAGACGATTGAAGATAATCGGAAGTTTTTTGATGCGGGGGAAGAGATGCCGCAGTGTGCAATCACGATGGGGGTCGGCACGATTCTCGAAGCGAAGAAAATTTTGTTACTGGCAACCGGTGAAGCGAAAGCGGAGACCGTGGCGGAGGCGATTGAAGGGCCGATCACCGCGTCAGTGACGGCTTCCTGTTTGCAGCTGCATCCGGACGTAACGTTTGTGATCGACGAGGCGGCAGGCGCGCGATTGAAGCAACGCGAGTATTACCGGCGCGTGATGGAGATGACGGCACGGTTCACGCCGAACAGGCTTTCGTAAACTCAGGTAGACTATTTCCTGAGGCTATATCTCAACAGGGAGACGACAAGGTCATGGGCAATCGAGACGTAAGAAGCCGAGAGAAAAAGAAGCCGAAGAAAAAAGAAGTCAAGGTAACGTATCAGCCGGCGAGACCCGCGACTGTTTATAAGCCGACGCCCGCGGCCCCGCCAACACAGCCCACCGAACCGACGAAGCCCTAGACTATAGCGGGCTCCGCAAAGCGTGCTCACACATCTTATAGCGCGGCGTCTATCTCAAATGGGGTGAGAGGGCGAAGCGTTAGCCTTGCTTTCGCCTATTTCGTTAGCTAGAGAATAAGGGAGGGGTGTGTTTATGCGCAGAGCGAATGGAATTTTTCTGGGGCTGGTAGTCGGAATCGGATGCATGGCGAGCCGGGCGGATGCACAGTTTAAGAATGGCAGCCAAGCGACAGAGCTGAATTTGCCGACGCTGAGCCAGCGCGCGGTCGTGATACAGCGAATTGGATTGACTGATATCACGATCGTCTATCACGAGCCCTACGTGGGCGGGCGCGAAATCTGGGGAAAGACAGTGCCATACGGCAAGGTGTGGCGCGCGGGTGCGAACGAAAATACGACGATTACATTTGCGGATGACGTTTCTATCGAGGGGAAGCCGCTCCCGGCGGGTACATACGGTTTGCACGTGATTCCGAACGCGGATCACTGGACGATTATTTTTTCTAAGAATTCGACGTCATGGGGCAGCTTTAGCTACGACGAAAAAGAAGATGCTTTGCGCGTGGACGTAACGCCGCACGCGGCGGAGTTTCGCGAAGCGCTGACTTACACGTTCGACGACATTAAGCCAGACTCGGCAGCGGCGACGCTGCGCTGGGACAAGCTGGCGGTGCCTTTTCACATTTCCGTTGACGTAAAGGCGATTACCGAGCGCAGCATCCGCAACCAACTGCGAAACACTGGGGGATTTACGTGGGCGGGCTATGACGAAGCGGCGACGTGGTGCCTGGATGGCAACTGCAGCCTCGAACAGGGATTGAAGTGGGAAGATACCTCGATTCTAAACGAAGAGAGGTTTGAAAATCTTCTGACGAAATCGCAGATTCTGGCGGCGATGGGTAAGAAACAGGATGCGGACGCCACTTTTGCGAAGGCCTTGGAAAAAGCAAGCGGCGTGCAGCTCCACGTATATGGGCGTGGTCTTCAAATTCAGAAGAAGCAGGATGAGGCATTTGCCGTTTTTAAGATCAATATAGAGAAGCGTCCGAACGAGTGGTACACGCACGGTGAGCTTTCGAGAATGGCTTCGGCAAAGGGTGATTTTCCAACCGCAATTAAAGAAATGAAGCTGGCGCTTGCGAGCGCGCCGGACCAGGCGAAAAACCAAATCCAGGGACTTATCGCGCGGCTGGAGAAAAACCAGGACATTAATCCTATTTAGGACCCACATGGGGCGGCATATAGGATGCGGCTGTTTGCATCGCAGCTTTAAGGAGTGATACCGCCGAAACAGAGATATTTGATTTCGACGTACTCATCCATTCCGTACTTGGAGCCTTCGCGGCCGAGGCCGGATTCTTTTACGCCACCGAAGGGCGCGACCTCGGTTGATATGATTCCCGCGTTGATGCCGACGATGCCGTATTCGAGAGTTTCGGCGACGCGCCAAACGCGAGCGATGTCGCGGCCGTAGAAATAAGCGGCGAGGCCAAATTCCGTATCATTGGCTAAGGCGATGGCGTCCGCTTCCGTTTTGAACCGGAACAGCGGTGCTACGGGTCCGAATGTTTCTTCGCGCGCAACGGCCATCTGCGGCGTTACGTCCGTGAGAATGGTCGGCTCAAAAAAACGGCCACCAAGTGCGTGACGATGACCGCCGACGAGAATCTTTGCGCCTTTTGATTGCGCGTCGCGGATGTGGCTTTCGACTTTTTCGACGGCCGCGTCGTCAATCAACGGACCTTGCGTCGAACCTGCTTCCAATCCAGGCGCGGGCTTCAGCTTTCTTACAGCAGTGGCTAATTTTTCGGCGAATACGTCGTAGACGGTGTCTTGGACGAGCAGGCGGTTCGTGCAGACGCAAGTTTGTCCGGTGTTGCGATATTTCGAAGCGATGGCGCCTTCGACCGCGGCATCCAAATCAGCGTCCTCAAAAACGATAAACGGCGCGTTGCCTCCGAGTTCTAGCGAAAGCTTTTTTACCGTGCCTGCGCACTGGGCCATTAGGATTTTGCCGATTTCGGTGGACCCGGTGAACGACAGCTTTCGGACGATCGGATTGGACGTGAGTTCGGCGCCTATTTCGGTGGCCGAGCCCGTAACAATATTCAGCACGCCTTTGGGAACGCCGGCGCGTTCGGCAAGTTCGGTGAGTGCGAGCGCGGAAAACGGAGTTTGCGAGGCGGGTTTCAGAACTACGGTGCAACCGGAGCCAATGGCGGGCCCGGCTTTGCGAGTGATCATGGCCAGTGGAAAATTCCATGGAGTGATGCAGGCGACGACGCCGATGGGCTGTTTGATGACGACGATTCTCTTGTCGGCTTGATGCTGAGGAATGGTGTCGCCGTAGACGCGCTTGGCTTCTTCGCCGAACCATTCAAGAAACGCGGCAGCGTAAGCAACTTCGCCGCGCGATTCGGAGAGAGGCTTGCCTTGCTCGAGCGTCATTAGCCGGGCTAGATCTTCTTGATTGGCTATCATCAGGTCGAACCAGCGGCGGAGGACGGCGGCGCGTTCTTTTGCCGTTTTCTTGCTCCACGCAGGGAAAGCTGTATTCGCGGCTTCAATAGCGCGGCGAGTTTCTGCACCACCCAGTTTCGGCACTTTGCCGATGATTTCCTTCGTGGCGGGATTGTCGACGTTGATTGATTGGCCAGAGCTCGCTTGAACCCACTGTCCATCGACGTAGCAGGCTTCGCGGAAAAGGCGCGCGTCTTTTAGCTCGACCGCCGTGCTCGCTGATTTTGTGATTATGTCTTGCATGGAAAGCTCCTGAAGGTCCCCTAATTTAGATGCGATTCGCGGCTATTGGACGCTTGCGCATGAATTAGCGCGCAATTATGCGTGAGAAAGCGCGGCCTGCTTGCGTTCCGCAACCCCTGCTAGCGCGGCTTCGAGCACGTCCAATCCTTCGTTGAACTGCTCGTCGGTAACAACGAGCGGGACGAGAATGCGAATCACATTGTTGAAAGTGCCGGCGGTGATCATGATGAGACCGTGTTCGTAGCAGTATTTGGCGACCTCTTTGGTTTCGGTGTCGGCAGGTTCGCGCGTTTCGGCGTTGCGCACCAATTCGATGGCGCACATGCCGCCGAGGCCGCGCACGTCGCCGACCAGGGACCACTTTTTCTGCCAGCCGCGGGCGCGTTTCTCGAAATGTTCGCCAATGGCAGTGGAGCGCGCGAGCAAGCCATCTTTTTCGATCGTTTCGATGGCGGCAAGCGCGGCGGCGCAGGAAGCTGGGTGTCCACAGTAGGTACCGCCGAGAGAGCCGGGACCAGGCGCGTCCATGATTTCGGCGCGCCCTGTGACTGCGGCGATGGGCATTCCGCCGCCAAGCGATTTCGCCATGGTGATTAGATCGGGCTCGATGCCGAAATGTTCGGAGGCGAACCACTTGCCAGTGCGCGCGAAGCCAGACTGAATTTCGTCGGCGATAAAAAGAATGCCGTGCTTGCGGCAGATATTTTGCAGAAGCTTGAAATAATCGCGGGGTGGAATGACGAAGCCGCCTTCTCCCTGAACGGGCTCGACGATCAGGGCGGCGACGGATTCCGGGGCGACGGAGCGTTTGAAGGCATCTTCGAGATAATGAGCAAAGTCGGCAGAACTCGTGCCGGAAGGATTGCGATATGAATAGGCGAACGGAATGCGGTAGATGTCGCTGGCGAACGGCTGGAAGCCCGCTTTGTAAGGATGCGTCTTGCTCGTGAGCGACATAGTGAGAAGTGTGCGGCCGTGGAAAGCGTCTTCGAAACAGATCACGGCCGGGCGCTTTGTGTATGCGCGCGCGATTTTGACGGCATTCTCGATAGCTTCGGCGCCGGAATTGAGAAGAATGGTTTTCTTCGCGAAATTGCCGGGCGCAAGCGAGTTCAGCTTTTCCGCGACGGCGACGTAGCCTTCATACGGAGTGACCGCGAAGCAAAGATGCAAATGTTTTTCGAGCTGCGCTTGAATCGCGGACATCACGCGCGGAGAACGATGGCCGATATTGAGGCAACCAATCCCACCGGCGAAGTCGATGTAGCGGTTGCCGTCGACGTCTTCGATGGTTGCGCCATCTGCCCAAGCAGCGAAAATGGGCGTTGAATTAGCGGGGCCGCGCGGGATGGCGGCTTCGCGACGCGCCATGAGTGCGCGCGAACGCGGACCTGGAATTTCCGTTCGAATCTGAATCTTAGCCATTTTCTCTTCCTTTTTTCTTTGGCCGCCGGCCACACGATTGCCGGCGTCCCGAATGCTAATACCAGCCAATGGGTGTTTCGTCGAGATTGACGAAGACCTGTTTCGTTTCGAGATATTCTTCGAGGCCCCAGGGGCCAAGCTCGCGGCCGAAGCCAGACTGCTTGTAGCCGCCCCAGGGCGCTTCGACGTACGTGGGCTGCATGTGATTGACCCAGACGATGCCGGTGCGAAGCGCTTTCACGACGCGAAAAGCTTTGTAGATATCTCGCGTCCAGACAGCGGCGGCGAGGCCGTACGGCGTGTCGTTGGCAATGCGGATGGCGTCGGCTTCGCCATCGAAAGGAATCACCGACGCGACCGGGCCAAAGATTTCTTCTCGGGCGATGCGCGCGGAGTTGTCCACGTCATAAAAAATCGTCGGCTCGACGTAATAGCCTTTGCCGAATTGTTTCGGGCGGCCGCCGCCGATGGCAACCTTACCCTCTTTCTTGCCGAGCTCGAGATAAGAACTGACGCGATCGTATTGTTCTTTGCTGACGAGTGGGCCCATTTTCGTTTCGCGTTCATTTGGAGGGCCGAGCTTGATGCGCTTGGCTTTTTCGGTCATGGCCTCCACGAATTTCGAATAGATTTTCTTTTCGACGAGAATGCGGCTGCCAGCAGAGCAAACTTCACCTTGATTGATGAACACGCCGAAGAGCGCGCCATCGATGGAGGCTTCCCAATCGGCGTCGGTAAAGAAAATGTTGGGCGATTTGCCGCCCAGTTCGAGTGTGACGCGCTTGAGAGTGTCCGCGGCGCTTTTGACGATGATTTTGCCGACGGCGGCGCTGCCAGTGAATGCGACTTTGTCGACGCCGGGATGCGCGACGAGGGCAGCGCCCGCGGTTTCGCCGAAACCATTGATGATGTTCACGACTCCGGGCGGCAAACCGACTTCTGTGAAATAGTTTGCGAATTCGAGCGCCGTCAGGGGAGTTTGCTCGGCAGGCTTCAGAATGCAGGTGCAGCCGGCCGCGAGCGCTGGCGCAAGTTTCCAGGCGGCCATAAGCAACGGATAGTTCCATGGAATGATTTGCGCGGCGACGCCGACCGGCTCGCGCAGCGTAAAACTAAGCGCGTTGGCAGGAACTGGATTTACGCTGCCCAGAACTTTTGTGGCGAGGCCGCCGTAGTATTCGAAGCAGGTGGCGACATCCGCGATGTCGTATTCTGCTTCGACGATCGGCTTGCCTGTGTTGCGGCATTCGATATCGGCAAGGAGTGCGGTATTCTGGTGAATTTTTTCGGCTAGCTTGAAAAGGATTCGGCCGCGGTCTTGTGCGGTGGTGCTGGGCCAAGCCCCACCGTCAAAGGCGGCGCGCGCGGCTTTTACTGCACGATCGGCGTCGGCGGCCCCGGCGGCGGCAACCTGCGCGATGACTTCTTCGGTCGAAGGGTCGTAGACGGGAAATGTTTCTTCCGAGGCGCTGGCCACCCATTCGCCGTTGACGTAATTCTTGTACGTTCGAACTCCCGCTATCGCACCGCTGGACATCACAGCCTCCCAAAATGGCTATCGCGTGAGCGCCTTCGCGAGACGCGCCGCGCTCAAACCGCCGGAACAGCTTCCGCGAGTTTTCTCGCTGTCTTGCGCCGCCCGTAAACGAAAAAGAAAAACGCGGCAAGCCCGATAAAAAACAGCGTGCCTCCAAACATCCACACTTCGTACCAACGATAGGATTTGACCTGCTGCGCAGGGAAGAATGCCAGCGCGATTCCCATAATTGTCGTGACAAAGCCACTAACGCCGGAAAGAATCAGCGTCGTCTTGCTATAGCGTGCTTTCACAAACGAATCGGTGAAAGCGATTTTCAGCAGCGCGCCAAATACGTAAAGAAAAGGAATCAACTGAAGCACCACGGCCAGCGAGAGAAGTTTCTGAAAGGTTTCCTGGACGCCGGTTTCGCTGGCCGTTAGATTTGCCTCGACAAACCCGAGCGACCGCAGGACGTAGGCCACGAACGACAAGCCTATCAGTTTATTCCAGAGCCACCAGCCGCTGAAGTTCAGGACTACAAGCACCGTCGAAACGGTAGCGTGAACGATCAGCGCAGCGTATGGCGTGTGGTAACGCGGATGCACCTTGCCGAGCCATGCGGGCATGTAGGAATCGAGCCCCGCGACAAATGGAATGCGCGCGGAGCCGCCGAGCCACGCTGACGCGATGCCTGCGATGGAAAGACTTAGCAAAAAAGCGAAGGGCGCGACAATCCACGCAACTCCGACGCGGCTAGCCATGTGGCCAACAGCCTGTACCACGCCTTGCAACACATTGATGTCATTTTTGTTGATCGCAATGAGCAGAGTGAGCGTCGCGCCGATATAGAGCAAGCCGGAGAGCACTCCGCCCCAGGCGACGGCGCCGGGCAGAGTCTTTTGCGGGTTTTCGATTTCGTCGCCCATCACGGAAGCGAGTTCGAGCCCTACCAATCCGAAGCAGATCACCCCGAAAGAATTCAGGACGAATTTTGGATTGGGTGGGATGCGAAAGTCAGCCCAGGTCACACTGGTGCCGAACCGCAAACACACGACAATGCCAAGGCCGATCAGGACGGCAGCGGCAATTCCGGTACCGATCGCACCGAGGTTGTTGATCCATTTCCCCACGCCGAGGCCGACGATATTCAGCACGACGAGAACAATCAGCAGCAAGAGCGAAGCCGTCAGCGCAAAAGTTTTATTATCCCCCAGCGTCTCGTGGCCAGCGCCTAGCGCGAAAACGGACACGCCAACGAAGTACAGCATGACCGTTGGCACGTACATCATATTGTTGGTCCAGTAGCACCACCCGGATAAAAAGCCGTGGAAGTCTCCGAAGACTTCCTTGGCCCAGAGATAGACGCCGCCTTCGCCGGGATAGCGGTGGGCAAGCTCGATGACCGCAATTCCCTGCGGCCAAAAAAACAACAACAGCGAAATAATCCAAAGCCAGACGGTGATGCCGCCGTTCGCGGCGATCGATGGAACAACATTCAGGTTGAAGACGGCGACAACGAAAAGCAGAACGAGGTCCATGCGTCCCAAAACGCGGCGCAGGTGCGGCGCGTCTTGAGCTACAGGCGCGATGGGCGCGGCGGACGCGATGACGGCCTCGTTCTGCAATGGAGCAGTCTCCTGGGATCAGTGGCCCGCAGCACCGACGAAATGTGCGCCGCGTTCGAGTTGCGCTGCTGCGAGGCCGGGCGCCACTTCATCGAACACGGCGAGATGCTTGTCGATGTCAGCTTCGGTGTGCTGGACGGAGATGGTCCACTGCTCGTCCCACCAGTAGGGCTGCGGAAGGACGCCGCGATTGACCATCGCGAACCAGTAGTGGCGCCAAAGATCGACGTCGATTTTCGTCCAGTCGCGATAATTACGAATTTCCTGCGGATAAAGCATCAGCGCGCCGTTAACGCCGGCGCTTATGACGTAGGCTTGCAAATCTGTTTTCTTAACGATGGCGCGATAACCTTCGGTGAGCTTTTTGCTGAGTTTGTCGACGTCCGCGTAATTCTCGCGCGAAAGAACCTCGCGGAACGTGGCGAGGCCAGCGGCCATGGCAACGCGATTCGTGTTGTACGTGCCGCCGTGAAAAACTTTATGCTGAGAGATGAGATCCATCACGGCGCGGCTCGAGCCAAACGCGGCAAGAGGCAGTCCTCCACCGATGGATTTCGCCAGGCAAATCATGTCCGGCTTCACGCCGAAGTATTCGCTCGCACCGCCCCAAGCAAGCTTCGCGCCGGTTTTCACTTCGTCGTAGATCAGCAGCGCGCCATTTTTTGTGGCTATATCGCGCAAACCCTGCAGAAAACCTGGCTGCGGCATGCACAGCCCGACGTTCATCAAAATAGGTTCGAGGATAATCGCGGCGATCTGGCCGGGGTTTTCGCGAAAGCGGCGCTCGACGCTCGGCAAATTATTGAACGCGGCGACGACCACATTCGCGACGGCAGCTTTGGGCACGCCCCCCCCGCCGGGGACGGAATTCGGCGCGTCGGGATCACCGTAATCTTCCGCTTTGGGTTTGACGCTGACGAGCGCAGTGTCGTGCAATCCGTGGTAAGCGCCTTCGAACTTTAAGATTTTCTCGCGGTTCGTCGCCGCGCGCGCGATGCGGCAAGCGTGCATGGTGACTTCCGTGCCGCTCGATCCGAATCGCACCATCTCCACCGGATAGCGTTTGCAGATTTCTTCCGCAAGCTCCCATTCCATGTCGTGCGGCATGCCGAAAGTCGTTCCTTCGTGCAGCTTTTGCTCGACAGCTTTCACCACCGCGGGATGGCAATGCCCGGCCATGAGCGCGCCGAAGCACAGGTTGTGATCGATATATTCGTTTCCGTCGACATCATGAATCTTGCTTCCCTTCCCGTCTTTCACAAACAGCGGATAGGGCTCGTAGTGGCGGTAGTTGCTGGCAACGCCGAGTGGGATGCGCTGCAAAGCGCGTTTGTACGCGTCCGCGGATTTCGGTGTGCGCTTTTCGTAGGTGGCGATTTCCTTTTTGAGTGCGTCGTGCATTTCCTTATTCCATTTGCTGTGTGGCCGCTAAGCGGCCAACGCTTGCAGGTCTGTTCCCTGCAGTCAGTTTGTGGTAACAACACTCTCTCAAGTAAATTGATTGTCTCACTTTCTTCATACGTACGAAGGCGCCCCTGCTGAACAGGGGCGCCTATTGAACCGTTTTTGTTCTCCGCAGTCGCGTCAGAAACGGAACTTCAGCGCGAACTGGACCAGCCGCGGATCGTGAACGTGCTGAACCTGGCCGAAGGTGCTGCCCTGATTCGACACGTCTCCATCCACGCTGTAGAACTGCGCGTGATTCCAGATGTTGAAAATGTCGCCCCGGAATTCCATCTGGAGCCTTTCACCAAAGTTGGTTTCCTTCATGAAACTCATGTCCCAATTGTTGATGCCCGGTCCACAGCAGATCGAACGCGGAGCATCGCCGATCGTGCCAGGTAGGACGGTGGAATTCGTGAAGAGATTCGGGTCAAACACGAACCCGCCGTTCTTGCGAATATTCTGCGTGTGGAACGGCGCGGTGAGATTCGGTTCACCCGGAAATTCGAACAGATCCGTGGAGTCCAACTCTTCCACGTCATCCTGAGAAGTGATTCGAATCGGAAAGCCGCTCTGGAAACTCAGGATTCCAGACATTTCCCAGCCATCCAGCAGCTTCCCTTTGAGGCCTTCGTACTTCGGAACGGGCAGATCCCAAACATAGTTGAAAACAAAACGATTCCGCGCGTCGTAGGCAGAGAGCCCGTAGGTCGCATTAAAATTGAGCGGGTTGAGCGCGCTCTCAAAGCTCGACGCGTTGTCCATCGTCTTGCTGAGGGTGTAGGAAGCCTGGAACTGCAGGCCGTGCGAGAAATTCTTCTGGAATAACACTTGCAAGGAATTGTAGTTCGACCTCGCAACAGTGTTCTCGCTGAAGATGCCGGAGAAAACAGGCGTGCCATCCGCGGGGCATCCCGTGCCCATCAGAGGCTGGCACAGTGGGGATGAGTACTTACGCAACCCTACAAGGTTGATGCCGCCACCTGGCGCGTTAACCGGTCCTGCCGGGACACTCAAACCGCCGGCGCCTGCGTTGTACGGCAGCGGGAGACCTCCCGCCGGGATGACCGTTCCATTCGGAATGAAGTAAGCGCTGTCCTCTCCAAAGGGACCGCAAGTTGTTGGACTTCCTCCTGGTCCAGACAGTACGCCGCCCGGAGTTGCCGTTGAGATAGCTGCCAGAACGTTGCAAGTCGCCGGATTTCCGGGATTGGCTTCGTAGCTCGCGAGGAGTCGATGCCCCTGCGATCCCACGTAACCGGCTTGAAGGAGAATATCTCCCGGCAACTGCCGCTTGATCGTCAGATTGTACTGGTCCGAATACTGCAAGCGCAGATTGGGAGGAAATTCGCCGAAAAACGTCATCGGACGGAATTGCTCCCAATCGATCGACGAACCCCGCGGCGGATCGAGAATCCCATTGAATGGATTCGGAAACGTGCTGCCGCTCTGGCTGACGTAGGGAGTCTGCAATAACGGAGAAGTGATGAAGTTGCTCCCGCCGAACGGAGGCTCCGCACTGAACTGCTCGAGGACCAGCTGTTCGATCGGGTTGTAGAAGATCCCATATCCCATGCTGACGCTGCTCTTTGAGGGGCCGCCAGTCAGTTTGCTGAGCCATCCATCTGTCCAGCCCGGGCTCCAATTAAGTCCGAGCCGCGGCGCGAATCCCTTGTAATAGGTGTTGGTCAGCGCTTCAGGCACACCTTTGTCGCCCGGAAAAACCAGACCTACGGGCGTGACGCCAGCTTGGTCGCAGGTCGTGACGCTGCCGGCAACGAAGAGCGGGCTGGTCGGCGGAAGCGTGCAGGGGTAGATCGTCGAAACCTGGCCTGGCCGGTATGTCTGCACTTTCTGCCCGATGTCCGTCAGCGGCGTATTCATTTCCCACCGCACGCCATAATTCAAAGTCACGTTGGACTTGATCTTCCAACTATCCTGCGCGTAGAGGTAGATGGAAGTGCTGCGGACGAGTTCATGTTGCGCGGAGCCCTGAAAAAAGCCGTTGCCTAATCCGAGAAGATAGTTGGGATATGCATCGGAATAACCGAGGTCGTCGCCGGTCGGCGAGGAAGTGGAGGAGACAAAGCCCAAGTCGCCGTTGACGTCAAAATAGAGCAGCTGATTGAACATCTGATAGCGTACATCGGTGCCGAACTTCAGGCTGTGAGTGCCGATGATTTTGCTGTAGTTGTCGCTGAACTGGTAGGTGTTGCCGGTCTGAGGCAATTGTCCATTGAAATTGTTGCCGATGGAAAAGCCTCCGCCCACGCTGATGAACGGAACTCCCTCTTTGCTGGGACCGAGTCCTGAATGAAGGCCGTAGTCCGGGTTGGTACCCAGCAAATTCCCGCTTCCATCGATCAGAGGTGTATCTGAGGTACCCGTGAAGCAGAAAGCGGCAACGGCTCCCGTGCCGCACGAAGCCTGAATAGCGTTCGTCCGCGTGGGCGTGTCAAACCTTAGCTGCCCTTCGCGAAAATAGCTGAAGCGGAATTCGTTGACGGCCGTGGAGCCGATCGTCGAAGTGTGCGTGATGTTCAGTTGCTGCGTGCGCGTTGCATAGTCCCCGGGGAAATTGCCCGTCGTGGCGCCAGAAGCCTGGAACTTGGCAAAGGGGTCCAGGGTGTTGTCATCATCGAAATAGTAGTAGGCCGAGGTTTTCTCATTGTTTGACCAGTTATGGTCGACGCGAATCTGGAACTGGTCGCCGCTGTCCGTTTTGTTCGGCGTGACTTGTACTCCGCCGCTTCCTCCCGATCCGGGAACATACTGCAGCAAACTGAGAGCCACGGGATCGAAACATTGAGTGGGGATCGTGAAGTTGGGAAAAATCTTGCTGTAGAGTTGCGGACCGCCCCCGCTGATCACGGATTGCACGGCCGCATTGCTCGCCGCGCCCAGACTTGACCCGCAGCGATTCTCCAGGATGTTCGCAACGGTCGGATCGGTTAAGGATCCGGCAAAACCCGGAACGCCGTTCGGATCAACCACGCCGTTGGCGATGCCATTCGCGGAAAAATCTCCGTTATTGATTTCGGCCCCAGTGGGCACGCTGATCGGCTGTGACACGATTCCTTGAACAATCCGGCGACCTTCGTACGAACCAAAAAAGAATGTCTTGTCCTTCTTGATTGGACCGCCGATGGTGCCGCCGAACTGGTTTTGTTTGAAGTCCGGCTTCGGCGCGGCGAAGAAAGTAAAAGGATGTGCGTTGAGAACGTCGTTGCGGAAGAACTCAAAAATGCTGCCATGATAGTTGTTCGTGCCAGACTTGGTCACGACGTTTACGACAGCGCCGGAGTTCCGGCCGTATTCCGCATCAAAGGAATTGGTGATCACTTTGAACTCCTCAATGCTGTCCGGAGAAGGCTGGATGGCCGGCAGATTGGCGAAGAGGTCGTTGCCGTCGCCGCCGTTTACGGAATAGTTGTTGGCACGGCCACGTCCGCCGTTTACAGTCACGACTCCTGGCTTGTCCGAGCCATAAAAAGTATCGTTGCCAAGCTGCGATTGCACGCCAGGCTGCAATTGCAGAAGCTGGTAGACGTCGCGCTCATTCAAGGGCAATTGCGTTGAGGCCCGCTCGTTGACCACGGCGCCGAGTTGGGTGGAACTGGTGTCCACGATCGGAGGAGCTCCGGTAACTTCCACACTTTCCGTGGCTGCGCCAAGCTGCAATGTAATATCGACGCTGACGACCTGGTTCAAGTCCAGCGCGATTCCCTTGCGAATAAATTTCTTGAAGCCGGCCTGGGTGACGTCAATCTCGTAGCTGCCGACTGGCACCTCGATGAAAATGTATTCTCCGCTGGCGGCACTTTGCACTTCGTGGGAGGAATGCGTCGCTTCATTGACGAGCGTTACCGTGGCGGCCGCCACCGAAGCGCCGCTGGGATCGCTGACCGTGCCGCGTATACGGCCGCCAGTGCTCTGCGCCCCTGCAAACGACGCGGCGAAAAAAACAGCCAGCGCGAGAGATAGGAAAGAAAAAAAGTAGCGGTAACGGAGCGCATCGCTCCGCCGAAATCCAGCAGCCAGTTTCATGAACTCACCCCTTGTCTCGAAAAATTCTCTGGGCAGAGGATTCTTCGAGGTTGCTGTGCCCCCGAAACCTTACTATAATCCAGCAAACTTAGAGAAAGCCGGGAGCCGTGTCAAGCGGAAAGAATTTCTCCAAGCCATCAGCAAATCGAACGGTGCGTCGGCTGCTACGCATCAGCGAAGTGGCACGCCGCGTGGGTATTTCCTCTTCTGCACTGCGCGCATGGGAAGCGATGGGCCTCGTTTCTCCGCATCGCACCGTAAGCCGGTATCGTCTTTACGCGGAAGCCGACGTTCGCCTTCTGCAGCGCGCTGTTTTTCTGCGCCGTGCCCGCGGACTGAATCCCGCGGCGATCGTGCACGTATTGAAACGCCAGGGTGTTGTTTCGGCGCTGGCGGAGACCGCTCCTCTCCCCGGCCAGCGCTTTCGAAGCCTGCGCACACGGCGCGGTCTGTCCCTCGCGCAGGTGGCGCGGGCGACGAAGGTCTCGGTCGGTTTTCTAAGCTCGCTCGAACGCGGCCAAATGCGCTCTTCTATTTCCACGCTGCGCCGCATTGCGCGTTTCTATCGCACGAATATCCTTTCGCTCTTTGAGACCGCAGCCGAGAATCCGCGCTTGGTGCGCCCAAGCCAGCGAAAAGTTCTGGAAACCACTCCCGGAGTCCGCATGGAGCTGCTCGCCTGGGGCCAAACGGCCATGGAACCGCATCTGTTTCGCATCAAGCCCGGTGGCGGCAGCGGCGAATCTTATTCGCACGAAGGAGAAGAGTTCCTGCATATTCTTCGCGGTGAATTTGAGATTTGGCTGAACAGCAAAGAACATTACCGCCTCGAACCGGGAGACAGCCTTTATTTCGAGAGCTCGACGCCCCATCGTTGGAGAAATCCAGGGCGTTCCGAAACCTGGCTGCTGTGGATAAATACGCCGCCGACGTTTTAAGTTTTAGAAGGAAGCGACGCGTGACTGGAGAATCGTGGGTGCCGCAAAAAAATCAAATGGGGATGTGCGAATGATTGTATTGCGCAAGGTCACGATTATGCTGGCGGGTGCCGTTCTCATCTCCTTGGGAACTTCTACCGCGGCCATCGCGCAGGACGCGAAAGCCCCACCCGCCGACACCATCCTCATCCACGGCAAGGTCTACACCGTGGACGCCAAACAAGCCTGGGCACAAGCTGTAGCCATCCGCGGCGAAAAAATCACCGCTGTGGGCAATGACGCTGAAATCGAAAAACTGCGCGGGCCGCAAACGAGGGTGATCGACGCCGGCGGAAAACTAGTTCTGCCCGGCTTCGTGGACTGCCACATTCATTTCCTCGAAGGCTCCATCAGCCTCGGCCAAGCCAACCTCGAAAGCGCCAAGAATCCTGCCGACATCCAACGCATCTTGCGCGAATACGCCGAGAAACATCCCGGCGATGGCTGGATTCTCGGCGGCGGCTGGAACTACGCGATGTTCGGCGCAGAAAATCTGCCCAACAAAAAATATCTCGACGAGGTCTTCCCGAACCGCCCGGTTCTGCTTTATGGCTATGATGGGCATACTTCCTGGGCCAATTCCAAGGCGCTGACACTCGCAGAAATCGGGAAGGACACACCGAATCCCGCCAACGGCGCCATCGTGCGCGATCCTAAGACGGGCGAAGCCACCGGAGCTTTGAAAGAATCCGCAGGCAGCCTTGTCGGCAAACTCGTGCCGAAACCCACTCGTGCGGAAAAACTTGCCGCCCTCCGTGCCGGCCTGCATTGGGCGAACGAAAATGGACTGACGCGTGTGCACAGCGCGGGTGGCGATTTCGAGGAATTCGCCCTCTACGATGAATTGCGCCGCAGTGGCGATCTGACGCTGCGCATGTACATCGCCTACTTTCTGAATCCGCCGGAACTGCGTCCCAAAGATATCGACGCGATCGAAGAAGCACGCAAAAAATATACCGGCGACTGGCTCTCAGGCGGCGTGGTGAAAATGATGATCGATGGCGTCATCGAATCGCACACCGCCGCGATGCTCGAGCCCTACACGGACGACCCATCTACAAAAGGCAAATTATTCTGGGATCCAAACAAATACAAAGCGGCCGTCGCCGAACTTGATAAACGCGGCTTGCAACTCTTCACCCACGCCATCGGCGATTACGCAGTTCGCACCGCTCTGGACGCCTACGAAAACGCCGAAAACGTGAACCACACAGAAGACCGCCGCCCGCGCATCGAGCACATCGAAACTATCACTGCCGCGGATATCCCTCGCTTCGGAAAGCTGGGAGTGATCGCCAGCATGCAACCACTGCACGCTTATCCAGACGAAGATACGCTGCGCGTCTGGGCCGGCAACGTAGGACCGGACCGCGCCGCGCGCGCGTGGGTCTGGAATAGCATCGCAAAAGACGGCGGTCACTTGGCGTTTGGAAGCGATTGGAACGTGGTGACACTGAATCCGTGGGAAGGCCTGCAGATGGCCGTCACGCGCCAAACCACCGAGGGCAAGCCCGACGGCGGTTGGATGCCGGAGCAACGAGTTACGCTGGCGCAGGCAGTCGAAGGCTACACGCTAGGCGCAGCTTACGCGGGACGCCGCGAAAAAACGGAAGGCTCGATCGAGCCCGGCAAGCTCGCTGACTTAATTATTGTTTCGCAAAATATTTTTGAGATTGATCCGCATACGATTGCTCAAACGAAAATCGCCAAGACAATCGTTGGCGGAAGAGTGGTCTATCAGGCCGGAGAGAAATAGAAAATGTCTCCGCCGGGAACCCTCAAAGCTCGGGCTGGCAAAAATAAATGCGCAGGAGGACGTTGATGCTGCGGAATCGAGAGACGGTATGAACCGACGCACAATCGTCCCGGCAATCCTCGCGCTCGCAATGCTCTGCGTCGCGTGCAGGCAAAAAGAGCAAACTCTCAGTTTGCTCGTTTGGGAAGGCTACGCGGATCCCTCGTTCGTGCGTCCCTTTGAAGAATCGCACCATTGCAAAGTTTCCGCATCGTATATGGGCTCAAGCGACGAGCTAGTGGCCAAACTGCGCGGCGGAAGCGCATCCAACTACGACGTGATCTCGCCTTCCAGCGACGTCGCTAACTCGATCGTGCGCGCAGGCCTCGCCGCCCCGCTGGACCTTTCCAAATTCCCTTCCTACAACCAGCTCTCGCCAAAACTTCGCAACTCTTCCCTCGTCAAAATGAACGGTCAAACCTACGGCGTCCCCTTTGTTTGGGGACCGAATGCTTTGCTCTATGACACGACGGCATTCACGCAGCCGCTGGATTCCTGGAGCACTCTCTGGGATCCCAAATACAAAGGAAAAATTTCGCTCTGGGATGAACTTTCCAGCATTTACATGGCGGCCCAGGTTCTTGGCTATGACCAGCCCGATCCCTACAAGATCTACGACCTGAGCGACGACCAACTCGAAGCCGTCAAGAAAAAACTGATCGAGCTCAAACCCAATATACGCAAGTATTGGACGACCGGTGGCGAGTTGACGAACCTTTTCCAGAACCACGAAATCATCGCGGCCATGGGTTGGCCGCTCATGACTAACCAGCTCCGCAAGCTCAATTTTCCGATAGGCGAAACCATACCGAAAGAAAACACCACCGGATGGATCGATCACCTGATGATCACTGCGGCCAGCCAGCAGAAAGAATTGGCCGCGCAATTTTTGGAATACATGATCGAATCGCAAACTCAGAAAAAGGTGACGGATGTAACGGGCTATTCCCCAGCGAATCCCCAGTCCACCAGTCTTATGACCGACAGTGAAAAGAAAAACCTCCATATGGACGATCCCGATGCCTACATGCAGCGAATTTATTTTTGGCAGGACGTTCCGCGGCGCGGCAAGTACAACGAAATCTGGAATGAGGTGAAAGCCACGCAGTGAGCTCCGCAGCCATTTCGCAGCACGCTTCCGTGGACGCCGACGCTCCACTGCTCGAAGTGCGTGCGGTGGCCAAACGTTTCGGCCCGCGCGACGTCCTAAAAAATATTTCGCTGAACATCGCTTCTGGAGAATTCCTCACGTTGCTCGGCGAAAGCGGCTCCGGCAAGACCACGCTTCTGCGTCTCATTGCCGGATTCGAACAACCCACGGCCGGCGAGATCTGGATGTCAGGCGAGCGCCTGGACACGCTGCCGCCCTACAGGCGCCGCGTGAACACAGTTTTTCAGAACTATGCGCTGTTCCCTCATCTGAACGCGCGGGACAACGTCGCCTATGGCTTGCGTGTGCAAGGCGCACCGAAAAACGAAATTCCAGGACGCGTCGCCGAAGCGCTGAACATGGTGAAAATGGCGGATTTCGCCGGTGCGCGCCCATCTCGTCTAAGCGGTGGCCAGCAGCAACGCGTGGCGCTGGCTCGCGCCCTGGTGAATCGCCCGCAGCTCTTGCTTCTCGATGAGCCTCTCTCCGCGCTCGACGCCAATCTACGCAAGCAAATGCAAAGTGAACTGAAATCCCTTCAGCGAGAAATCGGCATCACTTTCCTTTTCGTCACACACGATCAGGAGGAAGCCATGGCTCTCTCCGACCGCATCGCGCTCTTGAGAGATGGCGCGCTAGAGCAAGTCGCTTCTCCGCGCGAAATCTACGCGCACCCCGCCACCGCTTACACCGCGCAATTCATCGGACAAACAAATCTCTTGCGTGGCGAAATCCGCCGCAGCATCGCCACGTGTGGCGTCCTGCGCTGGCCCCTGGAAGAAGCCGACGGCCCCGTCGTCTTTTCGCTACGGCCAGAAACGATTCGCCTCTGTCCCGACGGTAAACGCCAAACTCATGAAGTAAAATTTCGCGCCACAGTCCGCCAGCAAATCTACGGCGGCGCCAGCGAACTGCTCGAAGTAGACTGCGGCGCCGATCAACTCCTGCGCGTCCGCCTGTCCGCATGCGGCCCACTAACAGGTGAACTCGATTTTGTTTTCTCGATCGCGGATGCCATCCGCGTCGCGGACTGACATCGCCATGTACTCACGCGCCTACAAAGCAATCGCCTCCGCGCCGCCGCTTCTCTGGGTAGGACTCTTCCTACTGCTGCCTTACGCGCTGATGTTTGCTCACAGCTTCTGGGCCGTCCAAGACGGCGCCATCGTCCATCACTGGAATTTCGACAATTACCAAAAACTCCTCACCAATCCTCTTTACGCCGAAGTTCTCTTCCGCACCATGCGCATCGCAGGTTCGGTAATGCTCTGCTCCCTTCTCCTCGGCTATCCACTCGCCTACTACCTCTCGTTTCATTCCGGCGCGCGCAAAGAATTGCTCTATCAACTCGTCATCGTTCCTCTCTGGGTCAGCTATCTAGTGCGCGGTTATGCCTGGAAGACAATTCTCGGCAGCGAAGGCGTCCTCAACGGCTTCCTTCAATATCTCCACATCACTCACGAACCTGTCAGCTTTCTCCTCTACAGTCCATTCGCCGTAATCCTGGTGCTCACGCACATCTACACGCCGTTCGTCTTCCTTCCCATCTACGCGTCGCTCGAACACATCCCGCGCCCGCTCGTCGAAGCCTCGCAAGATCTCGGTGCCAGTCCCTTCTCCACTTTCTTCCGCGTAATTCTTCCACTCTCGATGCCCGGCCTTCTCGCTGGAGCCACTTTCGCCTTCGTTCTCTCACTCGGTGATTTTCTCGCCCCGCTCCTCGTTGGCGGCTCTTCTGGCACGATGATCGCCAACATTGTGCAAACTCTTTTCGGCGCGGTCTACGACTGGCCGCTTGGCGCAGCAATTTCCGTCTGCATCCTGCTCCTCACGCTTACGCTGCTCTTCTTTACCCAGCGCCTCGAAAAACGATGGTCCTTCAAATGACCCGCAAATCTCCAACTCGCCGCTCTCCCCTGCTCGCGATTTACGCCGCGCTCGTCTTCGCGTTCATCTATTTGCCTCTCGTCGTGCTCATTCTCTATTCTTTCAACCGCGACGGCGTCGGCGGCTTTCCGCCGCAGCATCTCACGCTCGATTGGTATCGCCAGCTTTTCGCAGACGGCCCCGTTTGGGATTCCGTGCTCAATAGCCTCATCGTCGCCAGCGGCGCAGTAGCGCTCTCGCTCACCCTAGGCTTGCTCGCCGCGCTCGCACTAGATCGCGCCAGCTTTCCCGGCAAAGCTCTCTTCCGCCGACTCGTTCTTCTCCCGTTGATTCTTCCCGGTATCATCACTGGTCTTTCCTTGCTGATGTTCGTTGTGCTCTCCGGTTTACATCTCAGCCTGCTCACAGTTTTTCTCGGTCACGGCACGGCTCTCATTTCAGTCGCCACAACCGAGATCTTCGCCGGCCTCCAAAAAACCGACCGCGCCCAGGAAGAAGCCTCTCTCGATCTCGGCGCTACACCCTGGCAAACTTTCTGGCGCATCACCCTCCCGAATCTCAGGCTCTCGCTGATTGCCGCCGGACTCCTCATCTTCACGCTCTCCATGGACGAAATCGCCGTCACTTTCTTTCTGATCGGCCGCGACAACACGCTCCCCCTCGAAATCTGGGGCCGCCTCCGCCGCGGCATCACGCCGGAGATCAACGCCATCTCCACGCTGATTTTTGCCGTTTCCGTCACGCTCATCATTATTTGGTATCGCATCCGCATGCGCAGCGTCGGCTCAGAAGCACAGCAGCTACTAGAAAGGCCGTAGGAACATGGGAGGGCAAATGCCGCACTCGCGCCGTGAATTTATCAGATACGTGGTTGCAGGCTCGGTCGCCTCCGGATGCCCGGTCGACGTCGCTCTCATTCCCGCGCCCGATTCCACGCCATCCGCTTCCAAGCCAGGTGGCGCGCCTCTCGTCGACGGCGAACATTTCGAAATCTGCCATCAAGTGCGCGACGGCCACCATTTCGAACTCCCCGCCGCCACGGCAAAAGCAGACATCGTAATCGTCGGCGGGGGCGTCGCGGGTCTTTCCGCAGCATATTTTCTTCGAGGCAAGGACTGGCTGCTCCTTGAGAAAGAAGACCACTTCGGCGGCAACGCTTATCAGGAAGAGTTCGAAGGGCAACCGTTCGCCACCGGCTCGGCCTACGCCTATCACGGCGACGAAGGCGATCAGCTCGCCTCCGAAATTGGCCTGAAACTTCCGATGGTCAACAAGCCCGATCCCACGCTCGTGAACAAAACGTACGTCCCCGACACCTGGAAAACGGGAATCACGCAGCTTCCTTATCCCAAAGCGGTCGTCGCCAGTTTTGTGAAATTCCGCGAAGATGTTTTGAAAATGAAGATCAATCAGCGCATGGCTGAACTCGACGCCTTGCCCTTCTCCCAATTCACCGCCGGCTACGCTCCGGAAGTTCAGCAGTGGTGGGACATCTTCGGCCCTTCCAACTGGGGCGCCACTACGCCGGACACGTCTGCATTCGTCGGCCTCTACAACGCCAACGACATTTTTACCGGCGGCGACGGTAAGCGCGCCATCCTTCCAGGCGGTCTCGGGTGCATCACGCACAAGCTCGTCGAAGTCCTCCAACCGAAATATAAGGAACGCATGGCAGGCAATGCCGCAGTCGTCGCAGTCGTTCACGAAAAAGACGCGGTCAACGTTACATATTTCCTCGATGGAAAACTCACCACGGTTGCCGCCAAAGCCGTGCTGATGTGTACACCCAAACACATCACCTCGCGCATCGTTCAAGGATTGCCCGCGGAGCAGCGCGCAGCCATGCGCCGCACACGGTTCGCTCCCTATCCCGTCGTCAATCTGATCTTCGACAAGCCCGTCTACAATCGCGGCTACGACAACTGGTGCCCCGGCACGAGCTTCACCGACTTCATCGTCGCCGACTGGACCGTCCGCAACGATCCCGGCTACAAACAAAAAAACAACATCCTCACTTTCTATACTCCACTCCGCGAAGAGTTCCGTTCCACTCTTCTCGACGAAGCGGATTGCAAGACGCTCGCCGCGCGCGTTCTCACCGATTTCCAGAAGGTTCTTCCGGAATTCAATGTCGATCCCATCGAAGTCCGCATCTACCGTCGCGGCCATCCCATGTTCATGTCTGTGCCCGGCCAATACACAAAGAATCGCATCGCCGCCGCACACCCGATGGACCGCATCTATTTTGGCGGCAACGATTCCGGCGGCCCGGAGTCTCTCACCAGTGAGGCCGTGCGCTTGTCGCAAGTCGGCGCCGAATGGGCAAATCTGATCTTGGCGGGTAAACCCGGCGCAAAAGAATTGGCGGAGAAAGCTCTCGCCGCAGCTGCAGATTAGCGGTTTCTCGGGCGCTCCCCTTCCCTGCGCCCTCCACATTGTTGTATAGATGATGCATGGAACGCTCCGCTCTGATTTTTGTTCGAAGAAAACCTACGTTTCGCGTCGCCCGGCACTTGGGTATCCCTTTGCTGTTGGCGATGGCGTTCACTTGTGTACTCGCGCGCTCGCAGGATAAATCATCCTCAACGGTCATCATCAATGCCCAGGTCGCCGACGGCACCGGCGCGCCTCTGCAAAAAGTGAGTGTCCGCATTTCCGGCGATCGCATCGTCACCATCGGAAACGTCAAGCCAGCGAAGGACGACCAAATTATCGACGCCAAGGGCCTCGTTCTCGCTCCGGGCTTCATCGACATTCACAATCATTCCATCGAGGGCCTCGAAAAGGATCCACTTGCGGAAACTCAGATCGCGCAAGGCATCACCACGGTAATTCTCGGCCCCGACGGCGATTCCCCGTGGCCCATCGGGCCGTGGCTCGACACTCGGCGCAAAAATCCCGCCTCGCTCAATCTCGCCGTCCTCGTCGGCCACGCCACCGTTCGCGAAGAAGTCCTCGGCAAGGATTACCAGCGTGCCTCAACACCAACGGAAATCGACAAAATGGTTCAGCTCGTCAATCAAGGCATGCGCGAAGGCGCTATCGGCCTTTCCAGCGGCCTCGAATACGACATGGGCACCTACAGCACCACGGACGAAGTCGTTGCTCTCGCAACCGCCGCGGCAAAGCTGCACGGCTTTTACATGACTCACATTCGCGACGAAGCGGATCTCTCCTTCCAGGCCTTGGACGAAGAGATTGCCATCGGCGACCGCGCCCACATCCCCGTCGAACACTCGCACATCAAGCTAGGCACCGTGAGCGTTTGGGGCAAAGCGCCTCAGTACATCCGAGTGATCGAAGCGGCACGCAAGCGCGGCCTCGATTTCCTCGCCGATTGCTATCCATACGATGCGTGGCATTCGAACATCAAAGTCCTCGTGCCCGACAAACAATATGTAGACCCAAAGAGCGTCGCGAAAGCTCTGGCGGATGTCGGAGGAGCGTCGCACATCACCATCGTTGAGTTTTCGCCCAACACTGCCTACGAAAACCACACTATCGAGGATCTCGCCACGCAGCACAGCATTTCCCAAGTCGAGATGTTCATCCGCATCATCCGCGAAGGCGACGCCGCCAACACCGAAGCCGGGATCATCGGGCAATCGATGGTCGAGCCCGACATCAAAGCGTTCTACCAGCAACCCTGGGTGATGGTCGCCAGCGATGGCGGCATCGGCTCGCGCCATCCGCGCGGCGCAGGCACGTTCCCGCGCGTCCTCGGTCTCTACGTCCGCGAAAAGAAATGGCTCACCCTGCCGGAAGCCGTTCGCAAAATGACGGGCCTTCCCGCTCAGCGCCTCGGCTGGAAAGATCGCGGCACGCTTCGCGAAGGCGCTTTCGCCGATCTCGTCCTCTTCAACCCCGACACCGTCATCGACCGCTCCACATTCCAGAAGCCTTTCGAGCTGCCAACCGGCATCGAAAAAGTTTTCACCAACGGCGTGCTCGTTTGGGACGCTGGCAAAGCCACTGGTGCTCGCCCCGGCCGCGTCCTGCCGAACTAACCTGATTTAGTCCATAATAATCGCTACAATCTCGGAGGAACCATGGTGGACAGCCTCGACAATTTTCAAGAGTTTCGCGCTGATTTGAACGAAGAAATCCTCGCTTGCGGCCACCTCGGCGTTAAACGCTTCTTCGCTCTCGACAATCAGGCGTATGAACCGGGCGCCCTCGGCACGAAAACGAAAGAGCTTCTCGGACTCGTTGCCTCGGCCGTCCTGCGCTGCGACGACTGCATCACCTATCACATCGTTCGCTGCGGTGAAGAAGGCTGGAAGCGTGAAGAAGTCATCGACGCCCTGAACGTCGCCTTGATCGTCGGCGGCTCAATCACCGTGCCTCACGTGCGCCGCGCCTTCGCCCGCATGCGCGAGATAGATTCGCTGAAACCTTGATTCCTTGAAACGCCGAATCGTTGAAACCCCGCCGCGGGCCGCGTACTCTAATTAAGTAGATAAGATAAGGAAGTCAGATGAGCACGGCCCCAGCCACTGCGGCATCTCCAGTAGAAGGAACCGGCGCGCGCCTGCGCAACTTGGTGATAGGCGCCATGTTTGCCACGGTTCTGCTGATTCCCAAAATTCTTCACATCCGTCGCAATGCACAATCCTGGATGGCCTTTCGCATTTTCCTTGGCTTTGCTGGTGCTGGGCTCGTTATTCTGCCACTCAGTCTTTGGAACAGCTGGCTGGCCGCCATCGCCGGTCTTGGCATGTTTCTGGCCGCGATCCTTCTGCCCCCTGCTAGGTCGCACCATGTTCCCGACGACAAAGCCCGCGAGCTCGGCGCGCTGGTTATCGTAAATGGCGGAAAATATCAGCCGGGCAATGCCGCAGCCGCGCCAGTCCAACTCTTCGTTGGCGCAGAACAAATCTGGGCGCTCGACGCAAACTTCCAGCCGCTGCTCGTCATTCCCGCCGCTGAAATAACGTCCGCGAATTCCTTGCAAAAAAAGGATCGCTGGATTTTGCAGGTTCGTTGGTCAGATAAGGCCGCCGAATTTTCCTATCGTGGCATCTTCGCCGAACATCTCGCTCGCGTAGCCGAGAGCACACTCGGCAGCGTCATGCACACCCCGCTCCCCATTTTGCCCAAGAGCCGCGCCGCTAGCGCTTAAGCTACCGCTGAGTTGCTCCTGAGCTAGAATGTCCCACTCGGCCACATTCCAGGAGATGACCTTCTCTTGAACGCGCCACCAATCTCCCCAAACGAATATGTTGCGCTTGTCGGAGCCACAATCTACGTCAGTCCCACGGAAGAACCCATTCGCGACGGCGTCGTTCTCATCCAAGGTGAAAAGATCGTTTCCGTGGGGCGCAGAGCGCAGATGCAGTTTCCCGAAACCGCTCGCGCCCTCGACTGTTTCGGCCTCACCATTACGGCCGGCCTCTGGAACAGCCACGTTCACTTCTTCGAACGAAAATGGGCAGATGCAGCAACTATCCCCGCGACTGAACTCACGCACCAGCTGGAGAACATGCTCACTCGCTACGGCTTCACCAGCGTGTTCGACACCGGTTCCGTCTGGGAAAACACGCGACGCCTTCGCGAACGCATCGAATCCGGCGAAGTCCCCGGCCCAAGAATTCGCTCGACAGGCGAAGGCCTAGTTCCTCCCGGCGCTCTACCCTCAGACCAGGTTCTCGGCATGATGGGTGTTATGAAATTGCCCGCCCCTAAAGTCGCCGACGCCGCGCAAGCCGCAGTCGCCGCCAAGAAACTTCTCGACGCAGGTGTCGACGCCATAAAAATCTTCGCCTCGGCACCGCGCGGCGCCGCGCTTCCAGAAAGCGTCTTCCAAGCCGCCGCAGACGAAGCTCATCGCGCCGGCAAACCCGTCTTCGTCCACCCAAACAACGCGGCAGATGTGCTTGCAGCCGTTCGCGGCGGAGTCGACATCGTCGCTCACACCACTCCCCACTCCGGCCCATGGGACGATACGCTGGTTGCCACAATGAAGGAACGCCGCGTCGCCCTCACACCCACCCTCACACTCTGGAAATACTACATGCGCCACGATCGCCTCTCTGCCCAGGAAAAAGTAGCGGACACGGAAGTCGGCCAACTTCGCGCCTGGCTCGCAACAGGAGGCGAAGTCCTCTTCGGCACAGATCTCGGCGCCGTCGAATACGATCCCAGCGAAGAGTACGCCATGATGGCGCAAGCGGGAATGACCTTCCCCCAGATTCTCGCCTCCCTGACGACCGCTCCCGCTGAGCGATTCGGCGACGCAAACAAATTGGGCCGCATCGCCGCTGGCTTCCAAGCCGATCTGGCCGTCTTCTATCAAGACCCTACCGCAAACCTCCGTGGGCTGTCCCAAGTCAAATACACGCTCAGCGCTGGCAGAATCATTTATCGCGCAACCGAATAACGCCGTGCCGGCCCAGCATTTCTGGCTTCACCGGCACCCCAAACCCGCCTCTAAGTTTTTCTCTCATAAACACCCGCGCCTGCTGCAAAATGTGTCAGACTATAGGTATGGCGCGAGGATGGGAAAGCAAAGACGTGGAATCACAGGTCGAGTCCGGCCAGGCTCCCAAGGGTCACTACGGCAACAACACCAAGAGCCCAGAACAGCTGCGCCGTGAGCAGGAGCGCAAAGACCTGCAGCTATCTCGCATCAGGATCGCCCACGACCTCGAATCCGCAACAAACCCCAATCACAAAAGGTCTCTCGAAGCGGCCCTAGCCCACCTCGACAAAAAAATCTCCGACCTGAACTAGATTGATTCCTAGCCGTCATTAAACGAAACCCGTCGGATCTGCTTTCCGTGAACTCTGTGCCCTCTGCGTTAAAATCCCCACTCAGCCACGGCGCAAACTGACCCGTGTTCTGCAGCCTCACTCCTCACCGCACAAAGTCCCCAGCCAATCCCCAAAAATCATTCACGTAATAATGTGACAGCACATTCCCAAACAAGTAGCAAATCCCCTGGCAAGGCGGAATATCCCCATATTTTTTCTTCCCGCGCGCAAAAATCCTCTTCAACGATCTATCTTTCAACAAATTCCCCGCCACCTTCCGCAGTGGCTCGCACGGATAAAACACATCCCCGTTCGGATACACCCGCGGAAACATAGTCGGATAACACTGAAAATCCCGAAACCGCAGCAAAGTCTCTATGGTCCGCGGCGTCCCGTTGATCGGCTGCGACCCGCTGCGCCGCCGCTCGATAATCGTATCCACCAGCGCCTGATACTTCGGATTCTGCAGCAGCTTCAAATTCGGCATTTTCTCCATCTGCGCCGATTGCGCCGCAAACACAAACCCTTCCGCCCCGCACCAATCCAGCAATCTCTCCACTTCCCCGATGTTCCATTCCTCAATGACGGTACTGATCGTGATCCGCTGCGGACTTCCCAAAACCTCCTTCGCCATCGCCAAATTCTGCAAAACCTTCGGCAGCGCCGCCGGCTTCGAAAGCGCATTCGACGGGTCCGCCGCCAAAGCGTCCAGGCTCACCACCAACCCCGTCACCGCCCTCAGAATCCCCGGCTTGCGATCCAGCAAAGTCCCATTCGTAATCAAAAGCACCGACCGAAACTTGCAATAAAACCGCGCCGCCTCGACCAACTCCTCGATGTCCGCCCGCAAAGTCGGCTCGCCACCGGTAATCACAATCGAGTCCGTCTCCTTGCGAATCTTCCGTAGCAAACGAATCGTCTCTCCCGTCGACAACTCGTCGCTGAAAACGTCCGGCTCTTTCTGCGTGCAATACGAGCAAGCCAAATTGCACTTGTGCGTCACATAAAACGTCACCGCATACGGCGCCACAACATTCGTATGCAAAACGTGCCGCCGCCACCCATTTCGAAAATAAAGCCCAAAGTTTTTCGCCACAAACGGCGCCTGCCGCACCAACCCGCGAATCAGCGCCACCTTCGACGGCCGTCTCTTATCTAAAACACTTGCGGGAACAAAATTGGGAGTCCGCGAACCAGAGCTAGACATGAGGCCAAGATTGTAGCGCACTGCGGCGCGTCCGGCTTCCTTCCACTCCCAAAGCGTTCAGGGGAGCTGAATAGGATCTACTGAATTTGCGACGACGTGCCAGGTGGGCCCACCGCCCGCAAAAAAACACACTTGAAATGAGAAAGGGATAGCGAGATACTCCCCTAAGAACCTTATGGGCAGGGATCCCATGCGATGACCCAGAAAAAGAGCGAAACCGGCAACTTGTTGCGCGACACACTCGACATGCTGATCCTGAAAACACTGACCCAGGGAGAAATGCACGGCTACGACATCGCGGAATATATCCATGAGAAGAGCGACCAGGTCGTGGGCGTCGAAGAAGGTGCGCTTTATCCGGCGCTTCATCGCCTGGAAGTTCGCGGACTGCTCGCGGCAGAGTGGGGCGCATCCGACAACAACCGGCGGGCGAAATTTTACAGGCTGACGGCGGCGGGCCGGAAACAGCTCGCGGAAGAAACTGCGCACTGGAAGCGCATGTCTTCCGCGATTGCGCGGATTCTGGAGCCTGCCTGAGGAGGACCTATGGCTCGCGAGTGGTTGACGGAAGCGTGGCTGAGAGTAAAGGCGCTGGCGAAGCGGAGAAGGCTGGAGCGCGACCTCGAGGAAGAGCTGGAGTTTCATCTTGCGAAGCGCGCAGAAAGGAACCGCGCCTTGGGCCTTGGAGCAGAGGCCGCGCGGGTAGCGGCGCGGCGGCGATTTGGGAACGTCACGCTGGTAAAAGAAGATTGCCGCGAATCATGGACTTTCACGTGGTTTGAGACGCTGTGGCAGGACGTTCGATACGCGGCCCGAATCCTCGCAAAGAGCCCGGGCTTCGCCGCCGTCGTGATTTTCTCTCTTGCGCTCGGCATAGGAGCGAACACCGCGGTCTTCAGCGTGATGAACGCGGTGTTGCTGCATGGTCTGCCTTACGAGCATCCGGAGGAGCTGGCGACGATATTCTCCACACATAAATCGGATCCCGGCTCAGACAGAGATGTCGTGCCACTTGCAGACGTAGCGACCTGGAAAAAAGCCAATCACGTTTTTGCGGACATGGGCGCCGTGGGTTTTATCGACTCGGCCACCCTGGCCGGGCTCGGCGAGCCGGTGCAGGTGCCTGTCCAAACCGTGACTCCCAACTTCTTCTCTTTGGTTGGAGTACAACCCGTCTTAGGGAGAATCTTCCGCGCTGAGGAGAGTCACGAAGACTCTCAGACGGTGGTTATCAGTGACACGCTATGGAAAACAGAGTTCCATGGCGACGCAGCAGTACTTGGGAAGACGTTCCGCCTTGACGACGTTATCTCAACGGTTGTTGGAGTGATGCCAGCGGGCTTCAAAACACTCGGGCCGTGGTTCACGGGAAAACGGGCAGACATTTGGCAGCCCGTCAATCCAGAAGACCCAAGATACGCAAACCGTGGGGGCTTCTGGATTGTGCCGCTGGCGCGGCTCAAACGGGGAGTAGCCGTGCCGCAAGCACAGCTCGAGATGGACGTGATAGCACAAGCGATGGAGAAAGCCTACCCCGAGCAAAACAAGGGAGTCGGCGCAGTAGTCGTTTCGCTGCATGAAACGCTATACAAAAAATCACAGGATAGCTTGTATCCACTCCTGGGAGCCGTGGGATTTATTCTGCTCATCGGATGCGTCAATGTAGCAAACCTCATGCTTTCGCGGACGGAGAGCCGTCGAAAGGAATATTCGGTACGCGCGTCGCTGGGCGCGGGTCGGCGACGGCTCATGCAGCAGTTGCTGGTGGAGAGCGGTTTGTTGACTCTGCTCGGTGGCTTGCTGGGTGTTCTGCTTTCTTTCTGGGGAATTCATCTGCTGGGCGCAATGTCGCAGGATCTGCCAGACGCGGAGAATATTCGCATCAACGGCCGCGTTTTGCTCTTCGCGGGCGGGCTCAGCCTCTTAACCGCGCTGCTCTTCGGGATGGCTCCAGCTTTCCGAGCTTCGCGCCCGGATCTGCAGGACGCACTCCGCGAGGGAGCAAGCAGGACGGCGACCGGAAGACATAGAGGGACGCGGTATTTGCTGGTGATTTCGGAAGTAGCCCTCGCAATGGTGCTTTTGGTGGGCGCCGGCCTCATGATCAACAGCGAGCTTCGCATGCTGCTCCCCTCTCCAGGCTTCGATCCGGTAAATGTCTTAACGATGACCGTGCTTTTCCCATCCACGGGAGGGAAGTACCTCGAGAAGAATCCAGGGAAGCCGATCGAGAGAATATCTCCCAAAGTAACCGTCTATCATCAACAATTGATGGAAGGAGTTTCGGCGCTGCCCGGCGTCGAGTCCGTAGGCATGATCACGATGCTTCCACCGTTGGGATCGGGGGGCAGGACTTTTTCGGTCGTAGGGCATCCCGTACGGGCCGAAAGGCCTTTCGTAGGCTTCAACGAAGTGAGCCCCAGCTACTTTCGCACCATGAGAATCCCGCTCAAGAAAGGCCGCTACTTTGATGAACGCGACACGACCAATGCGCCCTGGGTTGTAATCATTAGCGAGACCACGGCAAACCGCTATTTCCCGAAGGAAGATCCCATCGGGCAACAGATCCTGCTTCACTATACGTTCAACGAAGTGGACGAAGAGCAGCCCCGCCAGATCGTAGGTGTTGTGGGCGAGGTCAAGCAAGCCGGGATGGGCGGGCTCCACCCAGAGATTTATGAATCATACCTTCAGCAACCGGAAGTGTATCCTGGCGGCAGTGATGACTTCCATTTGGGTGGGACGTTGGTCATCCGCACGGTATCAGACGTACACGCTCGCGAAGCCGACATCATCGCGGCAGCAAAGCAGATGATGAAACAGATGGATCCGGATCAGCCCGTGACTGACATCAGTACGATGAATGAGGTGATGGGCGACTCCATGAAGAATTATAAAAACTACGTCGTCGTGCTCGCGTTTTTGGCTGGCATAGCCGTGATTCTGGCAGCGATTGGCATATATGGCGTCCTTTCGTACTTCGTTAACCAGCGCACGCGCGAATTGGGCATCCGTTTCGCTCTAGGAGCTCAGCGCGGTGATGTGCTCGTGTTGGTCGCCAAGCTGGGACTCACCCTTGCCGGTACTGGACTGGCTATTGGCATTGCGCTAGCGCTGGGACTCAATCGGTTTCTGGCGGATCATCTCTGGCTTTTTCACATCAAGGCAACCGATCCCGCGACCTTCGCCGCCGTAGGAATCCTGCTGCTGTGTATCGCCTTGCTCGCTTGCTATATCCCAGCTCGCCGTGCGACAAATGTGGATCCCATGACGGCGCTGCGGCATGAGTAATTGGAGGTCAGTATGGAAATGTACAGCAATAACAGAGAGCCCTCGGAACTCTTTAAATGGCGGTCGTTTGGGAGGCCTTCGGCGTGTTCATCGGCTATCGCGTTTCTCACGCTTGCGCTTGGCGCCGCCGTGCGATCTCAAGAACCACCGCGTCCCGCGGAATCAGTAGCGGATGCCGCGCGCAACGTTCGCGAACAAAAATCAAATTCCACGAAGCCTTCCAAGGTCATCACCAACGACGACTTCCGCGGACAGTATTCGGTACCGAGCGCCCCAGCTTCTCCTCCAGAATCTTCATCGGCGAACGGAGCCGAAGCACCAAAGCCACCGGCAGCAGATTGCGATAGTCCTGACGCCGAGAGAGTCAAAACGGAGCTGCAGGCCGCTGAGGGCGAGAAGGACCAGATTCGCAGCGATATTTCCAATAAGCTCACGGTCCCCTCCAACAGTAGTGTCGATATGAAGAATTTCAAACCCGGCTCCTCGGGAGTGGATGTCGGCAGTCCAGTGCTTATAGAAACGAAGCCACCCATCCCTGAGCGAGTGGAGGAGGTTACTCTCGACGAGAAGGTTGCGTCTCTGAAGAGGGCCTTGGGCATTGCTTGCGTCCCTCCCGAAGACGCGGGAATCCAGACGAAGCTGGATCAGGCCGAGCAAGAGCTGAGCGTTTTGCAGCGCCAGCTCGTTCTGGACCAGGACGCCTACTATTCCAAGACCAATTACGCCGCAGACACCGCGGGCAAAGCCCGCCTCGATGCCGAGCTACAGCAAACTCAGGACCTTCAGTCAGAGATTGAGCGCCTGAAAAGCGAGCTAGCCGCCTCGCGTACAAAACAACCCGCAAAGTAAGCAGCTTAGGGGCGGCCAACCCGTAACGCGGCGGGTAGAACATCCTTCGCGCATCGAGAAGACTTTGACTTTGTCTTTTTCCGAGGGTGAGCGGGAGCCCCGGGGACCTGGGGCTCCGCCACCAAACGGGAATCCTTTGGTCACCGACAAATCAAAACAACACGGAGGGCGCCCCAGGTTCGTTTTTTGAACCTGGGTCTTGGGGCTAACGCTTCTTGTTTCAAAGTTGGCGAGTGGGAGATCTATTTCTAATGAAAGAAACCTAGTCCGTAAAAACCACGCACACTGCGATTTGCCCCTTCTCCGCACCCGCATCGATCCTCACCAAGTACCGAAAATCACGCATCAAGCTATCCCTTCAAGCCCTCAGCAACCTTCACTCGTATCGCAAAGCAACGAGCGGATCAACACTCGCCGCTCGCCGCGCTGGCAGCAGACAAGCCGCGAGCCCAGTTATCACCACCAGAGCCACCACCGCCCCAAACGTCCACGGATCCGTCGCCGATACTCCCCAAATCTGGCTCTTCAGAAAACGCGTCAGCCCAAAACTCGCAAACAAGCCAATCGCAATCCCCGCCGCCAGCAGCACAAATCCCTTCTGCAGCACCATCCGCAAAATTTCACTCTGCTGCGCTCCGAGCGCCATCCGCACGCCAATCTCCTGCGTCCGCAGCGAAACCATATACGCCATCACGCTAAACACTCCGATCACCACCAGTACCAGGGCAATCCCCGCCAGCGGCCCCGACAATGTCGCGCCGAATTCCGGCGTCGCGTACGTATGCTCCTCCAGAAATTCCGCCAGCGGGTCGAACACCCAAAACACTTCATTACGGTTCACCGCCCACACCCGCTCCTGCACTGCATGCATCATTGAGCCGGGCTCTACTTTTGTCTTCACCTGCAGAATGAAATCTCCCATTACCATCGGCGGAATGAACGCCATCGGTACGGCTGGCTGCTGCGGTCCAAAATTCTTTACATCGCTCACAACTCCGACGATCCGGAAATCGGCATCCCCTAGCATCGGCGCATATGTTATTCCAATCGCTCGACCAAAGTTGGTTCTCCATTTGTCAAAATCATTCGCTCGGAGCTGTTTGCCTATCGGGTCCTCATCCCCAAACATATCGTGCGCCAAGCACTGATTGAGCACCGCTGCAAGTTGTCTCGTCTGTACCTCCTCTCTCGAAAGCCAGCGGCCCGCGATCATCCGCATCTCCAGCGTACCGGCGCAATTCTCATCGCACTCATCCAACCCAGCCATCTCAACGCGCGTTCCTCCAGGCACAGTCACTTGTGGCCCGCGCGACGGTCCGTACCCCGGAATCGTGTTGTTGACCGCTATAGCCTCCACTCCCGGTAGCGTCTTCAAGCTTTCCACAACCTTTTGAAATTCGGCCTCACCCTCAGGTGATGCAATCCTTGCTCTATCCGGAGTCTGACCGGCTCCGCGTGCTGGTGCAAATGCAACCACCAATATATTTTTCGGATTGAAGCCCATATCAATATGCGTGAGCATGTAGAGGCTCCGCATCATCAAGCCTGCTCCAATCAACAGGACAATCGAAAGCGCTACCTGTATTACCACCAACCCTGCACGAATCTTTCCGTGTCGGAATCCGCCGCCACCCTTTCCGCTACCAACAAGTTGTGGTTGCACATCGCGTTTCGTCGCGCGCAACGCCGGCACGAGCCCGCAAATCAGCGTCGTCAACAAGGTAATTCCCGCCGCAAAAAACAATACCGGAGCATTCAGCCCGATCACTGCCTCACCGCTCATCCTCTGCCAGGCCTTCTGATGAATCGTAGCGTCTACTGCCTTCATCGCGATCCACGCCATCGCGCTGCCTGCCGCGCACGCCGTCGCTGCCAGAACCAGGCTCTCCATCAGAAGCTGCCGAATGATCTGCCAGCGCGAAGCGCCTAGCGCCGACCGCACGGCTATCTCTTTCTCTCGCGTCGTCGCCCTGGCGAGCAACAAATTCGCTACGTTACTGCACGCAATTAGTAGCAGTACCAACACCGCTGCCAGTAAATCGTACAGAATGCTCTTCAAATCGATCTTCGAATTAAATACCGCGCCCACTCCGGAAGCCCCCAATAAATAATTGCTAGCCGACATCACTCGCGCACTGAACTTCTTCGGATAATCGCCACTATCCGGATGCAACGCCGCCAGCCGCCTCACCAGCACATCCAGCTCCGCCGACGCGGCCGCATACGTCATGCCGCGCTTCACTCGCGCCAGTACCTCAAACTTCCGTCCGTTTTCCTCCTCGGCCGCACTTGGCATCCACTTAACTGGCGTCCAAATTTCCCTTCCGACTCCAAAACCATGGAACCGCTCCGGCATCACGCCTACCAGCGTTCGCGGCTCACCATCAATGACGAAGCTCCTTCCCATGATCCCTGCGTCTTCGGCAAACTCGCTCTTCCATGTCCTGTGACTCATCACAAAAACTGGTGGCGCTCCTGGCTTTCCGTCTTCCGAAACAATCGTGCGCCCCGCTGCCGCTGGTACGCCGTAAAAATCAAACGCATTCGCCGTCACGCGGCCATTGTTAAGCTGAAACGTCCGGGCGCCGTACTGCACCAGCGAAGTTGCGCCGTAGTACCCGACCACGTCCTCAAAAACTTGATTGTGCTCCCGCAAATATTCCAGATCCACCCAATGAACATACAAAGAACCAGTGTCGTCCGGCGTCGCCGCGTCCTGCACCACCGGCACCACCATCCTCCCTGCATCTTTCGCCGAAAACGCGTTGAACAACAAATTGTAGAAGACGCTGAAAACTACCGTGCTCGCACCGATCCCCAGCGCCAGAGCAAACACCGCCACAAACGCAAATCGCCGGTCTTTGCGAAGGCTCCTTAACGCGTATCGAAAATCTCGAAACAGATTCTCCAGGTGATTCTCCCATCTCGTTTCACGGACCTCTTCCTTGAAACGCTCGACGCCACCGAATTCAATTCGCGCGCGCCGCCCTGCTTCAACGCCTGAGAGGCCAGATCGTTCCAAATCGTCTGCGCGGTTCTGGATATGCAGACGCATCTCCTCCTCCATCTCAGCATCGATATGCTTGCTGTGAAAAAGGGCAGAACAGAAAGAACGAAGCGAGGCCAGAAATTTCATACTTCCTCCGGCTGAGCCCCGAGGGCGGAGGTCATTGCAGCGACCAGGCGTTTCCAGTCGCCCGCTTCTTGGCGCAGACGCTTCCGGCCCGCCGCAGTCAACTCATAGAATTTGGCGCGCCGATTGTTGTCTGACGTTCCCCAATTTGCCGTCAGCAGTCGCTGGCGCACAAGTCGAAACAAAGCAGGATAAAGCGCGCCCTGTTCGACGAGAAGAGCGCGGCCAGAAATCTGTTCGATGCGCAAAAGTACGCCGTAGCCATGGAGCGGCCCGAGAGAGACAGCCTTAAGAATGAGGAGATCGAGAGTACCCGGAAGAAGTTGGGCTTGAACAGTCACGTTCTCTCCTAACGTGATTAGGAGTCTAAAACCGCCTCTCCTAAGTTGTCAAGGAGAGCGACTCTCGCATGTTCTTTTCTAGCACTGTCAACGGCGGGTGATCCGATGCTCCGCTACCAAACGGGAATCCTTTGGTCACCGACAAATCAAAACAACACGGAGGGTGCCCCAGGTTCGTTTTTTGAACCTGGGTCTTGGGGTTAAGGCTTCTTGTTTTAGAGTTGCCGGGTGGGGAGTCTATTTCTAATGTATGAAACCTAGTCCGTAAAAACCACGCCAACCGCGATCTGGCCCTTCTCCGCGCCTGCATCAATCCGCACCACATAACCCTTCAAGCGCATCGACGATTGCAAACCATCCTCGCCGGGCGTCTCCATCGTCACTTGTAACTCAGACTGCAGTTGCGGCATGTTCTGTAGCGAAATCAATGCGCCTTGCAAAGAAATGTCGCGCACCACGGTTTCTTCCTGGAACTCTTTCCCGTCTTCTGTCACTCCCGTAACCTTCGCGCGGAACTGTGCCTCTCGCCGCAAGGACGTTCGCGCCCCTGGCATGTGCGCCTGCACATTGTCTCCCGTCGCGCCCAACGTAATCACCATGCCTTCGCTCGCCGCGAACACGGAATCAAACTCTTCGCGCGCCTGCCGCAGAATCGAATCCACCATGCGGTCCGTCGAGTCCGGATCGTGATGAAACAGCACCAACGTCTTCGCGCCAACTTCGCGCGCCAGCTTCACGCCTTCCTTCCACGACGAATGTCCCCAGCCCTTGCGCGTTGTCTTTAATTGGTCTGGCGTGAACTGCGCATCGTTTATAAATATGTCCGCGCCCGCCGCCAGTTCCCGCAAATTCTCATCCAGTTTCGGATCGCCTGGCTCGTTGTCCGTGGCGTAAACCACCGTTCCCGCCGGCGTCTCAAGTCGAAACCCCAGGCATCCCTGTGGATGGTTCAGCCATCGCGCCGTGATCTTGTTTTCGCCAATCGTGAACGAATCTCCGCCTTCCACTTCCTTGAACTTCCGCTTCGCATTCATCGCGGACATATCCACGGGAAAATACGGCAGCGCCATCTGCGCTTCGAACACCTGCTTCAAACTGTCTCGCCCCAAAAATTTCGAACGAAAGCTATAAAAATGAAACTCATTATTCTCCGCATAGAGAGGCGCAAAAAACGGAATTCCTTGAATATGATCCCAATGATAGTGCGTCACAAAGATGTGCGTCTCGGGATTTCCGCCGCCGTTCGGCGTTCCCCACCGGCTGCCGAGCATGCGCAGCCCGGTCCCGCAATCCAAAATGAATTGCGTGCCGTCCGGCGCGGTCAGTTCGAGGCAAGGCGTGTTTCCGCCGAAACGCCAAGTGGCGGGATCCACCGTCGGCGTCGACCCGCGAACACCCCAGAAACTTAGTTTTGCTATGGGAGCCGTCATGTCCCTCAGCACACACCCTGCGCGTAGGCCATTCCTGCCGCTTTTTAAGCGGAAGGGGGAAGCTAGTTCGATGTTGGCAGCCACAGGGAAATGCGTCAATGAATTCGCGCCGGGGACGTGTCAAACTTCCCACTGGTAGCACAGGCACTCCTGCCTGTGCGCCTTTGCTGTTTCTCACAGTTAGCGCGTCCTACCTGGAGGCGCCTGTGAGCCTTTGCTGTTTCTGTTATGCAGCGCAAAACAGGGAGTAGCTCTCGCGGCGCTACTCTGCATCATCACGGAGGCAGCTCGAGAAGCCTGCGCGGCTCGCCTCAGTCGCGTAAAATGGAGCGGATGGACCGGATGGACGACCACTCCCACGATCATAACCACGACCCCGAGCACGGCCACCACGATGGCCACGTGCACCATCCGCATTCGCACGACCACCACGGCCACGCCCACCCGCCATTGCGCCCGTCGGTCCTAGGCTGGGCCATGGTCGCCACTCTTGGATTAGTTGTCGCGGAAATTTTTGGCGGCGTCCTCGGCAGGTCAGTAGCTCTATTAAATGACGCCGTCCACAATCTCTCCGACGTGCCCGCGCTCGGCATTTCCTGGCTCGCTATGCGCTGGGCGGAGCGCCCCGCGGATAGCGAGAAGACCTATGGCTACCACCGCGCAGGCATTCTCGCCGCCTTCACCAACTCCCTGCTACTTGTCCTGCTCTCTCTTTGGCTGGGCTACGAAGCCGTCGAACGCTTCCGCTCCCCCGTTCGCGTAGTCGAAGGCTGGATGATCTGGACGTCGCTCGCCGCGCTCGCTGTGAACGGCGGCATCACCCTCGCCCTCGTTCGCGGCCACAAGGACCTAAACCTGCGGAGCATACTGGTCCACAACTTCGGCGACGCCCTCTCCAATATCGCCATCATCGTCGGCGCTATCGCCATTCACATGACCGGGGCGCTGTGGATCGACCCGCTCCTCGGCATCGCCATCGGCTTGCTGGTGCTATGGTCGAGCATTGGGATTCTGCGAGAGTCGTCGCACATACTGCTGGAAGGGCGGCCGAGGGAGATGCGCGTGGAGGAAGTCGCGCGCGCCATCTTAACCGTGGATGGAGTGCAGGAGGTTCATGACGTGCACATCTGGTCGCTGGGCGGAGGACATAACGCGCTGAGCTTGCACGCGCGCATTCCGGACATGCACCTGGATCAGTGCGAGCGATTGCTGCGGGCGATTCAGGAGAAGGCGGCGAAGGAATTTAAGATTGATCACACCACAGTTCAGCTTGAGCGAGCTGGACTTCCTGCGGTTTCGGGTTACGTCATGCCTGAACCAGTGAAAAAATAAAGTTCCCAAAAAAGCATGAAGAAAATTAGACGACAGGCGAATGGAAATTCAGGCCGCGCTGTTCATTGAACTGTTGCGTGGCATCCAAGTCGAGCTTGTCGGCGGTAACAGTGCGGCGCAATCCCTCGGTGGTAATGTAGCGAAGCGTGCCGTTTTCCCACGCGTAGGCGGACGCGAAAAAGACCGTTCCATCGCGGCGCACGAAGACATACTGTTCCGCTTCTTGTTCGGAAGCTGTCTCCGGCGCTGGGACATAGTCGCGCGACGGCTTCGCCGGGCGCTCGTTGTAAGCCGTTTGCGGTGCTTGCTGCTGTCCTGAATCCGCCTGTTGCGCGTCGGCCGGCGGCGCTTCGTCCGCATACTCATCGGAAGAGAACGGCATGTAGTATCCGCCGCCGTAGAAAAACGGGACATACGTTCCCACAAACTGGCGATTTCGGTTCCGGTCGTGAAATCCATTTGGATGGACTGCGGCGACGTGTGCGTAATCAAACCCCAAACCGGGCACCGTGTCCTGTGAAAGCAGCTGACGGCCGGAGCCAGCGCGCTGCACTGAAGCGGTCGAGCGCTGAATCGGACGAGCCACAATCGCACCGGAACGGGTCCGCACGTACTTCATTCCCCAAGTGGAGTGGGCTCCAGAATTTACTGGAGAGGTTACGCGGGTGACGGCGGAGGGTGCGGCGTGCATCGCGACATGGGGGGCAGGGGCAGCCATCGCCGGGCGAGCCATTCCGGCACCCATTCCTCCGCGTTGTGCCGCAGCGATCGCGGGGAGAGCCACGAGGGAAACGATAGCAATCAGGAAGCGGCGCATGGTCAGTACCTGGGTTCCCGGGCCGCCGGGCCTTTCTTGCATGTACATGTATAAGGATGCGCCATTTGGAGTGGGGGTTTCAAGAGGTTGATAGTGAGTAGAGAGTAGTGAGTGGTGAGTAGGGTCCCCACCCCGCGGTGTCCGCGAGTTATGGAGTAAACCCATGACAATATTGGAGTTGTTAGCACTCCTGCGTGTCGCGCAAAGACATGAGGCCCGTCGCGCACTGCTCGGGACAAGGGGACCCCTCCCCCCTGTTTTTTGCAAGAATATGATTCGGTGGGAGTTAAGGGGTGGGGGTGTGCGAAGAATATGATTTTATGGGAGTTAGAGACAAAACAGTGATTAAAATCGGAAAGCGGGTCGAAGAGCGGGGTCGGCACCCCCTCCCCCTGTTTTTTGCAAAGATTTGATTCGATTGGAGTTAAGGGGTGGGGGTATGCGAAAGATGTGATTCTATGGGAGTTAGGAACATAGTTGACTGTCGACAGTTTAAAGTTGAAAGGGCAAAGATCGGGAGAGCTGGACACAGAGGCACAGAGTCCGCAGAGGTCAGAGGAAGAAGGAACGGGGAGGGGCTTGGCGGAAAGGGTGGCGCGTGCCCTTCGCGGATCGCTTCGGGGCTCAGCGTAAACAGGGTAAAGGGAACGGGTGAGACTGGCCCTTCGAGGCTCAGGGTAAACGCGAAACATGGGGAATGGTAGCAGGGGTAGTTACCGATTGTCAATAGTTTTGTGAGTTACTGAGTTGGTATTCGAACGCGGCTGGAGGAAGTTGAAGGATTTTAAGGAGTTGGCGAGGGCTAACTAACCTGATATGAGCGGCCACCCGCCTGGTTTTGCTTCAAAAGCCAATTTCTTCACACGTTCCCGTCCCTGGTTTCCCTAGGTTCCCCAAGAATGTCTTCGATAAACGACAGCAGTGAGTCGGCCGAGGTCTTGACCATCTGAAGGTATTCGGTTTGCTCTGTGGTCAACTCCGTGTCGAGCAGAAGGTCGGTCATCCCAATAATGCCATTCGTAGACGTTCGGATTTCGTGACTCATGTTGTATAGGAATTCGCTCTTTGCCCGGTTTGCAGCTTCTGCGGCTGCTCCGGCGGCTTGTATTTGTTCGAACGCTCCTTTGCGGTCGGTAATGTCGTCGGCAATACCCACAATGCGCCCCAACTTGCCCTGTGAGTTTTGAACAGGAAAGGTGCGTGAGTGGATCCAACGAATCGATCCATCGGGTCGCTTCAACCTGTACTCCATGGCGGTTGCAACGCCTCGGACGGACTGTTCAAAAACGCTTATTACGCGACTGCGATCTTCCGGATGAACCGAATCTATCCAGGCACCAGCACGTGTGTAAAGTTCGTGACCGGGCCTTCCAAAAACGTCCTCGTAAGCTGGGCTGATATAAACCATTCTCGGGGGATCTGGAGTTAAAATGAAAAAGACTTGCCGGATGTTTTCCACCAACTGGCGAAACATTTCCTCGCTTTGCCGTAGCGCGGCCTCTGTTCTTCTGCGCGCTGTGATGTCGAGGAAAGTTACTACGGCACCGATCAAGAGGTCGTTCTCGTGTATTGGATAGGACCAATACTCAGCCGGGAAGCTCGTTCCGTCAGCGCGCCAGAGGACTTCGTCGTCGACGTGGGTGCCCTTGCCGCCGCGAAAAGCCGAGTAAATACGGCATTCCCCGCCAGGGTAGGGCATTCCATCCAGGCGAGTGTGATGCATCATAGCGTGCATGTTCTTACCGATGAGCTCGACCTGGTTCTTGTATCCTAGAAGGCGCAGACACGCAGAATTGCAAAACGTACAGTCACCCAGCATGTCTATCCCATAGATCGCCTCCGCTGTGGAGTCCAACAAGATCCTTGCCAGTTGTTCGCTTTCCATGGCGGGCTTTGCAACGGCGCGTCTACTAGAGTTCTGTCCCATTGTGAGTGATGCTCCTATCCTGTATCCAGGTCCATTGGCTTGGGAGCTGTGGTGTACTCCTTGAGCCTGCGGTAAAGGGTGGTCTTGCCAATGCCCAAAAGGCGCGCGGCGGCGAGCTTATCCCCTCCGGTTTCCCGCAGTGCATGCAAAAGGGCGCGACGCATAACTTCCGCCAAAGGGAGGAGCTCGTTGCTATCGAAGACATGCGGGGCCGACGCAGGATAGAGGATCGTAACCAGGTCGTCTGCTGTCAGAACCGTGTGAGAACTCAAAGCCACTGCGCACTCGATAGCGTTTTCCAATTCGCGGACATTGCCTGGCCAGTCGTAGGCCACTAATCGACGCAATGCATCGTCCGAGATCGTACGACTTAGTTGGGGGGCTCCAGAGAATTTACCCAGAAAATAAGAGACCAATAGGGGAATGTCGACCTTGTGCTCGCGCAGCGCCGGCAGCTTAATCTGTATCACATTCAATCGGAAGTACAGGTCCTGGCGAAATGTTCCTGCCCGAACTCCTGCTTCGAGGTCTCGGTGTGTAGCGGCGATGACCCGAACGTTAATGGGAATTCTCTCCGTGGACCCGACAGGCCTTATCTCTTTTTCCTGCAAAGCGCGTAACAACTTGGCTTGCAAAAATATTGGGAGCTCGCCTATTTCGTCCAGCAAGACGGTCCCCTCGCTGGCGGTTTGGA
>Ga0210405_10000119_pt1 | contig 106038 bp, 84 predicted proteins | sample IncBWH11MmetaG_FD_155492 | JGI IMG/M metagenome (GOLD analysis project Ga0210405, IMG submission 155492) | Forest soil microbial communities from Barre Woods Harvard Forest LTER site, Petersham, Massachusetts, United States - Inc-BW-H-11-M | ecosystem: Environmental > Terrestrial > Soil >... | reverse complement strand
AAATAGCTCTGGCCGGATGGTCTTCGCCGATGAGGTGCTCCACATCCACGGCTCGCCAGCTCAGCTGCTTTCGGTTCACGTAGCGAATCAGAGGCTGTTTGCTGATCGGATTTTCTTGGCTCATGCCACGAGCTTACGGCAGACTTCTTTTTTTGCAAGATGGAAATTCAGAGGTTTCTTCACAGCTTCAAAACGAAGACTGCGGCACCCGGAAATTCAACGGCGTTCGTTTGGGTGTTGTGGAAGGGTCGGTCACCCGCCAGCATTTTGATCCGAGCGCATGGTGGAGACCGCCGCGAGTGGGGTAGTCGACGCACCACTCGCCCAAACTAATTAAATCGGTCGTCGAGCTTGCGTCCGGATTTCCTCCCGATCAACGTCCCAATGTTTGCTACAACTAGATCCTAGGTTACATCACCCCTTAAATCGGCGATGGTGTCGGACTTGAGTATAAAGATATTTCGCAGCCGTGTGCTACTGGGCCGCAAGCAGGGCGGCCCAGAATGCGCATTTATGGTTGGTGGCGAAAGTTGTTTCCTGCATCGGCGACGGAGGTATTAGGGATTGGGAATTGCCCTCGAGCGCGTTGAATTGCTGCCATATGGGCAGGCCGGAACCATTGGGCGTGCCGGATTTGGCGAAATTGGTCCAGTACTGCTGCATGCTGCTGGAAAGCTGGAGTTGCTGCGCATTGAGCGGCGGTCGCGGCACGGTAATCGGCAAATTGAAAAGATATTGAAGCTCGGAGGCGTGAGCCGCGCCATAAGGGAAAGTGACCGGAGGCAAGAAATCCTGCGGCGCGTTTTCGTCGTTGAATTCATAAGTGGAAAGCGGAACGAACCGGGACATGGACAAGTCCGCGCCATAGGCGGGGCAGGCGAAGACCACATCCGTCCCGGCGGTGGCGAAGGCCAGATCGGCGGACGGAAAACTGGCCAGGGGATATTCCGTGGCGACGAACGGTGCGGCGGGTCCGACCAGTGAAGCGAGCGCCGCTTCATAAGCGGCCTCATTGTTGCCGATGGGCCCGATGGTGAGATCGAAATCGAGCGCGGTGAAGAGCCGCCACTCATCGTGATTGCTGCCCTGGATGATTGGAACGTGGTGGAATTGGCCGGTGGCGAGAGCGGTGCCCAGCGAAAGCGGGAGAAATTCGCCGTCAATATTCGGCGTATAGCCTGCGGGATTTTGGTTGGCGAGCAGCGCGCTGACCGGGAGCGCGCGCAGACACGCGGCAGTCTGACTGCTGCAACCGGCGGCGGTGGCGAAGGCGGTTCCGGCGGCCTCGGCGGTGGCGAGCGTTTGCGTGGTGAGCTGATAGGCGCCGCTTTCGATGATGGCTTTCTGAAACAGGCTGGCGGATAAAGGTGAAGCGAGCTGCGAGAAGACGCAGAGTCCGCCGGCGGATTCGCCGAAGATGGTGACGTTCAGCGGGTCACCACCGAAGAACACGATGTTGTCGCGAACCCAGCGCAGCGCCAGTTGCTGATCCATCAGGCCATAATCGCCGGCGGAACCGGCCGCAAAATCAACGTTGTGACGAGGATCAGTTTTTTCGGCGGCCAACGCCGGATGCGCTAGAAAGCCGAGAATCCCCAGGCGATAGTTGATGGTGACGACGATGACGCCGTCCTTCACGAACGCGGTGGGATCGTAGTCGTTGCTCTCGCCATCAACCAGCGCGCCTCCATGGATCCACACCATCACGGGGCGGAGCTCGCCTATGCCGCCGCCATTCGCCTCCGGAGTGAACACGTTGAGGAACAGGCAATCTTCGGTGGTGGAGGCGATGCCGAAAGGCGAAGCTGTTTGCGGGCAGTGATTGGCGAAATGGGTGGCGTCGAGTGTCTGGAACCACGGCACGTGGAGCACAGGCGGGCGCCAACGCAGATTGCCGACGGGCGCGGCGGCATAAGGAATGCCAAGGAATTCGCGCACGCCCGCGGCAGTGACAGTGCCGTGGACGGGACCGCTGAAGGTGAAGGCGAAGGGATTGGCGGCCTGTGCGATCGAATCGGCAGGCATGCTGCAAAGCAGCGCCGCAGCCGTGAGTATCAACAGCACTGCTATTTTGAATTGGCGCTGGTTATAGAAGGCCATAGCAACCTCCAGGAGGTGACCGAGCCGCGACCGCTCGCGGCCGGAACTAGAATTGTGTGTGTTTAAGACATTTGTGGGTAACTGTCAAGAAAAAAGGAAACGCCGGGATTCCCGTGATAACATCGGCGAACTTTGACGCCGAATAACACTCATCTGCCGAAGGAAAATCTTTTACCACGTAACACTGTCTTATCTGTGCTGGTGCTGTGTGCCATCAATTTATTGAACTTCTACGATCGGCAAGCCCCTGGGGCGCTGGTGGAGCCGATGCGGAGAGAGTTCGGGCTGTCCGATACGCAGATCGGGCTGCTGGGCAGCATGTTCATCTGGTTCTATGCGCTGGCTGGCGTACCGCTCGGCCGCATTGCCGATGTTTGGAGCCGCAAGAAGCTGCTTACCATCGGGGTGACTGTATGGTCAGCACTCACAGCCGCATCGGGTCTGGCCGCTAGCTTTTCGTTTCTGGTTTTCACGCGGCTGGGTGTGGGAGTGGGCGAGGCGGTGTGTGCGCCGGTGGGGACGAGTTGGATCGGCGATCTGTTTCCGGCGAAGCGGCGCGCGCGTGTTCTGTCATTGTTCATGCTGGGCGTGCCGATCGGTGGGGCGCTGAGCTTCTTGTTGTGCGGGCCGATCGCGCAGGCGTGGGGCTGGCGGACAGCGTTGGTGAGCGCCGCGGCGCCGGCGATCATTCTGGTGCCATTGTTGCTACTGGTGCAGGAACCGGCGCGGGGTGCATCGGAGCAGACCTTGGAGGGGAGTGCCGCTTCCGCGACCGAAGTAAAGGGATCCATATACGCCTTACTGCGCATACGCACTTTGTGGTGGATCATTTTGTCCGGCGCGCTGTTGAACTTCAACATGTACGCGCTGGCCACTTTTCTGCCGGCGTTCATGACTCGCGTGCACGGATACTCGGTGGCGCGCGCCGGCGTGACCTGCGGAATTGTGTACCTGATTGGTGGCGTGTGCGGAGGCCTGCTGGGCGGGCAGCTGGGTGATCTGGTGGCAAGCAACGCGCGCAACGCTCGGCTGTGGATGGCGGCGATCATCGCGCTGCTGGGCGCGCCGATTATGTATTACGGAGTCACGCGACCGGCGGGGTTCGCGGGGCCGGCTCTGGTGGCCATCGGGGTCGGTTACGGCGCCTTCAATACGTACTACGCATTTGTTTACGCGTCGATTCAGGACATTGTGGCTCCGAACCAGCGCGCGTTTACGATGTCGGTGTACTTCATGGCGATGTATCTGTGCGGCGCCTCGTTTGGTCCGCTGTTGACAGGGCGCCTGAGTGATTTTATGGCGCGGCGGGCGATGCATGCGGCCGGAGCCGCGAGCCTGGCGGGATTCCGCGCGGTCGGCCTACAAAAGGCCATGGTCATCATGCCAATTCTGTCGGTGGCGCTGGCGATCGTACTTTATTTGGGCTCGCGCACGATGAACCAGGACGTGGAGCGACGGGAGTCGAGGATGCACGGTTGATGTAGCGCGAAAGCACGGCGGAAAAAGGCCGGTGGGCCATCGCACTGGGTCCCTTGCGTCAGCTCATAGAGCGGATCATGCGTTTAGTTCGATGGCGGCCCCACATCAACTTTCTCAGGGGGCTACGGTTAACGTGAACTGCTGGGTGTGAGTTGGGGCGTTCGCGGCGGATGCGGTGATGCTGACTGCGTAGGTTGTCGTTGGCCCGACTGTTTTCTGGCCGGAGTATCCGGCGCAGTTGACTGTTGCGAGTAGCGCGGCGAGCACGGTGGATGCCAGGACGGCGCGCGTGAATTTCATGTTCAGTGTGATGGAGCGCTCGATTCCGGGCGCTGCGAAAATTCCCAAGATTGCCAGAGCAAGGACGTATAAAGCTGCCGGCTGCAATCGCGGAAACACGCCGCTTGGCGGGGCCGCGGTTCCGGCGGCAGCGGGCAGTTGTACGGTTAACGTCGCGGAGACTGCGGCTGCGGCCGGAGTGAGTGTCTGAGGATTGAAGGTGCAGCTTCCACCCGCGGGCAGACCCGAGCAGGTGAAGCCGACGGCTTGCTTGAAGCCGTTCTTGGGCGTCACTGTGACGGTCAAGTTCCCGGAGGAGCCCTGCGCGACGGTGAGCGCCGAGCTGCTGGTGGTGAGCGAGTAGTCAGCTGCGGGTGCGGCGGCGACGGTGACGGTCAACACGGCGGAAGTTGAGGCTGCGTAGTTCGCGTCGCCGGAATATGCTGCGGCGATGGTGTGAGTTCCGACGGCCAGGTTCGCGCTGCTGAAGGAAGCCGCGGCGGCATTGAGGGCGACGACTCCGAGCTGCGTTTGGCCGTCAAGGAATGTGATGGAGCCAGTGGGAACGCCGGTGCCGGACTGCGGCGCGACGGCCGCGGTGAATGTCACGTTTTGAGCGTAGACCAGCTGCGTCGAGGAAGCTTGGACCGAAGTGGTGGTGCCGGTTTTTGTTGGCGCTGAAATTCTGATTGAGACTGGCGCTGACGTGGAGGCGGCGAAATTCGCGTCGCCGGAATAGGCGGCTGCGATCGAATGTGAGCCGGGCGACAGGGTGGATGTATCGAATGCCGCGGACGCCGAGGAGTTCAGCGCTACGCTGCCGATTTGCGTGCTGCCATCGCTGAACGCGACAGTGCCGCTGGGGGTGGCGGATCCGGATTTTGGCGCGACGGTTGCGGTGAATGTGACCGCCTGGCCTGAGGTCGCATGCGTGGATGACGCTGACAGAGAGGTGGTCGTTGCCGCGGGAGCAGAGGTCTGCGGCGTGAAAACGAAGACCGTCGCGGAGTACGCGGGGAAATTGTAATTCAGTGCGTTCGACACTACCGCTACCGGCGTAGCGGCGACGATTTGGGTCAGGTTTGCGTTGCTGTAGGTGTAGACGGATGCGGTTGGGTTCGATGTGAAATTTGCCAGCGTTAGGCTGGTTTGAATTGCGCTGGTGGTTTTGTTGATGGCGATTACGGTGAGAGCGTTATCGCTGTTGCGCAGTGCACCGTAGACCGAGAGCTGGGCCTGATCTGTGCTCGTGGAATCCACCGAGGTATCACCGAATTGGCCGCCGGCGCCGTCGTAATTGCGGTAGAGGCGAAAACTGTAGGCTACCGGGGCAGTCGGTTGCGGTACCGTCCACAAATTCGCGAAGTCCAGGCTTTGGCGGCCGTAGATTCCCAGCACGTCGGCTTCGGTGAGCGCGTCTACCAGGGGATTTGTGCCGCTGCTGAAGCTGTATTCTGAAATCGAGAGCTTGGTGCCGGGATAGTAGGTTTGAATCCAATTCTGGAAGCGGGGGAGCAGCATCATGGGGCCGTCGAAATAATACTGCTCGACCCAGCTGCCGGAATTGAAGGTGGGGTCCCAGAGCGCGCGCGTGGAGGCGAGCTCGGCGGCATCTGTGGAGCCGCCGCCATAATAATGTTCGTCGAAATAGTCGAGGATGCGTTGATGATTGGCTTGATCGTAGGCTGCCATTTGCTGCAGATAATATTGCCCGGCGTATAGACTGTTCTGTTGGCTGGGAGTGCCGATCCAGCCGCCTAGCGTGAAATCTACTGGTCCGAAAACTTTCGCGGTGGGATCGGTTTGCTTGATCATTGCGGCGTATTGCTGGCCTAGGCTGATGATCGTGTTGTAATCGGGTTGGTTGGGTTCGACGTCGCGATGCGTGTTGCTCCAGCCGCCTGGTTCGTTGTCGAGCTGATAGTAGGGGACACCACCGTTCGCCGCGGTGCCGAACGTCGCGATTAGGTGCTGGATCCAGCCCTGCTGGAGCGCGACGGTGTTGTCGATGTGATTGGCGTAAATATTGTTGTCGATCAGTTGCACGCCGCTGGTGCTGATGCTGTTGCCGCAGTTGTCGCCATTGGGATGCACGTAGGGGTTTGTGGATTGCTGGGGGCCGTAGATGGAAACGGGGAAACTGCAGGTCCACGCTGATGATTTATTTACGTACGGGATGATGGGAATCGTTAGTAGCGTGTGCGCGTTGGATGCAGCTTTGTAGGAGTTGATCATCAGATCGGCTGAGGCGCTTGGCGTTGCGGTCGTTTCGCCGTTGCCGCCCATGAAATACCAGTCGAAGCCGGAGTTGCTGGAATCCACTTGCCAGTTGTAGCGGGTTGTTCCGTCGCCGCCCCAGCGGATATTGGGGACCTGGATTTCCTTTGCGAAGGCCGCGTCCAAATTGTAGTTTGCGATGCCGTAAACGTCCGGATTGATCGCATGCGGATTGCCGGCTGCGTCGACCGTTAGCACGGGGGTCGTTTGGGCGACGCTGAGTTGCGTTGCAGCAGCGACAAAGATCGTTATCGCGGCGGCATAATTGGCCAAGCGAAGCAACGTTCGGCGCATGAATCCGTCCTAGAGAATTCGAACTTCGTTATGAGGAATTGCTTGCGGAGATCAAATTAGCGACGGGTGGTACTACGGTCAATGGTACGAGAGGTCAGGTCATAAAGCCGCGTTCGCGTGGAACCGCACCATCGGCTGGAGCATAACAAGCACTTCCCTGCCGTTACTTAACGATTTCGAAAACGGCGCAAACGCACCCTCCAAAAAGACCTCCGCGGACCGTCGACGGCCGTTAACTTTCTCTATAGAGCGGAACTTTTTCTCACTTCGCGGGTTTTGGTTACTACCCCCGGCCCTTACATACCGAGACCGAAACCTCAACGTCAAGCGCAGGAGGGGGAAATGGAAATGCGATCTGCTGAGCAGCAATTGATAACGGGCCGTGAACTTCTGTCCGTGGAACGACGACAGCGCGGGCGCCGCACCCCCTTGGCTCTTACCTGTGTGACGCTCGACGAAAGTGATGTCGGAATCGTCGCGAACGTCTCTGAGACCGGAATGCGCTTGACCTCCGCGCGTCCGCTCGGCGGGAATTGCAACTCCCGCGTCTCGATCCGCCTGCCGCAATTGTACGGAGCGATCGAGACACGCGCCGAGATTGTGTGGATAACGGCATCGAAAAAGGAAGCGGGTGTGCGGTTTGTGGATTTGCCGACGGAAGTCCGCGAACAGATCAGGATGTGGGTTTCACTTGCGCGTGAGACTCGCGAAGCGCAAGCGAAGGAAGAACAACCGCGTAACGTCGCGGATAACTTCTCAGGGGTGTCGGCGGTGGCGGCAATGCCACGTTGCCTTGCGTCCGGCGAGTCTATTTCCCGACCGTGGCCGCTGCCGGAAACGCGAAGGGCAGAATTCGAGCGGATGTTTCCCTCTGAAAACGGCGCGACCCACTCGCACGTCATGCCGGCATCGAAGATCGCTGCGCTGAGTGAGCCTGTTGCGGAGGCCGCGCCAGACGCTGTTTCGGCAATTGGTGTGATCGCGCCGGAACTTGCTTTCACAACTGCGTTCGAGGAGGAAACCGCGCTGCAAGCGGAGGCGGATCGAAACACGGACGACTCGTTCGTGAGCGAAGCGCCGACCCTCCGAGCGCCTCTTGAAACACCTCCGCCTTCCCCGCTGCTGCTTGAGCCTAGCGCTGATCGTAGCGCCCCGGCTGCACTCCGAACGGAATCAGGACATTTTGGCAGTGAAATTCGCACGATGAGAATGTGGCCCGTCGCGGCGCTGGCGATCGTGCTCGTTGTGATTTGCTTTGTGCTGGGATTCGTAGCCGGCCCTGCTTTTTTGCAAAACTGGATGAAGGCGCAACATCCGCGCGATCTGAGCCTCGAAAAGTTGAGCAGGGTTAAGGCTCCGACCACGAATTCCGACTTCGGCAATCGAGATGCTTCGCACGCAGCCGCGCCGCGTTTGAATCTGCCGGCAAGTAATCAAGGTGCTGCTCCGGAGGTGCCCGCACAGATTGCTGGCGAGGACAGATCTGGAAAAGCTGCGCCGGACGCGAGCGAGCGAGGCAACCACGTCGATGAGATATTCGACGCAGCGGCCGCAGCATCCGAGCCGGCTACCAGCACACACGCGCCGAACGAAAAGCCGCATGATGCAAGACCGACGTCTGCAGAGCCGCGTGAAATGACGTCAGAGGCGCCCGCCAAGGAGGCACCTTCGTCTCCTGCCGCGAATGCTGCCCCGAACGTTACAGTGACCGCGCCTGCGACGACGAAAACGCCGACGGCAACCGAAACACCGAACAGCTCGCTGAGCACGACGGACAGCGCCACGCATGCGACAAACTCGTCCACGCACCAACCTGCTGCTAGCGATGTTCCGCCGACCGCGGCGTCTGCCCCTCCGGCGCCAGCCACGCCGCCCGCTCGAACTGCGGAACCCGCCGCGAATCTAGCGAATCCGCCGCAGTCGTTCTTTCCTATCGTCGCACCAGCGGCTGGTAGCCCGCCGCGGTTACTGGAATTGCCGCCCGAGCGAGTGATGGATACGGTCACAGTGTTGATCCGCTCGCGTCAATTTGTTTTCGTGCCGGGGCAGCCAGGGCCAGAATCGAGTCACAAGCCAGAAAAGGTGCAGATAGGCGAGCGAGTTTCGAACATTGAGCCTGTCTATCCTGCGCAAGCCGCGCAAAAAAGAATGGGCGGAACCGTGCACCTGCGCACCACCATCGGCAAGGATGGAACGGTCGAGAGCGTTACGGCCACTAGCGGCCCGACGTTGTTGATTCCCGCGGCGATCGACGCTGTTCGGCAATGGAGATACGAACCGACGTTGCTCGATCAGCAACCCATCGAAATGCAAGAAGACATTACTATCGAATTTCGGCCACTCCGCTGACCAAGGAGCGGGCGCTATCTATAAGAAGGCGTCCACTCCACAATCAGCCATGATTCGCAAGATCAACGCAGCATGCCAAGCAGGTATAGCACCAACACGATGACGAGGATGGTACCGACGACACCGAGTCCGCCGCCCATACCCCACCGGGAATATCCGTAGTAGCCCCCACCGCCGCCAAACAACAAAATCAAAATTATGATGAGTAAGAGCATTGAGAGCGTCCTTTTAAACTCCTGCGTTTAATTTGTGTGGAACTCGACGACGCCGCACCTTGCGATAAGACAATGTCCGACCAATGCACGCCATACAGCGAAGCGGGTAAGCCAGGGAGATTAAGCTGGTACGGCGTGGGCCGGCGAGAAGTCAGGCAGTTCTGATTGGGGCAGGTTGCGAGAAAAATTGGGGGTGCTAATCCTCGACGACTTGGGCAATCGGACTGTGCGGGAGCTTCTGCAGCGTAGGGTAATGATGTTGCTCGCGGCCTACGATGCCCCGTCTAGCAGGCGCACGAGAGGATTTTACCTGCCTCGTAACAAGGCGATTACGTCGAGCAGCACGAGGATGGCGACGACCACTTCCAGCGCAAACATGCGCCGTTCATTGAACTGATCCACCATAAACTCGTAAAGCTCCCCGGCGGTTTTCAACTTCTCGCCGACTAGCGTCTTGTAGTCGGTGACACCAATTTTTGCTGCGCCAACGTTGTAGACTCTGGCGTAATACGTGTCACTGATAAATTTCACGGCGAATTCAGTTCTCTCCGCCAGGTCCATGATGTCGAGGCGGATTCGATTCAGGCGGCCTGCACGCCGGGATAATCGCCAGCGAGACCAAAAACTCTCGTGGCCTTCGAGAGAACTGTAGACTTGCGAGAGCAAGTTGGTCAGTAGATCGTCGTAATATCGAAATTCAAGCAATTGGGTATTTGCGTACTCCAGAATTTCTATGACGGCTGGCGTGGCCTCGGGTTTATCGTAAACAAGCGCGGCCGCCCAGCCGACAACGACCAGGTCATCAGGGTAATAAGAAAGGGCTGAGCGTACGATCTCATCACGCTCGGCGGTCGAGAGCGAGACAACTTCTCCCCGGACCAGTTTGGCGATTTGGTCGGAGCAGGAATCGAGCAGCTCTGCGGCTGTGGCGGAATGGCCGTCGCGATGCTTCGCTGATTCTACGTCGACGATCAAATAGTCTTCATCGAGCCATTTTGGTGAGGGCCTGAGGAGCGCCGGGCCGAAACGATCCAATTGTTCACGCAGCAGCTTTTCGGCAGCTTCCTCGACTTCCGGAGCGTTCATCCAACGAAAGGAGCGCGCACATAAACTGTCGAAGTCGCATTCGAACACGGCAGTGAGTTCGACAGCTGCTACGCCAAACCAATAGTATTTAATTCGAGCGTCCAATTTCTCGTTGGTCAGAAGCGTGATGGATCCCAAGGATTCAACGATGGGGGCCTGCTGCACTTGAGAATATTCCGGCGTACGGTGACGGAATGCAGCGGGGCGCGGAGCCGCTTCTGGTCCGAGCAGGGCACGCAATTTGTCGAGCTCGATCGCCTCGGCGATATCAAAGAAATTCAGGATGCGAAAATAGCCTTGTAGGAGCATTGTTTAAGCGCAAGCTGACGACGCACTCGTATTTTACACGAGCCGCGCGGAGCAGGCAGTAGCGCAAGTGTTCGTAGTGCGGGAGATCCGAAGCAAGAAAAATTCCAGTCAAAGGGGAGGTTTTTTCGCTTGGCTTCCACCTGAATGGAACTTGCCAGGAGCTAGCCTGTCCCTGCCGCAAAGACTTCTTGCGGGAAGAGAGTTCAGCAACGCCTTTCAGGGCCAGGGATTGGTTAGCCGCGAGTGGTGAAATCGACGGCCAGGAGCGAAATATCGTCTTTGTGCCCCTCGCCCGGAGGCTGTTCCAGCCAGCGGGCCAGCTCGAGCAATAGCGCGTCCGCGAACGGGCCTGCAGGAAGTTTGTTATTTGTTTCCATGAACTTCATGAAGCGATCCGTACCAAATTCTTCCTGCGCTGGATTCGCCGTTTCCAGGATTCCGTCGGTGTAAAGGAAGAAGCGATCACCGGGCTCGATCGATATCTGCAGCGAATCGTATGTGGCTTCCTCGAACTGCCCCATGACTAATCCGTTTTCCAGGAGCTCGCTGGCGCTGCCGGTTGACTTGCGCCACAGCAACAGCGGCGGATGGCCTGCACCGCCGTAATTCATGATGTTTTTCTCCAAGTCCACGTACACGTAGGCGGCGGTGACGAAATTATGCTGAAACTTGCCGCACAGCGCTTGATTCAAACCGGCCAGAACTTTGGCTGGTTCAGAAACGTGGCGAGCTTGTGCGGTGAGGGCAACCTGCAGCATGGAGGCGATGAGGGCGGCCGGTAATCCGTGCCCCGAGACGTCCGCGATCAGGATGCCCACGTGACGTTCGTCCACCACGATGAAATCGTAGAAATCGCCGGCCACCGAAGTCATGGGAATGTAGCGCGCGACAATATCCATGCCGGTGATCTTCGGTGTGCTGCTGGGCAGAATGGATAGCTGAATCTGGCGCGCCATTTCCAGCTCGGTGTTTATTTCGACGAGTTGTCGCGCAATCTGGGCATGTGCTTCGCGCAGCATCAGATGAGTACGCACCCGTGCTTTAACGACGGCGGCGGAGAATGGTTTGTGAATGTAGTCAACAGCTCCCACGGCGAACCCATTCGTTTCGTCCTCGGCCTCCGTCTGGCTGGTAAGAAAAATTACCGGGATATCACGCGTGTCAGGATTTGCTTTCAAGCGACGGCATACCTCGTACCCGTCCATTTCCGGCATCAGTATGTCGAGCAGAATCAGATCTGGCTTCTCCTTCCCGGAAGCGATCGCAAGAGCCTTTTCACCACTGGTGGCCACCTTCGTCGCGAACGAGTCTTTCAGGGCGCCGGAAATAACACCAATGTTGATGGGCGTGTCATCGACAATTAAAATCGATTTGGGGGCCGAGGGCAGAGTCATGGTTTCACTCCAGTTGCAGGCCGAAACGACCGGCAATCTGCAAAATGCACTTCCGCGCGCCAACAAAATCATAATTGCTTACGAAATCGCGGAGGGCGGTGATTTCCGATGCTGTGAGCACCTTCGCCAAGTGCGGCTGTGCGTCCAAAATGAAATCGGCGGCCTCACCATCGTCGTTCGATAAGAGTTTCATCAACTTTCGCAAGGGCGCTACTACGGAGGCCGGATCGGCGGTGGCGGATCGGGTGCTCTCTGCGACTTGTTCACTGGGTAAGGCTGATTGGATTGCCAGCACAACTGTGCGAAGTTTCGTGGCCAGCGAATCGAATAGAGGCTGCACACTCTGTCCCGCTTTAATCGCGGTTTCTACGTCGGCTGCGGAGTTGGCTACCGCGGTCGCACCGAGGTTCGCGGCCGCGCCCTTTAGCGAGTGGGCCGCACGCGCTGCCGTGACAGTGTCGCCCGAAGCGTGCGCGTCGCGAATTTCTTCAACGTTTGCCGACTCCGCGAACTTGCGCAACAACATTTCATAGCGTTTGGGATTTCCGCCGGTCCGCCGCAGGGCCGACTGAGTGTCCACACCTTCAATCTGTAAAGCAGCGACTTCGGCAGGGCCGCCGGGTTCCGGCGAGGGTGCGGTCGTGGTAGCGGTTTGGGGTGATGCCTGTGCGGTGAGTTCGGTGCGAGGTTTGATCCAGCGCAACAATGCAGCGAAAAGAGCCTCGGGATCGATTGGCTTGGCGAGATGGTCGTTCATGCCCGCCTCGCTGCACTTCTCGCGATCGCTTTCCATCACGTTGGCGGTCATAGCGATGATTGGAAGCGACCGGAATTGCGGTTTCAAGCGGATGGCTCGTGTAGCGGCGAGACCATCCATCACAGGCATTTGCACGTCCATCAGCACGAGGTCGTATTCGTGTTCGGCGACCATCTGCACGGCGACCTGCCCGTTTTCAGCTGTTGCAATCGCTAAGTGCGCGTCCTCCAAGAGGCCGAGCGCGACCTCGCGATTAAGTTCGTTGTCTTCGACGAGCAAGACGTGCGCGCCGCGTATTTGCCCCAGTTCAACGGTCGGACCCGCTGCGGCTTGGTAGGTCGTGGAACTACCTGCGCCCAGGACCGCGACGGCTGAGTCAAACAGCATGGAGGCCGTAACCGGCTTGATCAGAATATTTGCAAATGAATTTTCCTCCGCCTGTTTCAAAACCTCTTCACGTCCGTAAGCGGTTACCATCACAAGTTGCGGGCGAACTTGTAGATTTGGCAGAGCGCGAATTCGTTTGCCCGTTTCGAAGCCATCCAAACCTGGCATCTGCCAGTCCAGAAAAACGATTTCGTACGGTTTATTACCTTGCGCGGCATGGCGCACCATTTCGATTCCTTCCAACCCGGAAGGAGCTTCGTCTGCCTCGAATGTCATGCTGGTGAGCATGCTGGAAAGTACCGCGCGGGCTTGCGGATTATCGTCAATGATCAAAACGCGGCGACCCCTGAGATCGGGTGAAACGGTGTGCCGTCGGGTGGCCGCGCCGTTGCCCAGCCGGGCGGTGAACCAGAACGTGCTGCCCTTGCCTTGGTCGCTTTCGACCCCAACATCTCCTCCCATCAGCTGCGCCAGCCGCTTGGAGATTGCAAGTCCCAGACCGGTGCCACCATGCTGGCGAGTTGTGGATGCATCCGCCTGCTCGAACGCCTGGAACAGCCTGCCCATTTGCTCTTTGGTCAGGCCGATGCCGGTGTCGCGCACCGCAAAGTAAATCAGCTGGCCCTCATCATCTTTTTCCCGAATCCCGGCACGAACGACGATTTCGCCTTGTTCGGTAAACTTCACGGCGTTGTTGCAGAAGTTGATCAGGATTTGACCCAGTCGCAGCGGATCGCCCTTGAGTTGCGTGGGGACCGCGGGATCAATGTCAAAAATCAGCTCCAAGCCTTTCGCGGAGGCCTTCTCGGAAATCAGATTGCTAACGTTTTCGAGCACGCGCTCCAGATCGAAGTCGATATGTTCCACCGATAGTTTGCCCGCTTCGATTTTCGAGAAATCCAAAATATCGTTGATGATGCCGAGCAGGTGCTGGCCAGCAAGTTGAATTTTCCTCACGTAGTCGTGCTGGCGGGGATTCAGCTCGGTGCGTAAAGTCAAATGCGACATGCCGATAATCGCGTTCATCGGAGTGCGGATTTCGTGACTCATGTTGGCCAGGAAATCGGACTTGGCCTTGGTGGCTTCCTCCGCCACCTCTTTGGCACGCCGCAATTCTTCTCCAGACGCCTCCAGGGCCTGATTAATACTCTCCAGTTCTTGTTTGCGGGCGCCGAGCTGACGTTCCGACGCTGCCAAAGATTCAGCCTGGGCTTGCGTGCGGTCCAGAAGCTCTCGAGTGGCAATGTTGCCAGACAATATTTCGGCGCTGAGAGCGACGGAGGGCAGCAAGGAGTCGAGCAACGCGCGTTGGCGCTCCGAGAATGCTGAATTAGTGGCCAATTCGATGATGGCGGTCACTTCGTCCTTATTGACCACCGGAATGAAGTGGATTTTCCCGACCGTCAAGGTCCCCATGCCCGCGGAGATTCGAACTTGCTCCCCGGTGGTAATTTCGAGCACGCGCCGCTCGATCGCAGCTTGCCCGGCCAATCCCTCGCCGAGTGCAAATTCGTGAGGACTACTGACGTCAGTATTTGCAAACGAATAGGCGCGAGAGAAACGCTTGCGACTGTCGTCTGCGATGTAGAACGCACCATAGATCAGTGGAATGGATTGCGAGAACCGCGACAATAATGCCTTCCCAAATCCTGGATAGTCTTGCGCCGATTGTAAGGCCTCCAGCGTGGCGCCCACTTCGGCCTTTACCCATGCTTGCGTTTCGCGCTCGCGTGCGCCCAGTTGCAGGGTACGCAGCGCGCGTCCGATCTCACCGATTTCATTCTTACGATCAAGGAGGGGGATATTTTGCTCGAGCCGCCCATCGGCCAAATCCTGGATGCTGCCCTGCAAAGACACCAGTTCGTTCACCACTTGTGTTTCCACGACGTAGAAGGCGGCGGCCCACGATGCCAGCAGTCCGAAGCCGATCACCAGCCAGGTGATCAAAATCGCGTGATGCGTATTACTGGTCAACTCATCGGAGCGCTTATCAATAAATAATTGCAAAGCCTGCATGATCGCGATCGTGGCCTGGCGCGCCTGCTGCAGCTCCTGATCGACACCTCCACGTAATAGATGCAACGCTTTGGCATTGTCACCGGCCAGGGCTGCCGCGCGGACCGGCCGAGCGTCCGCTTCCGCCTGTTCGAACAGGGCAGATGCGGCGTTGATCTTTTCTGCACGCTCAGGGCTCTGTTTGAGTGCCGCTGTCATCGCCGCGTGGAAGTCCGCGCCAACCGCTTCCAGTTGTCCGTCAATCACTTGTCTGCGGTCGGGATCGGTCTCATCAGCCAGTTCAAAGAGAAACAGCCCGAACCGATTGGTATGCGCTCGCGCTTCCCCAACGCTTCTGAGCGCTTTGACCTCGGTGTCGATCAGCACGCTGTACCACGTGTCGATCATTTTGCTTTCAACCGACGAATAGACCCCCGCTATCACCACCATCAACGCAAGCGGAACCATAGCAATCAGCAGTTTCCGCCGCAGCCGCAAATTTGTAAGGAAGCTCATCCGAATGCGCTCCAACAATTGCTGAACCTGTGAGCCTGTCCGCGCTACAAAATCATGCAATTGACGTCGCGCGACTCCAATCGAAAGCGTTTGTCGACCGCCGCGGCAGTCAGGTCAAGACCAGGTTGGCGAAGATTATATGCAAAATGCGTTGCCGCATATCGTCATAACTAACAGTCGCCATGGAGCACTCTCATACGGTTAGAGAAGCACCTGGCGGAAGCGACTCGCGGACCAGAAGCGGGACGAGGGAATGGTGCAGGAATAGCCTACGTTCTTGACAATCAGCAGCGCCGCTCGAAGCCACGCGACAGTGGAATCGCTGCGAGACGTTATTCGACAGCTGTCCAGGTGCTGTCGGGGTTGAATGAAGTGATTGTCTTGGCGATTGCAGCGGTATCGTCACCCAGGTCTTTTTGCAGCGCAATGCCGTCCTGGTTGATGAGGAAGGGTGTCAAGCCGGAATTTCCGTATTCCGCGGGATAAGCAAAGATCGCGAAACCTCCGGCCATGATTCCGTTAACGAGGTAGTTCTTCGCTCCGCCATGCGCCTGCGGCCCTTGGCTTGTGGGCATGCGGAAGTAATAACCGTGGTAGGGCTGCGATTCTTGCGACGCGCCGGAATAACCTTCGCTTGCGGCGGACTCGGCCAGCGGACTGAGAGGGCTGCCTGAATCACCTTGTGTTTACCGGAATTTTGCACGAGCTCGTACTCTCAAATCTGACAGGGTCGCTCTGTCTCGCGGGCGCCCTGGGCGGCGCAGGTTCCGTTTCGCATATCCCACCGCACCAGTCGACCGTCAAGAGTTCGTCCTTTAGACGCGTTGCGTCATCTTTGGGACGGAATATGCAGAGTCCAGGAAATCAAGATCGCATACCCTGTGTCGGAGGGAATGTGATATTTAAACCAATGAGAAAATGACGAGAAAATAGGGACCGATCCGTTTTGCCTCAGCAATTGTTGGAGAAAGATGGCCCAACGCGTGATTTGAAGTCGACTAGCAGATTACCCGTCCGGATTTCTTTCTGGATCAAGGATTGCGTCGCGGTGCCGATTTTTAGCGATTATGGGCAAAGATTCGCGGGAGAGACGGCATGAAGGTCACCGCTTCAGGGCCTCCCAGACACGGATTTTCGCTCTCCTTTTGGCCCAGTTTGCTCATTGGATTTCTTGCGATTAAAGCTGTCCTCTCCCTTGGCCTAGGGCTTGGTGATCAGCTGGCGCCGTACGGCACTAGCATTTACTTCGCTCTACTTCTTTTGGCGACCGGATTCGCAATCCTGAACGCAGTACAGAGAACGCAGGGTCGTCGCGTTTTTTGGGTGTTTATTGCAGTCGGTTATGGACTATGGTCGCTGGACCAATGGCTTTACGTGTACTATGGATTCTTGCGGCACACCGAAGTCCCAGATAATTCCATCGCTGACCCAGCGCTGTTCCTTCACCTGGTCCCGCTGATGGCAGCGGTAGCGATGCTGCCGCATCTGAATCGCTATGACCAGAAAGCGTACCGCGCGAGCTTGACTTTCCTTTTTCTGCTGGTCGCGTGGGTCTTTCTTTACGCGTTTCTGCTCTTTCCCTACCAGTATTTGTTCGCGAACCCCGCGATCTATAACCCGCGGTTTACCGCCCTATACGGCATTGAAAATCTCGCTTTGGTGCTGATTCTGTGCCTGGTAGTCCGTGGCGCGCGAACTCCGTGGAATTCAATCTATTCTCATTTATTGGGAGCGTCCGCTTTGTACGCGGTGAGTTCGACTCTGGCGAACATGGCCATAGATTTGGGCAAGCACTACAACGGAAGCCTATATTCTTTGGCCCAAAACGCGGCTGTTTGCTGGTTTCTGTGGGTGCCGTTGCACGCTCGGCATCTAGCGCGGCCTAGCACCTCCGCAGAGGACCTCGATGCGCCACGATAGCAGGCTAACTTCACTACTGGCGATGGCCGTAGTGGTGGCGGTGCCCGTCATCGGGATCTGGGAACTCCTGCGACAGGATGAACCATCAAGCCTGCGAACATTTCGCCTGCTAGTGGTGCTGGCTTGTGGACTGTTTCTGGCAGTTGTTGCGCTTTTAGGGGAGCAACTCAGCAAGGCTGGCTTCCGGAGCGATGCCAGGAGGCTGGAGGCCCTGAATCGAGAACTCATTGAATCAGTTCGGGCCGTCGTGCGGCGGGCAGAGCCCAGTACTTTCCGGACTACTTTCGTAAACAAACACGTGGAAGAGATCCTCGGATATCCAGTAACAGGTTGGCTGAAAAACCCGTCGTTCTGGGCCGAACACCTACATCCGGAGGATCGCGAGCGCACCGTGTCCTTCACGGAAAAGGCCGTCCAGGAACAACGGAATCACGAGCTGGAGTACCGCATGATTGCAGCGGACGGCCGAAGCGTGTGGCTGCATGAGATTGTGAATGTGATCGTCGAGGACGGTGTAACGATCGAACTGGTGGGGGTGAGCGGGGACATCACGGCGCGTAAGCGAAGGGAAGAATCGATGGCCTTGTTCCGAAAATTGATTGACGGTTCCAATGATGCCATTGAGGTGATTGACCCTATAACGCTGCACTTCCTCGATATCAATGAGAAGGCCTGTCTCGACCTTGGTTATCATCGCGAAGAGATGCTGTCCATGACTGTCTACGATATCGATCCGGTGCTCGACCCGTCTCTCCGCATACGCATGGCCCAAAAGATACGTGAATCAGGGTTCGTGATCGTGGAGTCTCAGCACCGGCGGAAGGATGGGTCGACATTCCCGGTGGAAATCAATATTAAACACATCCAGCTAGACCGCGACTACGCTGTGGCCGTGGTGCGAGACATTACCGAACGCAAGGTCGTGGAGGGTACGCTGGCAAGCTTGAGCCCCAGATTGATTGAGGCGCAAGAGGAGGAGCGCAGCCGTGTGGCCGGAGAATTACGCGACGATTTGAATCAAAGGATGGCGCTCCTGCAAATCGGCCTCGGGCAATTCGAACGGGACGTTCCTGGCCTGTCATCGCAAGCTAGAATACAACTCCACAGCCTCACAGAAGTAGCCATGGAGATTGCGTCCGGCATCCATAATTTGTCTCACCGGCTCCGGCCGTCGCTGCTCGACCTATTGGGTCCGGTCGCGTCCATCGAGCGCCTCTGCAGGGAACTCTCCGATCGGCACAACCTGCAAATACAATTCGTCCATCACGGCATTCCGGAACGGATCTCTCGGGATGTGAATCTGTGCCTCTATCGGATCACGCAGGATGCTTTGCGGAATGTCGCGAAGCACAGCGGAGCGGCTGGGGCCGAGGTGGAGCTATGGGGTCATGACGATCGAATCGAGCTGTGCATCTCCGATTCAGGCGTTGGGTTCAATCCCGAGTCTGCGAAGCGAACTTCAGGTCTTGGTTTAATCACCATGCAAGAGCGGCTGCGATTGGTGGAGGGTCAGCTTACGGTTCAATCCGAGCCGTCGCACGGCACGCGAATTCGTGTTCGTATTCCACACCGTGCAGTCGATGCCCAAGTTGATGACCGGCGCTGAGCGCGAATCGATAGTACGTGCGCAATGCAGACGATTCGCCGGCGGCACGAACACTCTCCCAATGGAACGCGAGTTGACAGCTCGCTCGGCCGAGGGCGCTGAGAATCTCGAATTAGCTACGGAGGGCTACTTCGACTGTAAAAAGTGACAATACCGTCTGCCGCCGGCCCCCATGATAATTCCCGGCTTGCGACATGATCTGCTCGGCGTTCGCAGGATTCAAACTTCATGACTAAAAGAAGGCGTGTGGATAAGGTTGCCAAAGCCCCCACGAGACAGAATCGCGTGAAAGTCGTGGTGTGCGTTGCGATGCTGCTGGCGGGGCTCAGCTACTGGAGATTTGCAAACCGACAAACCGTTCAGGCGACTAGACTTCCCCAGGCGACGATGGCGGAAGCCGTGCCCACTGCCACGAGCGGTTTCGCACCGACCGTTGAAAACAAAAACGCCCCGGCCGGGACTGCACCTGCAGGAATGGCCTGGATCCCGGGTGGCGAATTCTCGATGGGCGCACAGGATCCGCCGGGAATGGACAAGGTCGGAATGCAGGCTACGCTGGATTCACGTCCCGTTCACCGCGTGTATGTTGACGGCTTCTGGATCGACAAGACTGACGTCACGAACGGGGAGTTCGCCAAGTTTGTGAAAGCCACGGGGTACGTCACCGTGGCGGAACGCAAACCCAAGGCGGAGGATTTTCCAGGAGCGCCGCCGGAAAACCTGGTAGCGGGATCGGTGGTTTTCTCGCCTCCGGACCACGAAGTTCCCCTGAACGACCATTATCAATGGTGGACGTATATCCCGGGCGCGAACTGGCGCCATCCGCTGGGCCCTGCTGCCAGCATTCAGGGAAAGACGGACTATCCTGTGGTGCACGTTGCCTACGACGATGCTGCGGCCTATGCAAGATGGGCCGGTAAGCGATTGCCGACCGAAGCCGAATGGGAATTCGCGGCACGAGGCGGACTGACGGGACAACCGTTTGTTTGGGGCGATGAGTTTCGACCGAAAGGACAGTGGATGGCCAATACGTTTCAAGGTCATTTTCCGGACAAGGATACCGGAGAAGATCACTACCCAGGGATCACAGCAGTCGGACGGTTTCCGGCGAACGGCTACGGACTCTATGATATGGCGGGGAACGTGTGGCAGTGGACGAGCGATTGGTATCGCCCGGATTACTATCAGCAATTGGCGGCTGGCGGCGGTGTGGCGCGAAATCCAAAGGGCCCGGATTCACCTTACGACCCCGACGAACCGAAGGAGCGAAAGAAAACGCAACGGGGAGGTTCGTTTCTTTGCACCGATCAGTATTGCTCACGCTACATGGTGGGCACTCGGGGAAAAGGTGAGGTGAGCACGGGGACGAATCACCTCGGTTTCCGCTGCGTGAAAGACGTGTTGCCGGCCGTCAGTCAATAACTCAGTATCGTCAATCTGCGTCTGTCTTTGTCGTCGCTCCAGTTCGGAAGAACAGGGACCAGAACTTATCCTCGCCCAGTACTCGCCGCAATTCCCGGAACGCAAAGAGTGGAAGGAAAGTACAAAATACGACGACGCTCCGGGCAAGGAGTTCGTTGATGCGTATCTCGTGGTACGCGGTTGCAAAGTTTTCTCCATGCCAGCGTCGTTTGATCACTTCCTCGATGATGTGAAAGGCGAACACGAGCAAGCTGAACAGAAACGCCTTATAAGTTGCCGACTGAAATAGTGGCTTGAGTTCATGTTTCCTGCCAAGGTGTGCGTATTCCCCGATAAGAATCACTTTCGCGACCACCAGAGCGTTGATCAAGGCCGTGCCAAAAACGAAATACGAGACGTGAAATTCATTTAGCAGCAACATGCTGTAGGTGGCAAAAGCGCAAAAGAAGAACGCCAGATACAAGAAGATCCCAATAAACTCCTGCAATTCGTGGACGGCCTTTTGCTTGACGATCGCGCGCTTGGAAATTTCGGCATTCATCTAGCCTCCTGATTTTCGTTATGCCTCCTTGATCGTTTATCTCGGTCCCGTCAAGGGTTCCGGCTCCGCCTATAGAACTGCTCGGAACAAGCGCGTCGAATGTGAACACCGATCCGATCCGCGTCTTTGCGTGGAAATGGCATCAGGGGCTTCCCCCCGCGGGTGATTGGAGAATCGCGGGCACGCGTACCTTTCGAACCAGCTGAATCGCAAGCAAGACCCCTACTATGACTCCGGGGTTGGAATCACCAGGCAATTCGCAGCTCCCGGGCTAATTCTCGCCGGGCGTTCCTTTCCAATCGATAAGATCGACCAACTTCCAGGGATTCTGACTGAGATCGATTTGCAGTTGTCCTTCCTTATCCATCACGAGTTGAGCGGCCGGATACAAAAGACCTGAGTTCTTGCTCTTGTCCTGGTCATTCAAGTCCAGTTCACCTGCTGTCAAGTTGAAGGATTGAGATTGCGTGTCAAAAAAGGCTTCACCGAATCTGATTTGACGGTTGGTGATAAAGCGAATTTTCCGCCCGGTTGGAGTTGCAATCAGCCGGATATAACTGAGGTCGTAGCCAAGCGTGCCGGTAATCGATATGTGACCTACCGCCTTCATTTTCGTCAGGGCGTTCACCAGCCCCTGGTTCTGGCCCTTCGTGAACGCGTCCACCAGGATCTGCCGGTCCGCCGGAGTCGAAAAATCGTAAATAATCACGCTTATGCCGATGTTTTGGCCGAGCTGTGTGCCTGTGCCCATGGCAGTGGCTTCAATGGTTTCCGCTTTCACCCTGTCACCGGATAAGCCGGAAGCGCTTCCGATGAGCAGCAGGCCAACGAGCAACAGGAAGCTGGTTGCGAGCGTGAGAATCTGTGAACCTGTCCTCTTATGGAATCGACGCATTTTATTTCCCCTTCCTCTGAAGCCCGTGGGATACACGACTGGGCGCCAGAGAGCGCAATAATGAAGCGGCGGGCAGGCCCAATGGAATTGTCAGTAATGACAGGGTCAGGCCGAATCGGTTTTCTGTGCTGACTTCTGACACTTTCGGCCGCTCTACAATGCAAATGGGTTTTCAACTCCAAGAATAAGGAGTTATCGCCACTTTAAAAATTTGTTAACATACTCACCGCAAAAATCTGTGCCCGCTAGGGCTTTCGGGAGTTCGCGATGCCATCGCCTAGCCGGTTGTCGAACCGACACCGCCGGACCCAAATGCCAATCACGGCTTTTGATCCCAAAGCTTTTTTAGCGAGTGCCGGCATCGGAAGGACAATTCGTCATTTCAACCCAAAACAAATCATTTTCTCGCAAGGAGAGCGTGCGGACGCTGTGCTTTACATTCAGGACGGGACGGCACGGCTGAGCGTGGTCTCCAAACAAGGCAAGGAAGCGACCATTGCATTGCTCGGCCCAGGTGATTTCTTAGGCGAGGGATGTATCGCTTCGGATCAGCCCTTCCACATGACGACGGCCACCGCGACCACTCGCTGCTCCGTGCTGAAGATCGAAAAGAAAAAAATGCTCCGGACGCTCCACCAGGAACACAAATTCTCGGACATGTTTGTTGCCTACGTGGCGGGCCGCCACAACCGCACGCAGTCGGACCTGGTGGATCAACTTTTCAATTCAACCGAAAGGCGGCTAGCACGAGCCCTTCTCATATTGACCCGCTTTGGGAAGGAAGGCAGGTCGGAGGCTCTCACCCCTGGGATCAGTCAGCAGACTATGGCGGAAATGATCGGTACAACCCGTTCGCACGTGAATGTCTTGTTGAACAGATTCAGAAAGCTTGGCTTTATCGAGTACAAAGGCGGGTTGAAGGTGCATAGTTCCCTGCTAAGCGTTGTGATTCACGAATAGCTAAGAATGGGCGTTCTGCGTGGCACGGTTTTATAAGCAGTTAGGACTCGCCATAGAGCAATCTGGCCGTTTAAAAAAGTGTACAATTTTGAACACTTGCGCCTTCGCTCGGTGGTACACTCTGCGACCAGCGTTCGTACCTGACGCCTAACTGAGGTGGTCTTTCAAATCGTATCGGCGATGCGCGTCGCCGGTGAATTGTCACTTCTAGAAAAATTACGGCAGAACAACCTGCAGCAATAGGCCCGCCCGCTTGAAGCATTCCTGCCCTGCGGGTGTCCGCGCGGCTAGTCGCCGCTGACCTTTAGTTCGGAGACAGGTGATGGAAGCTGGCTCCAATCGACGCGCATCGAGTTTCGCTGCAGCGCATTCGCTATTGCAGACAGCGATCCTGGTGTGCGCGGTCGCCATGTTGTCTTACTTCGCGTCAAAATTAGGCGGCGCGCTGGTGCTGCACCCGCAAATGCTTTCGCCGCTTTGGCCCGGCTGCGTGCTTCTGGTGTCCTTGCTGCTGCTGGTCCCAGGAAGGAAGTGGCCGGTACTCATCGTGACAGCCCTAGCCGTGTTTTTTTTCTATGACCGGCGCAACGGAGTGCTGGCCGGTACGGCTACCTGGCTGATTTTGGCTGACACGGTGGAAATTCTCACCGCCGCATTGTGTCTTAGCTATTTTTTTGAGGGGTTACCTCGGCTAAATAGTGTAAAGGCGTTGGCTAAGTTTTCATTGTTTGCGGTGATCCTAGCGCCGGCGGCGGGAGCCTTTGTCGGCGCGCTCGCCGTCTCGGGGACCTATTGGATGAACTGGAGGACGAGTTTCTTTTCCGAAGCTCTGGGGTTCCTTACTTTGATGCCCGCTATTTTTAGTTGGGTGGGCAAAGGCTCGCCCGGGAGCGACAAGTCGCGTTCGTACTATCTCGAAGGCGCTGTACTGATCGTTGGCCTGGCAATTTTCGGATATCTGACGTTCGTCGCTCCCGGGACTAGCACCCTACCGGCACTGTTCTATTCCCTCGTGCCATTCATGTTGTGGTCCGCGTTGCGATTTGGGTCGATGGGGGTCAGCACTTCGGTGATTTTAGTTGCAGTTCTCTCGATATGGGGTGCGACCCATGGCCGCGGTCCGTTCACCGGACCGCAACCGATCAATAACGTCTTGTCGTTGCAGCTATTCTTATTCTTTGCGGCAGCGCCTTTTATGGTCCTCGCAGTCCTTGTCGAAGAGCGCAAGACGGCAGCGGATGAGCTCGGCGAGAGTGAGGAAAAATTCCGCAGTGTCTTCCGGGATGCCGGCATGGGAATGGCGATCGTTTCACCAGAAGGCCGTTTCCTTGCTGGCAATCAGGCATTTTCCACGTTCATCGGATATACCGAAAAGGAACTTCTGGGCAGGACCGTCGAATCGGTTACTCATCCGGAAGACTGGCCGACGTTTTCGCAGAGGTTGAGCCAAGCGCTGGCGGACGGAGCCAGCTTCCAGGGCGTGGAAAAGCGCTGTCTGCACAAAGACGGAAAAGTGCTGTGCGGGGAGTGCAGTGCTTCGTTGATACGGGATATTCACGGGAAGCCGCAGTATTTCGTCGCCGAAGTGCTGGATATCACCGAACGCAAACGCGCAAACCAGAACCTGATCGAGAGTGAAGAGCGGTTTCGTCTGGTTGCCAATTCAGCCCCGGTGCTGATCTGGATGTCCGGAACCGACAAACTGCGCACTTTCTTCAACAAGTGCTGGCTCGATTTCACCGGTCGCGCTGAGGAACAAGAGCTTGGGGAAGGCTGGGCGCAGGGAGTGCATCCGGCAGACCTGGAGCATTGTCTCGGTATCTACAGCGGTGCGTTCGACGCCCGGGTGGATTTCGAGATGGAATACCGTCTGCGACGCTATGATGGAAAATATCGCTGGGTAGTTGACTATGGTGTACCCAGAATTGAGTCCGATGGAACGTTCTGCGGGTATATCGGCTCTTGCGTTGACATCACGGACCGCAAGTTGAACGCAGAGTCGCTCGAAGAGCTGAGCGGACGCCTGATCGCGGCGCAAGAGGAAGAGCGCGGGCGCATCGCCAGAGAGCTGCACGACGACTTCAGCCAGCGACTGGCTTTGCTGGGAATCGGACTTTCGCGACTATGGAAGAAGCGGCCGGAGTCTGAAGAAGACGAAAGAACCCTGGTGCGGGAATTATGGAATCGCACCCAGGAAATATCTTCTGACGTTCATCGCCTTTCGCATCAACTCCATTCCAGCAAATTGGAGCACGTGGGTCTCGGGCCCGCTCTCATGGGACTTTGCGAAGAGATCAGCGAGAAGTATGGGATTCAGGTTGAATTTACCGACCGCGAAGCTCCTTTGCAAATCCCGAAAGATGTGGCGCTGTGTCTGTTCCGGGTTGCCCAGGAAGCGCTGAGCAACGTGGTTAAACACAGTCAAGCAAAGCAAGCCCGGGTGGAACTTGGTAACGCGAATAATGAAATCCGCTTGCGGATCGTGGATGCCGGCCTAGGTTTCGATGTTGCTCTGAGCAACACCGACGCGGGAATCGGACTCGTCGGAATGCGCGAGCGGCTGCGACTGGTTGGCGGAAGACTGTCGGTACATTCCGCGCCCGCACGCGGGACGGAAATTCTTGCGGAGGTTCCGCTATCGGTTTCCGCTGATGAGGCACATGCAAGAACAACTACTGCGGGAGGGATTCGATCATGAGACGCCCACGTGTACTGCTGGCAGATGACCATCAGATGTTGATTGATGCGCTGAAAAGCGTTCTGGAACCCCGCTGTGAAGTAGTCGGCTCGGTGACCGACGGGCGTTCGCTTCTGGAAGCTGCCGAGAAGTTGCGACCCGACGTCATCGTGGTCGATATTGCCATGCCCCAGCTAAATGGGCTGGACGCCGGCAGGAAACTGCAACAGAAGATGCCTGCCGTAAAACTTATTTTCATGACGATGAATGAGGACCCTTATCTAGTAGGAGAGGCTTTTCGCGCCGGGGCATCGGCCTTTCTTCTGAAGCAGGCAGCAGGCTTCGAGTTGATCGACGCGATTGAAAAAGTGCTGAAGGGAGTCAGATATGTGACTCCCCGCGCCGCAAAGGGTCTGGCGAGTATCTCGATGCGAGAGCCCAAGGCCCGCGAACATGTCCCTGGACCAAGCGGACGAGAACGGGAAGTCATTCAGCTATTGGCAGAAGGCCGCACGATGAAGGAAGCAGCTAGCGTGCTGAAAATAACCACCCGCACCGTCGCGGCGCACAAGTACCACGCCATGGAAATTCTGCAGATTAAGACAAACGCCGAACTCGTTCAATACGCCATCAAGAGCAAAATCATCTCCGTCTAACAAAGCGAATTCTTCCTTACTGTTAATTTTGCCAATATCCAGTCGCGTGAATCGCGCCCAAGATAGGTGTGGATGCCTACCTCCACGCTGAGCAAGATGAACTCGAGAGCCGAGATCGATGAGCCTTTCACGTTGCACCGGCGTCCCCAATTCGTTGTGGAGGCCTAGAGACCCGCTCAGGGATGAGCTCGCATGAGTCGAAAACGGGTGTTAGTCGCGGATGATCTCGCTCCCGTGTTGAGCACCGTGGCCGCATTGTTGCGCGAGTCATTCGATGTTGTTGGCACGGTTTCCGATGGACGAGCGGCTCTGGAAGCGACGCTGAAGCTCCAGCCCGACCTGGTGGTTTTGGACATCTCGATGCCGTTAATGAGTGGAATCGAGGTCGCGGAAGAACTTACGCGACAAGGCAACAAAGCCAAGATCGTATTTCTCACGGTTCACGAGGATCAGGACATTCTGAGCACCTGCCGGGCCGCCGGCGGCCTGGGATACGTGATCAAGGTACTGATGGATACGGATTTGGTGCTGGCGATGAATGAGGCGCTGGCTGGTCATGCATTTACGTCTTGCTTTCCGTCTGACGAGGACATGCATTAAGCAGGAATGGCTGTGTGTTGTTGGCAAGGTTGCAGCGATGCCGATCACGGTTGACCGTCACTTTAAACGCGGTAAATAGACGCGCCTTAAATTCCAATGGGAGAGCAAACACAATGAAACTTGTAGCAGCAGCTTTGTTGGTGTCGGCCTGCGTCGGGCTAGGCTTCGCGCAGTCGCAGGCGCCACCGGCCAAAGGCCCGAGCGTGGCGGAAACAGTCAAGCAAATCGAACACGACTGGGTTGATGCGGCGATTGCGGGTAATGCTGACAGAGTTAGCGAGATCCTCGCCGACGATTGGATCGGCGTCGGTTACGACGGCACCAAGGAAACGAAGCAGAAGCATCTGGCGGACATGAAAACGGGCACGGCGAAGCTTGCGTCCTTCGAATTCGGGCCCATGGATGTGAAGGTGTTGGGCAGCGTTGCCGTCGTGCAGGGCAGCAATACCGAAAAAAGCACGACCAACAATGGCAAAGAGTCGAGTGGGAAATTTGCCTGGATGGATGTCTTTGTTAAGCGCGACGGCAAGTGGGTGATCGTCCGCTCGCAAAGCACGGAGTCAACGGTTCGAGAATGATCTTCTGGCAGCTTTCAAGAAAACCGATTTGTAAAAGGAGATCGCATGAACACACGGTTTCTATTCTCTCTATCACTTCTGATTGGCCTCACCTTCACCGCGGCTTCCGCGCAGGATGTTTACGTAACCTCCAGTCCCAGTGCGAGTTTTTCTCAATATCACACCTATGCCTGGGGACAACAGCAGAACCCCAACCAGATCGCCAGTCCATTTCTGGCGCAGGAAGCGAAAACCCAGATCAACACGCAGATGCAGAGCAAGGGCCTCAAGTTGGTCCAGGAGTCAGAGAATCCCGATTTGATCGTGGTGGGCAGCGGCGGGATGAAGACGCAGACCTCGTACCAGGCTTGGGGCATGCGCGGAATTGGCGGCGGAATGGGCGGGATCACTCCGGAGCAGAACGTGACCGGCACACTGATCGTCGATATTTACGACGTGAAAGCCAAAGAATTGGTCTGGCGCGGCGTCGGTCAAGGCACCTTGAACGAAAAGAACTCGCAGAAAAATATGCAGCTGGTGGACAAAGCGGTCGCCAAGATGTTCAAGAAATATCCGTCGTAGCGCTCCGCTGATTACGGTGAGCCGCGGCAAGATTGTCACTTTTGACAATTACAACACCAGCATCCACAGTTCAATATGCCTGCGATTCTGAACCTGCGCCGCGACTCTTGCGTGGAGGAATGAGTCCTCCCGTTTTTCCCCAGGAAGGGAAACCAAAGATTGAGGAGAGCACACATGAAGCGTAACGGGAATTTGTTTCTTGTTGTCGCAGTGTTGATCGCGGGCCTGGGGCTGGCCACAGTCCCGCCTACCTCCGCGCAGCAGAAACCCAACATCCTTGTCATCTAACAGCAACTGCCTTCATGGCGGGCGGCCCGCAAGGGCCGCCCGCCGAACGTGCAGCCAACCTTTCCAGAGCGCGTTCCTGATTCCGCAAAAACACAGAAATGAATTGCGTTCGTGTCAAATGGCTGATGGCAATACCTCTCTTCTTACTGTTGTGCTTGCCTGCCCGCGCCCAAACATCAACGACGGAATTCCTGCCCGAGATTGATGCGAATTTCAAACTGAATTCCAACGTGCGATTTCTTTTTCAAGCGAAGCAAACCAGAGAAGGTGGCGATCCTACGCAAGCGGAAGTGGGGCCCAGCATAGAATTTTACCTGAAGCCATTGCTCAAGCTGAAAAATGTCACTCTCTTCGATCTGGACGATGCGAAATCCAGGCCGCTCGTGTTGGCGGTCGGATACCGCGTTGTCCCCTCGCCGGGCAAGCCCACGATAAACCGGATGGAACCCGTGCTCACATTTCACGTTCCCATAACGGCGCGGATACTGATTTCCGATAGAAACCGCGCCGATCTTGATTGGTCTCCCGGCAAGTTCGTCTGGCGCTATCGCAACCGGTTGACGGCCGAACGGCGCTTCACGATCAGAAACTACCACCCCGCGCCGTACGTCAGCGCCGAGATCTTCTACGAGAGCCAGTACTCAAAAATCAGCTCCACGAATCTCTATGCGGGTTGCTTGCTGCCGGTGAGCAAGCATATCGAGTTCGATCCCTACTACGAGCACGAGAACAACACGGGCAAGCGTCCGAATCAGCAGGTGAACGCTATAGGTCTCATTCTGAACCTGTTTTTCTAGGCCTCGGAACCTAACGCTGGAAATCACCGCGACCACACACCCGGCGCGCGGCTTGGCTCCGGCCAATCCGCCCCGTACGCGCGTAACGAGCGTCAGCACAAGTACGCTGAGCCGAGCCGATGGTGATTACGCGCGATGGGACTGTTACTTCTGACAATTATATCGGATGTGCACTTAGCACAGGCTTAGCAAGCTTAGGCGGCTGCAGGATTTAGTCCGGCGAAGGACATAACAAGGAGCTTCTCGTGACGTCAAATCGGAAATTCACGGTATCGGCAATATTCTTGGGACTGCTCCTGCTGGCAAGTGCACGCGCGTCTCACGCTCAAGCGACTCCTCCAGCGCGCAGCGCAGATGTCCTCGAGACCGATATGTCAAGCTCTACCGTTTCGACGGCGAATGCCGCAGTCACAAGTCCGGTGACGCCTTCTGACGCCGAGCCCGCGGCGGTAACTCCAACTGGCGCCGACACGGCCGCCAGCGCCACCTCCGAAAGCGACTGGCACTTTACCGTGAGTCCCTATCTGTGGTTCCCCGGAGTGCACGGGAGTATTGGGGGACCGAATGGCGGGCAAATCGGCTTCAGCGCTTCCGCGGGCGACCTTCTTTCGAACTTCCGGATTGGATTAATGGGCGTTATCGAACCTCGCTACAAGCGAATCGTGATGCCGCTCGATATGTTTTGGATCCGGCTGGGGGACAATAGAGCGCTCCCGAACAGCCCCAACCAGGGCGTGGCGAACCTACACGCGACCGAATTCTTCCTGACTCAGAAGGTCGGTTATCGGGTGATTGATTCGGAGCGGCTCAAGATAGATGCGCTTGCGGGATTCCGCTACTGGTACTTCGGGGAGAATCTATCGTTTACGACTAACACTCTGAATTTCTCCGGGGTGCAGAGCTGGGTGGACCCGTTGGTCGGCGGACGCATCACTGGAATTCTGACGCCCAAAGTGGAAGTTACGATTGGGGGTGACGTAGGCGGCTGGGGTGCCGGTTCCCAGATGGATTACCAGATCTTCGGTCTTCTCGGCTACCGCATTAAACCGGCGTTGGCCTTGCAAGCGGGTTACCGTTATCTCTACTTTGACTATCGGCGCGCCTCGGGCGCTTACCTGGACACCGCCACGTCCGGGGTGGTGTTTGGCGTGAGCATCACCCTCAAATAGGCAACGGGATTTGTGAAATATTCCGGTTGCCGCGGCGGTGGCGAATGCACGCTCCCGCAAATGGCGCCTTCTTTCTCTTTCGACTTTCGACGCGCAAGCGGCCGGGCGATCCAGCCGCGCGCGCCATCCTTCTGCCTTCGAGGAATCAAGACGCGCCCCTTGTCCCAAGCTTTTTTGCCGAACCTGTCAATCTTGACAATACCGTCAAATCCGTCCGAATCGTATTCTCCCGTTGGTTAGGGTGGAGGACCCGGGTTGAGACAACCCCACGCTCCATTCTTGAGACGGGCCCCCAATGCCTCTCCCAAGACTCTTTTCCGGGTCCTCCAAAGACTGAACGCAGAGGCAATTTCAGTGGCGGCCTCTGCTGAATCTGTCTTGAGCCTTGCGGACCGCGTAATCCGCAGCATCGAGACAGAGGGTTTTGCGACTCGTAGCGACAACGGTCCAGCTACAAGGGAAATGGCGGTGGACGCAGGCGACGATGTTAGCAGCTAAATTTTGACACAGATTAGGGAGCGTACCTATGAGTCATGGAGTTGCGAATAGCTGCAGAAAACAGTCCCTCGTCCGTTTCTTCGTTCCTATCGCCAGGCGCTTGGTAATTATCGGCGTTGTAGCGCTGGTCGCCGGTGGCGTCTGCATCGCGCAGAATGGTGAACTGCAGCAAAAGCTTGCGGCTGCGAAGCAGGCTGCTGCTGAAAATAAGCAGCGACTGCGCCAGTATCAATGGACGGAAACAACGCAGCTCACGCTGAAGGGAGATCCGAAGCCTGCAACTCAAAAATTGTGCCAGTACGGGCCTGACGGGCAGGTCCAGAAGACTCCGATCGGCCCTCCGCCGGAGCCACCCAGTGGCGGCAGGTTGAAGCAAAGGGTGATTGAAAAGAAAAAAGCGGAGATGATGGACTACATGGATGATGTGAAGGCCGTCCTGGCCATGTACGTTCCGCCCGACCCTGAAAGAATGCAGCAAGCGTTTCAGGCCGGTAAAGTCTCGCTCAACCCTGCTGGCGGTGTCGTGAATTTAATCTTCACGGACTATGCCCAGCCCGGCGATCGTATGACGCTCGTGTTTAACCCTGAAATAAAAAAGATAGTTTCCTTGAGCGTTAACACGTACATGGGCCAAGCCAAAGACGTGGTGACGTTGCAGGTTCAGATGGCCCCTCTGCCTGATGGAACCAGCTACGCGCAGCAGACGATTCTCACGGCGACTGCCAAAGAGCTGGTCGTAACAACTACCAACTCGAATTACCAAAAGCTTGGCGGATAGCAAGATGCTGCAGTAACTCGTCTTATCGGCCCCGAGAATTGCGCACGACCGGAATTGCGCATAAGACGGAGCGAACTCTGACTGCGTCGCGCTTCGTTGCACACGGTCAGAGCCGGTTCCGGAATGGACTTTGCGCAACAGCGAATCGCTGGTTCTTTCAGCATCGCCGTGGAAGCTTCTGATCCCAGTCAACTGCGGGTTCTGCTTCGCTCATGAAAGGAATCCCCTCTCAACCGATCCTGCCAATCCTGCAGGTTGTTGCCTGCAGCATCATCATTTTGTGGGGAGTCAGAGCCGCATCTCCGATCCTCGGTCCTCTTCTGCTCAGCCTTCTGCTCGCATATGCCGTAGTGCCGTTCCCCAAGTGGCTGATGCTGCGGTTCGAAATCCACGAGTCCGCGGCGATTGTGATGACGGCGGTCGCTGTAGTCGCCTTTGGGCTGTATATCTTGCTCCCTCTGGATCTGGCCGCTATTCGCATAGCGGCAAAACTACCAATCTACGAGCGGCGCTTGGCAGAGCTTTACGACCAGGTCACGGTTTTCATGAATGCGTACGGCATTCTTACACCCAGCGTCTCAGTTAAAGGTGTTCTGACGGTCGAGCGGCTCCGTGAGATTTCGCGCGCGCTGCTGCCAGAGGCGGGCTCGATACACTCCGACGGAATACTGGTCTCTCTTTTGACATTCCTATTCATTATCGAGATGGCGGGAGAAATCGGAGTAAAGCCGGGCCCCCTGGCCGAGAGCTTGGCCTACTACGGTTCTGATGCGCGCAGCTACGTGGCCGTCACGGCCAAGACCGCTGGCATCAATGCCCTGCTCAATCTGGCGTTTCTGCTGGTGATGGGGGTAGATACCCCCGTCGTCTGGAGCTTCCTTTATTTTTTTCTCGACTTCATCCCCACTCTGGGATTCGTGATAGCGCTGGTACCACCGACCTTCGTGACGTTGCTGATGTATGGCTGGAAGAGAGCGTTGGTGGTGGCCGCGGGCCTGATACTGACGAATTTGATTGTCGATAACGTGGTCACGCCGATCTTCGTGAAGCACGCCATGGATGTCTCCTTCCTCGATATCACGCTTTCCCTCGTCGTTTGGGCTTTCCTACTGGGGCTTACGAGAGCAATCCTTGCGATTCCCTTGACGCTGGCGTTGCGAAAGTTCGCCGCAAGAGACTCGAGCGAACCGGAACCCGCGCTGAGTCTCTCTGGATGACCCGAGGGATGGCGGATGAGTTCTGTTTGTCACACGATTGCTGAAGGTTTTGCCACCTGTTATTTCTAACAGTTCCACTCGGTCTGCGATACAGCTAACCTGCATACGTACCTTCGGAATAGATTCGGCAATCCGGAATCGCGGGAGTTGGACGATGCGAACAAGACGATCGTTTGCTTGCTGGCTCGCGGCTTTGCTTCTGGTCGTCTCTGGCATGGCGCTGGCGCAGGACACAAGCCAGAACCGTACGCTCATCGTAAACGGCCAGTCCGGAAACGTGCCTGTGATTCAGGTCAACGGTCGCTCCTACGTCGATCTGGAAGCTCTGGCACGCGCGGCAAATGGCTCGCTCAGCTTTGCTGGAAACCAGATCGCCTTGACCCTGCCCGGCTCGCCTGTCAATGGGAACACAACGTCAGCGCCCGCAGCTGCTCCGGCTCCGGCAGCGAATCCGGGATTTTCACAAGCGTTTTTGAAGGCTGGTATCGAGCAAATGTCCACCATCCGGGAATGGCATACGGCGCTCGCGGCCGCGATTCAGAATGGAATTCCTGTGGCGGCAAATTGGCTTGCGCCGTATCGCAATCAGGCGGCCATCAATCTGCGTCTGGCTTCGGTCGCAGTCCAAACGGATTCGGATCGCAGGACCTTTCAGCTGTTGACCAACGAGTTTCAGAACATGACGAAATTGGCCGACAAGTACATCGCCGCGCGCACGAACATGACCTACATTTCGCCGGACGCGCTGCAGAACGATGACCTGAACCAGCGCATTGTGGGCTGCGGGCACTCGCTGGGGTCCATGGCCGCCAGTGGTCAGTTTGTGGACGATGGTTCGTGCAACTGAAGTTCGGTATACCGGGAGCCATTCCTCATCTTTATTTGGCGGAACGCAGCGAATTGTTACTTTTGACAATTACATGGCTTCATTGCTGAGAGCAGCATCGCGGTATCTGCGGCATTGCGTCTCGGCACCAGTCGATTTACGGCCGCATCGTTCCATTTAACAAGGGTGAAAACGGGCAGAGATCGAAACACTCGCTGGTATCTCACTTCATCCTCACGTTAAACCAGCCGTCTTGTCGCAATCGCCCGGGAGGCCAGTATGGAGAGACGCAACTCGTTGGTACAACAGTTCATGGCGGTGCTTCTGGCGATTTGCATGAACCTGAGTCTGGCCACTGGAGTTGCGGGCTTCTCACAGGCCGGAAATTCGCCCGCGATGACGCCTGATCAGCTCGATAAACTCCTGGCTCCCGTCGCGCTATATCCGGACTCGCTCCTCATGCAGGTCCTGGCGGCATCCGTAAACTCCCAGGAAGTCTTGGATGGAGGAAACTGGCTGCTACAGAACAAGAGTCTGGAGGGAGATCAACTCGACAGCGCCGCCAAAGCGGCTGGATTCGGCCCCGCGATGATGGCGCTGTTTCATTTTCCCCAAGTCGTAGACTTGATGTGCTCCGAAATTGACTGGACCAAGCAGTTGGGAGAAGCGTTCACCGCGAGCCAGAGTGCAGTTCTTGATTCAGTCCAGCGGCTTCGGCTGCAGGCGAAGCAGGCCGGGAATCTGCAAACCACTCCGCAGCAGACCGTGGTGACGCAGCAAGCCGGCACCCAACAGGTAATCGTGATCCAGCCCACCAATCCCCAAATTATTTACGTGCCGCAATACAATCCGGTGCAAGTATATGTTGCGCCCCCGCCGAGCCAGCCGGCCACAGGTGCCATTATCGCGTTCGGCGTAGGCATGGCCGTAGGAGCGATGTTCAGTAGCAACAATTACTATTATCCGCACTGGGGATACGGCGGTGGAGTGTACTACCGGGGCGGTCCGTGGGTGGTCCATCACTATTCTTATCGCCCGGTGTACGGCCCGAACTATCACCGCGCGACCTTGTACTATCGCCCGCCGAATTATGCCTACGCGTATAACCGCCCGTATCCGGGAAACACCCACTACAATTCCAACAACTATTACAACAATTACCGCGGCAATACGAACGTTCAAAACAAGAGCAATAACACGATCAATCGGAACGTCAGTGGGAACAACGTGACGATCAACACCGGCAACCAGGTCAACAAGACCGGAAACACGGCGGTGAAGACCGGTAACACTCAAACCAATCAGAGTTGGAAGGGGCAATCTAGCTATAACGGCGGGAACAAAGCTGGTGGCAGTCCAGCCAACAACGCCTCCAGGAATCCATCCACCCCTAATGCTCGGACCTCTCCTGCCAGTCAGGCCAATACCCAGGCTGTGAAGCCGGATCGTGGATATCCCTCAGGCTCGGCGACTTCGTCGCAAACGCGTGCAGCCTCAAATCCCCCCGCGCAAACTCGGCCGGCCGGGGCATTCGAAGGAGCAGGAAACACCGGTAAATCCGAGAGGACCGCGAGCCAGCGTGGCGCGGCGAGCACGCAAGCGAAAAGGGGAGGCCAATGAAAACTCAATCTTCGGTTCAGCTGCAGTCACTTCTTTTTATCGCGGGCCTTTTCTATCTAATGACCGCTGCGCCACTGACTGCGCAAGCAGCCAGTGGGCAGAAAACTTTCCCCTCGTCAATGGAAGCGGTGCACGCTTTGGTGGACGCGGCACGTTCGGGAGATACCGCGCAATTAGAACCATTGCTCGGTCCGCGAGCGAAGGAGCTCTTAGTCTCCGGCTACGCGGGCGACGCTAAGGAACTTCTTGCAGGCTTTGTCAAAGCGTATGACGTAAAGCATTCGCTTTCGGTTGAAGCACAAGGATTCGAGTTTCTGCAAGTGGGTGAGAGCAATTGGCCATTCCCTTTTCCCATCGTTCGCGACGGCAAAGTCTGGTATTTCGACGTCGAGCGTGGCAATGAAGAAATACTGGATCGCCGCGTCGGCCGCAACGAACTCGGTGCAATCGCCGTGTGTGAGGGCTATGTCCAAAGCCAGGTCCAATATGGCTCCAAAGGACGTGACGGCGGTCCAACCGGCGTCTACGCGCAACGATTTCACAGTAATCCAGACAAGCACGATGGCCTGTACTGGCCCGTTTCCAAAGGCGAGCCTCAGAGCCCCATGGGCCCTTTGGTCGCCAGCGCGGCTGCAGAGGATGATTCAAAGCAGCCGGACGCAAAGCCCGCGCCCTACTACGGCTACGTATATAGGATTCTGACTGCGCAGGGCCCAGACGCGCCCGGCGGAGCGAAAAGCTATCTTGTGGATGGAAAGCTGACAGGCGGCTTTGCACTCATTGCGTACCCGGCGCAATATCACTCCAGCGGCGTCATGACCTTCGTCGTCAATCAAGACGGTGTCGTGTATCAGCAGGACCTGGGTGAGCAAACGAGCGACCTTGCATCCAAAATCACTGCCTACAATCCTGATAGTTCTTGGGAGCCAGCGCAGCACTAATTCATCCGGGAATGGACGCATTGCCGTTTGGAGCTCTTCGGTTGATGCGAGCGATTGCGATTTAGCTGTGGTCGTCGGATCAAGGCACGTCGTTCTGCACGGCGCGACTTAGACTGTCAGTTCTGACAATTACCGACCGCTGCTCTTGAGGCGTAGCATCGGCAAACCTGTGAAGGTGCCGACGCGCGTGCGCGAAGCGATCGGCGACATCTTGTTTCGGTCAAGGCCGGAATTCGACGAGGAGCAAATGTATGAACTGGATGGCAAGAACTACCGTGGTCGCTCTGTCTGTCGCAGTGCTGGGACTAGCAGCATCAGCAACCCCGGCACAGGGCGTTCCGGTTTTCGAGTTCAATCACGCCGAGAGCGCAGTTAAGTTCAATGTAAAGGCGTCCGTAGCCATCGCGGGGACCTTTGACAAGTGGGACGCCAGCCTCACATTTACCTCTCCTGACTTAGCCACTGCCGTCCTGGACATCAAGATTCAGGCCGCCTCGGTGAACTCCGGAAGCGGTATGAAAGACGGCAAGTTGAAAAGCAAAGACTTCTTCGATGCCGAGCACGATCCGCTGATCACGTTTCACTCCACAAAGGTCACACAGACTGGTCCGAACACCGTTGATTTGGACGGCGACTTCACGATTCGTGGCGTGACCAAGCCCGAAAAGCTGACCTTTACAGTCACTGGCAAAGGGACCGGCGTGGGGGAGCTTACCGGCACCATGGCCTTCGACCGCAAGGACTACGGGATGAATAAAGGCATTCCCTTCGTGACAATCGCCGACCGCGTCGAGGTAATTGTGGATCTCAAGGGCAAGCGAGTCAGCGGCCCTCCCGTAGTCTTTAAACAGTAGTCAGGTTGGGGGCGCACAAGCTGTCGCAGCTCGTTCACCGCGATTGCGCCGCACAAAGCTGGCTCGGATCAGACCGGCTCGATGCCGCGCTTCCGAGGCAAAGCAGCACGCTGAGATCTTGAAGAGAGGTTAACCAGAACATGCTGCGCAAAGCGCGAGTAGCCTCAATTATTTTGCTCCTGATGTTGGTCACGGCGGTCTGCGTCAACGCTCAGCAGAAAAAACCGAACATCGTCGTTATCATGACCGATGACGTCGGCGTTTGGAATATCAGTGCCTACCATCGCGGTATGATGGGTGGCCGGACGCCCAACATTGATCGCATCGCCAACGAAGGGGCGCTCTTCACCGACTATTACGCTCAGCAGAGCTGCACGGCGGGACGCGCCGCGTTTATCACGGGGCAGCATCCCTTTCGTACCGGTCTTTTGACCGTCGGCATGCCGGGTTCGCCTCTTGGCTTGCAGAAGGAAGACCCCACGATCGCCGACCTGCTGAAGCCACTGGGATACGCCAGCGCACAAGTTGGCAAGAATCATCTCGGCGACCGAAACGAATTCTTGCCCACCGTCCACGGCTTCGATGAATTTTACGGAAACCTCTATCACCTGAATGCCGAGGAAGAGCCGGAGGATCCGGACTATCCGAAGCAACCTGCTTTCCACGAGAAGTTCGGCCCCCGCGGTGTGCTCCGTTGTGTTGCTTTGACTTCGGACAACCCGGCGCCCGCCGACCCTCGTTTCGGTTCTTGGGGCAAACAGAAGTGCGAGGACACCGGGCCGCTTACTCGCGAGCGGATGCAAACGGTCGAAGAAGATCTGCTGCAGGTCTCGCTCGATTTCATGGACAAATCAGCGAAAAGCGGAAAGCCTTTTTTCCTGTGGCACAACACTACGCGCATGCACGTCTGGACCCGCCTGAGCCCGCAATGGGAAAACAAGAGCGGGTACGGGCTGTACGCGGACGGGATGATGGAGCTCGATTGGGTGGTCGGCCAGCTTCTGAAGAAGCTCGATGATCTGGGAATCGCGGACAACACCATTGTAGTTCTAACCTCGGACAACGGCGCGGAAAAGTTCACTTGGCCGGATGGCGGTACCGAGCCTTTCCGCGGCGAAAAAGGCACCACATGGGAAGGTGGATTCCGCGTGCCTTGCGTGGCTCGCTGGCCCGGCGTCATCAAGCCGAATACCATAATTAATGACATCGCTTCGCATGAGGATTGGACACCTACGTTCCTCGCCGCGGCCGGTGTACCTGATGTGAAGCAGCAACTTCTCACAGGGTATAAGGGCGTTGATAGGACATTCAAGGTCCACCTCGACGCTTATGACATGACCGATCTTCTCTCCGGCAAAGGACCCGGCCAGCGCAAGGAGATTTTCTACTTCGACGATTCCGGCAGCCTCAATGCATTTCGCTACGGAGACTGGAAAGTGACGTTTGCCACCAAGGACTCGTGGTGGGCCGATGTAGCAAAACCGCGAACCGTACCTCTAGTAATCAACCTTCGGCAGGACCCGTTCGAGGTGACGATGGATTCCCAGTTGTACGCCCGTTGGTACGGAGACAAGCTCTGGGTCATGGTTCCGGCCCAGGCCATTGTGGGGCAGTTCCTTATGACCTTCAAAGAATTCCCGCAGCGGCAAAAATCTGCATCCATCAACATTCAACAAGTTCTGGACCAAATGAGGGGGCAAACCGACTGACACGTTGCGCGACGGTTTCGACTATGGCGAGCCCGCCAAAAGCTGGCCCGCCATCCCCTGTGCGCGGCAACGCTTCCGCGCGATAATTTCGTGCCGGCAGAATTCAGTCGGAGAGTGGAAATCGATATGCAAAATTTAGCGGCTGGATCGAAATAAGCACGAAGGACGCTACGGAAATGCGGTCCATCCGCCGGGAGCTTCGCCGTGGGGGCTGCGATTACAGTTCGTGTTGCTGTTTCCCAAGCTAAGCAAGGAGCAGGAAAAGGCGCTGCTGGAGCAAAAGCCGAAACAGATGAATCAGGAACAGCCGCCGAAGCAATGACAGTGCGTGTCTGTCCCGCATTTCCACCCAGGGTGGCCAGCCCAACTTCCGGACGAATGAAGGACAAGGCCCTAGGGCTGTCTGGAAGTGGGCCAGAAATCTATGACCCTGTTAGTTTTGACAATTAGAACCCATTGAGAGTTGTGTCACCTTTCCGCAGCGCTGGTGACGCTCTAACTATGAAGTCATCGAGTTCTGTCAATACGTGGACCGTCGGTGTCCTGATCGCGATCACCCTGGCCACAGCCGTTTTCAAAACTGGCGCACAGGACAAGCCCAAACGGGAAACGATTCAAGCGCAAGCCATGGGTCAGAACAGGGCTGCGGGCAAGAACTTTAACGTGACCGTCACAATCGATTCGTATTCAACGCCTGACGATCAAAAGGCACTCCTTGATGCTTTCGCTCAAGGCGGTCAGGCGGCAGTTTCAAAAACCCTCTCGAAAATGAAATCGAAGGGACGCGTGGCGGTCACGGGCACTTTAGGCTATGACGTCGCATACGTACGAACGTTTCCTACCGCGGACGGCCGCAGAATAAGGCTGATCACCGATCGCCCGATTCGGATAGCCGAAGCCCGCGAAAACGGGCGCTCCACGGACTACGACCTGTCCGCTCTGGAGTTGAACTTGAACAATGACAAGTCGAAGAATTCCGGAAGTTTGATCATCGGACTGCGCGTCAAGGTAGATAAAGACAATCAGTTGGTTTTTGAAAGCTATGGATCGGGGCCATGGAACCTCGTGAACGTGATGGAACGATAAGGTCTCGGTCTATGTCGAATTTTGGGCTCCGATGTTTGTTGACGCGAATTCTGGTGTGTGAAAAGCTACGCCAGCTTCGCTGAAGCCAACGTGACCCTTACAGGAGGATTCAAGATGAAGAAACGAATCGCAGTGTGGCTTCCGCTTCTCGTGCTTGTCGCCACTGGTCCTGCGGCTCTGGCGCAGGTAACGCCGAAGTCGTCAGCAACCAAGAGCCAATCCGCGCAATCATCGGCCACCCCCACGCAGAAGAAGAATATGCAGGAGTACATCGAACTGATGCGGACCAACGTGCGTGACCAGAAGGCCGAGATCATGGGCTCGGTCATGCAACTGAATGCTGCTGACGCGGCGAAATTCTGGCCGATTTACAGCGAGTACGACGCCGAATTGGCCAAGGTGAATGATCTGCGAGTCGCAAACATTAAGGACTACGCAGCGAATTACTCGCAAATGACCGACGAAAAGGCGGACGAACTGATCCAAAACGCCGTGAACTACCGCAAACAACGTGCGGAACTTCTTGCAAAATACTACGGCCAGGTGAAGGGAGCGCTGGGTGCGGTCACTGCCGCGCGGTTCGCGCAGATCGAAGACCAATTGCTTTTGATCATCGATCTTCAGATAGCTTCTTCTCTGCCGATTGTGGGGGAATGACCGTGAACGCGACGAAGGAGAGAAAACATATGCGCACCGTGCCGGTTTGTGCCGTGGTCATACTGTTCGGAATTGTATCCCTGCAAGGAGTTCCCTTCGCTAACGGCTTCCCCGCGCCTTTGGGGACGTCCCCCGCAACGGCTGCGTCCGCTGCGGCGCAAAGTACGAAGAAGATCTACGTGCCTGCCGGGACGCGCATTTTGATCCGCATGATTGACTCCATAGATTCGACCAAACAAAAGACGGGAGATCGCTTCACCGCCAGCCTGGAAACGAATCTCGTGGTTGACAACATCGTGGTGGCGCCCAGGGGGGCCACGGTGTACGGCCGCCTGGCGTCTGCTGAATCGGCGGGCAGGATGAAAGGCAGCTCCGAACTGACGCTCGAGTTGACCGACATCGTGATCAAGGGCACCGCGTATCCGCTTCTCACCAGCACTTATGAGGTCAAGGGGCAGGGGGAGGGTAGCAAGACGGCCAAGAAAGTTATCGGCGGCGCCGGACTGGGCGCGCTGATTGGCGGAATTGCAGGCGGCGGTAAGGGCGCTGGAATCGGTGCGCTCGCCGGCGCTGGCGCCGGCACAGCTGTCGCCGCCTCCAAAAAGGGCCAGCAGTTAACGATACCGAGCGAAACTCTGCTTGAATTTCGTTTGCAGCAGCCCGGATCGCTGCCGGTCTCTTCTTAATTTATGCAACACGCATAAGATTCTATTCGTGATTGCGGTTCGGGACGTCTGGCGGCGCAATGCAGGATCGATCCGTTTAGCGCACACGCAGAGAATGGGCGAGGCTGGTTAGATTTTGCGGATTGACGCGAATGACTCCCCTGCGCGGGCTGTCGATGTCCGCTATGAGAAACAAGGCGATCGACAGAACCAGCGGAAGAATTACAACGTGAATGACTCCCGCATTAGCGCGCCGGGCGCCGTAGCCGAACATCACGTTGGCGCTAATCGCAATCAGCATCATCATGACCCATGCCGCCGTTGGAATTCGATTCCACCAGGCGGCCTGTGTATATCCCTGCGTGTTCAGCACATCGTTCATGCCTGAAACGACCAGGGCCAGCACTGGCGTCGGCTTCGGTGCTTCAGCCGGAGCCGTGACAGCGGACCACAGCTCGGTCTGCAGCTGGGCAGTAGCATCATTGATATTTCGGAGCTCATCCTCGTCGTGAGTTTTGTAGAACAATACACGTTGTTCGAGATACTCAACCAGTAGTCCACGCACTCGCGCCGCATCGGCGACGGGGAGCAGGTCTGCACGAACGTATTCCGTGCCGATTGCGTTGGCCTCTGCCTCCTCGCAGTTTTTGCGCTGATCGTACCGCTCGGTCGCCATGGAAAAGCTGAATCCGATGATCAGGCCGAGCAGCGTCAGGGTCGCGGCCACGACAACATCAAGATCATGCCGCATGCCGTCGTCCAGGGGCTGTCGCTTGCGAAGCGCGGCACCGAGCCGCGCCGAGAGCCACAGCAGGACGAAAGAAAGTGGGAGAACCAGAAATGGCGATAGCAGCGGACTCCGCATATCGTTTAGCCTCGCGTCCTGCCCCTGGTCACTTTGTAACTAACGGCGCGTCGCTAAGGATAACCCGAGTCGGACTATGCAGACGGTTCATGATGCTGGCGCGTGAATCCGGCACTCCCGGATTGGGATCACGAACGATCGTTCGGAAAAGGAATCTAGGCTACGCCGCAGATTCTTTTGATGATGGCTCTTGGACAAGCGGTTTCTGTGTTCGAAAGCCGCCCTCACTTCAAAATGGGTTCGTGCACTATTTAGCTGAGGAGTCCAGCTGTTGTCCAAGGGCGTCCAGCTTCGCCTTGCTCTGCCCGTAATCGATCGTTGCATCGATCTCATCGGCGAGATCGCTGACGATTCGCGTGTTTGCCTTCAGATATTCAGGATAGGGCGGCGCGGTCGGGCGGCTCTTGCTCTTGTTCAGCCGATCGATGCTGGCGTTCATATTGGTCGCGAGGTCGTTTGCGAACCCGGTAATGCGATCAATTGCATCTTGTTGCCACGGACTGGCCACGGTCCGGTGCGATTGCAAGCCCCGCATATTCTCCTGCAGCGTGTTTACATCAGCCTTGATTTTCTCAAGCGCCGCCGAGTGCGTTTGCCAGCTCAGCCCGGTGGTTTGCGCGTAAGACTGCATCTGTATTGCATCCTTTTTGATCTTGACTACGATCGCTTTTGCGTCATTCAACTGCCCGGTGACGCTGGGATTATCGCTTGCTCCCTGCGCAAGGGAGGCGCCGGGGATCGCGAGACATCCGAGCGAAAGAATCACACTACAAATTGCTGTTCTTGGATTCATTGGTTTTTCCTCTTTTTTGAAGTGCCTGATTTGAAACCCCCAGAGTAGCTGTGGGTCCGACTACTCCAATAGGGTCACACTGCCACTCAAAACGTCGTAATAGCCGGCGACAACCTTGAGCTTGCCTTCTTTCACCAATCCCGCGACGACAGTAGATGCTTCTCGGAGCAGAGCCGCCTGGATCTTGGCGTTTGCCTTCGTTGCTGCCTCAAGATTCGATCCTGCCTGGTCTACGGCAGGCTGAATATGCGGATACAGAGCGCTGATCTGCCCCGGAACTTCCTTCGCTTGGATCGTTGCCTTCACCGCTCCGCAGTTACCGTGTCCCATCACCAGGATCACCTTTGTGCCCAGCACCGCTGCTCCATATTCAAGGCTGGCGATGATCTCGGAGGTGACGACGTTGCCGGCGACACGGGTAACAAAAATGTGACCGATACTTTGATCGAACACCAACTCCACGGGCACGCGCGAATCTGCGCAAGACAGGACCGCCGCGAATGGTTCCTGCTTTTCTGCCGTGTTTTGTTTGAGCATCCCGAGGTCCTCGTCAAATGCCTTCAGGCGGTTCGACGTGAAACGTTGATTCCCATTCATCAGTTCCTGGAGCGCAGCATCGGGGCTCAGCGTGCTCTGCGCTTGAATAGAATCTGGGGCGGCGAACTCCATGCCAACCGCAGTGAGTAAGCCAGCAACGGTGCCTCCCGCGGCCGTCTGCAGGAACCCCCGCCTTGAGCAATTTTCAGGGGATGCGGGGCCTTCAACGCTGGAAATAGGGCGGTGGAACACGCTTGGTGCGATCTCTTGTTTCTCTGGCTTCGCACTCGATATTAAATTAGGTAGAAAATTCAAATGTTCCCTCCTTCGAGTTCACAGTTGTGAAACGTGAACGTACGTGGCCGTTCCCCAATTTCCGTAAACCGATGCTCCAATCTTCCAATTTCACTATATCGAATTCGCGGCGCCAATCTTCGTGCCGATCACTTCGCCCGAAATTATGATCTCCACGCGCCTGTTTAATTGACGTCCAGCAGCCGTGTCGTTGCCGGCTGCCGGATTCGCCTCGCCAAATCCCGTCGCCGTCACCGAAGCCGCATCAAGACTCTGCTGAACCAAGTAATCTCTTACGGAATTGGCGCGCTGGTTCGAGAGCGTCTGGTTAAAGCCTTCTGTTCCGGTGCTATCCGTGTAGCCCTCTATCGCAAGGCGCAACCCGGGGTGAGCGAGTACGATGCCGGAAAGTTTTGCCAGTGCTTCGCGCGCCGCAGGCTGGAGCTCGTATTTCGCCGTCGCGAACAATACATCGCCCATATTGACTTTCAAACCTCGGGGGGTGTCCGTGGTCGGAAGCACGCGGTTGAATTGTTCAAGCAAAGCGGCACGCAGTTGCTGTTTCTCCAATTCCGCCTGCGCGGCGGCCGCCTGCGCTTCTTTTTCACCCTGCAGAGCGGCTTGACTGGCTGCGTTCGCCTGGGCTGCGGATGCCGCTTGCTGGGCCGCATCGCGCTCTGCTCGCAGCCTCTGCATTTCTGCCTGCTGACGCGCCGCTTCTTCCTGTTTCTGTTTCGCTTCAGCCGCTGCAGCGGCTTCCTGCGCAGCTGCGGCAGCGCTTTGCGCCTCGGCTTGCTGCGTCGCGACGCGCTCCGCTTCTGCGCGTTTCAGCGAAATCTGCCGCGCGTCGGCGGCCGTCTGCACGGCGTCGCGCGCCGCAGCAATCACTTGCTTCTTACTTCCCTTACTTTTCAGCAGCCCTTCCGCTTGATTTAAAGAGCCTTCCGCTTTGTTTAAGGGGTCAGCCGCGTACTTTTCGGCGCCTGCTTGCACCGCAATCTGAATCGCATTGCGCGCCTGGTAAACCTCCAACGGCACGTTTGGGGACAAGTTGTTGATCGGTTGCGTTACGTTGGATACCGTGTAGGTGTACTGGCCCCGGCGCAGCAACTCGTAGTTCGCGGTCACGTCCTGAGTGGTTCCCTTCGTGTCGGAGCGAGCAATGTTTTCGAGCACCACCACGTCACTGGGCATGTTGACGGCAAAGTACGGCTCGGCCGTGACGATCAGACCGAAGGATTGCAACGGCGTCGTCGCAAAAAGTTTGCTATCCGTTCCATTCAACGTGACCTCACCCAGGTTAGTGGGTTTGCCGTCGGGCGTAATCGCCCACAATACATAGGTCAGATACTCGCGGCCGAACATTTGTGCCGACTGTAAATTGCTGAATTTCGCGTCAATCGTGATTGAACCTTTCTTGCTGTCGATCTTTGCCTGACCTTTGGCCAGAGGAAGAACTGGTGTGCCGCGGAAATCGATCATCGTAGACCCGCTGCGATGCTGATAATTGATTGCCGTTACCGTCTTTCCAACCATCGTGAGGTGATAGATAGACGGGTCCGATTGCGGAGGTGCGCTTTGCTCTTGAGCACCCACTTGCAACGAAAAAGCCAACAGCACCAGACTTAGCATTGCGACCTTCCGATTCATTGTTTTCTCCACCATAACTTGAGGGCCTCTCAGCTCAAACCGAACTCTGTGCCCAAAGACCGCAGCCGGCGTGCGCGCGACGGTCCGCGCTTAGGCCCAATTGCTGGGGTAACCCCCCCACCATAGGTCGGGAGCCACGATGGCTCAATTGTCAAAACTTACAAGTCACGCCAGGCAGCCGATGCTCATGTGAAATTGTCGCCTTCCCCTTCTCCGGGCCTGGCCTGCCGCTGATCTGCTGAACCCGCGGAGGCGAGAGCGATCGGTCTTCTCCTCCCAATAGAACTGGTAGTTTTGACAATGTTCAACGCTGTCTTTTGTCTCGACTATCTACGGGTAACCTTTAGCTTCGAGCGGGTTGCGTGCGTCCATTACTGGCTGCTTCTATGCGAATCGCTTTAGGCCGCGTTTGCCTCGGAATTTGCGGAGGAATAAGTGCGTCTTACGCTTGAAGAACTGGAGCAACGCGCTGATTCGATCTCGCTTTATCGAGTACTGGTTACGAAGGTCGGAAGATCTGCGCGTCACCTGATCACTGCCCTTCGCTTCGCTGTTTACGTGACGACTGCAACATGTACCGTGTCGCGCATCAGAAAGACTAAGTTGGGGCTGCAGCAAAGCTTCGCGAAGCGACTGTTTGTGCCGCTAAAGCCGATCCCATGGAAATTTCCAGCACGGCACGAAAATCCGAGGTCGGCTGCAGAGCGAAGATTTTGACCGCACGTTATCTGAGTGTTTTGTTGCTCTGCGTCGGATATTTCTCAGGCAGCTTCCCTTGTCTCGCTCAAGAGAATCCGCAAGTGGAGCAGTCATCGGCCCCTACGGCTTCGCAGGAGAATTCGCCGAAGGCGGCAGCGCAGGCCCCGCAGTCGACGGCAACTCCGAATCCCGAGACTCAGCCGAAAAAAAAGAAGAAGCTCGGCGGCCGCGGAGCGTTCGTGGTTGCGCCTCTTCCAATATCGAGCCCCGCTATCGGCTCGGGCATTGTTCCGGTGCTTGGCTATATCTTCCCGTTTAGTAAGAACGACAAGGTCTCACCGCCTTCCACCATCGGGGGGGCTGGCCTCATCACAGACAATGGAAGCCGGGGATTCGCAATCGGCGGGCAGTTCTTTCTGAAACAGAATTCCTATGAGATCACAACTGGCTTCGTCCATGGCAACGTAGACTACAACATCTACGGCAGCGGGATTGCCTCGAACCTCAAGCTGCCCCTAGTACAAACCGGTGAGGCGTTTTTTGGGGAGTTTTTGCGCCGCGTTGGCTGGAAATTTTTTGTGGGACCTCGATTTATAACAGGACGTTCATTTGTTACGGTCGTGCCCAATAGCAACAGCAGCGTTCCGATTCCCCCGGAAGTCGGGTTGCACAGCAATCTCACCTCCCTCGGCGCGCGACTGACCAGGGACACCCGCCCCAACCATTTCTATCCGCTCGGCGGAACCTTTTTCACCTTCACATCGGATTTCTTTTCCCAGGCACTGGGTAGCAAGTATTCCTTCCAATCCTACAAGACGCAATTCGACAAGTTTTGGAGTTTGAGCCCGCGTCAGGTCCTTGCCTATGACGCCGATTTCTGCGCGACGGGCGGCGCACCTCCCTTCTATGGGAATTGCATCTACGGAACCAACAATGAATTGCGAGGGTATGTGGCGGGGAAATACTTCACTCGCTACACTGTGGCAACGCAACTGGAGTATCGCCTGGTGTTGCCGAAGAGGTTCGGGTTGGTCGTGTTTGGCGGCCTTGGTGGAACGATTCCCGGAGGAAGTCAACCGCTACAAAGGGTGCAGAGCGGCCACTTCCTCCCCGCCGGGGGCGGTGGACTGCGCTATGAGCTAAGCAAGAAGTACCACGTCAATCTGCGAGCCGACATCGCCCAGGGCAGGGATGGTCACACATTCGGAATGGGCGTTGGCGAAGCGTTTTGACGCAATAAGATGCCATCACGGGGCTGGAGCGTTCTTTGTAAGGGCGCGCGGTCGGGATTCACAACGGCCGTCGATTGTTTTCAACCGATGCGTTTCCCAAATTTCCGGATGCTGGAACCGTTGCCGCCCGATCCAGCTCCTCACCAATCCGCCGGCTTCCACGAGTTGGCGGCACCGGTTCAGGGGTGTTGCCTGCATCGCGCTTCGCTGGACGGACCCGCCGCCGATCAATCGCCGCTTGAATGTCTCGGCGGTCCCGTTTCGGCCTAGGAGTCAGGAAATGAACATTGCACTTATTAGGATTCGCCGCGCGAGCCACATTTTTCTGCTCGCTCTTCTTTGCGCGTGTCTCTGTTCTGCCGCGCACGCCAAACGAAAAGACGTAGTCATCATGAGCAACGGCGACCATTTCACCGGGGAAGTAAAGCGACTGGAAAACGGCCTGCTATACGTCGAGACGGATTACGTGGCGAATAGTATTGGGCTGGATTGGAGTCAGGTCGATTCGGTCCAGAGCACAGCTACTTACAGGATTGTGTTGAACAACGGAAAGCGACTAGAGGGAAAGATTGAAAAAGTTTCTGGTGAACGAGCGAAGGAAACAGACTTTCTGATTCGTGAAGCGACGGAGGAAGTGCAGGTCCCATCGGTGGAAATCGTGAGTATCGAAACGAAAAAACCCACGTTCTGGCGACAGTTGCAGGGAGCCATTGATCTTGGTTACAGCTTCACAAGCGGGAACAGCCAGACGGCAGTGAACGTCAACACCAATGCGGCGTATCGGACCGCGAGATGGGAGGCCACGACCGCATACGACGCCACGTTTGGCGGGCAAGCGGGAGCATCCAAGACGAATCGTCAAGACCTGCAGTGGACGTTCGGCAAGTTTTTAAACAGAAATTCCTACCTTCTGGCACTCTCCGATTTTCTCCACAGTAGCCGGCAAGATCTGACGCTGCGTACGACTTTGGGTGGTGGCTATGGACGCTACTTGAAGCGCACGACGAACAGCAATCTATCTTGGCTGGCCGGCGTTGTGTTTGTTAACGAGTCGTTTGATACCTCTGCCGGACAGCCTTCGGACCAGCATGCCGAGGGTTTGCTGGGATTGCAATACAGCTTGGTGCGCTTTAAGTTTGGCGAATTCAATTCTCAATTGCTCGCATTTCCGGGTCTTTCAGACACCGGCCGTATTCGCGTAACGACGAATAATTCAATAAACATCAAGCTAACGAACAATTTCCATTTTGCCTTCACTTTCTGGGACAACTTCGATAGCAGACCCCCCGCCACCGCGAAGCGAAATGAGCTGGGAGTGAGCTCTGGAATCGGCTGGTCGTTTTAGAAGATTCCCGGGCAGGTGCGCTGTTCGATGGCATAGCACGCATCCTGGAGCTGTCATTTATGACAATTGTGCCCCTCGCCGCTTGTGCGAGAATCAAAGTCTTATCCAGGTTGCGCGTGAGCCGACGGAACTGTTGCAGCAGCTCGCGACGACAAGGGGCGAAATAACTTGAGACGACACGCCGTCCTCATTCTTGCGGTGCTCGCTGGGCTGACGTTTGTGAACGGCAAATCCTCAAAGTTCGTGTTCACTTGGAAGAACCCCAGTTATTCCGGCGAACATTTCCGGAACATTCTGGTGCTGGGCATAAACGGCAAAGTAGAAAATCGGGCGGAGTTTGAAGATCAGCTCTCAGCGGCGATAACCCGGCCGGGAATTCAAGCCATCCCCAGCTATTCGCTCCTTCCCAGACCTGAGTCGACGCCAATCGATATGAGTCAATTGAGGGACGTGGTTCGCGGGCAAAATATTGATGCCATCGTGGCCTCCAGATTAGTAAAAGTAGATAAGAAGGTTACATATATCCCTGGGCAGGCTTACACCCCCTATCCATATTACGGCACGTTCTACGGTTATTACGGCGCCATCTATCCGGTGGTCTATTCTCCGGACTATCTTCGCGTGGACAAGACAGCGCAAATCGAAACAAATTTTTATTCAGCGGCCAAGCCGGATGGCGAACTCATCTGGACCGGAACCAGTGATACGGTCAATCCTCAGTCTCCGCTCAAGGCGATTGACGCGATCGCCAAACTGATTGTTCAACAACTAGAGAAGGAAAAGATCATTTAATCGGCGCGCTGCATTGGTTGATTGCAATTGGCCAATCGAAGCACACTGAGGCTTGGTTTCGATTATGGCATCTATCGTCTAGTCGCCGAAAAGCCAGCGAGTACGGTTCTTCTGTGGCCAGAACTTTTGATCCTTCGATGGCAATGACTTCCGGTCCTTCGAGGCGCTCATTCTAGATCGCGAATCGCTGGAGCCTACGGGGCGGAGCGTCGCTGCGTATGCGGCCTTGAGGCTTCCCGTTTGAGCAGCTCTAATTTCGCCGGAGGCAGTGTAAGTTCTACGTGGCCACAATCCAGACAGACTGAAATATCTTGGCTGACGTAGAGCGGGGCTCGGTCCACATTTTCGAGTTCGCGAAAAGCAAGACTCATTTCCGATTTGAAGCTCCGCTCATTAGCGGACGCGCACTTCTTGCAAGACATAGAGCCTCCTCCGCGGCCCAATTCTAGCATTGGTCATTGCTAATCGGCGCCTCGCTTCTGGCGACCTTCCCGTCCAACCGTGGACCGCTAAGACTGCTTGTGTTTCAAAATTCGCAACGTGGACAACGCGTCGTTCATCTCTCTTCGCTCGTCGCGAGAAACTCGGCCCCCACACGAGGCACGCGCATTAATGGCGTCCTCAGCTGCTTTCACCCGAGCCTGAAGTTGCTTCGGATCAAGCTCAAGAATTGCGGCTCGGTATAAATCCCGCCATGGACTTTCGACCATCTCCAGCTCCTGGAGGGGCAAACAGCCGCCTCTGTTCACAGTTCTAGACCGAATTGACAAACCGCTAATGCAGAACGAATTTTTGAAGCAATAGCGTCACATGCGGGAATGATTATGTCGTTGCGTCAGAGCAGCCTGGAACTTGCTCAAGCGCAATTACGGAAGACGACAGCAAGAGAAAGAAGTAAAGGTAATGTCTGGTGCGCCGCTTCGCAGGCAGGAAAAGCAAATGGACGGTTTACACGAGGGGCCTCGCCCCATCATCCTACGTCGCGCGACTGCGCGTAAGGCGAGACGGTGACACCATCAGTTGGTTAAATGCTGGCTGGTAAACCGCTTACCTGACATAACGGCTTCCACGGCAACCAAGAGATCGCCGTCGAGGTCGATTTTCAATACATAGCCTTCAGCGCCCAGACCAAGCGCTGCTTCCGCCACACTCCCTGACGTTTCTACGGTCAAGAAAATGATTTTAGATTGCGGGACAAGCTTGCGAATTTGTCTGGCGGCTTCGATTCCGTTCATACCAGGCAGACCGATGTCCAACAAAATCAAGTCCGGCCTTGCTTCTTTCGCTTTCCGAACCGCTTCAAGTCCATCAGCGGCGCAGTCGACGACGCGTAAGCGCGGATTCTCGCGGAGTTTCCCCAGAATATAGTCCTGCCAAGGGCCAAAATCTTCTACAACTAGAACGCGGACAAACGATTGATCGCTGATAACTTTCTCCTGATCTGAGTTCAGGATCACAGGGACGCACCGGTGGCGATGGGTATATGACCGCCAGCGAAGCATCCCATGCGGGGGAAAGTGTGTCGTTGTCCTGAAGCAGGCTGTAACGTGCCCGCGCGCAACTACGGAGACCAAGCGGACAGCGAGGAAAAGCTCGCGGAACGGCGCTCAGAGTTCGTGCGGAAAAAGTCGGGTGGGCTGGCGGAGCAAGATTTTACCGCGGCTCTTTTTTACTACACCGCGGCGTTGCCAAGCGCTCAGTAGGCGGCTGGCAGTGAAAGCTGTCACGTTCGCGGCATTCGCCAATTCTTCATTGGTGACATCCAATTCGACGCCACCGGGGACGTTTAGCCCGATCACCTCGGTCAGGCTGCCCAGTACACCGGCCAATCTTTGTTCAGCAGAGTGACAAGTGAGTGCGACATGGGCGGCAAGATACCAAGCTAAATAGTCTGAGGCGGTCGCCAATGCATTCTGGAGCAGGACTGGATATTGCGCTACAAGACCTCGGATGGTGGCTCGGTCCCACACTAACAAATTGCACTCTCTTACCGCCTCCGAGCCGAGAAGGTAAGAAGCAGGTTTTGCCAGCAGCGCCATTCCTCCGATAAGCTCGCCCACCGCGAGCCAGTGAAGCAGGATGTGTCGCCCCCCGTGCTCATCGAAGAAATATCTGGCGCGGCCCTTCGTAAGCAAGAACAAACTGTCTGCAGGGTGCCCCTGATTCGTGATCACAGAATTCGCAGCGAAACGGCGCGGCTTTGCGCCGGCCAGGACTTGCTTGCGGTCCTGGACGGCTAGCCCGTCAAAAAAGTTCGACTCCCAACCCACGGATACGGCAGCCATTCTTGAAGAGGCCACAGGTGCTTCTCCCGGAGGGATGCTTTCACGAGTCAAGCAAACACGGAAGTGTCAGAACTGACAGTGCGAACGGCATGGCTTCTGGTTACCAGCGTTGCCGGACGTTGCGAATTACTTGGCCGCATTTCGCATACATCAAGCGCTGCCCGATCTGGTCGGCGGATGTCTGCCGTGAGTGAAATGATCGCGTTTGCCCGCCGATGATCGAATGGCTCGTTTTGTTTTCGAGTAAGCCCAACAACCTGTCATTTATGACAATTGTGTCCCGATGTCGCTGGTGTCAGTCTCGCCGTCTATTTGAGTCGGCGCCCCAGCTCCGAGCCGTTTTTTGTGCGAGATGAATTGAGGAAGGATTCACCGGGGCCTGCACCTCTACAGGATTCTCGGTCTGGTTTTGCTCTGGCCCAGAAACTCGTTGTATCGTGGGTGAGGAAGCGGCCGATCTGCGAGGCAGCGGTCCAACCCCAAAACTCGTATGGAAGAGGTACCACGACCTGATGGAGACTCCTCTCCCGGTTGCCAGTCAAAATCGATTTCTGGCGCGTCCGCGGTCAATGCTGGAGCGTTTCGTTCACACCGAGACGTCCGGCTCGGTGCTTCTTTTTGCGGCGACCGTTGCCGCTCTCATCTGGGCGAATTCACCCTGGAGCGCATCCTATTTTGCGCTTTGGAAGCTTCCCTTGCAGTTGGGTCGCCGCCCTCTTCTCTCCATGGACCTGCATCACTGGATCGATGACGGATTGATGGCATTGTTTTTTCTTGTCGTCGGACTTGAAATCAAGCGCGAGGTCGTAAAGGGCGAACTGTCCTCCTTTCGCCAAGCGGCCCTTCCTATCGTGGCGGCGCTGGGCGGCATGATCCTTCCGGCCCTTCTCTATTTCGCATTGAATCGATCAGGGCTGGGCGCGCGCGGATGGGGAATCCCCATGGCTACGGACATTGGTTTCGCGATGGGTGTTCTCGCGTTGCTCGGCAAGCGCATACCTTCCAGCCTGCGTGTATTCATGCTTGCACTGGCCATCGTGGACGATGTCGGAGCGATCCTCGTGATCGCATTCTTTTATACTCCGACGATTTCTTTGCCGGCTCTAGCGGCGGCGGGCGGTTTGCTGGCGCTGCTCATTGCGCTTGCAATGCGTCGGGTTCCTATCTCTATCTACGTGATTGTGGGCTTTTTTTTCTGGGCGGCGGTTCTGCGTTCCGGAGTGCATGCAACAATTGCTGGTGTGATTTTGGGACTTGTCGCACCGATCAGGCCAAAATTCCGGCCGGAAGAGTTGGTGGAGAGCGCGGAACCGCTCATGAGAAATTTCCGAGCCCAGATCTTGAGTAAGGAGAAATTATCGGCTGAAGCCACCCTCACTGTACTGGATCAACTTCTCCGTGGCACCGATTCGATTGCCGAGCGCCTGGAAAGAACGCTCCATCCCTGGGTCTGCTTCCTCGTTCTTCCTTTATTTGCTCTAGCGAGCGCAGGAGTCCCACTCTCCACCGAACAACTCAAGCCCGCATTTTCGAGTCCCATCGCGCTAGGTGTGTTTCTAGGGCTGGTCGTGGGGAAAGTAGCGGGAATAACTGCGTTTTCTTTTCTGGCTGTGAAATCGAAAGTTGCCGGAATGGCAGACGGTTTGACGTGGGCCGGGATTACCGGAGTCGGCATTCTGGCAGGGGTGGGTTTTACGGTCGCTCTGTTTATTAGCGGCCTCTCTTTCGCGGACGAAGCCTTAGTCGCCACCGCAAAGGTCGCAGTTCTCGCAGCCTCCTTGGCAGCCGGGACGATCGGTTACTTCTATCTCCGCTTTTCGCTCAGAAGCAACTCCGAACGAACGTAATTGAAATGGCGGTAATAAGTACAACGCGTAAACGGTTCGTTCGCCGGTTCTTCTGAAAGTCTCGCGAATCGTGGTGTCCCTGCCCACGCACTAGTCGCGGCGACCTCGGAGCAGTAGGTGTGGGATAGCCCCCTAGCGACGCAGCGCGCCGACTGTATGTTCTGACAATTGAACCGATAGCGCTGGCTTGGATAGGCTGTTCTGCACTCTGGATTCGATTTCTTGCCCATCATGCGCCTTCGCTTCTTGCTGACAGCATTCATTTCACTTCTGGCAGGGGCTGCGCGACTCGCCGCGCAGGATTTGGCGCCGCGAGCGTACGTAATAACTCCCGTGCACTCCAACGCAGTCACGATCACGTGGTCCTTCTTCGACGGAGGCGTGAACTTTAATGGCACCGTACCTATCGCCAACGCCACCGGAACCTACTACGTTCCGATTCTCAGCTACTATCACTCGCTGAGTTTCTTCGGGCGGTCGGCAAACTTCACCGCCTCGTTGCCCTACGGCGTGGGAAATTTTAAGGGTGACGTCTCCGGACAAACGCAGACGATTTACCGCTCGGGCCTCCTGGACTCGATCTTTCGATTTTCTGTGAACTTGATGGGAGCCCGCGCGATGCAGCCGAAAGAGTTCGCAGGCTGGAAGCAAAAGAGGTTGCTGGGAATAAGCCTGAAGATGGTGGCGCCGACAGGGCAATACAGCCCAACGAAACTAGTAAATTGGGGCAGCAATCGCTGGGCATTTAAGCCGGAGGTTGGATATTCCGAACGGTGGGGCCATTGGGTGCTTGACGGCTATGCCGGGGTTTGGTTTTACACCCAGAACCCGGCATCGTTCGATGGGCCCGTGGTAGCACCACAGACGGAGGCGCCCATAGGCGCTTTCGAAGGCCATCTGAGTTACGACGTGAAAACGCGCTTGTGGATGTCGCTGGACGCAAATTTCTGGGCCGGCGGCATCGCCAGCTTGAGCGGCGTAAAGAATTTGCAGACGAAGCAGACTGGATCGCGAATTGGGGCGACTGCTTCCATCCCGATCAACAAACACCAATCCATTAAGGCCAGCTATAGCGATGGCACATATATTCGATTCGGCGGAAACTATCAGAGCGTGTCGGTAGCGTGGCAGTACTCTTGGATAGGCTGGCCAAAGTAGGATTTACCGAAGTACGAGCTCGCTGTGTTCAACAAGAAAGAACTCGCCGCAGAAATCGCCGAGACGCGAAAAGCATTGTTGCAGAAAGTACAGCGAACCAAATAACCGCCGTATGACGTGGCTCACGCGACTCTCACAACTCGGTCAGTGACTTCTAACCACTAACGTTTCCCATGAATTGGAGACGCAGTTTCTCGCGCAAGGTTAACTCCAACAGAATGAATTCGTTGGGCAGGTGCGCATTTTGCGCACAGTCTGCACCGAAACTGTCCTGACCAGCAACCCTCAGTTGTCCGGCTAACGCGTTTTCCGAAGTGGAAAAATCGGGGCAAAACCGCTCGCACGGTAAAGCGCCTTTTCCAGCGTTGCGGCCTGCTCCTCGTCTTCGTAGTCCTGAGACTGTCACTTCTGACAATTGCGACGAGTAACGTCGCTCGTAGAATCGTGCGGCGGGTGTGGTGTCCGAGGACGCTTGAATAGGGAAGGAAAAGGAGAGTTCATGACTCGGAACTTAAAGAGTCGCGTTGCGGGGTTTGTGGCGATTTGCCTCGCAGTGCCACCTTGGGCAGGCGCGCCTGCAATCGCGCAGAGCTCGGCACCGACAGTGACTGCCGAACAGGCGAAGGCGATTGGCGTCGATGCATACATATATTTCTATCCGCTGATTTTGATGGACCTGACGCGTAAGCAATCCATCAACGGAGACCGCGCGAACTTCGGGCAGGGACCGATGAATACGTTCGCGAACGTTCCGGCCTATCCGCCCGCGGATTTCAAAGGGGTCGTGCGGCCGAATTTCGACACGCTCTATTCGATCGCTTGGCTCGATCTGACGGACGGCCCGGTGATCGTTTCCGCACCGAACACCGGAGGCCGGTACTATCTTTTGCCGATGCTCGACATGTGGACGGATGTCTTCGCGTCACCCGGTTGGCGTACGACCGGGACGCAGGCGGGCGATTTCCTGATCACGGTGCCCGGATGGAACGGAAAGGTTCCAGACGGCGTCGCGCGCATTGACGCGCCAACGCCCTACGTTTGGATCATCGGCCGCACCAAGACGGATGGACCAACCGACTATGATGCCGTGCACAAAATTCAGGCGGGTTACAAAATCACGAAACTTTCACAACGGGGCAAGGCAGCCGAGCCGGTGATGGCAAAGCACGATGCCAGCGTCGATATGAAGACACCGCCGATGGTGCAAGTGGATAGCATGCCCGCGGGAGCTTACTTCACCTACGCAGCCGAGTTGCTGAAGCTGAACCCTCCACACGTGACGGACCAACCGATTATCGCGGAAATGGAGCGCATCGGCATCGAACCCGGAAGGAGCTTTGACATTTCCATACTCGACCCGAGCGTGCGGAAGGCACTGGAGGAAGCACCGGCGCAGGCGCAAGCGTTGATGAAATGGAAGGTTCCGACAATCGCGACGGTAACGAACTACTGGTCGATGAACACCAACACGATGGGCGTGTACGGGAACTATTACCTGAAGCGCGCGATGGTGGCGCAGTTAGGCTTGGGGGCGAACCTTCCAGAGGACGCGATCTATCCGTTGAATCTCGGTGACGAAACCGGCAAGCCGCTGATCGGGGCGAACACCTACACGATTCATTTCGAGAAGGGCGGCACGCCGCCGGTCCGGGCATTTTGGTCGATCACGCTTTATGACGCGGACGGGTTTCAGGTGGCGAATGTTCTGAACCGATTTGCGGTGAGCAGCTGGATGCCCTTCCATTACAACGCGGACGGTTCGCTCGATCTATATTTTCAGAGCGACAGTCCGGGTACCGACAAGGAAGCGAACTGGCTACCCGCGCCCAAGGGGCCGTTCAATTTGACGATGCGACTTTATTCGCCTAACGCCGACGCGCTAACAGGCAAGTGGAATCCACCAGCAGTTAAGCGAGCCAGCGGAGTGGACTAGCCTCCCCAATAGCGGAGAGCGTTTCACTGATCGAAAATTCACTGCAAAAAGGGGCATACGTGAATCCACACGACTGGCCAGAAACATCTCGATTAGTAGGCACGCGGTCGGTTGGAAAGCCTTCGTGCTCCATTTTTCTCCACACGCATCTCTGGATTACCGGTTTTTTGCTTCTTATGGTCTGCATGGGCGCCCTGGGCCAGTCGCCGACGGGTAAAGAGGAGTACGCCCGTCAATCGGCGCCGCAACTGCTGACATTCGACGAGCTGGTCCAGCTGGAAAAGACGGACGATCCGAGTGCGGACCTCGCTGCTCGTCTGGATCAGCTTCTGCACACCCCGTTTCTCAGCAATGAGGCGTTTTACTCGGGGGCCAAGCCCAATCGCCCATCGTCTGATGCTCTCGGCCCCTTCCTGCGCGCGACAACGTGGAACATCGAAAGAGGAATTGAGTTTGACGGGATTCGGATCAGCCTCACCGAGCCGGATAAATTTGAAGCCTACATCCAGGAGAAGAAGGACACTAAATCAAAGCCGCTCACGGCCGATGCGCTGGCGGTCGTCAAGAGTCAACTGGACATCCTGAGACCTACAGACCTCTTCATCTTGAACGAAGTGGACAACGGAGTAACGCGCACGGATTATCGCGACGTTGGCCGCGAACTCGCCCAAGCCCTCCACATGAACTACGCCTATGCCGTCGAGTTCCTGGAGATCGATCCGCTGAATTTGGGCCTCGAACAAGTGAAGATGGACGACAAGGACGCGCAAGCGGACATACAGAAGTCCTTCGAGCCCGATAAGACCCGCTACCTCGGCTTGCATGGCACCGCGGTTCTAAGCCGGTATCCCATCCGTAAGGCGACCATCCGTTCTCTCCCGGTTTGCTACGACTGGTTCCTTGGTGAAAAGCGAGCAATCTCCAAACTGGAATCAGGGAAGCGAGCAGGCGCCAATCTCGTCTTCATGGAGCGCATCACGCGCGAAGTTCGCCGCGGCGGCCGCACCGCGCTCTTCGTGGAACTCGCCGTGCCGGAATCTCCCACGGGCGCGATAACCGTGGTCGCGCCGCACCTGGAGACGAAGTGCAAACCGGAATGCCGCAGAAAACAAATGGCATCGATCCTGGAATGGATCAGAGCGGAAAAAAATCCAGTGATTCTCGCGGGCGACCTGAATACCTCCGGGAGCGATACGTCGCCAACTTCCGTATCCAAGGTCATCACCAACCGCCTGAAAGACCCCGACAAGTGGGCGGTCACTGCGATCAAGTGGTCCACCGGGGCTCCCACCATCCTGCTGGTGCCTGTGAACATAATGCGCAACAAGAACGACCCTACTGGTTTTGACCTGCCCTTGCTCTCGCGCAAGAAAGAGGCAAAGCTTTTCGGAGATCTGAATAGCTTCCGCTTCGATGATGGCAATACGTTTGACTTCCGCGGCGAAGATACGCGCAGCGCGGATAACAGAGGCGGAACCCTCAGCGATTCGAATCAGCGCGCTACCAAGGGCTTTCGGTACACATTCGCTCTGGCGCGCACCTTCGGTGGGCTCTTCGGCGAATACAAACTTGACTGGTTTTTTGTCAAGGGTTACGCCACCGACTCTTCCAAGACGGGAGGAAGCTACAAGTTTTCCCCGAATTTTGGCCGCACGCTCCAGGAAGTGAATGAGGCTCCCGACGATTCGCTGTCGGATCACTTTCCAATTACAGTAGACGTGCCTCTCACAGAACCTGCTCGGAATGTGGATCACCCCTGAAACATGCTCGCCTATGACGACCGAGCATGCGGACCCGAACGTCCGATGCCTCTGAGGAACTTGGGTACCGGCCACCCAAGTAAAGTAGTGGTGGGTGAACGCGGAACCACGGCTTTGCTTGCTCGGAATCGAAATCGAGGTAAAAAATCGTCTCGCTGCGACGGCGCAGTATCACGCACGGTGAAGAGCTCTAAGAACCATGAAAAAGATTCCAACACAATTCGGTGCGAGCGAGAATACAGCGTTCTCGAATCAGCATGCCCCACGTCTTCCAAACTCAACCGCCACGCGAACGAGATGCCTGATTTAGTGGCACAGCCTGTCTCGGAATGTAACAAATGATGGTTTCGCGAGCCCGAAGTCTTTTAGAATTGATTAAGCGCCCGTAGCTCAGTTGGAAAGAGCGTCTGCCTTCTAAGCAGAGGGTCGGGGGTTCGAATCCCTCCGGGCGCGCCAGTCTTTGCCGGGGTCCAGCCCGGACACATGGGTTACACAACGTACCTAAGACATAGGTAACACTTTTGAGCCGAAGGGATTTTGCAGCGGTTCGAGCACTCGAGTCTCCAAATCGAAGTACCCCAGATCATAATCCATAAAACTGACCAGCCAAATATCGTCGTGAACTTCTTTGATGCCGACGGCCTGGCCGGCAAAGACCGTGCTGAAATTAATCTTTTTGCGACCCAGACAGATGCGGCCACAGTTGGTCACGACGATGATCTTGTCGTGGAGAGGATAATCGATATCCGGCAATCCCTGATAGGGGCGAGGGGAAGGTTGATAGACCTCGGCCGGGCACTTCATGTCCAGAGCTTCGTGAGGACGCTCCTGGTTGAAGATTTCGATGAAGTCGTCGAACTTGGCCTGCTGCTGCAGGAAGTTTAAGCCCACCGGTTTGGTCGTTTCTTTCTTCAAGGTGAGATGCATGCGCTCGTGACGGCCATTTTGCTGGGGATGGCCTGGTTTGATCCGTTCGATGCCGATACCCAGCCGGAGCCACCAGACTGCGAGTTTGCTCAGGTTAAATAAGGCGTGTGCGGAAGCGAAAGGAACACCGTTATCGCTACGGATGTTGGCGGGCAGGCCGCGCTCCTTAAAAAGCCTTTCAAACACGGTGAAAGCATAGTTTTCCTTGGTGGAAGACAGGGCTTCACAGGTGAGCAGAAAACGGCTGGCGTGATCGATGACCGTCAGCGGATAGCAGTATTGACGATTTCCCAGCAAGAACTCTCCCTTGTAATCGGTGCACCACAACTCGTTGGGCCGCTGGCCCAACGACAAGGCAGTTCCCTGAGCACGACGACGCAAGCGACCGCGGCGCTCGACCAGACCATGTCGATCCAGGACCGCATGGATGGTGCTCTTGGCAGGAATCTGGATGTCGGAAAACCTGCGGATCAGGCGCTCGCGGATTTTCCGAGCGCCCCAGCTGGAGTGCTCCCGCTTCACGTTCAGGATGAAGTTCTCCACCTGAAACGGCAGCTTGTTGGCATACCGATAGGGACGACGGCTTCTGTCGGTCAGTCCTTCGACCCCGCAATCCTGGTAGCGAGCAAAGATCTTGTAGCCGGTCTTGCGGGAGATTCCGAACTCCCGGCAAAGTTCGGCCAGTGGCTCGCCGGCTAGCCGGCGAGCCACGAACTTCAGTCTCTCATCCATCACCGAACACTCCTTCCAAGGCATCACTCCCTCCCCGTTACGGGGAGAAAGTGTCACCTATGTGTCCGGTACAATGTGTTACCTATGTCTCGGGCCGCTCACCGTTGTTGGATTAGTGAATTCCCTTGCACTCTCCCTAACTTGGATCCATTCGGGTGCAATCGCGGCCCAATAGCCCTTCCCAACTTCTCGATCGCTGCTCGCTGCGAGGCAGGCACCACGTGAGTGTAAATCTCCGCGGTTGTGCTTAATCGCGCATGCCCCAGTTGAGCCTGCGCGGTTTTGCGTGATTCACCGAGATCGCTGAGCAGAGTCGCGTGAGTGTGCCGAAGGCTATGCCACGAAAATGCTGGCAAGCCAGCCTGTCTGCATGCAGGCTTGAGGACGCGCGCTAATAGATTGTGCCGGTCCAGTGGCGTGCCGCTCCTACTGGCAAATACAAATGCGTCAGCAGGTGCGGCCTTCCGGCTTTCCGATAACAAGCGCTGAGGCGATGGCCCCATCGGAACGTCACGGATGCTGCTTTTAGACTTGGGGTGCCCTTCATAGACTGCTTTGCGAACCTGGATGAATTTTTTTCGAAGTCCAGGTTCCTCCAGCGGAGTGCGAGTGCCTCGTCGATTCGCTGTCCCGCCATGGGAACTGTAATCGCAAGTGTTTTAATCGGTGCCTGCAGGACCTGCAGTGGTGTGGCAATTGTTCGCAGGTCAGCGCAATCGTCTCTCGCCGACGCTGCATAGGAGGCGCTTTTATTCATCGAGCAGGATTCGCCTCCAGGTATCCCCGTTCGACCGCCCTTTCAAGCGTGCCGCTCAATAGGTTTCCAAGATGAATGACGGTTTGGCAGGACAGGTCTTGCCGCGTTATCTTTTCAGTGACGAATCGTCGAATGTCTACGCGACGGATATCGCATAGTTTTTCGGCCGTTGCTTTTTCCGTTTCGCTCCAAGCATGGCATTCTCTTTCAGCGGACTACGCCGGAACAGGGTGAAGACCTGGGTGCAGGACGATGTGCAGAGTGAAAATGTTACGTTCTTCACCGCTCGGTGTCTCGCGAGATCTTGGGCGCAGAGTTCTGGGACTTCGTTGGGCGGGACGATGGGCCACGACAACTTGACTTGTAACGCGAACTATCTGAAGGACAACACATTTCGGTGCCGGATCATCCGCGGAAAGAAAGCTCGAACAAGTTCCGCCGGATTAACGCAATTGGCCAAACGGAAAGAAGAAAAATCCGAACAGGCAACCGCTACGGATCGTTCGGATTGACACTCAGGCAGCCCAACCACAAGAGCGAACTTAACTTTCGTATGGCCCAGAACCTACCTGTCCTTTCTCTGTACTCTCGTACAGTTGTTCGCTTGACCCAAAGTACTAGACTATCGCCAAGGTTCCTGAGCAAGGGCAACTTGGGGGAATGAAATGGACTTCACAGCGCGATTTTTCTTGTTGATAGCCAGCGTTTTGGGCCTTTCGCTTCTGACGGGATCTGCGTCGGCCAGTCCCGCGGCCCTTAAGTGTAATTCGCAGCGGGACCAGATCTGGGTCTATGATTCCTTGAATAGCTTCGGCGTCGCAGCGAAACTTAATTGCGGGGCCAACGTCGAAATTATTGAGCGCGTCAAGGACTACGTAAAGATTCGTGCTCGAAATGGGGTGGAGGGCTACATCCCCGAGACCTCCGTCGCCGATGTTCCACCGCTTGAAGTTCGCCAAGACCCGGCTCTCGACGTTGGCCTGGTCGCGAAGCAAGCCCAGGCAAAGGAGATCGCAAATGCAACTGCCAAAGCGGCTGCGGATGCTGCGTCTATCATTCCACCGGATTCGGCGCGGTTCGCAGGTCCGCCATCAGCCGGTCCGGCGAACGAAGCCCCAGCGAAAAGCACCAGCGACAAAAAGTTACCGGCGGGCAGTTCCATGCTACCCGTCGCCGCGTTCGGCGAAATGAATCTTCCGCGCACTTCTCCTCCTGCCGACGATACCTCATCAAGGGCAATTGCTGCTGGCTCGACGGCGCCAAGCAGCGATTCTGACGAAATTTCCGATTCACAGCCGGAGAATCTAACCGCGGACCTCGCCTGCCAGAACTACTTTTCTGCATACGGCCTTACGCCCAGCCAGACGAAATGGATCGCCCAAAACCGGAAAAAGCTGTTCTCGAATGTCTGTCCAGCCCCCGATCCTGCAAAAGTGGATTTCGTGATTATCTTCACGCATGACGTCGACTTTTTTAGCGCGACGATGCCCGGGGCGGTTCACAAGATCAACGGATTTTCGGATTTTACTCCCATGACAATGATCGACTCTGCGCTCATGTCGGAATCCGATGCTGACAAAGCGCACCGCCAATATGTTTGGATATTCCAATTCGCGCAGGGCGCTTTCGATCCTGCAAGTTTTTCCCCGCGCCGCAAGTATCAATACTCGAAGATGGAAACAAACTCGCTGGGTTCAAAGGCCGGAATCAAGGCTGTCGAGGACGCTTTCCAATTTGTGGCGGCCGCGAGCCACTGAATTCGATCGGCATTCCACGGTGTTCGAAACACTTGCGGCAGTGGGTCTGGATTAGGGACAGTGGTCCATTTACTTTGACAAATTCCTTCGTTAGCGTGTTGTCCCCGGCCATTCATCTACGGAAATGCAGCCTTGATGGGGCTCGAGATCCGTGTCGCGCGGGCTGCTCCAACTCCTACTTGATCTCGAGGTGACGCATGAGAAGGACGGCTACTGTCGAAGTGGCGATGTCGCTGCTGCTCTGCGGCGCGCTTTTGACTCGCCATACCCCGCAATCCAAAGTCTCGCAAGACTCGTTGACGAAGGCGCAGGCCAAGGCGCAGACCTTCAGCGGGAAAATCGTCTCCCAAAACGGCGTGCGGTTTGTGTTGAGAGACGACGACAATAATGTCTGGTACCATTTAGACGACCAAGAGAAAGCCGGAAAGCTCGTGGGGAAAGATGTCTTGATTACCGGCACGTTCGACGGGCTCACTGGTACCATTCGCGTCCAGAGCATCGTGGAGTCGCCACCTCATCCGAAACCCGCCGCGAACAGCGAAAGGATGAATCAAAATAGCGAACCGGCCAATGACGCAGCAGCTCCCCCAACAACCGCTGACGCCGCTGCTCCCGGTGCTCAGCAATCAACTTCCGTCCAGGAGCCTGTTGGCAAATTGCCCGCACCGCATTTAGACCCTCGAATTTCCGCAGGGACCGAGGTTTCGCACGAGCCCCAAGGTGAGTTGTCGGACGGCGTGGCACGGGAAGCACCCCCGCCTCCCTCTCTAACTTGGCCGGAAGAAGCCGTGAGCAGTTCTTCCACAATCGCGATCAGCTCTCGCCGTTCGGCCCCGATGCCTTCCGGTTTCAACCCGGAAACACAATCTTCAAAGAATTTACTAGCCGGTCGGCTGCTCAAACGTGTCGATCCCTCTTACCCCCTGGAAGCCATGCAGCAACGGATTGATGGCACGGTTCAGCTGCATGCGGTGATCGGCGACGATGGGAAAGTCCTGAGCCTCGAACCGGTGAGTGGGCCGCCTCTGCTTGTCGAAGCTGCCCTAATTGCCGTTCGTCAGTGGCGCTATGGTCCAACTCTTTTCGATGGACATCGCGTTCAAGTCCAAGACGATGTCAGGATCGTATTCCGGCTCCCAGACTAGCTGCGGGATTCGCGATCGGCGATGGTTCCCAGGACGGAGGGGATCTTCGTCATGCAAGAATTGGATAGAGAGAGAATCGCCCGCAGCAAACGACTGCGGTTCGAAACAAGACATTTCAGCATTGTCAGATCGAAGGCTGTCTAACGACGAATGCTAACGGACATGGGGTCCAGTTCGTAGCCTTCGTCCACTACGGTCTTCTGAACTGCTGAGCGAAGAGTCTGATCGTCTGCATTCTTCGGCACCTCGCAATGACGACGAATCACTTCTTCGCCAGTTTCGATTCTGATCAGCCACTTCGACTTCGCCGCATCCCACAAGACTTCCACACGGTCTGGACGCATGGCTTCCTCTGCCTACAGGCTACACCACAATGCCTTGCAATTGGTGAAGCCTGCGAAATTACCCTTGCAATTCGTCATGTCTTAATCTTCCCGAAGGACACACCCGCAGCGTTTTCGACGCCAAGGAGGCCTAGCGGCGCCCCTATCCGGGCGCTGAGGGATTCATGTTTCAGTCCTTGCGATCCTCTGGGAGCTCCGCGGCCGATAACGACCAGTACGCCTAAATCGCAGCTTGGCTATCAGCACGGCTTTTCGTGCACTTCGACATCTTCGACGTCTTCAACAGTTTCAACGCCACTTAGGTTCGACAGATTCAACTGCTGACCGGTGTTCCTCTGAAATTCCACGACTTACGGCTCTGCAGATTTGGCCTAGTCCTTGCCCACAGTTCGAGCGAGTGGAGACAGGGAATGTTGGCTGGCTCGGGAGCCCATTCGAAAGATACGCGGGAGAGGCGATATGGACTGTCAACGATTGACGGTGATTGACGATGCAGGCGTGACCGTTGCTCGTTCCCAACATTCGGTTGGGGACGAAGAACTGGTCGCTGCGGCGAAGGCTGGAGATGACCTGGCATTCGAAACGATCGTCAAGCGCCACCGACAGAGGATTTTTGGGCTCGCGCTCCGCTATACACGGAGTCGGGAAGATGCCGAAGACGTAGCTCAGCAGACTTTCCAGAGAGCGTTCATCCACTTGCTGAGTTTCGAAGGCAGATCGTCATTCTCTACGTGGTTGACGAGCATCGCCATCAACCACGCCTTGATCTTGCTACGCAAACGCCGCGCGCTAGGCGAGCTACCGCTCGATGATTCCAGCAGCGACAAAGGAACAATACCCGCCCTCCAGATAGCTGACGCAAGTCCAGACCCTGAAGCCAGCTATTTGCAAGGAGAAAGGGCACGAATCCTGTCCGTTGCCGTTGGGGAGCTGAGTCCCGGAATGCAGAGAGCGATCGAATTGCAGGAACTAGGAGAGTTAACGACCCGGGAGACAGCCCAACACATGGGTCTCTCGGTGGCCGCCGTCAAAACTCGGTTGTTCCGCGCGAGAAGGAGTCTAGCCAAATCGCTGCGATGCCGGATAGGACCTAATCTCGGCAGGCACACTTCGCAAGATCGCCTGGCCTGCGCGTGAAATTTGGAACCCGCGCAAAGGAGCTCCCATGGTTGAGGTTCTCTTGATTGTCGTAGCGAGCGTTCTGATTTTTCTGATCGTCAGCCCAGATGATCACTCGGGCACAAAACTTCGCTAGAGGGAAACGTTTTTGAAAGGGAGGAGGAGTTATGAAATCGCAAAATCTGATCACCAATCCCTGGGACACGCGAGGAAGCGTTGTTCCACCAGCGGTCCCGGAAGAAGGACAGAAGAACGGACCATCCCCGGCGGAAATCCGTCGGCGAGCGTTTGAGATTCACATCGAGCGTGGCGGAATTCACGGTTGCGACCTGAACGACTGGCTGGAGGCGGAACGCGAGCTTCAGCAACAGTACAAGAACGAAGTGCACGAACATCGCTAAGGATTCGGAAACAAAATGATAGCCACAACAGAATCGCAGTTGAGATTTTCACAGGGAAGCTCCAAGGAAAACAGCATGTTGAAGATCAACTTCAGTCAAACGGCTGTCGACGAGAAATGGATTCTGCACGGCCGCCTTTCCGGCCCATGGGTAGACGAGCTCAGGACATGCTGGCAAGTGAACCACAGCACCGATGCAGGACGCGCGTGCATCGTGGACCTCAATGAAGTCACGTTTATCGACAAGAGCGGGGAGCAACTCTTGCGCATGCTGGCGAACGAGGGAGCACAATTCACCGCCAGCGGAACCTACATCAAGCACGTCATTGAGAGCCTGAGCGCACGAAGCAATCGCTCCATTTCAAATCTGTTTGGTTTGTTGATCGTGCTGGTGCTCCTGGCAGCTATGGCGGCCGGATGCGAACGACACGTGGTTTCGGCGTCGCCCCCTGCGCCGCCCGTGGTTGAAGTAACGCCAGCGATTCAGAAAGACGTACCGCTGGATGGGCAATGGGTGGGGACGCTCGAAGGCTACGTCAACGCTCAAATCCAACCACACGTGAGCGGCTATCTGATTCGTAAGGACTACCAGGAAGGAGGATTTGTCCGCGAAGGCCAAGTTCTCTTCGAAATCGATCCGCGCCCATTTCAGGCGGCGCTTGATCAGGCCAAGGGGCAATTGGCGCAGGCTCAGGCCCAGTTGGCCAACGCCGACATCAACGTGAAGCGTGATATCCCGGAGGCGGAAGCTCACGCGATTCCTCAGAGTCAACTCGATAACGACACGCAGGCGCAACTTGGAGCGAAAGCGGCGGTAGAAGCGGATCAGGCTGCGGTCGAACAGGCTGCGCTGAATTTGGGATACACGAAAGTTCTTTCGCTGATTGACGGCATCGCCGGCATCAACACTGTGCAAGTGGGCAGCCTGGTGGAACCATCTTCGGTCCTCACCGCAGTTTCCCAGGTGAATCCGATCAAGGTCTATTTCCCCATTAGCGAACAGGAATATCTGCGCCTGGCGGAAGGCACTGCTCCGGGCAGCGTGGATTGGCTGACGCATGCCTCGCGGATTCCCTTGCAACTGACCTTGGCCGACGGCAGTACCTACTCCAATCGCGGCAAGATTATCTTCGCCAACCGTCAAGTAAACACCGACACCGGAACCATCCAGATGGTAGGCGAATTCTCCAATCCCAAAAATCTGTTACGACCCGGCCAGTATGCTCGCATTCAGGCGCCAACCGGAAGCATCAGGGGAGCGCTGCTGGTGCCGCAGGCGGCAGTAAATCAACAGCAAGGCACTTACCAAGTTACAGTCGTCGGTCCCGATAACCGTGCAAAGCCTCGCACCGTAGAGGTCGGGCCAAAAGTGGACACGCTCTGGGTGATCACCTCAGGCCTGAAACCAGCCGAACGCGTCGTGGCGGTTGGTGCCGAGAAGACAAAAGAAGGCGAACTGGTGAATCCCAAGCCCTACAAAGAGACCGAGGAGCACTAAGCCATGGCGAGTTTTTTCATTCGACGGCCCATCGTCGCGATCGTGATTGCGATTCTTACCGTCATCGTCGGCGCAATCAGCATCGCGACTTTGCCGGTGGCTCAATTCCCACAGATCGCTCCACCTGAGATCAGGCTGCAAGCCAATTACCCCGGTGCGGATGCGCAGACTCTGGAGCAATCGGTTGACGTGCCCATCGAGCAGCAAGTCACCGGCGTGGACAACATGACATATATGTATTCGCTCAACGCCACTGCGAATCAGCAAACGACGTTGATCGTGGATTTTGATCTCAAGACCGATCCGAACACGGACTTGTTGCTCACGCAATCACGCCAGCAACTGGCAAATGGTCAGTTGCCGCCCGAGGTGAACAATTACGGGATCACGCTGAAGAAGGCAACCACGGCTCCGCTCATGATCATCGCCCTATACTCGCCGCATGGCACTCATGATTCCAACTATCTGGCCAATTACGCCTACATCAATCTGAACGACCCTATCGCACGCTTGTACGGTGTTGGCCAGACGCAGATCTTCGGCTCGGGGCAGTATGCCATGCGGCTGTGGGTGAAGCCTGATCAACTGGCCAAGCTTGGCATCACGGTTACGGACATTGTTAACGCGCTTCAGGCGCAGAACACCGTTAATCCGGCTGGCGAGGTTGGCGGAGAGCCGGCCCAGAGCAACCAGCAGTTCACCTATGCCGTGCTGGCTCAAGGCCGCCTGACTTCACCAGAACAGTTCGGCGACGTGATCGTGCGCGAAGCACCTGACGGTGGGACGGTTCGCGTCAAAGACGTGGCTCGCGTCGAACTGGGCACGCAGGACTACAGCTTGATGGCGCGCCTGAATGGTAAGCCTAGCGCGGCCATTGCCGTATATCAGTTGCCCGGAACCAATGCTGTCCAAACCGTGCTGGGCGTCCGTAAGCTCATGGCCCAAATGAAGCAGCGCTTCCCGCAAGACATCGCTTTCACCGTTTCCCTCGACCAGACGCTCCCCGTCACGGAGGGCATGAAAGAAATCCTTTGGACCCTCGTAATCGCGATTGTGCTGGTAATTTTTGTCGTCTATCTCTTCCTGCAAGACTGGCGCGCCACCCTGATTCCTATGCTGGCCGTGCCGGTTTCGTTAGTCGGAACATTCGTCATCTTTCCGCTCTTCGGCTTCTCCATCAATACCCTTTCGCTGTTCGGGCTGGTGCTCGCCATAGGATTGGTGGTTGACGACGCCATCGTGGTCGTCGAAGGCGTGCAGCACCACATCGAGGAAGGGCTGTCTCCAAAAGATGCCGCGCTGAAAGCGATGCAAGAGCTCTCCGGCCCAGTCGTCGGCATTGCTCTCGTGCTGGCATCGGTGTTCGTGCCGACCGCGTTCATTCCGGGAATTACCGGCAGACTCTACCAGCAATTCGCTCTCACCATCGCGATCTCCGTGATGCTTTCCGCGTTCAACGCTCTCACGCTCAGCCCGGCACTTTCGGCGCTGCTTCTCAGGCCCAAAAAAGAAACTCGCGGGCCGCTCGGAAAATTCTTTCGCGTCTTTAACGGCTACTGGGAGCGCTCCACCGACAGCTTTGTGCGGTTGTCGGGCGACGTAATTCGTAAAGGCGCACTGGTGTTAATGCTGCTCGCGATGGCCGGAGGTGCTGCGTGGCTCGTGGGGGCGCATCTGCCTTCCAGCTTCTTGCCCGACGAAGACCAGGGCTACCTCTATATCAACATGCAACTTCCGAATGCGGCGTCGTTAGAGCGCACCAGCGCGGCTGCCAGACAAGTAGAGAAGATTCTCGCAGATACGCCGGGCGTTCAGTACACGACTAGCGTGGTTGGTTTCAGCTTGCTCAGTTTTGTCCGGACCAGCTACAACGCCTTCTTTTGGGTCAGCCTTAAACCGTGGGACGACCGCAAGAGCCGAGACGAAGCGTATCAAGCCATCAAGGTGCATCTGAACCAGCAGCTCAAGCAGCTGCCAGAAGGCACCGTTTTCACTTTCTCACCACCCGCGATACCCGGTGTCGGCACCGCCGGCGGCGTTACGTTTGTTCTGGAGGACCGCGCCGGAAAGGACGTCCGATTTCTAACCGACAACCTGAACAAATTCCTGGCAGCCGCCCGCAAACGCCCTGAGCTTGCTCAGGTCAACACCACGTTTATTCCCAGCGTCCCTCAAGAGTTCATTAGCGTGGACCGGGAAAAAGTGCTGAAGCAAGGCGTGGCTTTGACCGATGTTTACAACACCATTCAAGCATACATGGGCGGATTGTTCGTCAACTACTACAACGATTTCGGACGCACCTGGCAGGTGTATGTGGAGGCCGAAGCTCCTTACCGTGCCACGACCAACGATCTCGGACAATTCTATGTTCGCAACGGACAAGGGCAGACGGTCCCGCTTACCGCGCTGGCGAAATTCGATACCCGTTCCGGTCCCGAGTTCACCATGCGCTATAACGAGTACCGCGCCGCACAGATCAACGCTGCCGCCGCGCCCGGTTATAGCGCCGATCAGGCAAGAGCGGCCCTGGTGGATGTTTTCAAGCAAACCATGCCTTCCGAAATGGGTTACGACTGGATAGGCATGTCTTATCAAGAGGTGCAGGCGGAACAAGGGGTTCCGGCTTCGATCATCTTCGGGTTTTCGCTCCTCTTCGTGTTCCTCGTCTTGGCGGCGCTCTATGAAAGCTGGAGCCTGCCCTTCAGCGTGCTGCTCAGCACGCCGGTGGCGGTATTCGGCGCCCTGGCCGCGCTTTGGTTGCGGCGCTTCGTGATGGGCCTTTACCTGCCGCCTTACATGGTGCAGATGGAGAACGACGTTTATGCCCAAATCGGCCTGGTGATGCTGATCGGTTTGGCAGCGAAGAACTCGATTCTGATCGTCGCGTTTGCCAAGGAGGATTACGAAAAACGAGGTATGTCCGTCGTCGATGCGGCACTCTCCGCAGCGAGGCTGCGCTTCCGGCCCCTCATGATGACTGCGCTCGCCTTCATCCTCGGTTGCGTGCCCCTCTGGACAGCATCCGGAGCCGGCGCGGTAGCACGCCAGATCATGGGGACGGCGGTAATCGGAGGTATGATCGCGGAAACGTTCCTCGGCAGATTCCTTGTTCCAGCCATCTTCTCGGTAGTCGAACGCGTCTCTGGCGCTATGCGCCACAAGTCACCGGGGCTCCTACCCGCGGAAACCCAAGGCCAAGGTGACTAACATGAAAAAACTTGCGTTCTTGCCCGTCCTCATCGTCGCGCTGGTTGGCTGCGCAGTCGGACCGAACTACAAGCGGCCAGCCGTGAGCGTTCCCACAGACTACCGCGCCACGACGTCCAGCCCGGCGGCGCCGGCATCATCGCTCGGAAACGAGAACTGGTGGCAGCTGTATCAGGATCCTGTGCTTGTGGATCTGATTCACACCGCGCTTCAGCAGAACTATGACGTGCGCATCGCTGCCACTCGCGTGCTCGAGGCCCAGGCACAAGTCGGCATCACCCGTGCCGATCAGCTCCCCTCCGCCAGCGTCGGCGCAGGCGTCTTCAGTGAGGGAAATCCCAAAGTCTCAAATCTGTTTCCAGCCTACGAGGTCAACGGTGGTCAGCTCAATTTGTCGGTTATCTGGAATCTGGACTTCTGGGGAAAATACCGGCGGCAAACCGAGGAAGTGCGCGCCCAGTTGCTCGGAACCGAATGGGGTCAGCGAGCGACGATGTCATCGCTCGTGGCCAACGTGGCCACCGCCTATTTCCAGCTGCGCGCTCTGGATAGCGAGCTTGAGATCGCGAAACACACGCTGGCATCCAGGCAGCAATCACTTCAGTTGACCGAAGTGCTTTTCAGCCACGGCGGAGCTTCCGACCTCGACGTAAGCCAGTCAGAACAACTTGTCTACACCGCTGCGGAATCCATTCCCGACTTCGAACGGCAAATCGAGCAGCAGGAGAACGTGCTCAGCATCCTGCTGGGTGAAAATCCGCAGTCCATTCCGCGCGGCCGTGCGATCACCGAGCAACCTCTTCTGGACAGCATTCCCGCTGGCCTGCCCTCGCAGCTGCTGGAGCGCCGGCCGGACGTCCGCGAAGCGGAACAGAACATCGTCGCAGCCAACGCGCAAATCGGCGTGGCCAAGGCGGCTTTCTTTCCCAGCATTTCCCTCACGGGGATGGGAGGGCTGGAAAGCAACGCATTGAATCAGTTCATCAGCGCGCCTTCGCAGACTTGGAACGCGGCATTCAGCGTGAGTCAGCCCGTATTCGAGGGCGGAAGGCTCCGTTCGGGACTCCGGCTCGCCCGAGCGCAATGGCAAGAGTCGGTGCTGTCATACCAGCAAACCGTTCAGGACGCGCTAGAGCAGGTTTCCAATTCCCTCGTTGGTTATCAGAAATATCGTGACTTTCGCGGTCAGCAGGAGCTGCTCACTCAGGCAGCTCAGCGATCCGACGACCTCTCCCTGGTCCTCTATCGACAAGGCGGCGCGAGCTATCTGCAGGTGCTGACCGCCGAAACAAACTATTTTGCGGCGGAGCTGAATCTCGTTCAGGCGCAACTCAACGAACGGCTAGCGCTTGTCCAAGTCTATGAGGCCCTCGGTGGCGGCTGGCAGCAATGAGCAACGCAAAACACCGCGCTTTCACCCCGTCGCGGCCACACGCCATGCGACGCGCAAAACTTGCGACTTCAGGGCGAAATCGGTCATCATTGTCCTTTGTAGGTTCGGCAATGAGTTGCGACGCTTTGCATATGAGCCCAAAAGCGGCACTTCAACCTAGGAACGAGCGGTTTGAGTTGCTCCTGAATCTGACGAGCAGCATCACGTCCAGTCTGGATCTGCGGGAAGTAATGCGCTCGATTGCGGCGAACATACGCGAAGTTATACACGCCGATGCCGCCGCTGTTTCCCTCCCCGACGCAGCGACCGGAAGATATCAGGTATTTGCCATGGATTTTCCGAACGGGAAAGGCGTCATAAAGGAAGAGTTGTTCTTTACACCAAGCGCCGCCGGCAAAAGAGCCGTGGACACGTTGAAGCCGGTAGTCGTGAACATGCAGGAGCAGAACGACCTCGGACCTCATGCTTCTAACCTCGCCGCTGCGGAGGGCATCAAAGCCTTGTGTTGTATCCCGCTTGTGAATCGCGGCCGGGGCCTCGGACTGATGTGGATTTGTCGTACGACAGAGACTCCGTTTTCGCCGGAAGATGTAGATTTCCTCAGCCGGGCCTCAGGACAGATCGCCGTTGCAGTCGAAAACGCGCTGGCGTTCCAGGAAGTATCCGGATTAGGAGATCGATTGCAATTGCTCCTGAATCTGACAGCCAGAATCACCTCCAGCCTCGACCGGCGTGAGGTCTTGCGCGCGATTGCAGCGAATATCCGCGAAGTCATACACGCTGATGGCGTAACCGTTTCCCTGCTCGATGCAGCATCGGGAAAATGCAGGGTACTTGCCGTGGATATTCCGCATGGGAAAGGGGTCATCAAGGAAGAGTTGTTCTTTACACCAAGTGCCGCCGGTAAAAAAGCGATGGACACCCTGCGACCGGTAGTCATGGACACGCAGGAGCGTGACGAGTGCGGGATCGGGATAAGTGAGACGGCAGCCACGGAAGGCGTAAAAGCCCATTGCCTTATTCCACTTGTTAATCGCGGCCGGATCCTTGGATTTCTTTCAATTTTGCGAACAACAGACACTCCGTTTACTCCACAGGATGTTGACTTCCTTAGCCGGGCGTCCGGACAAATCGCCATCGCAATTGAAAACGCGCTGGCGTACCAGGAAATTTCTGAACTCAAGGACAAGCTCGCCCAAGAGAAGGTCTATCTCGAAGAGGAATTTCGCAGCGAGATGGGTTTCGAGCAGATCATTGGCAACAGCGCGGCGTTGAAGCACGTTTTACAGCTGGTTGAAACGGTTGCCCCCAGCGATTCCACGGTCCTGCTGCTCGGTGAGACCGGTACGGGAAAGGAGTTGATCGCCCGCGCGATTCACGACCGAAGCCACCGCAAACAGCGCACCTTAGTGAAGCTGAACTGCGCGGCAATCCCGACTGGGTTGCTGGAAAGTGAACTGTTTGGCCACGAAAAAGGCGCGTTCACTGGAGCCATAAATCAAAAGATTGGCCGGCTGGAACTTGCGGACCAAGGGACACTGTTTCTGGACGAAGTGGGAGACATCCCGATTGAGATTCAGCCGAAGCTGCTGCGCGCTCTACAAGAAAAAGAATTTGAACGGCTCGGCAGCACGCATACCCGGAAGGTGAACGTCCGCCTGGTCGCGGCTACGAATCGCGACCTTGAGAAGATGGTTGCGGACAAGGAATTTCGCAGTGATCTGTACTATCGGCTGCATGTCTTTCCGATCCGTATTCCTCCTTTGCGGGACCGCAGAGAAGACATTCCTCTGCTCGTCAGCTATTTCGTGCAAAAGCATGCAAAGCAAATGCAGAAATCCATCGAAACGGTCCCTGCGGCTGTCATCAAGGGGCTGACGAACTTGCAGTGGCCCGGCAATATTCGTGAGCTTGAGAATTTTATTGAGCGAGCCGTGCTCTTGACGAGGGGCAGATCGCTTGACGCTCCTCTGGCGGAACTTCGAAAAACAAGCAAGGAAGACTCCCCGGATACCCTGCGTCAAGTGACGCAGGTGGCTGAAGAGGGAACGGGCTCGCGAACTGATAAAACGAGCGTTGTCGACGAATACGCAAGAAAGCAGCGCGATACGATCGTACAGGCACTCACTCTATGCAAGGGCCGCGTGGGTGGCGTCGATGGTGCTGCCGCGCGCCTGGCAATGAACCGCACAACTCTCCTCTCTCGAATGAAAAAATTCGGCATATTCGCGAAGCAGTATTCTTGACATTGCACCCTGCCTGTTTGTAGTAGCCCGGAGCATCGACGGTTTCGACTTTTTCAACTTCTTCAACTCCGACATTTTTGACCTGTGGCAGCGTTCTCCCGAAAATTCAGCAACTTACGGTTCTGCAGGTTTGGCGTGGGCCGTGCCCTTGTCGCTCGTTGTTGAGAGCAAGAGTGCAGACACTGCAGGAGGCGACAGTCGTGCGGTCTCTGTTGATTTGCTTATTGCATCTTATGGTTTTCCTGAGCCTGGCGGGGCGGAACGGCATCGAACGTCGGAACTCTCGTCGCGGACCGACCTTCAATCGCCTCTTTACCAGTGCGAATTGACTTGACCAAGCGAAACCATGTTGAAGATTTCCATTCTCGACACTCCGAGCCAGCGCCGGTTGCTGCTAGAAGGGAAGCTCATAGGCCCTTGGGCCGTTGAGCTCGCGAGAGTCTGGCGGCAGGCGACAGCAGACCTGAACGGTCGTGCGCTCATTATTGATGTGAAGGGGCTTACTGCCATTACCGAGGACGGAGAAAACGTACTTCTAGACCTAATGAAAGAAGGAGCCAGCTTCCGCTCGTCCGGTGTATTCACGAAGCAAGTCCTCAAACGGATGGCCCGGAAGATCCGCCGAGATCCTTAGTCGGACGAGACGACTGGCCGATCAGTATCTGCGAGGGAAAATTATGCCGAACAGCAATGGCACTCCGACGATCTCCAATGAAAAGCAGGTTGCAGTCATGGATCAATTCGCCAGCCCTTTGCAGCCGGTTTCGAAACCCGATAAACAGTCAAAAATCCGCCGCAAACTTATCCTGGTAATTTCGGCTTTGATAGTGCTTGTCATCGCAGGCGGCTATTTCGCCTGGAATGCCTTCTACTACGAAGACACTGACGATGCACAAGTCGAAGGCCATGTTATGCCGCTGTGCCCTCGAGTCAACGGACATATCAAGGCCGTGTACGTCAATGAGGGTCAGTTGGTTCGGGCTGGCGAAGCGATAATGAGCATAGACCCTGAGGAGTACAAGATCGCAGAAGTGCTTGCGCAACTGAATCTGTCCGAGGCGCTGTCCACGGCTGCGAGTTCCCACCACGACGCCAACGTCGAGACGGCCAACTCCGAAGTGGCGCGCCGAGAGCTCCAACTCGCGCAAGCGGAACTCAACTTCAGCCACACGGTAATCTGTTCTCCAGTGACGGGAATTGTGGGCAAGAGCAGAGTTGAGGTGGGCCAGAACGTGAACATCGGACAGGACCTTGTGGATGTTCTGCCTCTCGACGATGTTTGGATCACGGCCAATTTCAAAGAGTCGCAGCTGGCCCATATGCGCCCTGGTCAACCCGTCGAGGTCCACGTGGATGCATATGGCCGCAAGTGGAAGGGCCACGTCACGAACATGGGCGGCGGCACCGGCTCGGTGTTCGACCTCTTGCCGCCCGAAAGTGCCACGGGTAATTATGTGAAAGTCGTGCAGCGCATGCCGGTACGAATCGATTTCGATCGCCCTCCGGGTCAAGAGTTCAACTCCGAAGAATTGTTGAAGCCCGGGCTGTCAGTCGAACCCAAGGTGAAGGTGCGATGAGTACAGATGTGCTCTCTCACTGCTGAAATGGTCATATGGCAGTGCAGGGGTAGCTCTTCGATCGTCGAAGTTGCGGCTTCGCTCGCAGCATTCGTGGGGGTGCTGCGTGGGGCGGAAAAGGGCGTGCGGAGACGGCAGATTGAATTGCCGCGTGGCGGTTGCGGGCGGACAGATCCATTTGCTGCGCGATCCTCAAAAGGTATCGGGTGTGCAGTCGGAAGGTGATTGCTTCCGATCCGCCCGTCAGAAGCGGCGTGATTGTAATGTGGCTTTGGTTCTTGTACAGCTCCGGAAGGGCTTGCGGCCCGCCGGCGCGGATCAGAGCAATACCTCCCCATGGAACGCCAAACAAGTCGAGAAACCTGAGCAGCCGCCAGCCTGCACGTAGTCCGTTGGATCCGACAAATATCTGTTTCAATCCAAATGAAACATGGGAGCTTGAGTGGAAAGCTACATTTGGTAATGCCGGTAGGTTTTCAGCGGCCTTCGTGCGATTCGCATAGGTCATTTATTCTCTGCTTGATAAGGGATGGCCCAGCCAGCATCGAACTCGAACCCGCCGGCGGTTGAACTGGTGGTGGATTTGCGTGTTGGGTGCTCAGCCGTCCCAATCTAGGTAGTCTCAGGCGGGCAGAAAACCTTACAAAAGAAGTTGTCGCGAAACTAAAATCCCTGGAGCGGTTTCCTTTAAGGAGATACGGAAATTCTGAGAACTGCCGCCCAGTTTCCGCGATTCGTTGGAAGCGCCGGTAGTCAGAGCTGGTGAGCTAAGGGACTTGCAACGCCGTGCGTTCAGGGTTCCAGGAGCGTGGGGCCGGGCGGCGCTGCGGCGCCGCTGGCACGATGCTACGGCGGGGTTATTTCCAGCCGCCGCCGAGGGCTTTGTAGAGTTGCACGAGGCTTTGATATTCGGCGCCGCGCGCTTGCGCCAAAGTGATTTCTGCTTCAAAGAGCGAGCGTTGACCGTCCAACACTTCCAGATAAGTCGTGGTGCCGCCTCGGTAACGCATGACGGAGAGGCGCACCGACTCCGCCAAGTCTGCGACGGTCTGCTCCTGGCGAATGCGCACTTCATGGAGTTTTTGATATCCGATCAACCCGTCGGACACATCACGGAACGCGAACTGAATCGCTTGCTTGTAAGCGGTCAAAGCCTGCTCGTGCTGGGCTTCGGCCACGTGCAAGTTCCCGCGCAGCGCGCCTCCGGTGAAAATCGGCTGGCTTACCGAGACGCCGTACGACCAGATGCTGGTTTGCGAGCTCATCAGGCTCGAGAAGAGATTGCTGCGTCCGAATGCGCCGCCGCCCGCGCCCGTCAGCGAAATTTGCGGAAAGAATTGCGCCTTGGCCACGCCAATTTCGGCATTCTGGGCAATCAGGATTTGTTCGGCCTGGCGAATATCAGGCCGTCGCTCAAGCAGCGAGGAAGGGAGCCCTGGAGGCACGCCAGGTGGAAGCACTTGGTCCGCGAGCACGTGCCCGCGTGGGATGCTCCCCGGATAATTGCCGAGGAGAGTGCTGATGGCGTCTTCCTCCTGGCCGATCTGCCTTTCGAGATCCGGAATTTGCGCATTGGCGGTGTCGAGTACTTGCTGGGCTTGCAGAACGTCGAGCTTGGTGGCGACACCGTGGTCCAGGCGGAGTGAAGTTAATTTTACGGAATCCTCCTGCGTCGTCACCGTGTCGTGGGAGATCTGCAATTCCAGGTCGAGCTCCAGAAGCGCGAAATAATCGCTGGCTACGTCACTGACAACGGTGAGCACCACGGTTTGCCGCGCCGCCTCGGTCGCGAGCAACTGCGCGCGCGAGGCTTGGGTGGCGCGCCGCAGCCCGCCGAACAAGTCCACTTGAAAGGCCGCGTCTGCTGTGAGCGCCAGGAAATTTGATTTCGACTGAAAATTCTGCTCTTTGCCGCCGGTGAAGTCGCTGTTACCTGACACTTGCGGGAAAAGGCTGGAGCGCGTTACCGCCAATTGCCCGCGCGCGGCGATGATGCGCTCAGTCGCCGTCTGCAAATCGTAATTTTGCTTCAGCGCGGTGCGGATCAGGTCTTGCAGCACGGGGTCCGTAAAAACTTGCCACCAGGGCAGATCAGCGTAGGAAGCGGCCTGCGCTTCAGCCTGCGGATTTTCGCTGAGATCGCGATACACGGTGGGGGTTTGCAAGTCGGGTTTGTGGTAGTTCGGGCCGACCGCGCAGCCGGCGACAAGGCTCGCAGTTAGAACGATGGCGATCAATGGACGCAGATTATTCATGAATTTGATGTTCACGAATCGCTCCGCTGCGGGTCTGGTTCATTCAGGTGTCGGTGGCCCATTTCAATCTCCGGGCGCCGGTGCCGGCATGGCCGGCGCTGCAGCCGCGGCGTCTTTCTTGCCAGCGCCCGACCACTTTTCAACTAGATAGAAAATTACCGGAACCAGGAATATGGCGAGGAAGCTGGAGGCGAGCATGCCTCCGATCACGGTGGTGCCGATAATCTGGCGCGACACGGAACCGGCACCGGTGGCGATCCACAAAGGAACGCTGCCGAGGATAAACGCGAAAGACGTCATTAAGATGGGCCGGAGGCGGATTCGGGCGCCTGCGAGCGCGGCGTCTACCAACGGCTTACCTTGCTCGTATTCGTCTTTTGCGAATTCGACGATCAAGATCGCGTTTTTCGCCGCAAGCCCGATCAGCATGACCAGCCCGATTTGCGAATACACGTCGCTTTCGATTTGCACCATGTAGGCCGGATAAAACCAACCGGCAACGATGCGGCGCAACCAAAGCGCGGCGAAGGCGCCGAACACCGCGACCGGGGTGCTGAGCAGCACGCTGAAAGGCAGCGACCAGCTTTCATAGAGCGCGGCGAGAATCAGGAAGACAAACAACAGGGAAAATGCAAAAACGACCGTGGGAGAAACTCCCTGCTGCGCCAGCTTTTCCTGGAAGGACATGTCCTTATAGTCGTAGCCCATGTCGTGGGGCATGGACTGCGCGAAGACTTCTTCGAGCGCCTGCATGGCCTGCGCGGAACTGTAGCCAGGAGCGGCGCTGCCGACGATCTGCGCGCTGCGATATTCGTTGAAGCGCATGGTGAATTCGGGGCCGATGCGCGGCTCGAATTTGGTGAGGGCGGAAAGCGGGACATTGTCGCCCTTATTGTTGCGCACGTAGAATTGCCCGACGTTTTCGGGGCGCGTGCGGTATTCGCCTTCGGCCTCAATGTACACCTGCCACTGGCGGCCGAAGCGGTTGAAATAGTTAATGAAATATCCACCCATGAAGGACTGAAGGGTCTTGTAGACGTCGGAGATGGCGACGCCCTGCTTGATCACCTTGTCGCGGTCCACGGTGATGAACTGTTGCGGCACGCTGGGCAAATAGGTGGTGGCGAGAAAACCGATCTCCGGGCGTTTGCGGGCCGCGGCCATGAACGTGTTCAGATTCTGGGTGAGGTATTCGACATCCTTGCCGGCGCGGTCCTCCAGAACAAACGTGAACCCGCCGGAAGTGCCGACGCCGGGGATCGCGGGAGGTGAAAAGTTGAAGGCGATGCCTTCGGGCAGCTGGCTCAATTTTTGGTTCAGGCGCGCCTTGATTTCCTGAAACTGTTCGGCGCGGGATTTTCGGTCATCCCAGGGATCCAGAGTGACGAAAAAGAATGCGTTGTAGCTGGTATTCACGAAGCTCAGCAGGCTGAACCCGATCACGCTGGTGGTGTATTTCACCCCGGGAGTGTCCCCCAGTATTTTTTCTATGTCGCGCGCCGCGCGGTCCGTGCGTTGCAGCGAAGCGGCGTTCGGAAGCTGCAAGTTGATGAAGAGATAGCCTTGATCTTCATCCGGCAGGAAGCTGGAGGGTACGTGCGCTCCGAAAATGCCGCGCCCACTACGAATGCCACGAGCAGCACGATGGCGATGGCGCTCTTGCGAATCAGCGCGCCGGAGACGGACACGTAGTCGTCCGTCGCCCGCTCGAACGTCCGATTGAACCATGCAAAAAATCTTGCCAGCACGCCCTTGCTCTCTTCCTTGGGGCGCAGCAAGAGAGCCGAAAGAGCTGGACTGAGAGTGAGGGCGTTGAAAGCGGAGAGGATGACGGAAATCGCGATGGTCACCGCAAATTGCTGATAAAGGCGTCCGGTGATTCCCGGAATGAATGCGGTGGGAACGAATACAGCGGAAAGCACCAGCGCGATACCGACGACCGGACCCGTCAATTCGTCCATGGCTTTGAGGGCGGCCTCCTTGGGGGAGAGGCCTTCTTCGATATGGCGTCCGACGCCTTCGACGACCACGATCGCGTCGTCCACCACCAACCCGATCGCCAGCACCAGTCCTAATAATGAAAGCGTGTTGATCGAGAATCCGAAAAGCGGGAAAAAGACAAACGTCCCGATCAGCGCCACCGGCACGGCCAGCATCGGAATCAACGTGGCGCGCCAGCTTTGCAGGAAGATGTAAACCACCAGGATCACTAGCACGATGGCAATCACGAGCGTCTCGACGATTTCTTTGATTCCAGACGTCACCGACTTGGTGGTATCCAGCGAAGTCACGTAATCGACGTCCTGCGGGAACGTTTGCTTCATGCCGTCGATCAGCTTATTCACGGCCTTCGCCGCGTCCACCGCGTTTGAGCCTGGCAACTGGTAAACGGCGATAATCGCGCCGGGTTTGCCGTTCAAGCGGCCTACTCTGCTGTAATCCTGGGAACCCAGTTCCACGCGCGCCACGTCTTTTACGCGCACCACTCCGCCATCGGGCGTTTCGCGCACTACGATCTGCCCGAACTCCGCCTCGGAAATCAATCGCCCTTGCGCGCGCACGGCGTAGGTGTACTCCTGCCCAGGAGGCACGGGCTCGCCGCCCACTTGTCCCGCGGGGTTCACGGTGTTCTGGGCCTGGATCGCGTTGATGATGTCTGTGACAGTGATGCCTAGCTTAGCCAATTGATCCGGCTTCACCCACATGCGCATCGCGTATTGTCCGGCGCCGAAAATCTGCACGTTGCCAATTCCGTAGGAACGCGTCAGCGGGTCGCGAATGTTGATGTAAGCGAAATTGGATAGGAACGCGGCGTCATAGGTGCCTTTCGGCGAATACAACGTCAGCAGCATCAGCGGCGAGGTCACCGACTTCTGCACGGTGATACCGTAGTTGTTGACGTCCGCGGGAAGTTGCGAAGCCGCTTGCGTTTCGCGCATCTGCGCCAAAATTTGATCGGTGTTCGGGTCCGTCTTCACGTCGAAGTCCACGATCATGGTCATTGTGGCGTTGGCCGTGGCGTTCAACGAATACATGTAGTTCATGTTGTCCACGCCGCTCATTTGCTGCTCGATCGGCGTAGCTACGGATTGTTCCAGGGTCTGCGCGTCCGCGCCCACGTAAGTGGCCTGGATTTGTATTTCGGGCGGAGCGATGTTCGGAAATTGCGCTACGGGGAGGCTGACGATTGTGATGATGCCGACAATTACCATCACAATCGAAATCACGATCGCGACGATAGGACGGTTGATAAAAAATTTAGACACGGGCCTTAGTTTCCCTCCGCCGTCGCGGTTGGTGCCACGTACGGTTTCGGGTTTACTTGCGATCCGGGACGCACCTTCTGCGCGCCCTCGGCCACGACGCGCTCGCCCGCCTTCAATCCGTTCGTGATGATCCAATCGCTGCCGGTGCGATCGCCGGGAGTCACCGTGCGAATGTTCACTTTATTTTCGGCGTCCACTACGGCTACCTGATAGCTGCCTTGCAGCTCGGTAACCGCGCGTTGCGGTATCACGAGCGCGGCGGATTCGATTCTCGTTGCAGCGCGAACTCTCCCGTAACCCCCTGGCCGCAAAATATTTCCAGGATTCGGGAAGAGGCCTGCGATCAGAATGGCACCGGTGCCTTGATTCACGGCGCGGTCCGCGAAGTCCACGGTTCCTTGATGTGCGAAAGTGGTGCCGTCAGCAAGCACCAGGTCGAGCGGCAGGCGCTTCATTTCCGCTTGCCTGCCGGATTCGGTGGGAAATCGCCGGTTGAAGTCGAGGTATTCGGTTTCGCTGACGGTGAAATAAACTTTGATGGGGTCCACCGTCGAGACGGTCGTAACCGGAGCGCTGCTCGTATTGACTAAAGCTCCGACCTGCAACTGAGCGATACCAGCAATGCCGCTGATGGGCGCAATCAGCCTGGTGAAACCGAGGTTGAGCTTGGCGGTTTCGACGGCAGCCTCCGCCGACTGAATTTGGGCTTTGACGCTGACCACCGTGGCTTTCGCCGCCAAATTGTTCTGAACGGCGTTGTCGAGATCCTGTTGACTCGCGGCCTGCTCTTTTGCGAGTGGTGTGTAGCGGTCAACGTCGAGCTGATCGCGGAGTTGAACGGCTTCCGCGTTGGCTAGCTGCGCTTTGGCTTGCGCCAATTGTCCTTCCGCCTGGTCGAGAACCGCTTGAAAGGGCCGCGGATCAATCTGGAAGAGCAGCTGGCCCTTCTGGACGAACGCGCCCTCCTGATAATTCTGCTCCTGCAGATAGCCGGTGACTTGCGCTTTGACGTCGGCGTTTACCAACCCATCGAGCGTGCCGATCCATTCGCTGTAGATCGCCACATCCTTCTGCTGGACCGGCGTCACCATAACTTCTGGGGGCGGACCGGCGCTTGCCGCTGGTTTCGGACGCAGAATAAGAGCGATCACCGCGACCGCGATGACTCCGAGGATTACTGCCACTACGAGAGTGCGTCTGCCGGAACTGTTCATGGGAGCTCGTTGACAACCATTTCATCTATAAGTCATTTTCTCTTGTTTTTCAAGCACGCGGCGGATTGCTCAAAGACGAAGGCACTGCGACTGCCAAAGGCACTTTTCCCCGAACATCCGCAACGGATTACACAGAGCAGCCCCAGTTCGTGAGACGGTGCTCCACGAGGATCAGCGCAAACTTAACGCTTCTCTTTACAGGCATCAGGTTTCGGGACACTTGGATCCGTTCACGATTACTGACTGTCTTTGCTCTACCGTGGACGCCCCGTCGCTCTCTTTGATTCAGAACAAGGCCGTCAAGATGCAGGAAACTGCTTCAAGATGCAGACGAATTCGCGCGCGCAGCTGCAGCTTCGGGTCGCTCGACGGAACGTGCGACCTCATGGATTGCGCCGAGCACAAGTTCGGGCTGATCCTGCATGATCCAGTGGGTGCTGCGCGCCGCCAGCACATAACGCCCTTGGGGCAAGCGTTGCGCGATGGCTTCGTGCTGATCGCGTCTTTTTGCAGGCGTGGATTTTGCAGAGAGGATCACGACGGGCTTGCTGCAAAAATTGCCTGATTCAGCTACGCGCACTGCAGACGCAGGCAGATTTTCCAGCTGACTTGCGATGGTTCGGCAGAACTTTTCTTGCACCCAGAAGATTGCTGCCATCTTTCGTTCTTCGACAGGCAAATTCCAGAACCACGGACTGGAAACGGAGCCGGATTCAGCGGGCGCTTCGCGGCTGATCAGACGCACTAGGCGACCTGCGAATTTCGTCGCGCCGGAAGTGAGAAGGAACGCGACGAAACGAATGACGCCGATGCGGCACAGCAGCGCGGCGCGGCTCGCTATGGTGGAACCGATCTCCGCGCGCTTGCGGTCCTGTTCCGAGGGAGGATTCCATTCGGCCGGCACCACTGGATCCACCAGGACGACGCCCGCGGTTTCCTGCGGATAGCGCGCCGCAAATAATGGCATCGTGAGTCCGCCAAAAGAATGACCGACTAGAACGTATGGTGGAGGAATCGCGGCGCGCTCGAGCAAAGTATGAAGCTCTTCGACCATGCGTTCGGCCGTTCGCGGCGTGGGACCCAAATCGCTCCAACCCAATCCGGCACGGTCGTAGCTGACAACGCGATACGATTGCGCGAGTGCACACTGGATTTCGCTCCAGCTGAGCATGGTGGACATCAGTCCCGCTTCGAGGACAATCGTGGGGCTTCCCTGCCCTGCTTCCAACATATGTAAACGATGCGTTCCTAGGTCAATGAGCTTGCCAGGCGGCGGATGCAGCTTTCTGTCGCGGCGCAGGCCGAGTTTCTGGAACAGCGCGCCGGCTGCGACACCGAGCAACAGCAACCCAAAAATCCAAATGAGGGTGTGGATGAACAAATTTCCTCTTCGCTGCCGACCATTTCTGCCAAGCACAGATTGGATGCTTCAATTGTGTGTGCGACTACGCAACTTTTCCGCTGCCTGAAAACCCGCATCGGCGCAATCGCCGATGGAACGCCCTGTCAGATAATTTCCCGCCAGGCAAAGGCCCGGAAATTCGTGCAAAGCTTCGCGAATTTCGTTCACTCTGCGCGCGTGGCCCACATTGTACTGCGGCAGAGCGCGCGGAAATCTCCACACCGTGCGTTCAATTGGCGGGCCGCTGATTCCGAGGATCTTGGCGTTCTCCGCCTCGACCGTTTCGGCAAACACGTCGTAGGGGGCCGTCATCCAGCCACCAGTGCCGGTGCGCACAAAACTCGTCATCAACACGGCCCCCTGGGGTGCGTGGGCCGGAAATAGCGACGAATTCCAGAATGTGCAGACCGTGTGCAAGCCTTCTCGACGCGGAACCATGAATCCGAAACCGTTCAGCGCGTGGCGCACTTGTTTGCGTTCGTAGGCCGAGGAGACGACACCCATCGGGGCGTACTCGATCGCGGCTAGAAGCGCAGCCAATTTCGGCGCCTTTTGCTGGAGTAACGAAGCCGCCGCGTGAGCCGGGACTGCGAGCACTAGCGCCTCTGCTGAGATTTCGGCACCGCCCTTCGCACGGACCTGCCAGGTGGCGGCGCTCGGGGGATTTTCAGCGCATGCTGCGGTGATCGACTCCACCTGCGCGCCAAAGTGAACATCCTCCCCCAATTTTTCCGCGAGCTTCTCTGCGAGCGTGGCCATGCCGCCCCGGAACGAGCCGAGCGAGGGGAGCGCGTCGGTGATGTATAGGCCTCCGTGCTTTGCATGAGAATCCCGTCGCGAAGCCCCGTTGCCCGATTTTTTCGCGTCGCGCTTGGACTTGTAGGCGCGCAGCGCGCCGCGCAGCACGCTGCCGCGGCTTCGTTCCCATTCCACCAGGTCGGGAAACGCGCTCTCCATGCCCATCTTTTGCGCATCGCCGAAAAAAACCGTGGAAACGAACGGGTCAGCCAGATAATCCGAAACTTCCGCGCCGAATTTTCGTTCTACGAATTCCGCAAGGGACTCTTCCTCGGCCGGTGGTTGCGTATTTCGTAGGACTTCACTCAGCAGCCGGTATTTCGATTGGCGCCCGACCAATTGCGTCGCGAGCAGACCTGTGGGGGAAAAAGGCGCAAGATGAAGGCGGCCGTCCCTGAGAATGTAGCGCTTCGCCTTCGGATCGCCGGCTACGAATTCTTTTTCAAGGTTGAGCTCACGGACCAGGTTCCACACCGATGCCGGAAATCGCGGACACTGCGGACCTGCTTCGAATACAAATCCGTTCCGTCTTACCGTGGAGATCATGCCGCCGGGGCGCGGGGACGCTTCCAGTACGACCGCCTGAATGCCCAATTGCCGCAGGCGGAACGCGCAAGCGAGGCCGCTGATTCCGCCGCCGATGACCACTGTTTTGTATATGTGAACCACAACCTGTAAATTGTATCAAAGAGAATGGTGGGTGTACGCGCGGGAGGCCGCCGAACCTCGATGCCTGAGTATCTGACAATTTCCATTCGAGAGCGAACGTGCAGTCGCTGATAGATTTCGTCGCGCAGTACGCGGCGCGCGGAAATGAAGTCGCGGTGCGCTACCGTCGCGGCTATCGCATGGAAACCTGGACGTACGCGCAAATCGCGCGGCTGGCTAATTGCGTGGCGCGCGAGCTGGAATTTCGCGGAGTCGGTAAAGGCGACGCGGTGCTGTTGTGGGGCGAAAACTCTCCGGAATGGATCATCGCGTTTTTCGGATGCCTGCTGCGTGGGGCAGTCACCGTGCCCATAGACCATGGCTCCACAGCGGAATTCGCCGCGCGCGTCGCTCGCGAAGTAAATGCCAAATTAGTTTTTCGCAGCCGCGCGCTGCCGGATACTGGGCTGGCGGACCGTTCCATCATCCTGGAATCGCTTGCGGAGCCTCCGGCGCAGCGAGACTCATCTCCCTATGCCGCGCCTCCTCTGTCGCGCCAAGATACACTCGAGATCATCTTCACTTCCGGCACGACGGCGGAACCACGCGGCGTGGTGATTTCTCACGGCAACGTGCTTGCCAACATCGAACCGGTCGAGCGCGAAATCCAGAAATATCTCCGTTACGAGCGCGTCTTTCATCCCTTGCGTTTTTTGAACCTGCTGCCGCTGAGCCACGTCTTTGGCCAGATGCTCGGTATATTTATTCCGTCGTTTTTGGCGGGCACCGTGGTCTTTATTGATTCGCTGAACCCTTCCGGCCTGATTGAGGTGATTCGCGACGAACGCATCTCGGTGCTGGTGGCGGTTCCCCGATTTATCGAATCGCTGCAGCGGGAAATCCAGCGCCAAATGGAACGTGACGGCCGAATGCAGCAATTTGACGAAAGTTTTGCGCGAGCGGAGAAGGAGCATTTTCTTCGGCGTTGGTGGCGATTCAGGCGAATCCATTCGCTTCTGGGCTGGAAATTCTGGGCGTTCATTTCAGGTGGAGCGGCGCTGCCTGAACAGGCGGAATCGTTCTGGAACCGCCTCGGGTATGCCGTGATTCAGGGATACGGCATGACAGAAACCACTTCACTCATCAGCGTGAATCATCCCTTCCATTCGGCGAAAGGCTCGATCGGCAAAGTTTTCCCGGGTATGGAAGTTCGCCTTGACGAACATGGCGAAATCCTGGTGCGCGGCGAGAACGTGGCGACCGCGTATCGCCAGCATGATCAGACGCAATCTGTGGCGGAATCCGACGGGTGGCTGCACACCGGAGACATTGGTGAAACGGGCGCGGATGGGCGCCTCTATTTCAAAGGCCGCAGAAAAAATGTGATCGTCACACCGGCTGGCATGAACATCTATCCCGAAGATTTGGAAAAAGCGGTTCGCCCGCAGGCTGGCGTGCGGGACTGCGTGGTGATCGGGATCGAACGCAGCGGCAATGCGGAGCCTTGCGCTGTGCTGTTGCTCGAAGATCCGCGGCAGGCGAACCAAGCGGCGCTGATCGAAAACGCCAATCGTTCGCTCGCGGAGCATCAAAAGATTCGCCACTGGTTTGCCTGGCCTGATCCCGATTTTCCGCGCACGCCGACTCTGAAGCCATTGCTCCCGCGCATTCGCGAGGTCGTCAATGCAAAACTTGATGCGGCGCCAGCCTCACAAGACGGCAACGGCTCGCTGGCCGCGCTCATCGCGCAAATCACCGGGCGCCCCGTCGCCGCCGATTCGCGCAACGCGACACTCGACGCCGACTTGCACATGACTTCGCTCGATCGCGTGGAGCTGATGAGCGCGCTCGAAAGCCGCTATCAGACGGAACTCAGCGACGTGCGTTTCAACGAAGTGACAACGGTTGGCCAACTGGAAACACTTCTGACGGAATCCCCCGCCGCGCCTGTCGAACATCTATATCCCCGCTGGCCGCAAAACTGGCTCACTACCGCGGTGCGGCTAGCCACGTATTACCTGCTGGCATGGCCCGCGACGTACATTCTTGCCGCGCCGCGAATCCGGGGCCGCGAAAATCTGCGCGGATTGCGCGGGCCCTTCCTGGTGATCGCGAACCACATAACTTATCTCGACATCGCCTGGATACTGGCGGCGTTGCCCGCGCACTTGCGAAATCGCCTGGCAACCGCCATGCGCGCCGAACGCCTCGCCGAAATGCGGCGCCCGCCGAAGAGCATGAATCTGTTCAACCGCCTGCGCGAGCGGCTCGACTATATTCTGGCGCTGTCGCTCTTTAACGTGTTTCCCCTGCCGCAACGGTCCGGTTTTCTGAAGAGTTTTTCGTTTGCCGGTGACCTGGCGGATCGTGGTTGGAATGTTCTGGTGTTTCCGGAGGGCCATACAACCGAGGACGGGCGCATCGCTCCGTTCCGCGGGGGGGTTGGCCTGCTCGCGAAACAGCTGAACCTGCCTGTGGTGCCCATACGCCTTGCGGGACTTTTTGATTTACGGCAGGAAAATCGCATCCTGACGCGCCCGGGACATGTGCAGGTGACGATCGGAAAACCGGTGCGCTTCTCCGCCGATCAGGACCCGAACGAAATTACGAAGGAACTGGAAAGGCGGGTGTCGCAGCTCTAGTTCTTTTCCGATTCCGTACTGCTGCGATCGAGTGGAAACCGGCGAACCGCCAGCACGACCAGAATCAAGACGAGAAGAATCGCCAGGGATGCCCATTTTTGGTGCAATACAAATTCCTTGGCCGCTGCTCCGTAGCGCACCGCCAGAAAACCTTCAGCGAAGAACAACGCTCCGCGACCCACGAATGTACCCACCACAAAGGCAACGAACGGCACGCGAAAGACGCCTTGCGCGATCACGAACGGTTTGAAGGGAACAGGAAAAGGAGCGACAGCGGGCAGCAACACGGACGTGAACGGATATTGCTGGACCCATTTCCGAATGCGGCCCGGCGGATGTCCTGCTTTCTTGCGGTAATATGCCTCGCCGGCTTTGCGCGCCAACGCATAAATCCAGATGCACCCCGCGAGTGAGCCGAGCGCCGCCATCGCCGCGTAGTATGGCATGCGCAGCGGTTGCCGATTCGAGAGCTCCATGACAATCAGGTCTGTAACTAATGGAAGGGGCACGAAGGAAGAATCCATAAACGCCGCGAGCAGAATTCCTACTCCACCGAATGCGGGTAAAGTGGCCTTCACCCAGCCGCTAACAGCAGGCCATTTCAAATTCTGGTGGCTCCGTCCATCGCTCGCGCGGTAATAAAAGCAGGCCTACGGTTGCTTGTCTTTTTTCTTGCGAAGATCGGGCCAGAATTCTTTTACCAGATATGTCGCCACGTCCCATCCCATCTGCGTGCCCCACACGGTCGCCACGTTTCCGAAACTGCGCTCGCTCTGTGGGTGGTACGCGTAGGTCGAAATAGCGGCGGCGCTGCTCGCTCCCAAAAGTTCGGAGTAGTTAAATTGCGTCTGGCCGGAATCGGAGCGGGTGAGCACTACGCGGCTGATGGCATGCACTGCGCGCTTGCGAAATCCGCCCTGACCCATTTGGTAGTAACGCGGATCCTGATGCAGCACAGAGGGAAAAACCGCGTAGGCCATAAAATTCTCGATCGCGTTGTCCCCGTAGGCCGTGCCATAGCGCTTGGCGTATCCCTGCGCGCCCTGCCCGTACGAGGGGTCGCTGTCGCTGGCCTGCCCCAACCCAGCGACGAAACCTACTAGAACGAACTCCATCGGATCGTAGATGCCGCGCGCGACCAATTTGAATTTCTGCCCCGCAGTCAGCGGAGGAACATTTTCGGCATTTTCAACGGTGAGGAAATTGGGCAGCGCCCAAAAAAGGCGGTCATGCGAGGTGTCGCGCTGCTGTGCCGGAGCTTGCTGTTGCGGGGTCTGCTGTGGCTGAGACGTCGTCTGCGGTGGGTTTGATTTTTCTTGCTCAGCTTTTAGCTGAGCGAGAGGCCCGGGGGTTAACGTTACCTTGGAAAAGAGGTACGGCTGAGCGGAAGGCAGCCCAGTCATTTCTTGCGCGGTGGATGACGCGGCCAGGGGACCCGTCGCAAGCATCCAGCAAATAACGAAAAACACCGGAATTCGTCCGGAAAGCACCGTCCGATTCCCTCCACCCAGGAATTGCCATTGTATTCCATATATAGATGCACGCGGGGTAATAAAAGTAGCATGCCCTGCGTATCTTTATTAATTGCGTCGGCCCGGTAAGCCCAACTTTTTGTCACGCAACCTGTAACCGTTTGCCGTGCTGATGAATCGAATGCAAAAGTTCCAGGGCCGGGGGGCCTTGCCTAGAAGAAGTGTTCGCTGCCGTACTAACTCGCGGGCACGTAAGGGGCATACTACCGGGACATTGGACAGCGTGGCTGCCGGGCGCGACAGTCACGCCAATTCTTGACGTTCAAGGAGGAGATCATGTCCGATCATCATCAACCGCTTCCCACCGTTCCTTCATATCCGTTCCGACTTGATGTACCGCTGCACAAACTACTACAGGAATCCCCTGAAAAACACACGCCGCAATCCTCCAAGGAAAAAAAGACGCTGCCCACTCCTGTTTTTCCATCGCAACCCGAACTTTTTCACGAGCTGGACGCTGACGATGTCGCCGCGCACGATCAAGTGCTACACACCGGCAAGAGGCACTGGCCGGCGTCGCGGATTTTCAAAAACATGCGCGGCTGGATGCTTCCCTATTTCAAATCGCGCATTCTGCCCGGAGATTTCCAGCCGATCATTGCGTATCTTTTCACGGAGTGGAAATGCAATCTGGACTGCCACTACTGTTGGTCGTATGACAATCGTGTCAAGGGCATGACCGAAGACACCGCCCGTCGCGCCATTGATTGGCTGTATGACACGCCGTGCCGCGTGCTGGCTCCCACTGGCGGCGAACCCCTGGTGCGCCCAGATTTTGTGCACAAGGTCGTCTACTACGCGGCGAAGAAAGACTTTTGGGTCTATCTTGCCACCAACGCGCGCTTGCTGCGTCCTGATGTGATCGATCGACTCACTGACGCGGGCATTGCCACCATCAATTTCGCGGTGGATACCATCAAGGAAAAGCCTGGCCTGCCGAAAGCGTTCGAGCACGTGAGTTCCTACTTCGACTACCTGGTGCGGCGCCAGTATCGCTATGGCTACACCGTCTTCTTCAATACAAATATCTGCCGCACGAACATCGAAGACGTGAAGCAGCTGGTGGAGGTCGCTCACGACAACGGCATCTCGCTCACTTTTCACATCAACGAAGCGCCGATGATGGAACAGCCGCACTTCAAGCATCTCGACGCCAACGACACTTATATCCGGCCCGAGGATTTTCCGATAGTGGATGATTTACTCGATTGGCTGATCGACAAGCAGCGCCAGGGCTACAAGATGGTGGACTCCATTACGCGCTTACAGAACATGAAGGGATTCATGCGCGGCGTCGGAGAACACTGGGGCTGCCGCGCCGGCCAAAACTGGCTGATCATCCGCACCGACGGCACGCTTGCGCCGTGCTTCCCGATGTACAACGCGGGATACGATTGGGGCACGGTGGAAAATCAGAAATTCGATTTGAAGCAGCTCGGCGAGATGAAGCAGGGTTGCGAGCCTCACTGCTTCTCGACGCTCGGTTACAACGTGGCGTACTGCTACGACGCTGCTCGCGTGGCGAAGTGGCTGCTGAAACAGGCGAGCCACGGGTTCCAGGGAGTGACGGGAAGTTTCGAGTAAGCGCGGGGCGAACCGGGGCCGGTCCCTGGAAGAGGAACTGCCGCGCCTGCGTGCGAATGAGGTGCAGTGGATGTCATCCCGAACCCGCGACAGCAGGTGAGGGATCTGCGGTTCACGCAAACGTCACGGAAAAAGCAGATTCCTCGGGCAAACTACGCCCTGGGAATGACAGCCTTCTTGGTTTCTTCGTCAGAGAGTCGAGCCGCCCGTGCGGAGTGGCCTGCTAGAGATTTTTCCAAGCCACCGAAGCGGCGCCGAGCAGCGGGCACTCCTCGTTCAGTACGACGTGGATGGGAATTTGCACAAGGAACGATTCAAGCTTTTCCTTGTGCTTTACGGCGGCGACGAATTTTCCGTTTTTCAGCTTGGGCAGCACTTTCAAGGCAATTCCGCCCGCGATGTAAATGCCGCCGCGCGCCATTGTACGCAACGCCAGGTTGCCTGCTTCCGAGCCGTAGATTTCCACCCACAGATCCAGCGTCGCGGCGCACACCGGGCATTCGCCGCTCAGTCCGCGGCGCGTGATTTCCGGCGCGGGATCCTCGCCGTCATCATCGAATCCTGGATGCCGCACGTCTGGATTCAGGAATTCATGCACGCGCTGAAAACCACCGCCGGACAAAATCGTCTCCACGCTGACGCAATCCTGGCGCGTATTCAGGAACTTCCACAGGTCGGCTTGCTGCGAAGTGTTCGGAGCAAAATCTGCGTGACCGGCTTCCGTAGCCATGGGAACGTGCCGATGGCCGTCCCAGAAAAGTATGCCTTCGCCAAGACCCGTGCCAGCTGCGATCACGATTTGCGTCGAGTGTGGCGAGGGCACTCCGGCGTGCAGCGTTTCCAGTTCGCCAGGTTCCAATACGCCGATGCCGTAGGCCGCGGCTTCGACGTCGTTCACCAGGCGCACGTGATTCAAGTGCAGATGCGTCGCGACGCTCGCGCCATCCACGACCCAGGGAAAATTCGTCGCCTGCACGCGATTGTTGACTACCGGACCGGCGATTCCGAAAGACGCCGCGGTGATTTTCGCTCCTGCACCGTTCAAAAAATCGCTGGTGATTTCTTCCAGGCCGGAATGTTGCTGCGTGGCATAACGCCTGTCGGCGACGCGGACCAGCTTCCCCGCCTTTATATCGAAGAGACCGAGATTCGCCTTGGTCCCTCCCAGGTCGCCCGCCAAAATCATTTAGGCCTCCGAGCTAGAAAATCGACCGTGCCGTGCATGGACACGAGAATTGCCTACAGCGGGCGCCAATGGCGGCCGTCAATAGCCGCCAAATCTTCCACCGCCCGCGGGCCGTCGCTACCGGCCGGATAATTCGGGAAAGGCGGCGGCGAGGCATTCTTCCATGCTTCCAGGATTGGGTCCACCAATGTCCAGGCGGCCTCGACGCTATCAGCGCGGTCAAACAGCGTGGCATCGCCACGGATGCAATCATTAATAAGGGTGGCGTAAGCGGGGCGCGAGCCGCCGCCGAACGCATCTTTATATTTGAAATCCATGGTCACGGGCTGAATGCGCATCTGCGCTCCCGGCGATTTTGCGCCGAAGGAGAGCGAGATACCTTCGTTGGGCTGAATGTTCAGAACGAGCGAGTTGGTTTCGTTGCTCTCGCCGCGAAAGACCATGTGTGGCGCGCTCTTGAATTGGATCGCGACTTCGGTGAGCGGCTGCGCCAGGCGTTTGCCGGTGCGCAAATAGAATGGCACGCCGCTCCAGCGCCAGTTGTCTACGTGTAACTTCAACGCCACGAACGTATCCGTCGCGGAATCCGGCTTCACTCCCGGCTCCTGACGATATCCCGGAACCGGCTTTCCACCCACCTGGCCGGGGCCGTATTGGCCGCGGATCACGTCTTTCCAAACCGATTCCTTAGTGAACGGCCGGATGGATTGCAGAACCTTAATCTTTTCGTTGCGCACGGCGGTGGCATCGAACGTTGCCGGTGCTTCCATGGCGGTCAGCGAAGTGAGCTGCAGCACATGGCTCTGAATCATATCGCGCAGCGCGCCCGCCGACTCATAGAATGCCGCGCGGCGTTCGACGCCCAGCTCTTCGGCGGCAGTAATCTGGACGCTGTCAATATAGTTGCGATTCCACAGAGGCTCAAAGATACCGTTGCCGAAACGGAAGACCAGCATATTCTGCACGGTTTCTTTGCCTAGATAGTGGTCAATGCGGTACACCTGCGATTCGTCGAATGCTTCCAGGACTTTTTTATTCAATTCCTTCGCTGATTCCAAATCGTGCCCAAACGGTTTTTCGATGATGATGCGCGCCCAGGATTTTTCGCTCTTCGGTTTGTTCAGGCCGGCCTTCTTGAGTTGTTCGATCACGTGCGAATAAACTTCCGGAGGTGTGGCCAGATAGAAAAGGCGATTGCCGCCGAGCTGGCCTTCGCTATCCAGTTCTTCCAGGCGCTGCGCCAAGCGACGGAACGCTTCGGGATCGTCATAGTTCCCTGAAAAATAGCGCAGACATTTCAGGAATTCGGACTTTTTGCTGTCTTGTGCGCCTGCTTGGTTTCCTGTGGGCAGGAATTCGCCGGCCTTCTGGGTGAAATCGTTGTCAGTCATTTCCGTGCGCGCGAAACCCAACAGACGAAACCGTGGCCCCAGACAAGCATGGAATGAAAGATCGTAAAGCGCGGGCAGAAGTTTGCGGCGCGCCAGATCGCCCGACGCACCAAACATCACAATGGCGCAAGGATCGGAAGGAACTTCGCAGAAGAAACCACCTGCTGGTGCACTCTCGGAAGCAACGACTGCTTTCGTATTCATGATGACGTTCCCGGTGGTCCGGCGCTATCCGGCCGGACTCACGCTCATGTTTTATTAAAACAACAGCCCTTCCACAAGAGCCTATCACAACTCTACGGATGCCCTGCTACAGGACATCGGTGCGGGCCGGTTTCGCCGTTCGCCGGGTCCTCAACTGGAATTTCACCCGCCGATGCAGTATCTTGAATTGCAGCACAGTCTGCAAGGAGACGTCCATGGCCGACGAGAAAAATTCAGGAAATCCGGGAGCTGCTGCCTCGGCGCAAGCCGCGCCGCAAACTCCACATATCGTGAAGTGCGTAAAATTCGGCCGGGAAATGCCGGGACTGGATCGCATTCCGTGGAAAGGCGAAATCGGCAAGCGCGTTTACGACAACGTCTCGAAGGAAGCCTGGAAGCTGTGGGTGGAACATTCCAAGATGCTGATGAATGAGTTTCGCTTGAATCCCTTGGATCCGAAATCGCAACAGGTGATGGAAGAGCAGATGGAAACCTATTTCTTCGGCGAAGGCGCGAAACTGCCGGACAGCTACGTACCTCCCAAGCACTCGCAGGAATCGTAAGCAGCTCCCTGCCGCATCACGGCTTCAGCACATGCGCACATTGCCACGCCCGAGCGCGAAATTCGCGCCAGAACCCGGACCGTAGTGCGCTAAAATGGAGAGTTCGGAAGAGAGGAGAATTAATCCCCGCATGAGCTCCGCAAAGAAAAATTCATTTGGTACGCGAACCGCGCTGCGCGCTGGCAATGATTCGTATGAAATTTACCGGTTGAGCGTGCTGGAGCGCGCCGGAATCGGCAATATTTCGCGGCTGCCCTTTTCGCTGAAAGTGCTGCTGGAAAATTTGCTGCGGCACGAGGACGGTCAGTTCGTTTTTTCCGAAGATATTCATGCCTTGGCGGGCTGGGATCCTTCCAGCGCGGCAGGCGCGACGGAAAAAGAAATCTCTTTCATGCCGGCGCGCGTGTTGCTGCAGGATTTCACCGGCGTTCCGGCGGTGGTGGACCTGGCGGCCATGCGCGAGGCCATGCGGCAGCTCGGAGGCAATCCAAAAAAAATCAATCCGCTATTGCCCGCTGAACTGGTGATTGACCACTCCGTGCAAGTGGATAAATTCGGAGTCGAGGGTGCGTTCGCTTTTAACGCCGACTTGGAAATGCAGCGGAATATCGAGCGCTATGCGTTTTTGCGCTGGGGCCAGAAGGGATTTCAGAATTTCAAAGTCGTGCCGCCGGATACGGGGATCTGCCATCAGGTAAATTTGGAATATCTGGCGCGGGTTGTTTTTAGTCAGGAGCACGACGGTAAGCGGCTGGCGTTTCCGGATTCGCTCGTTGGCACGGATTCGCACACCACGATGGTGAATGGACTCGGCGTATTCGGCTGGGGCGTCGGCGGGATCGAAGCGGAAGCAGCCATGCTCGGCCAGCCGCTTTCGATGCTGATTCCGGCGGTGGTCGGCTTCAAACTGCACGGACGGTTGCCGGAAGGCGCGACGGCGACCGATCTCGTTCTAACCGTCACGCAGATGTTGCGCAAAAAAGGCGTGGTCGGAAAATTCGTGGAATTTTACGGCACGGGACTTTCGAGCTTAACGCTTCCCGACCGCGCGACCATAGCCAACATGGCGCCGGAATATGGCGCGACGATGGGATTTTTTCCAGTGGACAGCGAAACGCTCGCGTATCTGCGTTTCACAGCGCGCGATGATGAACGCGTTCGCTTGGTCGAAGCCTACACGAAAGACCAAGGTTTGTTCCGTACGGATCAAACGCCCGAACCGATTTTCTCTGACCGGCTCGAACTCGATCTCGCCAGCGTTGTACCAACCATGGCGGGACCCAAGCGTCCGCAAGACAGCGTGCCGCTGACGCAGGCGAAGGCGTCGTTCGAAAAGACGCTGACTGCGCAGCCAAAGCACGTCAGCGTGCAAAATAATGGCGACAAATTCGATCTGGCGGACGGTTCGGTCGTCATCGCGGCGATTACCAGCTGCACGAACACGTCGAACCCTTCGTTGATGCTTGGCGCCGGGCTGCTCGCAAAAAAAGCTGTCGAGCGCGGCCTGAAAACCAAGCCCTGGGTGAAAACCAGTTTCGCGCCGGGTTCGAAAGTGGTCACGGATTACATCGAAAAAGCCGGACTGTGGCCCTCTCTCAATGCGCTGCGCTTCAATCTGGTGGGCTACGGCTGCACCACGTGCATCGGCAATAGCGGCCCGCTGCCGGACGCCATCGGAAAAGCGATCAAGGACAATAATCTGGTGGCCGTCTCCGTTCTGAGCGGCAATCGAAATTTTGAAGGCCGCATCAATCCGCTGTGCCGCGCGAATTATCTGGCCTCGCCGCCGTTGGTGGTGGCCTACGCGCTGGCTGGGCGCATGGATTTTGACATCGTCAACGAATCGCTAGGAAACGACAAAGCCGGCAAGCCGGTGTATCTGCGCGATATCTGGCCGACGCCGGACGAAGTCGAGAAGACCATGCGCTCCTCCGTAACCAGCGAGATGTTCCGCAAAGAATACGCTGACGTCTTTACGGGCGACGAACACTGGTGCGCGCTGCCAATCCCCGAAGGCGACCTGTACGCTTGGGACGAAAAATCCACGTACATCAAACACCCGCCCTATTTCGAAAACATGCCGCTGCAGCCCACCGCGCTGCAGGATTTGCAGGGCCTGCGCGCGCTGGCGGTGCTGGGCGATAGCGTCACCACCGACCATATTTCGCCTGCTGGCTCGATCCCTGCGGACACCCCTGCGGGAAAATACCTGATGGCGCACGGTGTACAACCGAAGGATTTCAATTCCTACGGCGCCCGCCGTGGCAATCACGAAGTGATGATGCGCGGGACGTTCGCCAATATTCGCCTGCGCAATCTGCTGGCGCCGGGAACCGAAGGCGGTTGGACGATTCACCAACCCGGCGGCGAGAAAATGTCAATTTACGACGCCGCCATGAAATATCGCGATGAGCACGTCCCGCTGATTATTTTCGCGGGAAAGGAATACGGTTCCGGCTCGTCGCGCGACTGGGCCGCCAAGGGCACCATTCTGCTGGGCGTCCGCGCGGTGCTCGCCGAGAGCTTCGAGCGCATCCATCGCAGTAACCTGGTGGGCATGGGCGTATTGCCGCTGGAATTCCTGCCGGGAGAAACTCTGGCATCACTGGGGCTGACCGGGCTGGAGATATTCGCGATCGAAGGACTGGCGGGAAACTTCGAGCCGCGCAAGAAAATGAAAATCACGGCGCGCGATGCTCAGGGCAAGGAAACTCGGTTCAACGCTTTGGCGCGCATAGACACGCCGTTTGAGGTTTCTTACTACCGGCACGGAGGAATTTTGCAGTACGTGCTGCGCCAGATGCTATAGCCGACGCTCTAATGCGTCCCACTCGCGAGCAGCAGACTCAGGCGCGGTGGCCGCTCAGATGCGGGTCGCCGTGGTCCTTCAAGCGCATGCGCAGAAACACCGGCGCCGCCAGCGCGAAGACGGCTGCAAAGACCACGAAAAATCCTAAGCAGGCCAGCCAGAATTCCGCGCCCTTGTGCCGCAGCAACATCAGCGCCAGATCCCCAAGGCCGAACGAAACAGTAAAAACCAATATTGCCGAAATCGGCTTGGGACACAGCGCCGCGTTACAATTCGTACACACCACACCCGAGAGCCCCGCGGGTGTCCAAAGCGCCTTTGCAGGGATACGCTGGTTGCATTGCGGGCAGGTCATGGCGGAACTCCTCCCGAACGAAAAGTGGCTACGGCTGGGTGCACAAGCCGACTGGGGCGCTGACGAGGGCTAATCTACCACGAGTTGCACCGTAGTTGAATGCTGGAAGTTGCCGTCCACCCCTTGGATCGTGATCTGGTATGTCTGCGGGATTGGACCGCCACCACCACCCCCGCCGCCACCGCAGGCCAGCATCGCCCCGAGCAGCACGATCACCGATAAACATGCCAAAGCCGTTCGGGCCCGCGCGCGATCCGAGCACTTCAGCGCGATGAACAAAATAAAAAGCGCGAGCATAGCGCCAAAGTCGAGCCGCGCGGGTTCGATTTTCGACGAGCGAGGCCGGGTGAGTGGCGACACCGGCAAGCTCGCTGTCGTCGGAACGGAGATCGTTAGCGCCACGCTGCTTCCCGCTGCTGAAGTCGTCGCCGGATTCGGCGTGAAACTGCAAGTGATGCCGGCGGGCGGACCACTGCACGATAGCTGCACGAGGCCACCGGGCTTACCCACGGCATTGAGGTTCACCTGGTAGTTTGCACTGCCACCGGCGCTCGTGGCGTTGCTCGCAGGAACCGTAGCTCCGAAAGAAAAATCACACGTCTCGCCGACGGAGCTGAACGTCAGCGTATTCGTTGAGCCCAGGGCCGGATCGGAAACCGTCACCGGCATTCCCCCGCCGCAGTTCACTGCCGTAGCGGGCGCCGTTGCCGTCAGGCTGGTTGCATTGACAAAGGTAGTGGGCAACGCAGTGCCGTTGAAATTGATCACGGATTGCGACGTGAAACCATTGCCGGTAGCTGAGAGCAGAAACGATCCGGAACCGGTGGTGGCCGCTACGGGGCTCAGCTCCGTGAGTGCGAAGTTCGGCAGATTGGGTAGCAGCAAGCTCCACAAGCCGCGCCCGTGCGTCGCTGCGACGAGCGTTCGCGACGTGTTGCGCAACCGTAGCGCGAGCACTTGCGAATTCGGCAATCCGGATTGCAGCACGCTCCAGGTGGTCGCGCCGCCGGCAGTTGCGTTCGCGCTGGCATAAACTCCGGAATCCGTGGCGATGTAAATCGTGTTGTCTGTCGCATCGCTGGGATCAATGACGATGTCGTTGACTGGAACGTCCGGCAAGTTGCCATCCATCTGGAGCCAGGAGGCGCCGGAATTATTCGTGAAAAAAATGTGCCCCAGACCGTCGCATCCGCTTACTCCAGGACAGGAAAAACCGGAATATGCCGCGAACGCCGCTTTCGCGTTGGCCGAATCCACAGCGATGGCCGTCACACTGCGCGCCGGCTGATTCGCCTGGTTCACCATGTGAATGTCTGTCGCGCCGGTCAGTGCCTGCGCAGACTTCCATATCCGTCCATCGGAGGTTCCCGCGTAAATTGTGTTCGAACTGCTCGGTGCCACAGCAATGGTGGTGACGAAATCCTTGGTATTGTCGCTCGTCAGGTCGCCAGTAATCGAAGACCAGCTCGTCCCGCCATTCATCGTCTGGTACAAGCGATACGTGCCGAAATATAAGTTTTGGCTGGTCTTGGAGTCCAGAATGAGAGGAGGAATGAAATCAGCGTTGTCCGTGAAATTGATTCCGCTGTTGTCTATCGCGGGCCAATTGATGCCATCCGTGCCGGGCACGCCATTCAGAATATTTTTGGTGAGCGTGCCGGGGCCACCCAGATAACTGCATGCCGCATAGATTGTGCTGGGCGCTTGCGGGTCAATCGCCGTGTAGCCGCCATCGTAAGGACAAGCCTCGGTGCCGCTCGCATCCAGCGAGCCGCTGAATTGCTGTACGTCGTTCCCTTGCGTTCCGCCGTAAATAATCTGGTCGGTCGCGGGATGAATCGAAATCCCGGGATAAAACTGCGTCAGGTTCAGCGATGTGTTGGCAATGCCCGTATCCGTATTCAGGTCGGCCCAGTGCTGATTGCCGGGAGCCGTCGCGGAGCTGAAAACGTCTTGCGACGACCACACGCCGCCATCGTTACCCGCGAACATAGCCAGGACCGTGCCCCCAGCCCCGACTGCAAAATGCAGCGCATGAATATCAACATGAATCGAAGTGTTGTTGCCGCTGCCATCCGCGCTCATGTCTCCCCAGGTATTTCCGCCGTCGAGCGAACGAAAGAGCGACGAATGACCGAATGCGTTTTCGGCAAACACCGGTTGCGCGGAGCCGCCGGCGAAAATCGTCTGGCCGGAAGTACCGGGAACCACGGCAAGCTTCATGTCGTAGAAACACTGCGGCGCGCAGAAATCCGGCAAATTGGAAGGGGCGGGATAAATCGCGGTAAACGCCGGACCGGTTCCGTTGGGCTGAATTCCTGTGCCGGACAGCACGCCAAGAAGATTGTCTGAATTCGTGCTGGCGTCGGCAATTGCCGCATACAATATCGAAACCGCCGGCGAGCTACCCGGAGCAATCGCCAGTGAGATGCTGCCGTACCCCGACGGGGTGGATGTCGCGTCGAGTCCCGCCACTCGATTCCACGTGATCCCGGCATCCTGCGAAATATAAACCCCGTTACAAGGCGCGCTCGAACACGATGCTTTCGAGTCCGTGTCGCCGTTCGGATCGCCCAGCGCCGCGTAAGCCGTTAGCCCCAAGGAATCGCTGGGATCAAAACGCACATCCGTCGCCGGATTGTATGGCGGGCTGCTCGCGCCGCCACCCGGTTGCACGCGGGTCCAAGTGTTTCCGCCATCGGTCGAACGCCACACACCAGACGGCAGTGAGCCGCCCGCCGAGAAATCCGTTCCCTGCACCGCCGCCAGCACTACCGGATTCGTTTGGTGCGGCTGCACCGCCAGCGCCGCGATGTACGGGCCACTCGCACCAGGCCCTTGCGAAGCGCTGCTTGTGAACGTCGAATCCTGCGCCCACGTTTGACCGCCGTCGGACGAACGCAACACCCCCGCGCCATACAGATTGTCCAGCGCGTAGTTCGATTCTCCGGTTCCCGCCAGAATCAGATTGCTTTGCGCGTGACCGTTGAACATGTGGCACGGCTCGGGAGCCAATGCCAGGGCGCCGATCGAAAGTGACCGCTCATTATCCGTGAGCGGTTGCCAGGTAACTGGGCTGCCGCTGAGCGCGTTGAAGCTGACCCACACGCCGCCGTCGGCGCCCCCCGCGTACACGGTGTTTCCCGTCGTATCGCAGGGTTCCACAGCGAGCGCGGTGACCCGACCAGACACATTTCCGAAGAACTCGGTGTTCGCAGTGGGTTGAGGACCGAGCGACGTCCAGAATTGTAGCGAAGGAGAAATATCGGGCTTAAGCGTGGCGGCGCGCTCGACGAAAGTGCCGTTCTCCTTGACCATTTTGCGATTGCGCGCGAAGGCGCGCAGCAAGAGAGTGCTGGGAATATGGCCGTTCGCAGAAGCGCGCTGCCGAAAAAACCACTCCGCGCGCCTGCGGACCGGTTCCGCGGAACTCGCCTGCCGCATAACACGGGATCGGCGTGAAGATATCTGCTGGGCCAGCAGCGGCCCCAGTGCAGTGGTGAGCACCGCCGCAGACACCAACCCGAGAAAGCCGCGCCGATGCCTTCGGCTTATTCCGACGAGATTTGAGGAAGCTCCGCCGACCCCACCCGCCCTACCGACCCGGTCCGACAAGAATCACCACCCCGCCGCGAACGCTATTGTAACCAAAAATTCGGGGCTTGGGGTTGTTTACTGGCTATTTAGAAGGGTGACATAGCGGGCCGAACAAGTTTGTGGCGACAGAGGAGGCGCGTTCGTGGAATGCCGAGGTTGCGGGAGGTTCGTCAGGTGACAGGCACCAGGCGCGAACGCGCCGTCGTTGTGCACGCGGCAATTCCTTCCGCGGGATCCTAGCTATGGACGCTCGCCTTCGCCATTTCCTGCCAGCTGGGAAACTGCTCGCTAACGCCGATTCGGTCCAAGTACTCAGGGCCAATTTCCAGTTGCGATGAGGATTCCGGCAAGGGCGCGCAATCCGCAACCTGATGCGCCAAAATGTTGGAGATATACACGATGCCGACGGCATCCAGAGAATCCTGCGGTACAGGCGCGCGATGGTGGTGATGCGCGACGGCCTCAACGACTGGCGAAGGCAGCCCCCAGATGCCCAGCGGATCGGCTCCCACCTCGGCATGTGAAACGCCCATCAGTTCCGCCTCCACCGCACGTAAAGGACGCCCTTCCGTCTCCCTACCCTTGAGCGCACGCTTGAAATGCTCCGGGGCTCGCCTCGCCAGCACCAGTTTTCCGACGTCATGCAGCATGCAGGCAGCCACGGCAATTCCCCGTACGTGCGCCGACGCGGGAATCTGTCCGGCAGGCTTCGCGGTAAGTTGCCAGTGCGCCCGCAGCCCTTCGCAAGAGAAACCCGGCAATTTCGCCAGCTGATCGAAAATAGAAAACACTCCCGCCGAGAGCACCAGGTTCTGCAGCGTGTCAATGCCCAGAAAACCCACGGCCGTTCTTACCGACGAGACTTCGCGCGGCAAGCCAAAAAACGCCGAGTTGACCAGCCGCAGAACCTTTGCTGATATCGCCACGTCCAGTTCGACAATATTGACCACGTCTCTGATGGCTGCATCCGGCTCGGCGAGTTTCTGACGCAGCGCCATGTAGGTGCGCGGCAGCACCGGCAGGTCTTTCACGGAGCCCATCAAATTCGCCAGCAATTTACTGCTCAGAATATTCGAAAGACTCGTGGCACGCTCCACCGCCACGCGCAACATATTCGGATCGCACGGCTTCAGCAAAAACTGGTGGGCGACCGGAACGGCCCGTAGCACCGTTTCCATCGCCTGCGGAGCGGAAAGCACGATTCGCACGATGCCCGAATGGCGTTCGCACACAATCTTCATCAGGGCCGCGCTATCCATTCCCGGCATCGCAAGATCCGAAACGACTAATTCAAACGGCGACGCATCCAGTAGCGTTAGCGCAGCATTGCCGCCGGGCGCGAAGGCCATGTCCCACTGGTCCTTTTACGATTTCAGCATTTGCCGCAATTGCTCGAGCACCCGGGGATCATCATCCACGAACAGAATGCGCTTCATCCAAAACACCTCGCGGAATCATTCATGAATGCAAATCGCGCCGCTGCCGGCAGCTGTAGGGAATGCGCTCGCGCACAGACACACGGGCGCCGGCGCCGGATCGCATTTCATACCGAACCATGAAGGGGGACGACTCAATGCAGAGAGGGCTGAACTTGCTGAGCTTGCGAAGCTGCCGGCGAACCACGCGGATACCTATTTCCGCTTTCGGTTAGTCCGGCATTTTGACTCACGAAGATGCTGCACTCGTGATAGGGCGAGAAGCGATGTGCGCCGTACGGGCGCATCTCGTTGGCGTGTCGCAAGAGTTAGACGGCGGTCGCCGTAGAATCAAAGCGGTCCTCGGTGTTATTGTATGCGGCGGCAAGCGTGCTGGCGTCGCAGGCTGCCGGCGTCGAGCCTACGTACCGAAATTTTGCGTCGTAATGCAAAAAAGGAGTGCTTTCATGAAGCGAAAACTGGGTCTCTCGTTCTGGGTGTTTGCGGCATCGCTGCTATTCGTTCTGTCTGTCCCGGTATTGCCGCACAGTCATTCCGCGGCGGCGCAATCCGCGGCGGCACCTTCCGCCAGCGCCAATCTGGTGGATTTGAATTCAGCCACCAAAGAGCAGCTCGACGCCTTGCCCGGGATCGGCGCGGCATATTCGCAGAAGATTATCGACAACCGCCCGTATCACGCCAAGACCGATCTGCTTCGAAAGAAGGTCGTCCCCAAGGCCACCTACGACCAAATCAAAGATCTGGTAATCGCAAAGCAAAAACCAACGACCTAGCCGCTCGGTCGCCGCAGCGCTGACCGCTGTCGCGCTGAGTTGAACTGAGCAGGATCCGTCACGCGGCGAGCCTCGTGCTGCACGCCGCGCGGCGCATACTTTTCTAATCTATGAATCTCGCGTTCCTATCCCCGTTAGTCCCGTCCGGCACCGAGCTAACCGCGATTCTGGTCGTCGTCAGTTTTTCGGCGGGTCTGAACGTGTACGCGACCGTCGGAATGCTCGGCCTGCTGGCACACTTCGACGTTCTGGCACTGCCGCCCGATCTGCACCGTCTGCGGGATTGGAGAATTATCGCGATTTGCGCTGTGCTGTTCCTGCTGGAATTCGTCGGGGACAAGATTCCGCTATTTGATCTTCTCTGGAACGCCGCGCACACCTTCGTGCGCGTTCCCGTCGCGGCGTTTCTGGCGTATGCCGCGACGTCGCAGTTACCTCAGTGGGAACAAATTGCGGCGACCTTCGCGGGTGGGTTAATCGCGTTGGCGGCGCATGGCGGGAAGACGGCGGCGCGTGCAGCCATCGTGCATTCGCCCGAGCCATTCTCGAATTTCGCTTTAAGTACGGCCGAAGACGCGCTGGTGATATTCCTGATGTGGATCGTCACGCGACACCCTTACGTGGGTAGCGCGATCGTTTTGCTGGCACTCTGCGTGATCGCGATCTTGATTCGCTTCGTACTACGCGCGCTGCGAACCCTGTTTAGCGATGCCGAAGCCTCGTTGTTCCAGACTGGCCCGGGAAATCGGCGGCAGTAAGACGCGGCAGCTCGTCTCCGGCGCTCGCTTCAACCCCCAGCGCCGTGATCCAAAAAAAGCCTTCCAGTTACTGAGGCGTCTTCTTTTTCCCGAGCAGACCACCGAGAGCGCTAGCTGCCGCGCCGCTGGTGCCGCCTTGGCCACCCGGTATCGCACCCTTGGCTGCGCCGACGGCCATCGCTTTGGCATCAGGAATCACCTGCGGATTCGACGTGGTGCCCTGTACGATGAACGGGATTCCGTGGCCCGAGCCACCGCCGCCTGCGCCGCCGGTGAAAGCACCGAGTGCTCCGCCTAACTTGCCTCCGCCCGCACCTGCCGCGCCGGTGAGCGCACCCGCGGCGCCCGACAGATTCGCTACCATTTTAAAGTTCAGCTGTCCGGCCGCGCTGACGGTCCCATTTCCCGTGACCGTTCCAAGCGACGGCATCACCAAATCCAAATTATCAATCTTCGTTCCCGATGGATCGTTTCGCACGGTGGCGCTCAGCGTTTCAATATCCGTATCCGATCCACCGCCGCCACCACCGCCACCACCGAGTCCGGGAATGGATCCCAGCGCGCCGAGTTTCGATTTCAAGCTGAAGCCCGCCAGCTTCGCATTCGAGAGATTGATCGGCCCGGAAACGACTAGTTTGTCCACGGGGCCGGTCACCGTCAGGTTCGCAGTAAGCGACCCACCCTGCAACTTCGAGCCGGAAGGCACCACCACTCCGACCGCCGGAAGAAACCCTTCCAGATCGGTCACCGGCATGGCCTGCGCGTTCAGCCGCATATCGACCTTGGTAGGTTCCAACGCGGTGTTGTAAGCGCCGTTCAAACGCGCCAGCGCATTGCCGATGTGAATGTCTCCCTGGTTCAAGTTTCCCGATTGGCTCTTCAGCGCGTAGGTGGTGGCGTAATCAACACTCAGAGGAACGGAAGAAGGCGCACCCGCCGCGGAGATTTTCAGCTTGGTCGCCTTCACGGTGCCTTTGGAATTCATCTGGCTTCCGTCCGAACTCAGGTCGCCTTTAAAGTCCACCACGCCGCCGATTCCGGAGGACGCATCCAGAAAACCGGTGTTTGCCAAATCCAAATGCTGCACTTCCACCGTGGCGCTCAGCGGTGTCAGTGAAGCGTCTGAAGAATTCATCGGCCCGGCTTTGCCTTCCAGTTTGAGTGCGGAGTTTCCGGGCCCAGTGGCCGTCAGCTTGAAAGGAAACTGTGAAGTGTAGGAAAGATCGGAAGCTTCCAGGTCAACGTTCTGGTAGATGCTCGGCTTAGCACCGGAGCCCGCGGCGCTTACGATAATTTTCCCGTTCTCGATGCTGAGTTTCCCTACGTTCAAAGCTTCTGTTCCGGGAGCACCGCCCGCGCTCGACGCTGGATTCTTCGTCGAGCTCTTCGCGGCGCTCCCGCCCAAGCTCGAATAGTTCCACGTTCCGTTCACAGCGTGGATCAGATTCACCTCCGGATCCTTCACCGTTAGCGAACGCACTTCGAGTTTCTTCGAAAAGATCAGCGGCAAAAGTTCAACGCCCGCGTTCAGCGATTTGGTGGTCAGAAACGGCGACTTGCTGAACGCCGGGTCATCGGCAATCGAAACATCCGAAACCGTCACTCCACCGGAAAAGATCGACAGGCTGATATCCCCAATTCCCACTTGGCGCCCCAGCGCTGCGGCCAACTGCGTTTCCAGAGTAGGCTTGAATTGGTTGGCGTTGATGAAAAGCGGCAGAGCCAGGACGATTAAGAACAACACCACGACGATGCCGCCGATAATCATAAGGGGCTTTTTTTTCATGGCGAGCCTCCAAAAAAGCGTGTTGCAAAGCGCCGGGGCCACAGGCTGGCCTACGACCGGACCAAGGGCCGAATGGAAGGCGCCCATCATACTCCCGGGTCGGCATATTCAACAATCGGATGTTAATTCCGCTCGCCCGCACGGCTGAACGAGCGAGCACTCGCGGGAAACTCCAAGCAACACCAGAAGCTTTTCCCGCGCCAATAGCGTTTCAGTTCGCTACGAATTCGCTAGGGTGTTCGACCAAACCATGCTATGTTTGTGCTGCGTTTGTTGCTCTTGTAACACCTTTAGATTCGATCGAAGGGGCTGCAAGTTCACACTTGCAGCCTCTTTCGCTTTACGGCTGGAGGCGGTCGAGAAGCAAACAAATAGCTTAAAAAGAAGGAAGTAAATCAGTGAGAGAACAAGGAACAGTAAAGTGGTTCAATGCCAGCAAGGGCTTCGGATTCATCCAGCGCCAGTCCGGCGAGGACGTTTTCGTCCACTTTTCGGCCATTCAGGCGGAAGGTTATAAGTCGCTGAACGAAGGGCAAGCGGTTGAGTTCGAAGTTACCCGTGGACCGAAGGGTCTGCAGGCAGCGAACGT